>Ga0213830_1000033_pt1 | contig 335413 bp, 295 predicted proteins | sample SWATP11_FD_161661 | JGI IMG/M metagenome (GOLD analysis project Ga0213830, IMG submission 161661) | Coastal seawater microbial communities from Marineland, Florida, United States - SWA TP1 #1 | ecosystem: Environmental > Aquatic > Marine > Coastal | place: USA: Florida | collected 2016-08-06 | reverse complement strand
ACTCAATGTGAGAAGTATTGATTGTAATACCACGCTCACGCTCTTCTGGTGCGTTATCGATTTGTGCGAAATCGCGAACTTCACCACCGTGAGTTTTTGTTAACACTGCAGAGATAGCAGCTGTTAATGTAGTTTTACCATGGTCAACGTGTCCGATAGTACCAACGTTAACGTGCGGTTTCGAACGTTCAAATTTTTCTTTAGCCACTTTAAAATACCTCTAGGTAGATTAACAAAAGTAAAAAGTATAAATAAATTTTTTAGAAAACTCTCAATTGAATATTTTGGAGTGGTGCTGATAGGCAGATTTGAACTGCCGACCTCACCCTTACCAAGGGTGCGCTCTACCAACTGAGCTATATCAGCACTACAACAGAATGGAGCGGACGGCGGGAATCGAACCCGCAGCTTTAGCTTGGAAGGCTAAGGTATTACCACTATACGACGTCCGCATTTTCAATCAGAATATCTCTGTAAAAATGGTGGAGGGAGGTGGATTCGAACCACCGAAGGCGGAGCCGTCAGATTTACAGTCTGATCCCTTTGGCCACTCGGGAACCCCTCCAAAATCTTTTTCTCTAATTAAAGAGTATTAATGGTGCCGACTGCCGGAGTCGAACTGGCGACCTACTGATTACAAGTCAGTTGCTCTACCAACTGAGCTAAGTCGGCACTACATTAAGTGGTGCGAATTCTAGTGTAATGTTTTGCCCCTTGCAACAATTTATTTGAAAAAAAAACCGCTTTTTGATCGTTTGGCGTTTTTTTACGCAAGAAAGGCAGGAAATAAACCGTTATCTGTTCAGATAACGACTCATTCCGTGAAATATAAGATCTTTATGGTAAATGCGATCACCTGTGATTTTCTCGCTCAATGATTCGCCGTCTCCACCAGTAAAAACCAATTTCACATTCTTTGTATTTTTAGCAAATAGATCTCGTGCAAGATTCACACTACCAACTACCGAGGCCCAGCATCCCATTTGTAGACATTGCTCAGTACTCACACCAAATGCCAACTCAGATAATTCCGAACGACTGCCAAAAACTTTCGTTGTGCGTTGCAAAATGGCATCTAACGCAGTTTGAATGCCAGGTTGTATCCAGCCACCTAAATGTACGCCATTATCATCTATCGCATCGATAGTTAGTGCAGTCCCCGCATCAATAACTAAGGTATTCTGGCAAGGATATAGCTTATGTGCACCTAGAATAGCTAACCATCTGTCTACGCCTAAGTTGCGATGTTCTTTGTAGGCGCAGGTTACACCAAAGGCAGCTTTCACTGTTTTGATTTCCTCGGTTGCTTTCTTGTTCTTTGCACTCCAAGTAGAAATCATTGCAAACAACTGCGGATTATTGACGCTAGCAACAAATACCTTTGTCACATTAGCAAAGTTATTCGATAAGAAATCTCCGGTTAAATGCTCATTTGCGGCTATGGAGACATCTGACAATTTGCCATTGGCTGCCACGAGGCAGAACTTGCTGCGGGTGTTACCAATATCGACTAGTAAGATCACTGTGCGGGCCTCAGACTAATTTCACCACCATATATTGGCTTAACAACCCCTTGTTGTTCAAGCAATAGAGCACCTTGCGCATTGATGCCACGGCAAATACCTGTTGTTTCTTTTGTACCTGAAATCAAAGTTACTCTTTGATGCAAATATTTGTCTCTATCTAACCAGTCATCAACCATCGACGAGATTCCTGATTCCTCATGCTCGATCAAACGTTTGTTCAGGCACGTTATAAGTTCACCCACAAGTTGGTTTCTATCGACTGTTTGGTTAATGTTCGATTGAATGTCTGACCATGGTTGATCAATTTTCTCTGCCATTTGCGCTGGCATATTTACATTCAAACCAATGCCGATAACACTATGACATGGCTCTAGCGCTTGCCCCTCCAATTCTATGAGTATGCCGGCTAGTTTCTTATCATTTAAATAAATATCATTAGGCCATTTAAGTTGTGCTTCAAGTTGATATAAATTGTGAATCGCATCACTAATGGCAAGTGCGACAACTACATTTAGCCCCATGGCCGCAGCCATGCCTTGCTCTAAATACCAATACATTGAAAAATAGATGTGTGATCCAAATGGCGATACCCATGTTCTGCCTCGTCGACCGCGCCCCGCACTTTGAAACTCTGCTACACAAACCTGCCCTTTTTGTACTTGGTTAGGTATGCGTCTTAGTAAGAAAGTATTCGTAGAGTCAATGACACTGTGAACTTCAATCTTGTTGGCGCTGCATACATTCGCACAATAGTTGGCAATGATTTGCTTATCTAGTAGTTGCAGTGGCTCAGCAAGTCGATAGCCTTTGCCCGTTACGCGAAAAACATCAATCCCCATTTCTTCTAACGCTTTTATATGCTTAGAGATGGCAGCTCGACTAATACCCAGCGTTGCTCCGATAACTTGCCCTGAAACAAAATGGCCAGCCGCCAGCTGCTCAATTAACCTTTCTCGAATCGAACTAGCCACCGCACACCTCTATCATTTGAAACCCTGATTGCCCCACCGTACGCACTTCTTGCTCTAGTCGAATGCCGAAATTCTGTAAAACAGTACTTATTATCTGTTGCGCCAACGAGATGACATCTGCTCCGGTAGCACCACCTCGATTGACCAATACCAGTGCTTGTCTCTCATGCACGCCGGCTTTGCCTACTACTTGCCCCTTGAAGCCTGCCTGTTCAATCAACCAAGCCGCTGGCAGTTTAATGAGTGAATCCGATAGCACGTAATGAGGTATCTGTTCGTATCGTTGTCGCAAAGATTGAAACGTTGCCTTTGAGATAACAGGGTTTTTGAAAAAACTGCCAGCATTTGGAATTTCCTTAGGATCTGGCAACTTTTGTTGTCGTATTTCAATAACTTTTTGAAAAATCTCTTTGCCCGTTACATGCTCTGGTAGCTCATGTAAACCAGCATAACTTTTTACAGGCTGCCAAAGTTTAGGTAAAGCTAACGTTACTTTCGTGATCACCCCTTTATCTTTTAACGCTTGCTTAAAAACACTATCTCTATAGCCAAACGCGCAATCGCTTCTATCAATACACTTTTCTGTTGCTGTCGCAAATTCATACCAATGAACGGACTGCAAAAAGTCTGAGAGTTCAACGCCATAAGCACCGATATTTTGGATGGGTGCCGCTCCAACGCTGCCAGGTATTAGTGCAAGATTTTCCAAGCCATTAATGCCTCGTTCGAGACAAAATTCAACTAACTGGTGCCAGTTTTCACCACATGCTGCCGTTACTAAAAAATTATCATCTGTTTCCGTGACCGAGATCCCTTTGAGTAACAAACGAACTATGATGGGCGTTTTCTCCTCGACAAATAGGGTGTTTGTGCCCTCTCCCAAAATATAAATATTTTCACCTGCCAGCGAGTCAAATAACGACAAATCATCTGTACTGGTCAGTTCATACAATTTGGGCGCGATCGCAGGTAGTGCAAAGGAACTAAGATGAGTTAGAGAACAGTTTTCTTGTAAGTACATATCGAGATAAATGACGAGTTTTGGGTATTATATCAAGTGAAATAAGATGGTGTAGTCAAACTACATACTACCCTTGCTTTCTAACAGGTAAGTTAATGATATTGTTACTCTTGTTATAATATTTATTGTGATATTTTTCAGTGTTGATATTTTCACTATGATTAATAACCACACCTTCAACTGGTGCATTTACTTGTCTCAGCATCCGCAACCCAGACAAAATTTGATCTCGTTTGGTTTTTCCACCATGAACCACGTAAAGCACGCTATCAACCACTTTTGAAATAATGACAGCATCACTTACTGCATTAACCGGAGGTGTTTCGATAATGATACGATCGTAGAAGTTGCCAAATACTTTAAGCAGCATACTAAAACGTTTCATCGACAAGAATGCCAACGGGTTAGCAGGCGAAATGCCAGAGGTCAGAATATCGAGTTTTGCCGTTTGGTCACGATAGATACATTCGTTGATTTGATGTGTTTTTGCCAATAAATTTGATAATCCTGGGCGATACAGGTCTAAATCAAGATTTTTCGCAACGGTTGGGTGTCGCATGTCAGCTTCAATTAACAGTACCTTTTCCATTTCCGCAAAGGAACGTGACAGCTGCAATGCAATCGTTGACTTCCCTTCATTAGGTACTGACGAAGTGATCGCAATCACCTTAGGAGGCTTTTTCTCTGCGCTAAACAATAAGGCGGTTCGCAACGTACGAATCGCCTCAGTAAAACGATTATCTTTGTAATACGTTTTATCGTTTGGATCGATTTTGTTGGGTTTGATTTTTGGCAGAACAGCCAAAATATTCGCTTCTTGAAAACTGTCGAGTTTACGTCTCGAATTCAAGGTATCAACCAGCATTTCTCGCATAATAATAATAATTGATATGAGCGTTACTGCAACAATAAAACTCAAGATGACGATAATAGTTTTATTTGGCTTGAATTGGCTTTTTGGCGTCACCGCTTTATCAATAAATCGCACATAAAAGTTTGATTTATAATTGCCCATTGCGTCAGCTTCTTTCAGCCTAACCAAATAGTTATTATATAACTCTTTATTCGTTTCAACTTCACGCATAAGTTGAGAAAACTTGTTATTGAGACCCGTTAGACGCAAGTAATTAGCCTTAGCTTTTGCCAAGCGTGACTCAGTCGCCTTTACCTTCTGAAGCGCAGCGTAATAATCTTTTTCAATCGACAAGACAATATCGTTTACTTGTTGAGAAATACGTTTATTGATCGCTTCTAACTCGGCCTGTACTGCAATGTATTTAGGGTGTTTGGGGCCATAACGCTGCTGTAACTCGTGAAACTTTCGTTCTACTTTTTCTTCTGAACGCTTTAATTCGATGTATGTGGGTTGCTTGCTGACTTCAGGTAAATCGATAAGTTGTACTATGTCATTCTTATTCGCTTGAACATATTCATAGGTGACCTTTAGATCGTCCGCTTCCTTTGAAGCTCGCAGAGCAGAAGAAGTTAACTCGGTGAGTTCCGCGCCAACAAGCCCTACGACCCCCTGAATATCAACAATGCCTTCAGATTCTCGATAACTTTGTAGTGCTTGTTCCGATAACTCCAGTTTTTTGCCCAGTTCTTCTAGTTGATCAACAAGCCATTGTGACGTGCTTTCTTTTGATGCGCTGTGAATTTCATCCTGATATTTTAGATAGGTTTGTCCAACCTGATTAGCGACTTGCTTTGCCAGTTCAGGAGTGTAAGTGGCAAATGTAATTTTAACAAATTCGGTACCCGCAATTGGCGAAATAGTAAGGCGTTGACGAAACATTGACACCACTTGGCCAATTGGGCGAACCCCATTACTCTTATTGAGATTGCTCAGAAACTTTATTTTATCGTTGTATTTACCACTATTAAAATCAACGTGTTGCGTAAGATTTAGCTGTGAGATTACACGTTCTGCAAATTTTCTAGAACGTAGTAATTCATATTGTGTCTGAATTTGCTCTTTACTGGCACTAGATTCATTGAAAGCGTCATTTATTGATAGTGTATTTCGCGGTTTGTTACTACCAATTTGCAAAATTGAAGTGGCTTGATAAGACGGTTTGAGCAACGACACGTAAAAAGCCACCATGGCGGTTAGCAATAGTGAAAAGAATAGAATTTTCCATTTTCGCGTCCACAACGGAGTCAGCACTTCTTGAAGTGCAACTTCGTCTTGTAACGTATTGTGATGATTAGATTCTATTGTATTCAAAAAAAGCTTTGCTCTATTTCTATAATATCATCCGGATAAACTACCGTAACGACAGTGCCTATAATTGTTATCGTTTTTCCGTCAACAACGCGTGTTATCTTCCAATCCGTTTTAGATGCTCTACTTGCTAATCCGCCAGCAAGTGCAATTGCCTTATCCAGTGTCAAATCTTCTTGGTATGGATACCCTCCTGGGTTTTTCACTTGGCCATGAATGAAAAAAGGTCGGTATTGGACGATTGCTACTTGTACCTGTGGATTAACTAAGTAATCACCAAGTAACCCATTGTGAATGGTCGCTTCCAATTCTTTGGTAGTTAGTCCCACAACCTGAATGTCATCAAGAAATGGAAACGAAATAACGCCCGATTTGTTCACCCGTACCTTTGTGGTTAAGTCTGGCTCTCCATATACCGATATTTCAATATGATCACCCGGCCCCACTCTATAATCTTTTGCGTAACAATGTGTTACCTGTAAACAAATTAGCAACAACAAGCAAAATCGCATAAATTTCATCCAATTTTATCTCAGATACTAACATTAAAACCGATTGAAAAGCTATTTCTTTGGTAATTAAGCGCTGGCTCTGGGTTATCTAGTCGTCGAAAGTTAAATTTGCCATAAAATGATAACCAATCATTTCGATTATAATGCAGTGCGACTTCTCCGACCAGATAATCTTCTTTGTCGGTACGATTAGCGAATATCAATTGTTCATCATCAATACCCAACAGCACATTTATTTTGGTATGTGAAGAAAATGCATACATAGAAGACAGTTGATACTTGTCGACGACACGGAAGCTATCTGCTAATCGGTTTGCCACAACATAATCTCGCGATGACGATAGCGTCACAGAAAAATAATCTGATGGCTGCCAATGCCCATCTATTTTCCATTTAATACTACTATCATCTTGTAGTTGTCGTTGTTCAAATGAAATATGCTGATAACCTATTAACGCACTTAATCGCGTAATGTCCGTCGACTGCCAACGATAACCAACTAGCGCTTCCCACTTTGTTTCATTGAGCGTGTTATTGTATTTAAAATCCGATTGAGAAACCTTTGCTTCGGTGCCCAAATATGATTTGCCCGATAATAGATAATTAAATGCCAGTCCCGCGAATATCGATTGTTGATCTAAATCGCGTGTAGTATCTCTACGTGTGTTATATCGCTTTGCATCAAAGCCTCCCTCAACGGTAAGTTGCGCTACCGACTCCTTGTTGCCAAATTGATAGCCTATAGAAATACCGCTTTGTTGCCATTCATCGGGGCGAGTGATTGACGTAGCATCACCAATAGATAAACCACTACCTCGCTCTTCACTTATTTGGTCATAGGTGCCCGCAATAAACAAACGCTTATTATGGGAAAATTTATATTGAAAGCCCGCTTCAAGGGTGGCATTTGTACGATCATCGTCTGAAAAATCAGAGTAACGGTAAAGCTCTGACGATAACGCGAGCGAGTACAATTGAGCTCCAGATACAGCCTGCACGTTAGCACTTGGTGCGATGCGCCAAAAGCCAGTAGACTGCTCTTTTTCTGGTTGATAAAGGAAGTTATCAAGATAGCCGTATTCGGTAGCCAACGACACTTCAAATAAATTTGCCGAACTGGCTCCTGAAGAACTTTGAGCACTGACGAGTGAGCTAAAAACACCTCCCAAAATACTAACCAATAAGCCTTTACCACCTAGCTTCATAAACAACCTACAACATTTTTTATTATTTGTTGTCATTGCACCGTAAATAGCGAGAGAACACAAGCTATTTGATACAATTTTTTTACAAAGTACTCTATGATTATAGCGCAAAAAAAACCGCTGATAATTCAGCGGTTTTTAAGAAAGATTTCACACTATGAAATTTGCTTCAACACGATATCGTTCAAATTGACGTCATTTAGGTGATAAAGCAACGCTGTCTCATCGCAGTTATCTTGTCGAGGACACAAGTCACAATCCTTCATAACTTTTTCAGGCAGCTTTTCCTTCTTGTCTAAGCTAAACCCCAAACGCTGAAAGAATTCCGGCTTTCGCGTTAGAACCAAAATACGGTTGAGTGACAACTTCGTCGCGCGTTCAAGCAGGTATTCTACCAACGCCTTTCCATAACCCTTTCCTTGGTAATTAACCGAAACCCCTAGCGAACGAATTTCAGCAAGACCAGTGCTGTAAATATACAGTGCTGCGCAAGCACATACCTGACCATTTTCTTCAATTACCGCAAAATCGCGAATCGATTTAATTAATTCATCTTCGGCACGCGGCAAGTTTTCTTCCTTGCTCGCCCAATAGTCGACCAATTTACTAATGGCTCTAATGTCAGTCAGTTTTGCGTCACGAACCGTATAATCTGATGTACCTAAATTATGGCGATACTTCGCAATGATTTCACTTACTGGTTTGATGCCTGTGCCACCTAGAATATTTCGCTTATCAACGAGGTACTCTAATTCTAAGATTGGGTAAACATCATCCTCGATTAATGAAGAGAATTGTTTTAGCTCATCTAAGCGAAGACTTTCTATCGGCTCCTGCTGGCTTAGAGCGTACAATACCACTTCACCTGATACTTCGTGTGCGGTTCTAAATGGCATGCCTTTACCCACAAGATAATCCGCTAATTCGGTTGCATTAGCATAACCTTCGCGTGCCGCTTTTTGACAAGAAGCGCTATTTATTTCGATTGAATTAATCACTTCTGCCGCCATCAACAAGCAACTGTGCCATTGAGTAACAGATTCGAATAGGCCTTCTTTGTCTTCTTGCAGATCTTTGTTATAGGCCATAGGTAGGCCCTTTAACGTCACTAGCAAGCCTTGTAGCGCACCATAAACTCGACCACATTTGCCACGTATGAGCTCTAAAGCATCCGGATTCTTCTTTTGAGGCATCAATGAAGAACCCGATGTAACCTGATCGCCTAATGTAATGAAATTCGCTTCGCCAGAATTGAAAAAAATCAAATCTTCAGCAAACCGCGATAAATGCATCATACTGGTGCTTGCGGCAAATAGTACCTCTAACACAAAGTCACGGTCAGATACGGCATCAAGGCTGTTGGCACACGCACTGTCGAAGCCCAACGATTGCGCGAGTTGTTCACGATCTATCGCATAGGTTGTACCCGCCAGCGCACCACATCCTAATGGGCACTGGTTTAAACGTTTACGCGCGTCACTCAATCGGCTAGCGTCGCGTTTAAACATTTCTATATAAGCTAAACACCAATGTGCAAATCTAACGGGTTGAGCACGCTGCAAGTGAGTATATCCAGGCAAGATATGCTCTTGATTGTTTTCCGCCAATGTTAACAGCTGTTGCTGACACATGTTTAACGCTTCAATTAACAGATCAATTTGTTCACGTGTCCATAAGCGCAAATCAGTCGCAACCTGATCATTTCGGCTTCTCCCCGTGTGTAACTTTCTGGCGATATCACCGAGCTGAGCAGTCAATTCTGCTTCAACCCAACTGTGGATATCTTCGGCATTTGAGTCAACAATATTGACGTCACCACATTCAACCTTTATCGCCAAATCAGCAAGCGCCTGCTCCATTTGCTGTTGTTCATCAAACGTGAGCACACCTGCGCTATGAATCGCTTTTGACCATCCAATTGACCCCTGTATGTCTTGCTTTGCCAAAACATAGTCAAATGGTAATGAGTCATTGAACGCTTTGAATAAATCACTACTGCCAGCTTTAAACCGGCCACCCCATAGAGCCATAATTCTTCCCCTAATCGTATTGCGTTGATTGATTCAAGGCGTTGATTCTGCTCGATAAGCTAAATAAACGGATAAAGCCTTCTGCGTGTTGTTGGTCATAAACATCATCAGCACCAAACGTCGCAAAAGCTTCCGAGTACAAGCTATTAGGTGATTGGCGTTGTGTCACTACCGCTTGCCCTTTGAACATCTTAACCACCACATCACCTGTGACTTGTTCAGAAAGTGACGATGCCGCGGCCAGCTGAGCTTTGGCTAATGGCGTAAACCAGCGACCATCATAAATAACATGTGAAAATTCCAGTGCTACTGACTCTCTGAATTTTAGTGATTCTTTGTCCAATATTAACGACTCTAAGCCCTTGTATGCTGCCATGAGCACAGTACCACCTGGGGTTTCGTAACATCCTCTTGACTTCATACCTACTAAACGATTTTCAACGATATCAATCCGACCTACGCCGTGAGCTGCCGCCTTGTTATTTAAATAAACAAGTGACTGATACGGTGTCATTTTCTCACCATCAACTGACACGAGCTCACCATGCTCAAACGACAGCGTGACATACGCTGGTTCATCGGGTGCATCCATCGGATCGACAGTCATAGTCCACACTTCTTTGGATGGCTCACACCATGGATCTTCCAACTCACCACCTTCATGTGAGATATGCCATGCATTGGCGTCACGACTATAAATTTTAGTGAGTGACGCTGAACATGGAATGTTTCTTTCAGCTAAGTAACTCAATAAGTCTTCACGTGATACCATATCCCATTCACGCCATGGTGCGATTACCGTGAGGTGCGGTGCCAAGGCTGCGAAACAAGATTCAAAGCGAACTTGGTCATTCCCTTTGCCCGTACAACCATGACAAACGGCGTCCGCGCCGACTTTCAATGCAACTTCAACATGTGCTTTGGCAATAATAGGACGGGCCATGGACGTGCCCAACAAATATTGCCCTTCATAGACCGCGCCCGTTTTCACAATCGGATAGATATAATCTTTTACGAAAGCTTCTTTTAAATCGACCACGTGACATTCAGATGCCCCAGAGGCAATCGCTTTTTCTTTAATACCTGCCAATTCCTCTTCGCCTTGTCCAACATCTGCGCAAAACGCGACGACCTCACAGCCATCATAATTCTCTTTTAGCCAAGGGATAATCGCCGATGTATCAAGTCCACCCGAGTAAGCCAGTACCACTTTTTTAATTTGTTTGTTTTTTGTTAGTGCCATTTTTAATACCTTAGAATTCGTAAATTTTTTTAATCAAGATGATGCGTCAGCCAAGTAGCGAAACAAGCACCGCATTTTGTGCCCACATCCTATTTTCCGCTTGCTGCATTGCAATTGAGCACTCACTATCAAACAGCGATTGACTAATTTCGTGACCCAAATGCGCAGGTTGGCAATGCATAACCTTCGACGCTTTTGCCTTCGCCATAAGTTCGTGATTGACCTGATAGAGTGCAAACGCTTTGATGATCTCGTTCTCAGAAGCCTTGTTACCCATTGAAATCCACGTATCGGTGTAGATAACATCTTGCACACCTATGTCATTTACGTCATTGACCAACTGTAGTTTGGCGCCGGAAGCAGACGCTAGCGTTTGAGCCTTGCTGAAGATGAAAGCAGAAGGACTGTATTGCTTAGGACAAACTAAGGTGAAATTTACACCTAACGTTGCAGCCATCAGCATCAACGAATGGGACACATTATTACCGTCGCCCACATAGGCTAAATTGACTTTACTTAGGTCATCGAAATGCTCTGATAGCGTAACGAAATCAGCTAATGCCTGGCATGGGTGATATAAATTACATAGCGCGTTAATGACCGGAATATTGGCGTGTTCGGCTAAACCCTCAAGCACCTGATGATCAAACACTCTGGCCACGATGGCATCAGCCCAACATGCAAGGTTTTTGGCAACATCAGACACACGTTCACGTTCGCCCAAGTTACCATTTTGTTGACCAATATAAAGTGCGTGGCCGCCCAACTTTTGAATACCGATGTCGAAACTAATATGCGTGCGCAAAGATGGCTTTTCGAATAGCATAACTATCGACTTACCTGCGAGAGATTGCTGAAATTCAGCGGGGTTATCTTTAATACTTTTAGCAAGCGCAATGAGCGATTCAAGTTGTGTTTTGTCTAGCTGATCATCAGCTAAAAAATGTGCGAAAGACATAATGCCTCCAATTAGACGAAGTTAAATACCAAAAAATAAATAAATTAATTCAAGCTAGGTTGTACGCGGGTGCCTATGGTTTCACCTGCAAGCAAATTCACGATTTGCTCAGGGTTCTTCCAACTCGCAACCGCGATACTTCGTCGTAATTGGTTAGCTGCATTTAACGCAGCATTAATTTTTGCTGTCATTCCACCTGAAATCACTCCTTGAACGATCAAGACTTCGGCGAGAGATTGATCAATTGATGTTAGATACGCCCCGTTACTTCCCTTGACACCATTAACGTCTGTCAGCAGCAATAGCTCGGCATTAAGTAACTGGCAAATAACGACAGCGGCATCATCTGCATTAACATTGACCAGTTCACCATTGTTTAGGGCGCCGATCGAAGAAATAACAGGCAAGAAATTGCTACTTAACAAGGCGTCCAATAGTTTGCTGCTATTTGCTTTAGGTAGACCAACGTAGCCTAATTCATTAGGGTTTAAATCACATGTAACAATGCCACCATCGGCCAAAGATAAACCAGCGGCCGCTAATCCTTTACCCGTTGCCTGCGCGACAATGGCTTTATTTACTGTGCCCGCCAAAGCACCACTGACAATATTCATATGAGACTTCGGTGTCACTCTCAGGCCATTCTTTTTCTCTGAAGTAAAGCCTGCCAGATCCAGCATGTCATCCACGACACAGCCACCACCGTGTACCAAAATAACCTTTTGGTTTTTCATTAACTTAATAGTATCAAGCAACTTTGATAATGCATCTTGGCTCGTTAAGATTGCCCCGCCAATTTTAATCACTAACGGCTTGTTCATAATGCAACTCCATTAACTAAACCGTATGCACTTGGCAATCCCATTGAAATATTGGCACATTGAATTGCTTGTGATGCTGCACCTTTAAGTAAGTTGTCTATCGCGCAACAAGCCACAAGCGTTTGTGTTTGTTCGTCATATTGCCAGTAAGCATCAGCAAATGGTGTTTGAACAACATTATCAATTTTAGGAGGAGTCTGTTTAAACCTAACTACCGAACTGTTTTGGTAGGCACCTTCATATGCTTGCAACACATCTGATCCTGTTACGCCTTGCTTTAGTTGCAAAGTAACCGTGGTTAATAGTCCGCGCTTAAATGGTGCTAGGTGCGGATTAAAGATCACTTGCACACCAGCTTCCTGGGTAATTTCTGGCTGATGGCGATGCTGCAATAAATTGTAGGGAGTGAGACTCACTTCGTTAAAACTTGTGGCAAGTGATGCTTTCCTGCCAGCGCCACTCACACCACTAATGCCGTTAATTACAATCAAGCTGTCATCACGCTGCAAAGCATTTTCAGTGATAGGCTTCAGCGCAGTTAAACTAGCTGTCGGATAACATCCCGGTACAGCGATAAGCGAAGCATTCGCAATATCACTTGCGTACCAATCAGCCAAGCCATAGACAGCACTTTGCAATAGAGTTTCGTTAGCGTGTTTGAATCCATAGTATTTAGGATAATCTTCAGCATTATTGAGCCTGAAACCGCCAGACAAATCGAAGACCTTCTTACCTGCATTGAGAAACTTTTCTGCCCACATAGCACTATATTCATGGGGCGTAGCAAAAAATACAGCGTCAATTGAGTCTACATTATCGACAAACCATTGCTCTGAAAATGGTGTTAACGGTAAATGACAAACCTTATGTAGCTTTGGATGTAAATCGCAAACTAAATGGCCACTAGCATCACTGTTTTCAGATACAAGCACATGTTCAAGATTTATCGCTTGGTGAGCACTTATCAACGCGATAAGTTCAGCACCTACATAACCGCTTGCTCCTACAATTGCTACCTTCACTACGCCACCACACTTTAAATTGCAATTCTATGCAACACCACAACTATTAACTAGACCTACTCACAATGTAATAACCTATAAGAAAAACTTACAAAAACCTGATAAATCACTATTGAAGTCATTATCCGTTTTTCGTAATCTTGAATTCCTATTAGTCATTATTTGCGCAGAGCATATCAACACATGGGTAGATATGCAACAAATAAGCATAATTATTTTCAGGATTTTTCATGCTACCGAATTTCAAAGCAGCACTAAGTGCGTTAATCGCGACACCGTCAATTAGTTCAACCGACATAAAGTGGGATCAAGGAAATTTACCGCTTATTCAATTATTAGCGACTTGGTTTGAGCAATTAGGGTTTACGATCAGCATTGAACAAGTGCCGCACAGCAAGAATAAATTTAACTTGTTAGCAAAATTGGGGAGTGGTGAAGGTGGCCTTTTATTATCAGGGCATAGTGATACGGTCCCGTACGACGAAAACAGGTGGCAAAGTGATCCATTCAAATTAAAAGAAGAAGATGGTAAGTTTTACGGATTGGGAACGTGTGACATGAAAGGCTTCTTTGCTTTTATCTTGCAAGCATGTAAGCATCTAGATCCCAAAAAAATGACTAAACCGCTGTATGTACTGGCTACCGCTGATGAAGAGACCACAATGGCTGGTGCCCGATTCTTTGCAAAACAGCAGCTTATAAAACCAGATGCCGCCATTATTGGCGAACCAACGTCTTTGATTCCTGTCGTAATGCATAAGGGGCATATGTCGCACCGAATTGCGATAGTCGGTCAATCGGGTCATTCTAGTCAGCCTGATAAGGGGATCAATGCTATCGAACTTATGCACCAGGTTGTGTCCGCCTTGTTAGACTTAAAGATCCAATTATCTAGCCAGTATCAACATGATGCCTTTGAGGTACCCTATCCAACGCTCAATTTAGGCGCGATCAAGGGCGGTGATAATGCCAATAGAATATGTGGATATTGTCAATTAGACATTGATTTACGTGCCATTCCCGGGCAATCAGATGAAGAGCTTACCGCTTTGCTGTTACAAGCGTTAACTCCAATCAAGCAACAGTTCCCTGATCGAATCACCATAACAGAGTTACATCCAAGTTCACCTAGCTTTTCTCAGGATGCCTGTTCTCAACTCGTCGCATTTTCGGAAAAAGAAACTGCGCACAAGTGTTGTGCAGTGAACTACGCTACAGAAGCCCCTTATATTCAATCACTCGGTTGCCAGACGATAGTGATGGGGCCGGGCTCCATCAACCAAGCGCATCAACCAAATGAATTTTTGCTACATAGCGAAATCACACAAACAGAACGTTTTTTGATGAACGCTATTAAACAGTACTGTTTAACATAATTAACCTAATTGGCGCGTTATAAAGAGTAAAGTTGCAATTTAAGCTGAAATGTCTAGGGCTTACACTGCAGCTTTGTTCCAGAGCTTTTGATTTTCAGAAATTGAAAAATAATCATTCGCTTGCCAACAACGGGGTAGTAAATCCAGCTTCTTTCGTTCTTGATAATTTGACGCAAGTTTTTCAAGAATTTCATTAAGACGCGCCTTACTGATAGTGGAAAACTGCTGAGCCGTTTCAACATAATACAGATTACGTTCGGGCGGCAGTGCAATGTCTTGTCCAAAACTTAAAAAAGTAAGATGGCGTGTGGCGGTGCGGCACAGCGGCACGTCAGGCTTGTCTGGGTATAATTGGTTGACGATAGCATATTCATAACGATCAACTTGTTCCCCATTTTCTGACTCTGGGATATAGGTCACACCAAATCCTTGCGGAAAATCTCCAGTGATTTTCCGAAGAGAGTCAACCACTGAAGGGCTACATGTACCTCGCTCAGCATTTTGATCGAGCGCTTGGTACACTTTAGGTAACAATTTGAAGTTATAGCTACTCTTGGTGGACAAAATGATTGAAGCATATATTTGCGGCACCTTGAGTAGATTACCTATACCTTCTTTTGGCGCAACGCTCTCTTTGAGCAATTGCTTCATGAACACTAGTTTTTTATGTTCATTAATATTAAATTTGTCTCGGTCGGCTTTTGAGTTGCCAACATAAATAGGTGCGCCAATACCGTCTACCAGAAACTTGAGCGTTTCTCGATAATTTATTTGCAGAAGTTTTTTTCGCTCCTCAACTTTGAGCGTTCGGTGTCTATTGCTTGCTCCTTCCTTGCCATTGAGTATTGCTTGCGCATCTGGATGATAATTGCCAATATCCTGCACTAGGGAAGCCATTAACAAAGGGATTTTTACATTTTCAACAAATGTCTTATAGGCCGCAGGATCTTGTGAAGGGAACTCTTTGTATTCTTCGCCAGAAATATTTTCTTTAAACGCATGAATATAACCTGAGGATACAATGGACGCTTCTTCAATACAAAGTTGATCAAGTAAGCGCATGCAAAGTACAGCACGATATAAGGGCTTATGCTTCTCATTGACTTCAGCCACCCGCATGCCTTCCGTTGGACTTATAAGCTGAATGATTCCTAATAGTTGCGCCGTTTTACGATTGGTTTCTTTAAACGTTGCTCCTTCCGTACATGTAAGAATATCCTGACAAATCGTATACAAGGATTTATGGCGTTGATTACTCTCATACCGTAAATCTTGTTTAAATTCTCTGAATTCTGCTTCTAATTGGTCGATCCGCTGCTGGTCTTTGGTCGTCTCATTCGCAGTCAGTTCATTAACTTCAAACTTTAATTCATCAAGTTTATGTTGGTTGATAGGTTGCGCTTCATAATAAGCAAGTGCCTGATCAAGCAGCGAGTCTTTGACTACACTGCTGTCATAAAGCTTTTTCAGCAATACTTTTACATGTTTTGTGGAATGTGTATCACTGTGTTTCTTAATCGACATGAAACCTTTCTATAAGTAACCTTCTAATTAATAACTAATAATCGCGCAAAAAAGAGTGTTCTGCAATTTCTTACAACAATAATATTACTTTTGATTACTGAGCCTTATCACCTTCATCAAGTAGCCCCTTTATTTTTACAGGAATACTTCGATGGCTTAGTTGCTGACATATGCCAACTAAATCTGAATGTAGCCCTCCAGCGGTCACGTCGCGTCCGGCACCTGGTCCTCTAATAATTAATGGGTTATCGCAATACCATGCACTAGTAATTTGGAAAATATTGTCGCATGGTGACAAATTAGCGAACGCATCATTTTCAGGCAAGTGTTCCAATCCAACACGAGCAACAAGCTTACCGTCGTTATTCGCAAATCGTGCTACATACCTAATACAAAGCCCATTCTCTTTAGCGTTTAAAAATTCAGATAAGAAATATTCATCTAATTGTTCAGCTTTTGATAGAAATGATTCTTTGTCTATGCCGCGCAAGGACTCAGGCACAAGATTTTGTACTTCAATATCTGTTAACCGTAACGAGTATCCCGCCAATCGTGCCAATATCAATAGCTTGCGTTGCACGTCTCTACCAGATAAATCTTCACGAGGGTCTGGCTCGGTTAATCCCTGTGCTAGCGCATCTTTCATTAGCTTAGAAAAAGGCACTTGAGCATCATACTTTTGAAACAACCAAGATAGCGTACCAGAAAAAATTCCCGCAATTTCTTTGATTTCGTCGCCACTATTGAGTAAGTCTTTAATCGCATAGTTCACGGGTAATCCAGCACCAACAGTTGTATTCCCCAACCAAATACTATGATTAGCTTTAGCGAGTGTCAGCAAGTTGTCATAGCTACCGGTATCAGAAGATGCTGCCCACTTATTTGCCCCGATGACATGAATGCCTTGCTCAAAAAATGACGCATATAGCGAGCTAAATTCTTCACTTGGGGTATTATCAACAACAATAAGTTCATCGTAAGGATGATTCTTTAACCATGACAACAGTAATTCGTTGTCATAAGTCTGAGCAAATCGTTCAAACTGCTCGTTAGCTTGTTTGACATCAATGCCATCATTGTTAATTAGCGCTTTTTTTGAGGTTACTAAGCCGACCAAATGAAGGTTTTCGAGCGCTTCCACTTTGTTTAATTGCATTGGTAACATCTCGATAAAGCGTTTACCAATATTGCCTAAGCCCGCAACGACCAAGCCTATAGTACGTGCATCCTTCGTCATGTCATGATGAATATTATTAAGTAACTCAACTGAACAAGGCCGCGCCAATATAGCAATTAAGCTGTGCTTACTCTCTGCGGGTAAAATATCGATGGGCTCTTGCGTTTTTAACGCGCGTCTAAAGCGAGCACGCACGCTGCCATGTGTTGCGACTTTGTGTCCAACCGTCGCCAAAATTGATACTGGTTTAAACAGTACTTCTTTATCGCTACTTGCAAGAAATTGGCTCACTGCTTTTTGCTGTTCTTGACGAATGACGGTGATGCCTTTCTTACTGTCAAAGCAGATCGGATCAAAAAGTATTGCAGCATGCTTCCCTTGTTCAGCTAGTAACCCTTCTGACTGAACTAACAGCAAATCATTCAAGAATGTCACCGACAATTCCTGTTTGGCAATCTGACCAAACTTTCCGATTTCTGTCCCCCCTACTTCAGGGGCGAAACTACTTGCTACATGTAAATGTGTGGCGTGTTGTTCCAATGGTTTCAGCGTTTTTGCATGTAGCACCGGATTACCCAATCTACCGAGTTCTCGTGCAACACCATTAGGAAGGCGATGTAACTTACGCGCCAATGAAACAATACGAGGATCGGCACTATAAATACCATCGACATCGGTCCAAAGCGTGACATTACTAGCTTGCGTAATAGCAGCCATTATCGTGGCAGAATAGTCACTGCCATTTCTGCCTAATGTTTTAGTAGCCCCTGACTCATCACGACTAATGTAACCTGTCACAACCTTTAAATTGTTAGGTTGTATAAGTTCAAGGTAATTCTGAGTGCTTTGTTTAAAGTCTACATTGCAGTTCACTTCATTATCTATGCGTAAGAAGTCTCGTGCGTCAATCATCTGGCTCGGGCAAACTTGCTGATTTAGGACAGCAGACAGTAATCGCGCAGACCATACCTCGCCAAATGCCAATATATCATTTATATAAAGCTCAAGATTTTCACTTATCCATGACTTGAGTTGCTCAATATCAATTTGGAGCAACTCATTTAGTCTTGCTGCACTCCCTTTATTTAACAACGTTGTAATCAAATCATGTTGGCACAATTCTAATGCTTTGATTGATTCGGCTAAGGCGGCGTCGTGTGCCCTTGCTTGTTCAATAATAGAGAAAAGCGCATCTGTCGTGCCTCCATTAGCTGATACCACTACAACATCGTTTAGCTGACAATGTTGTTTGATAATTTCGACGACTCGATTTATACATTGCGTTGATGCTAAGCTACTACCACCAAATTTATGGATATGAATCGTATGTTTCAACAACTGGTTGTTTGAAGCCGCTAATACTTCGTTTTCAATTTTCGCGTTCATTATTTTTACCAAATATATACTTAACCAGCGTCAAACTTGCTGACTTGCTAATAATCCTTGCGCCAAATCAGCAAGAATATCTTCTATGTCTTCTATTCCAACAGAAATACGCACCAACGATTGGGTAATCCCCGCTTCTTCCTGAGCGGCTAATTCCATGCCGGCATGTGTCATCGTTGAAGGGTGACTAATGAGACTTTCAACACCACCAAGTGACTGAGCGAGCGTGAATAGCTCAAGCGCATCAAATAGACGCGTGACAGCTGCGATGCCACCTTTCACCTCAAAGCTCATCATCGCACCAGGCGAAGACTGTTGTTTGATTGCTAGATCGTACCCTTGATGACTCTCTAGTCCTGGATAGTAAACTTCACCGATCGCTTCATGTGAAGACAAATATGCTGCAACGGCGTCCGCGTTTTGTTGGTGTTGCAGCATTCTTACAGGCAATGTTTTTAGCCCTCGAAGCGCCATGTAGCTATCAAATGCTGAGCCGGTAATACCAATGCAATTAGCCCACCAAGCCAGCTCTTCCCCCAATGCTTTTGTTTTCGTGACCAATACACCACCAACAATATCACTGTGACCATTGATAAATTTTGTTGTGGAGTGAAAAACAATATCAGCGCCAAGATCTAGTGGCCTTTGAAGAATCGGTGATAAGAATGTATTGTCTACTGCAACAATCGCCCCTGCACCTTTACTTGCCTTGGTGACTTTTTCAATATCGACAATACGAAGCAGTGGATTGCTTGGGGTTTCAATTAATACCAACTTTGGCTTTGACTGCAGTGCCGCGGCTAATGCCTGTTCATCGTTTTGATCGACAACGATTAGTTTGAACTGACCTTTTTTAGCCAAATGCGTAAATAATCTATAGCTACCACCATAACAGTCATGCGGAATGACAATAGTGTCATCAACAGTCAACAATTGACAAATTAGATGAACAGCCGACATGCCAGTGCTAGTTACAATACCAACTTGGCCATTTTCAAGATCTGCAATCGCTTGTCCAAATAAAGACCGAGTAGGGTTGCCAGTACGAGAATAATCAAAATCTCGTTTATCGTTAAAGCCTTTTAATGAATAGGTGCTAGAAAGGTGAAGCGGAGGGACGACTGCGCCATGATGTTTATCACTGTTGATACCCGCTCTGACTGCGGTTGTGGCAAATTTTTTCTGTGACATACAAGCCCCTAAATTAACTTTAACCATTTGGATGTTTGGACGTCTATAACTCTAAACAATTTAAAAAACACCGTCAAGCCATTTTAGACATCTACCCCTCTACACATTCACAGTTGACTCAAACAAAACAACTAGTAAAATTCTCCAATTATAATAAAGAATTTTACTAATGAGGTATGTCCATGGCAGAGTGGAATGGTGAGTATATCAACCCATATGCAGAACATGGCAAAAAGAGTGAGCAAGTAAAAAAAATTACCGTCTCAATTCCTTTGCGTGTTTTAAAAGTGTTAACTGACGAGAGAACACGTCGACAAGTTAATAATTTAAGACATGCAACTAACAGTGAGCTACTTTGTGAAGCTTTCCTACATGCTTTTACGGGTCAGCCGCTACCAGATGATGCGGATCTTGCCAAAGACAATCAAGAAAAACTGCCTGAAAGTGTTCGCAAAGCGCTTGAAGCGCGTGGAATTACCGATTTCAGTGAATTTGAAAATTCTGAAGATTAATAACAAGCCGTAAAGGCTGTAAGCAAACAAAAGCCAGCATTCACGCTGGCTTTTTTATTGCTGTCCTAGAATTGGGCTGTGATTAGTCAGCCATATAATTTGCCGGCATTTCTAATGCAGCAACGCCTGAATCTATTGCGGCCTGTGCAACGGCTTTCGCTACCTTAGCACATAAACGCTTATCCATAGGTTTAGGAATAATGTAATCAGGACCAAACTCTAGTGCCTCATCCCCTGACGCCTTTAAAACTTCTTCCGGAACAGGCTCTTTTGCAAGTTCACGAATAGCGTGTACCGCAGCAACTTTCATTTCATCATTAATAGTACGTGCGCGAACATCTAGCGCACCTCTAAAGATGAATGGAAAGCATAGTACATTGTTTACCTGATTAGGATAATCTGAGCGTCCTGTCGCCACAATAACATCATTACGCGCAGCCAAGGCTACTTCAGGTTTAATTTCTGGATCAGGATTCGAACAAGCAAAAATAACAGGTTTGTCAGCCATCATTTTAACGTGCTCTGGTGAAAGTAAGTCTGGACCTGAAACACCAACAAATACGTCTGCTCCATCAATGACGTCCTCTAAGGTGCGTTTATCAGTGTTATTAGCGAACAACTTCTTATATTCGTTTAGGTCATCACGTCGAGTGTGAATAACGCCTTTGGTGTCTAACATGTAAATCTTTTCACGCTGAGCACCACATTTGATCAAGAGCTCCATACACGCAATTGCTGCAGCCCCTGCCCCCATGCAAACGATATTGGCATTATTTATAGACTTACCTTGAATATCCAACGCATTTAACATGCCTGCTGCCGTTACAATCGCTGTACCATGCTGGTCATCGTGAAATACAGGGATCTTACAACGTTCTATCAACGCCTTTTCGATGGCAAAACACTCAGGGGCTTTGATATCCTCAAGGTTAATGCCACCGAAGCTATCAGCGATATTCGCTACAGTATCAACGAACTCTTCAACAGTCTTGTGTTTTACTTCAATATCAAATGAATTGAGGTTGGCAAATCGCTTAAATAGTAAGGCTTTGCCTTCCATAACCGGTTTTGATGCCATTGGCCCCAAATTACCCAATCCTAAAATAGCAGTACCATTGGTGATCACAGCAACGGTGTTGCCTTTAGCTGTATAACGATACACGTCCTCTGGATTTTCAGCGATAGCTCTGACCGGCTCTGCAACACCTGGGCTGTATGCGAGCGCAAGATCTAAGCTGGTTTCCGCTGGTGTTGTTAGTTCGACAGAAATCTTTCCCGGTGTTGGGAATTCATGATAGTCCAAAGCTTGCTGTCGTAAATCGGTCATGTCATTATCCTAATGCGTTAGTTGTAATTAATACACTGCTCGGAGCAGTTAGCTAGTTTTTGTTATTTTTATTATTGCAATATATGTTATTGCAAAGAGACTTGATGATTCAAGGGTATTTATATATAAAAATTAGCTACAAGCTATATTAAATATAGACTTTTCAACACAATAATTCACATAAACAATCGAAATACCGACTATATTTATTCACTTATCTATATAAAACCAAATGTTTTATCTAAAAACATGAACAAATAGCACTTTACGCAAGTTTGCCAAGTTCAAGACAATTTACGGCAATTGAATACATTTAACTTCCATTTAAAGCAGTTTAAAGAACTCCTTGTCACAATAGAAACTGAACTCACACTAAGTAGCCGAATATTTATGCAACCACGATAATCATCCGTGCCATCTCAAAAATCAACCTTTATCTACATTAGAAAATGTAAAATTCGACATAAAAAAACGGCTCTTTTAATAAGAGCCGTTTTCGATAAAGTATATTATTTGCTTAATGCTATAGATTAATCATTGAATGGATTAACTAGAATAATTGTCTCATTTCTATCTGGACCAGTAGAAATAATATCAACAGGTACGCCTGTCACTTCTTCAATGCGCTTAATATAAGCTTTAGCATTAGCAGGAAGTGCGTCTACAGAGGTTGCACCTACTGTTGACTCTGTCCATCCTGGTAACTCTTCATAGACAGGTGTTACTTTTTCATAGCCTTCTGCCGCAGTTGGTGGCACGGTAATAACATCACCAGATTCTGTTTTGTAACCAGTACAAATTTTCAACGTTTCTAAGCCATCTAATACATCAAGCTTAGTTAAACAGAACCCGCTAATACTATTGATTTGAATTGCACGATGCATTGCAACTGCATCAAACCAGCCACAACGACGCTCACGGCCAGTGGTAGCGCCAAACTCATGACCAACAGTACCTAAATGATTACCAATTTCGTCATTCAACTCTGTTGGAAATGGTCCTGAACCAACACGTGTCGTATAAGCTTTCGTAATACCTAATACGTAGTCTAAGTAACGAGGACCGAAACCACAGCCTGTTGCTACACCGCCAACCGTTGTATTCGAAGATGTAACGTACGGGTATGTACCATGATCGATATCTAAAAGCGTGCCTTGCGCACCTTCAAACATGATTGAATCACCATTCTTACGCGCTTGGTCGAGCAATTCAGTAATATCAGCAACCATACCTTTGATAATTTCTGCAACGTTCATTGCATCAGCTAACACTTCTTCATAGCTGATCGGGTCAACTTTGTAATACGTCGTCAGAACGAAATTATGATATTCCATAATTTCTTTTAACTTTGCCGCAAAAGTTTCAGGACAGAAAAGATCGCCCACGCGTAAACCACGACGAGCTACTTTGTCCTCATACGCTGGCCCAATCCCACGACCAGTAGTACCGATAGCCTTGCTACCACGTGCTTTTTCACGTGCTGCATCAAGCGCATTATGATAAGGCAATATTAGCGGACACGCATCGCTGATCAGCAATCGTTCACGAACTGGAACACCACGCTCTTCTAACATTTTAATTTCTGTCATTAGTGCTTTAGGACATAGCACTACACCGTTGCCGATTAGACATTTCACGTTATCACGTAAAACACCTGACGGTATTAAATGAAGTACGGTTTTTTCACCATTGATGACTAGCGTATGACCAGCATTGTGACCGCCTTGATAACGAACTACAAACTTTGCTTTGTCCGTTAATAAGTCAACAACTTTACCTTTACCTTCGTCACCCCATTGGGTTCCGAGAACTACGACGTTTTTACCCATGTTTTCAATTTGGAAAGAAAATTAGGCGGGGATTCTACCAAATTCTGGAACTCAGTCCAAGCCCTTGTTGGTGGAATTTAAAGCAATTTTAAAATCGGGAAATTTATGAATAAGTTACACGCATATATTTAAACCGCGACAAATATCAAACCACCTATTAGCACTAACGTTATACCAATTCGGCGAATATTCTCTGGGCTTTCATTGATAAGCTTGGCAACATATGCCCGCCATTTATTCGGAAATAATGCAGGCACTATCCCCTCTAATATGAAAGCTAGTGCCAGCGCTTTGATAAAAAAATCAACTGTCATAACAAATGCCACCTCACATCATGAGCTAATTGCAAAAAAAAACCATGACAATTGTCATGGTTTTTTTCGATTAATTATCGTTATTTCTTCACAGTGTTGTCTTTCAAGTAATGGAAGAAGTCACTATCAGGCTTAACAACTAGTACGTCGTCTTTACTGTTAAAGCTATTTTCGTATGCAGCTAAACTTCTAAAGAAACTGAAAAACTCAGGATCTTTTTGGTAAGCATCAGCATAAACTTTTGCCGCCAATGCATCGCCTTCACCGCGGATTTCAAATGCTTCTTTTTGCGCATTCGCTAACATGACCGTTACTTTAGCATCAATAGTTGCACGAATTATTTCCGCCTGCTCTTGACCTTGTGAGCGATGCTCTTTCGCTACAGCATTACGCTCAGCGCGCATACGATCGTATATTGAAGTACTCACCTCTGTAGGTAAGTTAATCGCTTTTACACGTACATCGATTACGTCAATACCTAGGTCTTCACGGCTGCTCGCAGCACTTTCTAGTGCTTTTGTCATTATAGCGTCGCGATCACCTGAAACAATTTCTTTAATCGTTCTAGAACCAAATTCTGTACGTAAGCCATTGTTGATTTTTTGCTTAAGTAACGCTCTTGCGTTTTCAATCGAACCTGACGTTCTCAAATAGTAAGTTGAAAAGTCAACAATACGCCACTTCGCATACGAATCAACCATCAAGTCTTTCTTCTCAGACGTAACAAAACGATCGGCAGCTTCATCAAGTGTTTGAATTCGCGCGTCGATCTTTTTAACGTTTTCAATCAATGGCAACTTAAAGTGTAACCCTGGTTCATAAACCATCATTTCATTAGTCGCTGAATCACGTTTTATCTTGTTGAACTGAAAAACAATACCGCGCTGTCCTTCAAATACTACAAACACTGAAGAAACAGTCAAAATAAACAATACGGCAACAACCGCTACTATAAAGTTCTTCATTGATTAGTTTCTCCCGCTACTAAATCTATCAGTTCGACCCGATAACGCGGGTGAAGTGCTATCAGACGGCGTTGGTTGCGACATGCTCGGTATTGTTGTTGGGATAGAACGCGTTGGCGAACTTTGCTGTTGCATGATTTTATCTAGCGGCAAATACATCATGTTGTTACCTCCCTCAACATCCACCATCACTTTACTGGTATTGCTGTATACTTTTTCCATCGTAGCGATATACAGTCGGTCACGAGTCACTTTTGGTGCTGCTTGATATTCCGGTAAGATTTTTTCAAAACGCGCCACTTCACCTTCAGCATCAAGCACGGTTTGCTCTTTATAAGCCAACGCTTCTTGTTCTAGACGTTTCACACGACCACGCGCTCTCGGTTCAATCCCTCTGGCATATGCTTCTGCTTCACGAATAAAGCGTACTTCATCCTCTTGGGCAGCAATCGCGTCATCGAATGCATCTTTTACCGCTTCTGGTGGACGCGCATCCTTGAAGTTAACGTCGACTATTATCAGACCTAAATTATATGGCTCGATAATTTTATCCAATTCACTCCAAACCGATTGACGTACTTGCTCACGACCACTCGTTAATACATCATCCATTTTTGCGTGACCTACAACATACCTTAATGCACTATCCAACGACTGACTAAGGCTGTCATCCGCATTCGTTACACTAAAGACGTAGTTTCTTGGATTAACCACGCGATACTGAATCTGCATCTCTACACGTACAACGTTTTCGTCTTGCGTTAACATGAAGCCAGAAGCAGGTAAATCTCGTGTAGTTTGAATATCTACTGGAATAACACGATCAATAAATGTCCATTTCCATCTTAATCCCGGTTCTACAGTACCCGCATACTGACCAAACCTGAGCAAGATACCCTGTTCAGCTTCTTTAATCGTATAAAAGCCACTAAATGCATAAACTAAAACCGCAACCACTAGCGCTAAACTAATGCCAACGCTAGAAAAACTCTTACTAGGGCCAGACGGCTTTTTACCAAAAACACCGCCTACTTTATTACCCAAATCTTTTAGAAGATCATCTAAATCAGGTGGCCCCTGATCTTTACCACCTTTATTTTTCCAGGGATCTTTCTCGTTATTCCCCGGTTCATTCCACGCCATAACGTACTCCGCTATACAAAATTAAAATCTTTTGATTGGTCAATATGCCAATGAGTTAATTCGCAATAAACTGCTTAATAGCAGCTTCATCTTGTTTTATAAATTTGTTCCAGTCTTTTTTAGACAACCGAATATCAACAAGGCAATTACCCTGTTCATCATAATCTTCATGGTCAATACAATTGAGCTTATATAATTGACCCTTTATTTTACCGTAATTCGGCGGGATTCTAAGACTATAACTAACAATTTGTCTATCGAGTCGCTCCGCCAGCGCCTGAAACAATAATGACTGTCCTTCACCTGTTTGCGCAGAAAGCCATACACGTACAGGCAAACCGTTTTCATCTCGATCTATTCGCGGCGCAGCATCATCGAGCAAATCAATTTTATTACACACCAACAAAACAGGTACTTCACCGGCACCAATTTCATCCAACACATTTTCAACTTGTTCAATATTGTCTTGACGTTTTTCATCCGCTATATCAACGACATGCAGTAGCAATTCTGCTTCGCGCGTTTCAGTTAATGTTGCTTTAAACGCCGCAACCAAATCGTGTGGTAAGTGACGTATAAAACCAACAGTATCCGCGAGTATGATCCGCCCTACATTTTCAACATCAATCTTGCGTAATGTTGGGTCAAGCGTCGCAAATAACTGATCGGCTGCATATACTTCAGCTTGCGTTAATTGATTGAAAAGCGTTGATTTACCCGCATTGGTGTAACCAACTAAAGAAACCGTTGCAAGTTCTGCGCGACTTCTTGCTCTTCGACCTTGCTGCCGTTGCTTTTCAACTTTTTCTAGCCGTTTGCGAATATTATTCATGCGTTCACGCAACAAACGTCTATCCGTTTCAAGCTGAGTTTCACCCGGCCCTCTAAGGCCAATACCACCTTTTTGACGCTCTAAGTGAGTCCAACCTCTAATTAGGCGCGTGCTAATATGCCTTAGCTGCGCCAACTCAACTTGCAATTTACCTTCATGGGTGCGTGCACGTTGAGCAAATATATCTAGTATTAGCGTTGTTCGGTCAATGACACGACATTGACAAACTGCTTCGATGTGCTTTTCTTGAGAAGGGGACAAGCTATGGTTAAACAACACCACGTTAGCCTCAAATAAACGCACCGCCTCAGCAATTTCTTCAACTTTGCCACTGCCCACAAAATACTTTGAATGTGGTGTATTTCGCTTACCCGTGACAACGCTTAATGCATTAACTCCCGCAGAACTTACAAGCATTTCAAATTCTTGTAAATCCTCTCGGGTGTTTTCATCTGGAAAATCAATATGAACAAGTATCGCCTGTTCACCCGCCTGATATCTATCAAACAAATGAACTACTCCACACAATACTACATGTGTTCATTAATCCTGAGAATCCATTGACTGATTAAATCCAGCTTGATTTTGTGGTGCTGTATTTACCGCACGTGCTGGCACGACGGTAGAAATTGCATGCTTGTATACCATTTGACTCACGGTATTTTTGAGTAATATGACAAATTGATCAAACGACTCAACTTGGCCTTGCAGTTTGATACCATTAACTAAATAAATTGCTACAGGAATGCGGTCACGACGTAGTGCATTCAAAAATGGGTCTTGTAAAGATTGCCCCTTTGCCATTATTTGGCCCCTTTTGTTATTTTTAGTGAAAACGTAAGCATAAATTAAAATACTATATTAGCTCTTTTTTATAATAAAACTAGCCGCTTAGTACTAAAACAATTATACAACATAGTTTAAAGTTTGCTTAACTGTGTCAAGACTACTTCAAGGTTATTTTGACTTTCCATATCTAGCCACTCTAGATTCGGCCAATTTCTTAACCAAGTCAACTGGCGTTTTGCTAATTGCCTCGTCGCACAAATGCCACGAAACACCATTTCTTCTTCATCATAGTCACCATTCAAATGTTCCCACATTTGACGATAACCTACACATCGTATAGATGGAAGATTCTCATGTAAATCTTCACGCTCACGTAAACGCTCTACTTCTTCTTTAAAGCCCTGCTCCATCATCATATTAAAGCGCAGGGCAATTCGCTCATGTAAATCAGCACGCTCTTTGGGTGCTATTGCGAATTGTAGAACATCTCCTTGTAAACTCTCACCTTTTGTCTCTGTTAATTGTGACAAAGTATTTCCTGTCAATCGATATACTTCAATTGCACGAGTTAAACGTTGAGGATCGTTTGGATGTATGCGCTCTGCAGCAACTGGGTCTATAGTTGCTAGGTATGCATGCAATGCATCCCAACCTTTTTCATTCGCTTCATGTTCAATTTGCTGCCTTATTTCAGGCGACGCATTAGGTAATGGCGATATCCCTTCGATCAAGCTCTTAAAATACATCATAGTGCCTCCCACAAGTAGTGGGATTTTGTTATTGGCACGAATCTCAGCGATTTCTCTTAAAGCATCTTTGCAAAAATCCGCCGCTGAATAACTGTCCTTAGGGTCAAGCAAGTCTATCAATCGATGTGGATATTCGCTCAATTCCTCACTTGTTGGCTTAGCAGTCCCGATATCCATGCCTTTATAAATCAAGGCCGAATCGACACTTACGATTTCACACGGCAACACATCGTATAGCGCCATCGCTAACGCTGTTTTGCCAGACGCAGTTGGCCCCATAAGACAAATGACCGGAGGCTCATGCGTTTTAAGATACTTTTCTATCGTCGAAATTACTGACATATCGGGTTATTGAAACTGCTTTAGGGTCGATGTGAGGTCAACCTCCACCGTTTTCAAGTCTAATTGCTTAACTTGATCGTTTAATTTTAGGTTTAACCAACGATTCCAAATAGATACTGATTCTTCTTGTGTAATTTTTTGCTGAACACACACTGAAACCAATGCCATACGCCACAACTCATCATTCAACTGTTCATCTGTATCAATTCGGTCGATATATGCAAAAATTTGCTGCAAACTGCTTAAAACATCAGTCTCTCTTAGCAATGCTGGAAACTCACGAATTTGATATACCATCCCCTTTAGTGGGTTGAGAACGACTCCCATTCGCTGCCAAAATTCTGCAAAGCGCTCAAATAAGTGCTGTTGTTTATCGGTCAAAGTTATCCGGATTGGAATAAGCAACGGCTGACTCGTCAAACCATCTTCCCACTGCTTCTCAACGGTGGACCCTACCACGTCAGTTTGTAACTGTTTAAGTGATACTAAACGTAAATTACCTTTAAGCGAAAGTAATCCATAATGCGGAGCAACAAAATGAAGCCATTGAACATCTGCACATTCAAGTCCATTAGATTCAGTCGCCGATTCAACTGGCTCCGATGGGACAGCCTGAAAACTATTTGATACATTCACATCAGGCGTTAATGCTTTAGGGGTCATGAGCGCTTGATAAGCTTTGCTGGCGTCTGTCAACGTTCCGGGGTTAACGCTTTCACGTCGAGTTGCAGTTTGATACGAAGTATGAACACCGGATGAAGCAAACACGGCCTGACTACGTAAAGGTGCGATATATTCAGGTTCTAACGGTTCCGCCAGCGCTTCTATTGATAATTCCTGTACTGAAGGAGTTATCGCTTTTGCACAAACTGAAAGAATAAAATCATGCACATAACGCCCTTGATGAAACCTTACTTCATGCTTGGCAGGGTGCACATTAACATCTACTTCACGATAATCGAGCTCGAAAAATAACACAAATGCCGGATAGGTTTCTGCCGCAATATGCTCGCCATAAGCTTGACGAATGGCATGATTAATTAATTTGTCACGCATCATCCGTCCGTTCACGTAGCTGTAGCACAAGTCATTTTGATTGCGTGTGTAACCTGTGTTGCCCAACCAGCCCCATAAATTCATACCGTCATGTTCTACAGCGATTTCAATGGCATTATCGATGAAACTATTCCCACATACTTGAGCCACTCGTTTGTGATAACTATTTTTGTCAGCTTGTAGCCGATATTGTCGCACCAGCTTTTGATTGTGAGTTAACGTGAATGTGACATCGAATCTCGCCAAGGCAATGCGACGAATGACTTCATCTATATGACTAAATTCGGTTTTTTCTGTGCGTAAAAACTTGCGACGAGCAGGTGTATTGAAAAACAAATCAACAACATCAATGGTTGTACCGTTTGGATGCGCCGCGGGCTTAACTTTTACGTGCATATCGCGCCCTTCGGCAGTCGCTTGCCAAGCGGCCTCCTGATATTCAGGTTTAGAAGTGAGCGTTAATCGTGACACTGAACTTATACTCGCCAATGCCTCGCCACGGAATCCAAGGCTACTTATGCCTTCTAGATCACGAAGATCTTTAATCTTACTCGTTGCGTGTCTGCTCAATGCTAAGGTGAGTTCATCTTTCGCAATGCCTTTACCATTGTCAGATATGCGTATACGCTTCGCTCCCCCCTTCTCAATGTCAATTTTGATAGAGGTCGCGCCAGCATCTAGGCTGTTTTCTACTAATTCTTTTACAACTGAAGCGGGACGTTCGACTACCTCCCCTGCGGCAATTTGGTTAGCGAGTTGAGCTGGTAATATTTGTATTGTCATCTATTATTCTGCGCGTGGAATTTTAAGCATTTGACCAATGCGAACTACATTAGAATTCAGTTGATTCGCTTGTTTTATCTGCTCTACGGTCACTTTGTATTTTTTTGCCACTATCGACAGGGACTCCCCACGATTAACTTTATGTTTGTGATAACCGATAGAAGCATAGTAACTGCCCATTGGCGGGTGTTCGGTAAAGTATTGACGGATGCCTTTAAAAACAGCATCAGCTAATTTTGCTTGATGTGTGCGAGAAAGCAAGTTTTTCTCTTCGTTATGATTAGAAATAAAGCCCGTTTCAACCAAGATAGAAGGGATATCAGACGATTTCAGCACGCCAAAATTGCCATGTTGTGGTGCTTTCTTGTGCATCTTTGTTACTTTTCGCAAACGCTGTATTACATCATTCGCCATGCCTAAGCTCACCTCTAACGAATGTTCTTTATTCATATCCGCAAGCGTTTTGGCCAAGTTATCATCTTGGGTATTTTTTATTACACCGCCGCCGCCGCCAAGTAGTTCCGAGTTTTTCTCTCGGTTCACCAACCAGCGTGCTAATTCACTTTCAACACGGCGGTTTGAAATAACCCACACGGAAGCACCATAAGGTTGAGGCGTATAAAAAGCATCAGCATGAATCGATACCAATAAATCCACTTGCTTTTGCCGTGCAATTTCACTGCGGCGACCAACCGGTACGTAGTAATCACCTGTACGAATCATCACGGCCTTCATGCCCTTCTCAGCATCAACAAATTGCTGTAATTTTTTAGCAATCGCAAGTGTTACACGCTTTTCATAAGTCCCTTTATGACCAATTGACCCTGGGTCATCACCACCGTGACCGGCATCAATGCCAATGATTAAGTCCCGCTTATCGTTCGGTGGTATTTTCTTAGATGCCTGACTCGCTCGCTGTTTGTCAAACAAATCAATCACCAACCGATGACCGTACTGGCCTGCTGGTGCCAATGGAAAAATGGTTAAATCATAGCTTTCCTGCAGCTCTAGCACCAAACGAATCGATTGCTTATTTTTCGCTTTCGACGTTCGAATTTTTTTAATCCGCTTATCTTGGGCGGCTAAGTTGTCTAAGGCAACAGTGTTCTTAGTATCCTGTAAATCAATAACAAGACGCTGAGGTGAAGATAGCGAAAAATAACTGTATTCAGGCTTAGTCGCTAAATCAAATACCACACGTGTATTCTCAGGCGCCGGCCAAATTCGTATACCATCAATCTCGTTGTAGGCATAACTTGGAGAGATAACTACAAACAAGACAATAGATGAAACTAATTTCATCAAATAGCTTGTAAAACCTTTCATAGTTACCTCTATATGTTACTGCAACAAACTAACAAGCTGGTGACCAATATCTGTATATGCCGATATTTCCAATCGTCTGTGCTCATCTTGGTATTCTATATTAATAACTAAATCGGGGTTAGCCAGAAGACCAGCTCCTTTTTCTGGCCATTCAATAAAGCAGTTACAATGCTGCGCAAAGTAATCACGAATTCCCATAAACTCCAGCTCTTCTGGGTCAGCAAGTCGATATAAATCAAAATGATAAACTCGCCAGACTCCAAGTTCATATGGCTCCACTAACGTGTATGTGGGACTTTTCACGTTTCCAGTGTGCCCCATGCCTTGAACAAAGCCACGCGTCAAAGTGGTTTTCCCAGCACCTAAATCGCCATTAAGATAGACAATAACTCCTTTATCTAGGTTCGACTTCACGAACTCAGCCATCTGTTGACCAAATGCCACCGTTTCCGGTTCATCTGAAAGTGTAAACTGTTTAGAAATCAATGGCGTAGTTGACAACATAAGCGTTAAGCTTCCTCATTAAGTAAATCTTGAATATCTGGGAACAAATCACTCGCCAAAATGCCGACTTGCCCATGCCGTGCTGCGACTCTATCAGCCGCTTTGCCATGAACGTAAACAGCAAGTCGAATTGCTTCACACAAATTTGGCATTTGCACCATTAATGCCGCAATTGTACCTGATAATACATCTCCCATGCCACCAGAAGCCATGCCTGGATTGCCAGAAGTATTCACCCATACGTTTGAACCATCAGATATCAGACTACCAGCTCCTTTGAGCACGCATAGTCCGCCATATTTAACTGCGATATTTTTCACGGCTTGATATCGGTCGTTCTCAATGTCACTGATACTAACTCCCAGCAGTTTTGCAGCTTCACCTGCATGTGGTGTCAACACCCAATCGCTCCGTGGTTGAATCTCCTGTAGCACGCTCAGAAAATGCAAGGCATCAGCATCCATCACTAAAGGTTTATCTTGATTAAGGACACGTTTGAATAGCTCTTCTCCCCACTTATCTCTGCCTAGCCCAGGCCCACAAACAAGCACGCTTGCTCTGTCTAGCAATTCTTCTTTGATAACATCGTCGGATCCAACACCAGAAAACATCAATTCAGGACGGCCGCTAGCAATAATATCTCTATTGTCACGATGACAGTGTACGGCAACTAACCCTGCTCCACTACGCAAAGCGGCTTCGCCACACAGCCTAATGGCACCAGGCATGCCAATATTTCCACCAACCGCTAACACTAACCCGACAGTTCCTTTATGGCTATTAACATGTCGCTTGTGATGGCGGGTGATTGTTTTTTCACTTTCAATATGTACGTTGCTGTTGGTTATGGTTTGAAATAATTGTCCAACACCTAAATCTGCCAGAAAGATCTTTCCTGTATAGTGCAATGCGTTGCCCGTAACGAGCCCCTGCTTAGGCGTAATAAAGGTAACGGTATGCGTAGCCTTGATACATGCTTTGGATGGAGCTCCAGTTGTCGCATTCAGGCCAGAGGGAACATCGACACTGATAACAGGAATTTCTAGCTGATACACTTGCGATGCACAGTTGGCATAATTACCCCCAAGCTCCCCCTTAAAACCGATACCAAATAAACAATCAACGACACATTCAACTTGAAGCTGCTCGATGAAATCATCGGGCAATGGTGCTTCAGTAGCGGTCACAATTGAAACGTTGTGCTCAAGGAGTTTTTCGAAGGCGGTTAAAGCATCGCCTTTAATAGCTGATGTTTCGCAAAACGTAACAACGGTCACTTGCCAGCCTTGCTGCTGCGCTAATCTAGCAATAACAAAACCATCTCCCCCATTGTTGCCCTTACCGCATAGCACACAGATCCTGTCGACTTCTGGAAAGTGTCGCGTAATGTGCTCAAATACAGCTCGCCCCGCACGCTCCATCAATTCATACAGGTTTATTCCTAACTTGTTCGCAACAATAAGCTCATTTTCCAGCACTTGTGTCGCTGAATAAGCAGATTGTGGTAAACTCTCCACCAGTGCAACTGTCATTTTAATCCATCGTCATTTCATGCAAGCTATAACTATCAACTATCAAGAATTAGCCGAGAAAATCAAGGCTTGGGGAAAAGAATTTGGCTTTGCCGATGTTGGCATTGCAGATATTGATTTAAGTGAGCATGAAGCAAAATTAACACAGTGGCTAGATAATCAGTATCACGGTGAAATGGATTACATGGCCAGACACGGTCTGATGAGAGCAAGACCAGCAGAACTCGTTCCCGGCACGATTCGAGTAATCAGCGTTAGAATGGACTATTTGCCTGCTAATGCAAAGTTTACCAAGATTCTTAAGGATAAGAATCTTGCCTATATTAGTCGTTATGCACTAGGACGTGATTATCATAAATTGATGCGAAAACGTCTTAAGCAACTAGGGGAAAAAATTAAAGCTTACTGTGAGAGTTTTAACTATCGACCATTTGTTGACTCTGCTCCCATTTTAGAGCGCCCGCTCGCAGAAAAAGCGGGACTTGGTTGGATTGGCAAACACAGTTTGTTACTGAACAAACATGCGGGTTCATGGTTTTTCTTAGGTGAATTACTGGTCGATATTCCTCTGCCCACAGATACTGCACCTAGCAACGATTGTGGCAACTGTGTCGCCTGTATAAAAATTTGCCCAACAAACGCTATTGTCGCGCCTTATACCGTGGATGCGAGACGGTGTATTTCCTATTTAACCATCGAACTTAAAGGGGCGATTCCGGAAGAATTCAGGCCGTTAATCGGTAATCGTATTTATGGCTGTGATGACTGCCAGCTTATTTGCCCATGGAATAAATTTGCGTCACTAACAAACGAAGAGGACTTCAGCCCAAGACAACAACTCGACGAAATCAGTTTACTCACGGTATTTGCATGGACAGAAAGCGAATTTTTAGACAAGACTGCCGGCTCACCGATAAGGCGAATTGGATTTGACGCATGGCAACGCAACATCGCGACTGCGCTAGGCAACGCGCCGTACAGCGACGAAATAGTAAAAGATTTACGTGAAAAGTTAGATTCTGCTAGCCCACTCGTGGCAGAACATATCGAATGGGCGCTCGCTCAGCAAGCTCAGCGCAAAACACAAATCAAAGTTGAAGCTAATACACGCCTAACAGGACGTTTGATTCGCTCTATAGAAAAAGGCTTACCCCGTGACGCCTAGTTGCTTTTAACACCAACTACCCGTCAGCGTCGGTACTACTAACCGTTTCCGTCAGTTGCTGCCATTTTTCAATAAGTTCTTGAGCGACCTGCCCGGTATTACCTTCTAACTTTTTCTCACTTAATGCATTGTGTACGGATGCAGCTAGCTCATCAAATGAATCTTCATACTCATTTCTTTCTTTCGATGAAATCAACATTTTGAGTAAACTAATCGAAAATTTGTGATTTCCTGGCGCTAGCTGAATCGCTTGACTAATTGACTCTATCGCTGGCTTTAACCTATCTTTTTCTAGATGCTCCATCGCCATTTCATATAGATGTTTTGGCGTAAAATGAATGTCTGAACGTTCCTTCATTTCCTGTTCAACATATCGATTGACTACTTGGCTAGTTAACGACTCGCCTGAAATCTGGTTTTTTATTGCCTCTAATAACTTCAATGCTTCTTCGCGCATACCCAATTCATGGAACACTTTAACCTTATCTAAGTTATCCTCTAACCGAGGCGTCGGTTTTAAGGAAATATGTGCTTCGATTAATCGCTCAGCTAGTTTATTGTTATCTCGGGCAATATGAATTCTTGCCTGAGCAACCATCACCTGCTCTTTAAACAAATGTGCATCACTATAACTTGATTCCAATTTTTGAATATATTGTTCTGTTTGACTAAGCAAATTGTCAGCACTACCGTCGGTGATAGTGGTCGCTAAATCAACGCCTGCTCTTATAACGTTGAGAAGAATCTCTGGCGAATCATGAATCGAATTTTTAGCATGAACAGCGATATTTTTGGTCGCTTGATATTGCCCCATATGATCATGATTTAATCGCGCCAAATCCCATGACTTTTTATTACGTTCTATATTTCGAGGCGATAGTGCTGTCGCTTTTTTGATTTCTTCATATGCGAGATCATACTTTTCATTTTCGATGTGGTACTGCGCAAGCATATCATGCATGGCAAAGCGTGTTTCTGGACGTTTGATCAGTTTTTCTACCATCTCATTAACGTCATCGATTCGACCCTGTTTAAGAAGTGTCTTCACATATCCTGTGTATACCCACGAATACTTATACTGCGTTAACAACTGCTTATAAAAGACTTCAGCATCTGAAAATTCACATAGCCGTAATAAGGCTTCACCTTTTAAGCGGTTTATCTGCGGATGATACTTTGCTAGCTTTTTATTAAGCAAATGGCGCTCAGCATAGTATATCGCCTTGGAATATTCTTTGTTATCCATCGCCCAATAGACATTAAATAATATCCGTTTGATTTCTAGGGTATACCGCAATCTTTCTTGAACATGTTTTGGTACTAAAGGTTTCACCCAAAAATCGTCAGGTTGCAATTCAATAATTGAGTTAACCAACGACTCACCGGTTTCGGCACTGAGAAATATCAGGACGGTTGTTTTAGTTACATACCCCTTAAACTTCAATTCTTCGAGTAGATGGAAACCATCCTTATCACTCTGAAAATCGAAAGAACAAATAATGATATGAAAATGCATCTCGTTACATAAGCGTAATCCATAATAGGCACTCTGAGCGCTTCTTACTTCCCGCACGCCCATGCCATAAAGTGCCTGCTTAAGCACATCATGCACTAAGGTGATGTTGTCGATAATTAACACGCTTAGTTGGCTAACATCACGCAGTGAATTTTTTAGTTCTTCATCCATTAATAGTTCTCGAATATTTTGACTAACAGCTCTTTGCAATACTACATTTTGCTTTGCGTGCTTCACATGCGTTGAGCACTGCTTCTTTACCCTGATTAGGTAAACTTTGCCATGCAACTATTTCATCGATATGGCGAAAGCACCCTAAACAAATGTCGTCTTCATTCAAACAACAATTGCGTACACACGGGCTTGTTGGTGTGGATACTTCTGCTTTTTCCCGATTCTTCATATCGCGTCTGCTGATTGTGCTACTTTAGTTACCAGTACGGCCATGCTTTTACTCAACCCTTTAACTAAAGCATAGTCCCGATCAGTCACCGCACTAAGAATATTTTGATTTACTTCAATTAATTCAGGTGCTACGAGGATTTTGGCGATTGACAAATTATCATTGATGATTACTCGCATATCCTCAGTACACTCTTGAACCAATGCCTCTTCAAATTGTTGACAATTTTGGGATAATTGCAAAATGTATTCGTCAATCATCAACCCAGCGATTTCCGCACCACCTTGATTACTCGCAAACCCGTTAAGATCAAAGGCTATTGGCAATGATGATTGATCATGAGTGCCTCTTACATGCTCTTCAGAAAGCGTTTCGAAAAAAGCGTCTTCATTTTCGATTGTTTCTAACATAGAAACATTGCTATCGATAGGCTTTGCCATACGCGCTTTGACTTTGCTTTCGCCGCTGGCAGCTTCATTCAACCATGGTGATAACGCCTTAATTAGCGAGCCTAGTTCATCTACCGTAGGCAACACATCAACTTTCCAATTACCGCCATGTGCCCCCTGATCAAATAATTGTTCTGAAAAAGTAAACACAGCACGGCTTACTTTATTGCCGACATCCATTTCAACAAACGGAGATTGCTCAAATTCACTGATTAAGATCAAATATCGTCCTGTTTGCCAGTGTTTTAACATGTTGCTAGGGTGGCAAACAAACTGGACTTGTAACCCCATCCAGTGCAGCAAACGATACAAAGTCTGATATCGCGCTGGATTTGATACTGCCAATAACACTTCTACCTGCGTGTTATTAAAACGCAAATGTCCAAAGCGCTCAGCAGATAAAACTTCATTACTTTCCTCACCCGATTCAAACAGAGCATTCAACTGGCTAAGCAATTCTGATTGGTCAAAAGGGGTCGCAGTAAACTGATATAAACCAACGCGGCGCAATACTTGGTTGAATGGATATTGCATAACAAATAATTGTGGTCTTAGCTTGCTCGGTAACGATTGTAAATGCTGCTTGATACCATCGATATTGTCTTTCAATAATTCAGGGCCAAGCAAAACAACACTCACTTGATGATGGTTGAGGTGTTTAACCGATAGCTGCTGTGAAAAATAATTTACATCATTTAACACTTCAAATTGTGCTTTGGCTCGATTCAACGCATTAGACGCAGCATTAATAATATGATCGCATTGTGAAACAATTAGCATTTTCTTGCTTGAAAAGTTAAGTAATTGCGATTCATCAGTTTTAACAACAGTATCAGCCGACGCAAATGCTAAAGGCATTTGGAATGTTAGGTTCAATCCATAGTCTGTGATCAATGCGTTTAGTTGTTCACAATGATTAGCCTTAAGCAACAAATGTAGGTATCTCACTGTTTGCGGCGCATAGTCGTTGCCATCACATGAGAACTCGAGTAAATGTTTAACTGACTCAGGCAGCTCTTGATATGGCTTATCTGCGATGACATCAAAATGAATGCTGACGACTTGTTTACCTTCATCTTGTTCTATGACATCAATTCTAATCACTAATTGACTACTAAATACATCTCCTAGTAATAGTCGAGCAATGCCTTTCATACTTCGATGGAACAAGCGAATATTAAGTTTGGCATGCTGCAACACATTCGGTGCAACTTGTAAGAATACAATATTTCGCTGTAAATTGGCTTCTGCACCTACATTGAACGCGATTGAATCTAATTCGCGATGAATTTCAACGTCACTCAACTGCAAAGCGTGATCTGTCGATTGTAAAGCATTGCTAATTTGAATTTGTCTACACCAATCTAAAATTCGTGTTAATTGGCGATAAACGGGAAGTGATGAGACGTTATCCCCCATTGACACATTTTGACTTTGCAACATAGTTTGCATAATCATTCGACTTAGTTGACCCGCACTTTCCATAGCCAATTGATGCTTTGCTGCTTTTTCGGCTGTTAGACTACGCTCTAACTTTCCTAATGCTTGTTCTTTTTCAAAGAGTATCTCAGTTAACGCAATACTACCGTGCCAACGCAAATCATCAAAATGAACCGATACCTGAGCGTGTTTTTGTGTAATGGTCACTACAGTACAGTGTTGTACCATACGCGTTGCTTTAGCCAGCTTCGCAGCTGTTAGCAGTTTATGAACAGAAGGTTTATCAAACAGTACGCGCCAAGAAGCAATGTGTAGGCTAGCATGTTCATCGCAAAGCCTACACGCATACTCCCCTTGAATTTTCCCCTGTGCATCGATAGACCAAAATGCTATCTGTAACTCTTCGAATAATAGATCTTCTCGTAATAAGAGTGTTTGACTATCGGCTTCGCTACTGTTTCTAACGACTGGCTGTGCAGATACACTCGCTATGGCTTGTTTAACTACAGCAATCTCGCGAACTGGTGAATCTTTGCATGATTCTTCATCTGTTTGCTCAGCGTTGCGATTAGCCAGACTATGAGACAACTCTTGACCAAACAAAGCAATTTGACGCTTAACACGTAACAAAGGCCACCAAACAATGGCAATACCAATAAAACCTAATAGCACAACGAGGTCATAGTATACATTTCGATTAGTCGGTATGTATGTGGCGATTAACTCCTCTACGATGGGCGGCATTAAAACAACAGGTGCTAACTTGGGAAGTTCGGCTGCTGAGAGTCGCGAAGCAAAATGCTGTTGATGCTGGGTTATTAACGTTAGATAGCTTTGTGTTATTCGCAGCTGACCACGCCACTTTGCAACCGTCCGTTGTTGTTCGTAGATTAGCTCATTAAGCTGTTGCAATAATACTATGACACGCTGATCTGCCCCGCTGTAGTTGGCGACATTTTCAAATCTATCTTGCCACTGCGATAACGTAGCTTTTAGTTGATTAGTTGCAAGGTTAAAGTCGTCCAATGAGTATTGCAAATCGAGTCGCTCAAATGCCGCATTCACTTGCCTGATTTGTTGACTAGTCACTTCGTAAAAAGATAACTGCTCAGAAATAACCGCATAAGCCTTGGCTCTTGATGCTGTTACACGGTCATTTACATTATCTTGAGTGATTTGGAGATACAATTCGTTCTTTTCGTTGCGAACTTCTGCTATCAAGGCATCAAATTCATCAACCAATAAGCGAAGCTGAATGATGGAACTACGTTTAAGCTGATCATTTTTTTCCGCTTCTAAGGCAAGTCGAGCTATATCACTTGTGAATTGGTTGTTCTCGGTTTGAAATTTTTTAATCAGTAATGGTGATAAAATATTTCGCTGATCAAATTCGAAAAGACGTTCGCTATAAATGCGCTGCTGATTCGCTAATTCTCCAATCTCACGGCTTTGCAGAATATTGTGCAATACCTGCAAGCTTTCCAATTGAAGTGCTAACGATTGTTGAGTTTGACTTAATGCGGGTACTGTTTTTTCTTGAACACTAATTAGTTGTGCTTCTCGATAAAAAACAAGCGCTATTAAACCCGAGACAAGCAATAGTGCCATGAAGCCACTAAACCTAAGCTTACTGAGCACTATTTGATACAAAGTCTTGCTGGAATCCATGTTTGCCATCGTCACTGAATAAATAAAAGAACCGAAACAAACAACAGTGTATGAAATTCTACAAGCTGGTTAAAGCGATAAATGTCTTAATTGCTGAATTGAAAAACTTTGTTGTAATACCAATTATTAACGCTTTTTAGGAACCCACGCCCATTCCATAGTGCATTGAATAGGTTGCTGTTCGCTACTATCCGTAATTTCTACAGGAATGATCAAGCTACCTCGTTCCTCTGCCTGAATTTGGCCGCATTGTTCTTCGCTAAGATACGCTCTAGCCGTAATATCACCTTCCATACGGCGTTGATATTCCATCGTCATAGATTTCAATAACGGCAATGCGTTATCTGGCACATTCATTCCAAAAACAATACCTGTAGCCGATTCTGCAATCACTGCTGCAGCTATAGCATGAATTCCACCGATGTGATTTTGTACCTTGCGTTTGTTGGCTAATTTAATGATGACTTCTTGTTGGCTTATTGATTGAATACGGATCCCTGTTGTTCCAGCAAACTTAACTTTACTACTGAAAGCTTTGGTGAGTAAGTAAGGACGAATTCTATCAGGTGCTTTATTCAAGGTTGCTATGATGCGACTGAATTTATTTTTCATTTTGAGTCTCTCAATTAAGCGATACCAACGATTGTTGATCGAACTGGTCAGACCTTCAAGAGAAATCGAAAAAAAAGCACAGTCTGTGCTTTTTCTCAGTCTAATCTTATTGTTAGAATTTAAAAAAGTGTTCTCGATACACTTTAAGCTCTGCAATCGATTCGCGAATATCGTCTAATGCTAAATGGACGCCTTTTTTGACAACTAAATCAAGCACCTCAGGCTTCCATCGCCTTGCCAACTCCTTCACTGTACTGACATCGAGATTGCGATAATGAAAATACTGTTCAAACTCTGGCATGTATTTGTTAATAAAACGACGATCTTGGCCAATACTATTACCACACATCGGCGAGACGCCTGAAGGAACAAAGCGCTGTAAAAATGCGATTGTTTGCTTACTTGCATCTTCAAGCGTGACTACACTTTCGCGACATCTTTGCGTAAGTCCTGACTTGCCATGATGCTCAATACACCAATCGCTCATGTTATCTAACACTTTATCACTTTGCCCAATTGCAAATACAGGCCCTTCAGCCAAAATATTCAATTCGCTGTCAGTGACTATAGAAGCGATTTCTAAGATGACATCATGTTCGGGATCAAGTCCTGTCATTTCTAGGTCTAGCCAAATTAGATTTGTCTCGTTACAGGACATAACTTTCCTTTTTATTCATTGACGATTTTACTATTGATAGATGATCGCAGATTTAATCAGTATAATACGTTAGCATGTTAAATGACTAACACTATGCATTTAAGGTGCATTATACATAAACACAGATTAAGTTGAACAAAACGCGTGGCAAAATCAAAGAAACTCACAAAAGGTCAAGTAAGGCGAATCAAAGCGAATCAGGCAAAAAAGATCCGCAATAAATCCGACTCAGTGCAATGGCAAGACAGTGAGTTAGGTGATGCACAAGAGGGAGTTGTCATTAGTCGTTTTGGGCAACATGCAGACGTAGAGTCGCCAACGGGCGAAATATTTCGCTGTAACCTACGCCGAAGTATAGAATCGTTGGTGTGTGGTGACCATGTTATTTGGCGCCAAGGCAAATCAACCGAGCACTCAGTATCGGGTGTCATAGAAGCTGTTCACCCACGAAATTCCGTGTTAGAACGTCCCGATGTCTACGACGGCGTGAAGCCCATAGCGGCCAACATATCACAAATATTCATTATTTCGTCTATTGTACCGGCATTCAATGCAGACATTATTGACCGCTATTTAGTCGCTGCAGAAAATACAGGCATTCCACCGATAATTATTCTTAACAAGATCGATTTACTTGACGATGAATTAGCGGAAATTATCGAAGAGCAAATGGATATTTACCGTAAGATTGGTTATCAGGTAGCTTATGTGAGTAATGAGTCTGGTGAAGGACTAAGCGAACTAAAATCAATGCTAAAAAACAATACCAGTATTTTTGTCGGTCAATCAGGCGTAGGTAAGTCAACACTTACTAACTCATTAATGCCACACTTAACATTAGAAACGAAAGAAGTGTCAAGCAATTCCGGACTTGGTCAGCATACCACGACTGTTGCCAGACTGTTTCACTTTGAAGAAGGTGGTGATCTCATTGATTCCCCAGGAATTCGTGAGTTTGGCCTATGGCATATGACCCCACAAGATGTATGCACTGGCTTTGTTGAATTTGCTGGAATTCTTGGTACCTGCAAGTTTAGAGACTGCAAACATCAGACAGATCCCGGATGTGCACTTATCGCAGCTGCTAATGAAGGCAAAATCGAAGCTAGTCGCCTTGAAAGCTTTCAGCGCATCCTCGCTAGCTTAGATGAACACATCCAAACGACTCGATTTAATTAAAAAACAAGTAACTTTAAAGGAACATAACGTTGTTAGATAAACTAAAAATTACCTTGCAATATCTTATGCCTAAGCATGCCTTATCAAGGTTTGTTGGTAAATTTGCCGCTGCAGAAGCCGGATGGTTAACAACTAGAGCCATCAAATCTTTTATAAAAGCATATGAAATAAATATGGCAGAGGCCAAATACCAACGTGCTGAAGACTTTGCGACGTTTAACGACTTCTTTACGCGTGAACTAGCAGATGGCGTTCGCCCAATTGATAACGATGTGAATACGCTTTGTTTTCCTGTAGACGGCACAATTAGCCAGCAAGGAGATATTGTTGATGGCCAGCTTATTCAGGCAAAAGGTTTCAACTACAGCTTAGTGAGCCTTTTAGGTGGTGAAAAAGAGACCGCACAACCTTTTGAAAATGGCAAGTTTTCCTGCATTTATCTAGCACCTAAAGATTATCACCGTATACACATGCCGATGGACGCAACCCTGCGTGAAATGATTTATGTACCGGGTGAATTATTTTCTGTTAACCCGCTTACTGCCAATAATGTCCCGAATCTTTTTTCGCGCAACGAACGCGTCGTCACGATCTTCGATACAGAGCATGGTCAACTTGCCATGGTGTTGGTAGGCGCAACAATTGTTGCAAGCATTGAAACTACATGGGCAGGAACAATCACTCCGCCAGCGGGTAAAGATATTTTTCGCTGGCAATATCCAGCCCAAGGAAACAACGCGATTACGTTCAAAAAAGGCGATGAAATGGGTCGATTCAAGCTGGGCTCTACCGTTGTATCAACATTTTCACCTAAAATGGTGGAATTCAATGAACAAGATGGACCAGGCACAGTCACTCGCTTAGGACAACCTTACGCAACACTTGTGAAAGAATAATGAAAATATTTGCACATCGCGGCGCAAGTGGCCAATATCCAGAAAATTCTCGCTTAGCATTTGAACATGCTATAAAGCAGGATGCCGATGGTATAGAGCTCGATGTGCAATATCATGTTGAAAGTGGGAACTTTGTTGTTCTTCATGATCAATATCTCGATACTGCTACCAGTGGTACTGGCGATTTTAATCAGTATACGATTCTTGAGCTAACCACCATGAGGTTAGGGCAAGGGCAATGCTTGTTGACACTCGACGAAGCCTTAGCCTGTATCAATGGCAAAGTCGCAGTTAACATTGAGGTTAAAACAACGGTAACTGACCCAAACAGCTTATCAAATATCTGTTTTGCGCTTAATGATTGCATTAGTCAAGCAATGGCACATTACGCATATACTGAAGCACATTTCATTATTTCTTCCTTTAATCACACATTTTTGCATTTTTTTGGCACGGTATATCCAAATTATTCGCAAGCCGCATTAATCGCTCACTCACCATATGATCAATGTCAATTTACTGAACAGCTTTCATTAGAATATGTCAACCAAGACATTGATAGTTTGAACGCGGCATTGGTTGAAGATGCTCATGAAAGAGGATTGAAGGTTTTTGTGTATACCGTTGATAGATTCGAAGATATTGAAAAATGTATTCACGCTAAAGTCGACGGTATTTTTACTAATTATCCAGAAAAAACTCGTAAGTTTGCACAATTGTGTATAGACGAGTAACAATTGTGTAATTTTTATTCACAGTAATTTCAATAAGTTAATTTACATTTTGTTATTTTTGTGTAAATTCCCGTTGCTCATTTATTCAACGCAAGATACGATTATATTCGTATAAAATGACAATTTTTTTAAGTTGAGGAATTTCGATGGCTCGAGATAATAATGAATTCAAGCCAACAGAAGCAGAGTTGACGCTTCTGAATGTACTATGGAAAATCGGCCCTGCAACCGTAAGACAAATTCATGAAGCAGTTAGCGAAACACAAAAAACGGGTTATACCACTGTACTGAAAATACTACAGATTATGCATGAGAAGTCTTTAGTAATTCGCGACGAAAGTAACAGAGCACACGTTTACGCTGCCGCAAACAGTGAAACATTTACGCAATCTTCGCTTATTCGCGACTTGATATCGAAAGCGTTTGGCGGTTCGACTTCAAAGCTAGTTATGCGTGCGTTAAATGAGTCAACCAGTAAGGAAGAGATCGCTGACATTCGTCAAATGTTAAACGAGCTAGAAAAACAAGAGTAGTAATTTAACTTAGTTAGTTTCATGGATTTTATATTTAATAGCCCAATTTTTTACAGTTTAGCTTTAACCTTGCTTCACTTTTTATGGCAGGGTTGCATCGTGGCGGCTGTATTAAAATTGATATTAAGTTTTACATCCTACCAAAAGACTCAGCAACGTTATGCTTGGGCGATGACTGCAATGGTAACCAATTTAATCGTTCCTATTGCAACCTTTTATTATATCTATACGCCTGACTATACTCAGCTGGTTAATACCCCTTTCCCATTATCCTTCGATAGTGATGGGATGGCAGCAATCAACGGCAAAGAAGTTCTAGCCTCTATCAACTTGTTAGAAATTCTACCTTACGTATCTGTAGGCTGGATGACTATCGTTTTATGCCTGTCGGCTAAGTTGCTCATGGAACTATACAGTGTCAACCGTTTGCCTAAGAGCCAAGTATTGCCAGTTAGCGATGAACTTCAACAACGTTTCGAATGCTTAGTTCATCAAATAGGTTTAAATAAGGCTCCTACACTATTGATTTCAATGAAGTCACAAGTGCCTATGGTTATCGGCTGGTTAAGACCAGTAGTGTTACTACCTGCAGCTATGTTAACCGGATTAACACCGAACCAACTTGACATGTTATTGCTGCACGAATTAGCACACGTACGTCGACATGATTATCTCGTTAATTTTATTCAAACACTGGTTGAGATATTACTATTTTTCCACCCTGCGGTACGATGGGTGTCAAAACAAATGCGTAATGAACGAGAGTATTGTAGTGATGACATGGCCGTTTCTGTTTGCAAGAAACCTCTTGCCTATGCTAGAGCATTAACAGAAACAGCTAGTGTTTGTCACGTTCATCAGCGTCGCCATTCAATTCCTTCTATGGCTATGGCGGCTTCAGGTGGTGATTTGAAAAAACGTGTCGTGCGATTAGTAGACGCTGAACCACACTGTTCAAGTAATGAAGAGTCTGGTAAGTGGATGGCTTCTGCATTCATCGTATTTGCCATTTCACTTGTATTGTTCAAACCATTAATGAGCTTTACTGTATTTGATCTAACGGCAGGACAGTTTTCTATTTTTAGGATCACAAGTGACACCGACTATAATCAATTTATCACGCCGACCGAGCCAGTACAGCTTACCAACTCCTCCATAGTGTCATATTACTTGGATGAGCCGGCTGAAGAAAGTAATGAGTCTCAAACACCTACACTTGTTGAAAGCGCTACAGACGCTTCAGCTAAAGAACAGATGATTGCAAAAGTCACACCGGTAGAGTCGATAGAAACAGCGTACGTTAACCAACTACCCGTAGTAAAATCGTCTAATGCGGCACTAGTTGAAGATCAACGAACTCAGCTAGAATTGGAAGAACCCAGCAGACGAATTCAAGTGGGCCAGCAAGTAGATGTTGAGCCGAAAAACGCTAACATTGAGGTTGTAGCCAAAAATGATATGGCGGCAAAATCAACACCGCGCCAAGCTTCTCCAGTTGAGCAAGCTTTCGCACGTACTGATTCTAAAGACAAGAGTGCAAACGACGTCAACCCTTATGCAGAAACGATTGCTGATTTAGCCAAGACGGAAGTGTCACCAGCTTCGACTGAATATGACTTTAAAAAATTTGAATCTGCAGCAACAGTTAACCAGCCAATATTAAAATTGGAAGAGCAATCGTTCGCTAGTAAGCCTTTAATTTCAAACCAGAAAGAAAAAAGCAAAAAGTTAGTTAAAACCAATGCAGTGCTGTTACGCTCGATTGATCCTAGATATCCTTCGTCGGCTAAGCGTAAAGGAATCGAGCTTGACGTGCTTGTGGAGTTTACGGTTGACAAATATGGCAAGGTATCCAACGTATTATTTGAAGAAAAGAGTAAAGTGCATTTTTTCCGTGGCGCTATAAAGAAAGCGATTGAAAAATGGCGCTTTCAACCAGCCAAGAAAAATGGCAAGCCAGTTGAAAGCACTATTACAAAAATATTCTCCTTCAGCTTATCTGACTAATTAGCATCGTCTGCGAGCGCAACGTTACCCTACAGTCTCAATCCTCTATGGTGCTTTTTACGCATTGCCTGTGCTTTGGCTTGCTGCTCCTCTGTTAACACCTGAAAAATGGCATGCTTCGTTTTTGCTCTAAGCATGGCCTGCTCGGTCAATGCTGCCTGATACTGCGTATGTAATGCCATGAAAGCAGCTTCGTCAAACGATTCATTCGTCATTAAACTCTTTATTTGGCTACGAAACTCTTCCATTACTGACTTATTTGCATCGCGTGCAGCCTTCGCCTCAGAGCGAATCGTTTTGATTTGCGTAACCTGTTCATCTGTCAACGCCAAATGGCGAGCCATTCGTTTAAGCATGCGCTTTTGTTTGTGCCCAGTTTCATCATGTGACAGTGGTGCAACACTGTCAATGCCTTCGCTTGCAGACATGAGCGGCTGTGCAATAACTGCGGTTGTCGTCACAGATGCCACTATAACAATTCCCGTTAATAGGTTTGATAATTTCATATTCATATGACCTTCCTCGCTTAGTTTATGTTGAAAATACGCTTCTATTCAATGAGCAAAATTAAGCATACCCAATGCAATGAAAAGAAACGCAAGCCTTGTGTAAAGGTTATGTAAAGGTCATTATTGCGATGCGAAAGTTAAGGTATGATACCTTTGAACACATATAGCGAATCAGCGAGATTGTTATGCAGACTACCTCTACCAAAATCCTCATGATTGACGACGACAAAGAACTTGGCAACCTTCTTAAAGAGTATTTGGCGTTCGAAGGGTTTGAACTGCACTGCTGTCACGATGGACTCAGTGGATTATCTAGAGCATATGATGATTCCTTTTCTCTTATTTTGCTCGATGTGATGATGCCTGAATTAAATGGTTTCGACGTATTGAAAGCATTGGGTGGTCGACATAAAACACCTATTCTCATGTTAACAGCAAGGGGCGATGATGCCGATCGTGTGCTTGGTCTTGAACTAGGTGCGGATGATTATCTCGCAAAACCATTTCAACATCGGGAGCTACTGGCTCGTATCAAAGCGATATTACGACGAATCGAAATTGTGAGTGCCAGAGAGCAACTGACCGATACAAATGAAGTGAATGGCGTTTTCCTCAACCACGCCACGCGCCAGGTCACTTGCCACCAGAAACCCGTTGAGCTTACTGGCACTGAATATCAAATACTTGATTTACTCATGCGCCATGCCAGTCAAATTGTCAGTAAATCACAGATTTCAGAGCAAGTATTAAATAGAAAGCTCAGTCCATTTGATCGTAGTATCGACATGCACGTCAGCAATATTCGTAAAAAGTTGCTACCGCACAGTGATAGCGATAAATTAAAAACGGTTCGCGGTGCAGGATATATTTTTCTTGCGGGGGAAAGTTAATGCTATCGCAAGCATTTAAGCCATTCAGAAAAATTGGTTTTAAGCTATTTCTCGGCTTTTGGATAATTGCAACGGTCTCAATTGGTGCTACTCGCATCATTTCTGCGCAGCTTGAGCAGGAAAGTGTCATCCTTCCTCCACTCCCTTTTGAAATGGAGCGCCTAAAAAAAATTGCCAAACGAATTGAGAAACGACCAGAGATAACCGCCCAACAATTGGCCAGTGTATCAATGCGTAAACACGGCTCAAACTTGATTATCAAACAAGTGAGTACAAATGAAGTAATTAAACCCCAGCGAAGACTGCCACCACACCTTATCGATTATATCGAAAAGAATACTTTTTCTACGCTTACGACCATACAGTTTCCCTATGCCAGAATAACTGGCCCTCTACTTGTCGAACTAGAAAACGAACCTTATCAAATCTACCTGACTGCGCGAGGCCACCCCCCTCACATAAGCTCAATTGTATTGCAACTTCCCGCGTGGGCAAGGGTCATTATTCCGCTAATCGTAAGCATGGTACTGAGCTGGTTACTGGCACGCTCGCTTAGCCGCCCGATCAAAGCGATGCAACAAGCGGCGGCTAAATTTGGCGATGGCGATTTGTCATCTCGTGTAGAAGCAGCTTATATACGCAAAGACGAATTAGGAGAATTAGCGCAAAGTTTTAATCAAATGGCGTTAAAGCTCGAAAAAAATATCAGTGCTCACCAAAGACTTTTAGGTGATGTGTCACATGAACTTCGCTCGCCAATGACTCGGTTGCAGATTGCACTCGGACTTGCGCAAAAAAGCCAGCTAGATCCGAAGGTGTTGTCGGACTATCTAAATCGCTGCGAAAAAGAAGTCTCCCGATTAGATGAAATGATTGCGGATGTTCTTTCACTTTCGCGGTTGGAAAACACAATTAATCATTCTCAAAAAGAAAAAGAAGATCTGTGTGCCGTTATCAGGCATTGCGTTGACGACTGTCAATTTATTGGCCAAGAAAAGCAGATCACTATCCAAGCAAGTTTACCCGAAACATTAATAACGCTAATTGACGTACAGCTAATCGCCAGCGCCTTATCCAATATTATCACTAATGCCATCAAATATAGTCCTCCAAAAACTACCGTTAGTATTAGGTTAACGACAGTGCAAGACGACATCCTTATCGAGATATCTGACCAAGGGACGGGTGTGCCAGAATCCTCTTTAGCACAGCTATTTGAACCCTTTTACCGTGTCGCAGAAGCGCGCGATAGAGATACTGGCGGGACAGGATTAGGGTTAGCCATAGCCAAACAAGCTATGCTAGCGCATGACGGTACCATCAATGCCAGAAATAACGATGGCAATGGCCTGACAATTACCCTAACATTACCAATATCGGAATAAGTACAAAGATAACTCAATGACATTATTGACGTTTTATTAAACCGTCATGTCATGTTGTCTAGAGAGCCTGAGTATGACATCGTCGTATAAGATTACGAAAGAGCATCAATTAACCACACTCATGACAACCGCTATTGCGACATTTTGGCAATCGGGCCAGTTTGAGCAGTTCACGGGTGTAAGCGATACTTCAATTGCCACCGCACGGTTTATTCATCCATCGGCAAAACACGCCATCGTCATTTCTCCAGGGCGCGCAGAAGGCTACCTTAAATATCAGGAACTCGTATTTGACCTATATAACAATGGCTATAGTGTCTTTATTATTGATCATCGCGGACAAGGCATTTCAGGGCGCCTGTTAATTGATCCACATAGAGGCTATGTTGAAGACTTTGAACACTACGCGACCGACTTAAAATTTTTTATCGACAATATAGTTACCCAACATTGCTCTCAGCCCCCATTATTACTTGCCCACTCAATGGGAAGTGCCATCGCACTGCGGTTAATGCAACGCTGCCCTAAATTAGTCAAAGCGGCCGTGCTTTGCTCCCCAATGATTGCCATAAGCGCTAATGGCGTCCCAGCGTGGTTAGCTAAAATAGTTATATCAATTGGACATCGCATTAATCAGCTCTTCGGCAAATTTCCTTGGTATTTTTTTGGGCAAGGCCCGTACAAACTGCATACCTTTGAGAACAACGATCTCAGTCACTCCAAAATTAGACATGAGCTTTTTGCCCAACTCTACAAACACACAGCTGCGCTTCAAATTGGCGGTGTAACATTCCAGTGGCTACGACAAGCGCTCAAAGCACATAAAAGCATTATCCGAGATGCAAAAAGGTTGGAGTGCCCGCTATTAGTATTTCAAGCGAGTCAAGACACTATCGTCTGTAATCAGGCGCAAAATGAGTTTTGCCAATTGCTGGCAAAGGAAAAGCCCTCTGTTGTCACGAGTGAGCAACCCATTGTGATACACGGGGCAAAGCATGAACTCTTCTTTGAGCAAGATAGCTACCGTACAGAGACATTATCCAAAGCGTTGGCTTGGTTCGAGCAATTTAGATAAGCCTACTCAATTGGATCGTGGTGGATTAGAACTTCGGCGGGGGCAAGTTGCCTTCTAATATCCGCAGCAATACTTTCACCTATTTGGTGGGCCTCTATTAGTGGCATGCTATGCGGTAATTGCAGATGAAATTGAACAAACTTTAGATATCCGCTTTTTCTCGTCTTTAACTGGTGATAGCCCAAGTGTTTACCATGTGCGGCAATTATATCTTTGATCTTATCTACTTCAGTGGCAGGTAATTCTTTGTCCATCAAATCGTCTACACTTTGTTTAGCAATTTGTACAGCACCGAACATTAACCAAATACCAACAGCAATGGTGAAAATACCGTCCACTTCTGGATAAAGTGAACTACTCAGCAGTAGAGAGATTAAAACGCCAAAATTCATGGCGATATCTGATTGATAATGCAAAGCATCTGCTTTAATAGCGGTAGAATTGGTTTGTCTTACTACGTAATATTGAAAGGCTACTAAAATACTAGTCAGAATTACCGAAAGCACACTAACCACTACTGCAACAAGACTTTGCTCTATCTGAGTGGGAGATAACGTAGCGTCTACGCCGTGCAACATTAACAGGATAGCCGAACCCAATACAAAGGCTGATTGCGCAAGTCCAGTCAAGCTTTCAGCTTTACCATGACCGAACTTGTGATCGTGATCAGGGGGACTTAACGCAACTTTCAGCATGAAGAAGTTCACCAGTGATGCCGACAAATCTAGCAACGAGTCGGTGCTTGTCGCCAACATCGCATTTGAATGCGTCACCAGCCAAGCATATAGCTTCATAATGATTAAACTAACCGCTACCACGATAGCGCTTAGCGCTGCTCTTCGTACTAATAACGCGTAACGATGTTCAGCCAATGCTTTTGCTCCCTTATAGAATTACGACAAAAAAGCGCTGTGAGTGAATTTCACAGATGATCTAGTACTTAATTAAGCAGTATAATGCGCAACATTATACTTTTATTGAGACTCGCTATGCTAGATGTTGTTCTTTTTCAGCCAGAAATTCCACCGAATACAGGAAATATCATTCGACTTTGTGCCAACACAGGCTTCAGGCTCCATTTAATTGAACCACTAGGCTTTGATTTGGATGATAAGAAGCTTAAGAGGGCTGGCTTGGATTATCATGAATTTACCGCGTTAAAACGCCATAAGAGTTATGAAGCGTTTGTTGCCAGTGAAGCGCCTAATCGCGTATTGGCTATCACAACCAAAGCTACCAACTACTATGGCGATGTACAATTTACTGAAGGTGATTACCTGTTATTTGGTTCAGAAACCTCAGGATTACCAGAATCTGTACGACAGCAAATTGATGATGACAATAAAATTCGTATTCCGATGCTAAAAGACAGCAGAAGTATGAATCTGTCTAATGCAACAGCAGTTATTGTGTATGAAGCATGGCGTCAACTAGGTTTTGCTAACGCCGTTTAGTGGCCAGTAAAGCACCCTGCTATACAGAGCGTAAGCATTTATTCAAACTTACGCTCTCGTGAGAGCAAGTCGTAGGCGGCAAGTTTTGCGGCTTTTCCTTGGTACAATACCTGATAAACTTGTTCGACGATTGGCATTTCAACACCTACACGTTGTGCCAGCATGTACACTTCTTTGGTATTGCGATAACCTTCGACTACCTGCCCTATCTCATCCATCGCTTCATTCACTTCAACACCTTTGCCAAGTGCCAAACCAAAGCGACGATTACGTGACTGATTGTCTGTACAAGTGAGTACAAGATCGCCTAAGCCAGCCATCCCCATAAAAGTTTGGGGTTGAGCATTCAACGCAGCACCTAGCCGCGTCATTTCCGCTAGCCCTCTAGTAATGAGTGCCGTTCTGGCATTCGCACCAAAACCAATGCCATCAGCTATACCTGCTCCAATGGCAATAACATTCTTAACCGCGCCACCAAGTTGTACGCCAATAAAATCGTTATTGCTATACACGCGAAATGCTTTTTCACAATGCAGTAAGTCAGATAGCTCAGCAACGAACTTATCATCTAAGGAAGACAACGAAATAGCCGTTGGCAGTCCAGCAGCCATCTCACGCGCAAATGTAGGCCCTGATAGCACTGCCAATGAAATATCGTCACCCAATATTTCTCTTGCCACATCTTGTAACAGTCGACCCGATTGTGGATCTAATCCTTTAGTCGCCCACGCAACGCGTGCATCTTGGCGTAAATGCGGCTTTAACTGCGCCAACATATCACCAAACGCATGGCTCGGAACTACGACTAATACGTTACGTGATGACGATACGCATTTAGCTAGGTCAGCTTCTAATATCAACGAATCAGGGAATACGCAACCAGGTAAATATTTTTCATTACAACGAGCATCCGCCATAAGTTGAACGTGTGCAGCATCTCTGCCCCACAACTTCACGACATTACCATTTCTCGCTAAACAAATAGCAAGGGCGGAGCCATAAGACCCCGCCCCGATAACACTGATATCAGTTTGCATATAAATGCCTGTTAGTGTGCTTCTGTGCCAGCCGCAGCTTGAGCCGCTTGAGCTTCTGCCGCTTTTTGCTGAACGTAGCTAGCAAACAACGCTTCGAAGTTCACAGGTGCTAAGTTAATTTGTGGGAATGAACCACGATTCACTAAGCTAGACACTGCTTCACGTGCATATGGGAATAGTGTCGTTGGGCAGAACGCACCGATAGTATGTGCTAAGTTAGCTTCTGGCATATTACCAATAGTAAAGATACCCGCTTGTTGAACTTCAGCTAAGAATGCCGTTTGACCTTCAACAGTTGCCGTTACAGTTAAAACCAAAACCACTTCATACGTGCTGTCAGCTAACTTGTTAGAACGAGTATCAAGATCCAATTTAAGCTCTGGCTTCCATTCTTTTTGAAAAATTGCCGGAGAGTTAGGCGTTTCAAAAGAGATATCTTTTGTGTAAACACGTTGAATTGCAAATTGTGGCGCTGCTTGCTGTTCACCGCCTTCGTTGTTATTTTGAACTTCATCTGCCATGGTATTTTCCTACTATTTTGACTATTCGTTTCGACAATATGCAAACGTTATATTGTCGCTAATAATTGATCTAATTTGTTTTGTGCATGCAATGCATATAAATCATCACACCCACCAATATGCTGTTCTTTAATAAAAATCTGAGGGACTGTATAGCCACCATTACTACGCGCAATCATTTCGTTTCGTAATTCAGGGTTACCATCGATCTTGATTTCTTTATAAGCAACATTTTTGTGCTCTAGCAACATCTTCGCACGCACACAAAAACCACATGTTACTTTTGTATAAATCTCAACCATTGCCGTACATCTCATTTTAGAACTTTACTATTTTTTAACGACAGGCAAACCAGCGTTTATCCAGGCATTCATACCGCCTTTCAAAATATTCACTTGTTTGAAACCTGATTTTGCTAGCTGATCAGCGGCTTTCGACGCACTAATGCCAGCAGTGCATACCACAATGATGGGGCGCTCTTTGAATTTTTCAAGGCTCGCGATGTCGTTCTTGTTAATTTTTTCAGCGGTAACATGCTTAGCATCTACAACATGACTAGTTTTAAACTCTTTTTCTGAACGAATATCAACAATAACACCTTCTTGTTTGTTCACGAGGAAAGTCATTTCCTGAGGACTCAACTGTTTGATAGGTGAAAGTTTAATACGAATACTCACAAAGATTATTGCTAAAAAAATCCCAACCCAAGCTGCGGTTAACATAGGGTTGTTTGCTAAAAAGGTAGTAAATTGATCCATTGCTATTTCTATTGGAACCGATTAATTTGCACGACAGTATACAGATTAATCATGAATTTTACAGCGTAAAGTCTGTGTAATCGACCCAATTACACATAATCTACGAATCCCACAATCAACACACTCTGTTTGGGCGCATATACTACGCCACATTAATATTACTAATTGTCACATCAACAAGTATTTCAACGAAAAAACACACAATTGATTAGAACAAATTTGTCTATTTTTTGACGAGAAATTATCAGGATAGATTGATATACTGCGACAGTTTTTAATTTGTTGCTTTAAAGAGTTGTCTATGTCAAACAAAAAACCGACGGTATTAATTATTCTTGATGGTTGGGGTTACAGTGAAAAAGCTGAATCAAATGCAATTTTGCATGCCAATACTCCAACCTTAGACAAGCTAATGGCGTCTAAGCCAAATATGCTAATTAATACATCAGGTATGGCGGTAGGATTACCAGATGGACAGATGGGTAACTCTGAAGTAGGACATGTCAATCTAGGTGCCGGCAGAATCGTCTATCAAGATTTCACCCGAATTACCAAATCAATTGAAGACGGTGAATTTCAATCTAATCCTGCTTTAACAAATGCGGTAGCAAAAGCGGTTGACGCTGACAAAGTGGTACACATATTTGGCCTGATGTCGCCAGGTGGTGTTCATAGCCATGAAGATCACATTTTTGCCATGATCGATAAAGCACATCAGCAAGGTGCAAGGCATATATATTTGCATACATTTTTAGACGGTCGCGATACGCCACCTAGAAGCGCGTTAGCTTCTCTTGAAAAAGCACAGGCAAAATTCCAAGCGCTCGGCACAGGGCAAATTGCTTCCGTTGTTGGACGCTATTATGCGATGGACAGAGATCAACGTTGGGATCGGGTTGAAAAAGCGTATGATTTGATGGTTTCTGGCCAAGCGGAATTTATATATGACAATGCCGTCGAAGCGCTCGAGGCGGCCTATGCTCGTGATGAGAACGACGAGTTCGTACAAGCTTCAGCAATCAAAGCGCCACATGGTGACACGATAAAAATTAATGACGGCGACGCGCTCATTTTTATGAACTTTAGAGCTGACCGCGCCAGACAGTTTACCCGTTGCTTTACTGAACCCCATTTGTCTGGCTTTGCTCGTAAGCAAGTACCCGCTATTAGTGATTTTGTAATGTTGACAGAGTACGCAGCAGATATAGATACAAGTTGTGCATTCCCACCAGAAAAATTGAATAACGTATTAGGCGAATGGCTTGAAAAGCATAATAGAACGCAGTTGCGAATTTCTGAAACTGAGAAATATGCGCACGTAACATTCTTTTTCAGTGGTGGCCGCGAAGATGAATTTAACGGCGAAAAACGTGTATTGGTTCCATCTCCTCAAGTAGCAACCTATGATCTTCAACCAGAAATGAATTCAACCTTGCTGACTGACAACCTAGTGGATGCTATCGAAAGTGGCGATTACGACTTTATTGTTTGTAACTATCCGAATGGTGACATGGTAGGTCATACAGGAAAGTTCGATGCAGCTGTACAAGCGTGTGAAGCTGTAGACAAGTGTATTGCCCGCGTTGTTACGGCGCTTGATAAAGTAGGCGGTGAGTGCTTAATTACGGCCGATCATGGCAACGCAGAACAAATGGTTAATCCAGCTACAGGCCAAGCCCATACGGCACACACTTGTGAGCCAGTGCCACTGATTTACGTCGGTCGAAATGCCCAGATGGCAACTACTGGTGCACTAAGTGATATCGCACCAACGGTATTAACGCTAATGGGGATGGAACAACCGCCGGAAATGACAGGCTCTTCCTTAGTTAAACTAGTTTAGTCTGCCAGTTAATGAAGCACAGATACGATTATCGTAGGCCAACAACGCCATTGGTGGCGTTGCTGGTATTTCTGTGCACCACATTACTGCATTCTCTATCGATACATGCCGCGCCCTATCGCCAAGACACCACACAATCGAGCAAACAACTTGACTCGGTAAAATCAGAAATTGCCAAACAAAAGGCGCAAATCAGGCAAGTCGATACCGAGTTAGCTTCTCTACAAAAACAATTACATCAAAAAGATTTAGCCGTTGCTAAAGTGGCTAAGACGCTGCAACACACTCGACAAAAACTCGAAGAAACTAAACAGACGCTGGCCGAGTTGGACAAACAAGCGAAAGAACTAACAATAAAAAAGGCCAAACAAGAAGAAATTCTCGCAACACAATTGCGTACGGCATATTCTACAGGACATCACGATTACTTAAAATTGATATTGAACCAACAAGAGCCCGCTAATGTTCAGCGTACGGTTACTTACTACCAATATCTTAATGATGCTCGCATGAAACAAATTGATGGCTTCAAAGAAACCATCAATAAACTGCAACAAGTAACCAAAGAACAAGAGCAACAGTCATCCAAATACGAAACATTAGCAAAACAACAAGTCATGCAGCAGCAAGAGCTTCAGAGCAGTATTACTTCACAGAAAACCGTCGTTCAGGCGATGAACCAACGATTAAAAACTGGTAAGCAACGTTTAGCTCAACTTGAGCAAGAAGAACAAGCACTTGTAGCCGCCTTAGAAGAACTTGCGCGTAAGCACAAAGCTTCCCTTGCACTCGACGGCTTAGCCAACCTGAAGAAAAAACTTAGTTGGCCTGTAAAAGGCAAGATTCAACGTAGTTTCGGCTCCCGTAAACAAGGATACTTGAAATGGAAGGGTGTTCTAATCGCAGCCCCGATCGGACGCACTGTCAAAACGATTCACAATGGTACGGTAATTTTTGCCGACTGGTTAAAAGGCTATGGTTTAGTCACTGTAGTTGATCATGGTAAAGGATATATGAGCTTATATGGTCATAACCAAACACTGCTCAAGTCTGTTGGCGATCGCGTAGAAACCGGTGAGCCTATTGCATTAGCAGGGCAAAGTGGTGGTCAGGCACAGCCTGCGCTGTATTTTGAAATTAGACACAATGGTCAGGCAGTTAATCCCAAACTCTGGTGCAAATAATCAACATACACCATTAATTTACGTGTTAAATAATACCAATAGAGTTTCGCTTTCAGATTAAATATTGCTAGGCTTAGAGCTAAACGAATAATGATAATAATTAATGTGCGCAATTTATTTCTAACAGTTTTCCTTTTCACATTCGTTATTATTTTCCCTGCAAAGGGAAATGGTACGAAACCTTCTGCAAGGGTTTCGATCATTATTGATGATATCGGCTACCGATACAGTGATAATGCGGTACTAACACTACCTGGCGATATAACATTTGCTGTTCTCCCACACACACCTCACGGAAAAAAGCTTGCGCAACTTGCTCATGAACGTCACCTAGACGTTATGCTGCATATTCCAATGGAAGCTGAAAATGGTAAGTTGTTGGGACCCGGCGGATTAACAACAGAAATGAATGAACAAGCGATACGCGCTACGTTAAATGAAGCATTTGATGAGATCCCATTTGCTATTGGAATTAACAATCATATGGGCAGCAAACTGACAAAAATGTATAAGCCGATGTTCTGGACCATGAAATATTTGAAAGAACACAATCATATTTTTGTCGATAGTATGACAACTCGGTTAAGTAGAGCGAAAGATGTTGCCAAAATACTCGGGGTACCCACATTGAGCCGTCAGGTGTTCTTAGATAATCAATTATCACGCGAATACATTTCCAAGCAATTTGCGCAATTAATCCGTATTGCTAACGCTACTGGCAGCGCCGTAGCGATAGCACATCCACACCCAGAAACAATTGAAGCGCTTAGTGAGTTGCTGCCAGAATTAACCGCGAACAATATTCAATTAGTAGGCATTTCTCAGTTGCTGAACGACTCCAACTTATACAGTGCAAGTATTTCTGGTGAGTAGACCCGTATCATCATAAGCAAAAAAAGTACGGCATCGTTTTTAGATTAAATGGTGATCCCTAACTCGGATATCAGTTCATGCAAGTATTTCACAGGGATGGCATAAGTAATGCCACTTGGATTACTGATCACCGCTTCTTTGCTCTCTTGCACAAAAACTTTGTTAATAACACCAATCACTCGACCACTATTAACATCATATAAAGCACTTCCACTGTTACCAGGATAGGCCGTAGCATCTAGTTGATAGACAAGAAATGGTTCACGCAGCTTTTTCAGCATGCGGACATCCAATTGCTTGGCGTTTGCTACTGGCGTGATTGTCGGTGTGATACTTGCGATGATGCCACGATGAGTAACAGGGTACAAACCAAGTACAGATCCTATCGGAAACCCTGTAAACCCAACATAGCTTCCTTCTCTGGCAAATTCAGCGCCAGCTAATTCAACGCCTTTTAGCGGCTTGCCTTCAATCTTTAATATCGCTAAATCATGCCTTTGTGATGAACCTACTATGCTTGCCTTGCGAACTGTTGCTGACTTTCCTCGCCCAACAAATACCGCCATTTCTTGCAAAAGTTTTTTGTCCAACTCTGCGGGAACTACATGATGGTTGGTCACAACGTATTGCCCTCTACCAATCACGAAGCCTGACCCCGTTAGTGTATTTTTTGGTCGCCCTGTTGGTGTATACACACCAATTCCTACAACGGAAGGCTTAATTTTGGCAACGGTATCTGCCAACGTCGAAGAATTTGCTGACAGGCTAGCACTGAGAAAAGTAAAGAAAATACCCCAAAAAAGTTTCATATAAATTCCATATTGTACTGATAGAGTCAGATTCGAAACGGCGAATTACGCAATTCCGAAAATATTGACCATAATTTGTAATTAATACCAATTGAATTAAATATTTATTTCAAGCGGTTTAACACAGATATAACCATTTTTTCGACTAAGAAGCTACGAGTTCTATGAAGATTGTCCCGATTTTTGCAGGTGGAGGCACGCGCTTGCCAGCACATGTTGGTATATTACAGGCGCTTGACGAATTTAACATCGACTTTGATCATATTGTTGGCGTGTCTGGTGGCAGCATTGTGAGTAGTTTATACGCGTCAGGGTTGTCATTAGCCGAAATTAAACATGTTGCTTTACACACAGACTACAATCAATTTAGAGAGTTTTCTTTGATCAAGCTGATCAGAAATGGCGGGTTAAGCTCAGGCGATGTATTTGAACGCTGGGTAGATAGGTTACTCAATGGCAAAACATTTAAAGAACTCAAATATAACTTGCACGTTGTAGCTACCGATGTTGCCAGAGGACAACCGGTTATCTTCAATAAAGAACGTACACCTGATGTAAAAGTTTCGTTGGCGGTTCGATTTTCAATGTCAATTCCCTTAGTCTTTAGCTTTAAATCCTTCGGTAATCACTTAATGGTTGATGGCAGTATTTTATCGGAAGACGCGCTACACAGAGATTGGGCAGAAGATGGCACGCCAGTTATTTGCTTTCGATTAAAAGGCGAATATGAATATGATGATGTCAAAATTAAGGGATTATTTCCGATATTTAACTATGTCACCCTGCTTATACGCACTTTCATGACCACCATTTCTCGGGAATACATTAATGATGCGTTTTGGCATAACACTGTGGTCGTCAATACAGGGTTATCATCAGCGGTTGATTTCACCATGACACCAGCACAAAAAGAAGCGCTATTCTTTAAAGGCTACCATACTGCCACTAAAATACTGCCCATAAAAGTTAAAGCATTATCTGAAGAACGCGATACCGCATAAACAATCAGGTGGTTACTCGATAAAAGTTAAGTTACTATTAGTTTTCATAAAATTAACTACCACAGATCGAGTTACATTCTTTCAGGACGATGCATGACGGTATTTTTACATGATTTGTTAACCTCAGCCGCAACCAAATATGCTGACAAACCCGCGTTAACACTCAAGTCCAGTACGCTCACATACCATCAGTTAAAACAACTAACTAACGCAACTGCTCGAGCGTTTACAAGTATCAATATATCTCGCAACGACCGAATAGGCATTTATTTAGGCAAGTCATTTGAAAATGTGGCATGTATGTTAGCTACCAGCATGGTCGGTGGCGCTTTTGTTCCCATAAACGCCACGTTAAAGGCTGCACAAGTCAGCCACATTATTAATGACTGTGCAGTTCGTGTTCTCGTCACTAATCGCGCCCGTTTAGAGCAGTTGTTATCATCACAAACGCACAATGATTCACTAGAGCACGTTATTTTGGTCGATGACTTTGAGCCAGCAGCATTCATCAATACCCAGTTTAAACTACATTCATGGCCAACTTGGCTTGTTAGCGCTGAAGACACCAGAATTGCCGATTGCGTTGGCACAAGCAACAATATGGCGGCAATTTTATACACCAGTGGCAGTACTGGCGCCCCCAAAGGCGTTGTTTTATCTCATGCCAATCTGATTTTAGGGGCACAATCAGTCACCACTTATCTAGAGAATTCAACTGCAGATGTCATACTCGCGTTGCTACCTTTTAGTTTTGACTACGGATTGAATCAACTTATTTCAGCAATTTATGTTGGTGCACATTGTGTATTATTAGATTATTTGCTGCCACGCGACATAGTACGCACCATATCAAAACATCAGGTTACGGGCGTTGCAGCTGTACCGCCGCTATGGCAGCAATTCATTCAACTTAGCGTTGACAATGAAGCACTTGCTTCGGTTCGCTATTTTACCAATTCTGGTGGTGCACTAGCAGTTGATACCTTGCACCAACTACAAGAAATGATGCCCAATGCACACCCTTATTTAATGTATGGTTTAACAGAGGCGTTTCGCTCTACTTACTTACCGCCAGAACAAGTAACCAAACGTCCAACATCAATGGGCAAAGCAATCCCTAATGCAGAAATTCTTATTTTGAGACCTGATGGCAGCCCGTGTGAAGTCAATGAAGTGGGCGAGTTAGTTCACTGTGGACCTTTAGTTAGCCTAGGCTATTGGAATAACCCTGAAGCAACAGCCAAACGATTCAAACCAGCACCCAATAGGTTGAATGAAATCTCTTGTCAATCATTGGCAGTATGGTCAGGTGATAGCGCAAAATATGATGAAGATGGTTATTTATATTTTGTCAGCAGAAACGACGAAATGATTAAATCGTCTGGATACCGCATTAGTCCAACTGAAATTGAGCAATGTCTATATGCATTAGATGCAATCAACGGCGTAGTTGCTTTTGGTGTACCAGATGAAGCCATTGGACATGCCGTTTGTGTAGTCATTGAACAAAAAGCGCAATGTGATTCATCATTAGTAGAGCATCAGGTAATTGCACACTGTAAAACCCATTTACCTAATTATATGGTGCCTCAATATTGCTATGTAACTGACAAGTTGCCAGTTAATGCTAATGGTAAGATTGATCGCACTACCGTTAAGATACAATACGAGCAATTATGCAGGAGTGCACAATGAAGCCGCATGCCCCGTTAGACGCGTTCACAGTCAGCAATGAACAGTTGTTAGTCGGCAATCATACCGCTGTAGAGTTAGAAAACCTCGTCGGTTCAACGCCTTTGTATGCTTATGACAAATCCATTATTGCCAATCAGGTTAAGCAGCTTAAAAAAGTCCTGCCATCTCAGGTTAAGCTTCATTATGCGATTAAAGCCAATCCATTACCAAGCTTAGTGCATTATATGGCAGGATTGGTGGATGGCTTTGATGTTGCCTCTCGTAAAGAGCTCTTGCTCGCTATGCAAACATCTATGGCAGCTAGCGAGATCAGTTTCGCAGGCCCAGGGAAACAAGAAAGCGATCTCATTACAGCAATAACTGCTGGAGCGACACTACATGTTGAATCTTTCCATGAGTTTAATCAAATCAATGCGATCGCGAAAAAGCTTGCGAAAACGCCCAATATCGCATTTCGTGTAAATCCATCCTTTGAACTTAAAGCCTCAGGAATGAAAATGGCCGGTGGAGCAAAACCATTCGGCATTGACCAAGAGCAATTGATAGATTTTCTACCAAGCATTGATACTAATTTGATTTGCTTAAAAGGGTTTCATATCTATACTGGCTCACAAAACCTCAACGCGACAAGCCTCATAGAAGCTCACACCAGCACGATTGAGCTTGCAAAACAGCTGTTGAATGCTGCTCCTTGTTCTGTCGACTACATCAATATCGGTGGCGGATTCGGTATCCCTTATTTCCCTGGAGAATCACAACTCGACATGATGCCGATAGTTGAAAACTTGAATCAATTACTTCAACAGGAAAAATCGATTTTTAACGAGATCGATATTATTCTGGAATTAGGACGATACCTCGTGGGCGAAGCTGGCGTGTATATTACGAAAGTGGTTGATAAGAAAGAATCCAGAGGTGAAACATTTGTTGTATGTGATGGTGGACTGCACCATCACTTAGCGAATTCGGGTAATTTTGGCCAAGTAATCAGAAAAAACTATCCTGTTGTTATAGCTAATAAAATGCATACTGAGCCGGAGGAAAAAGTAGTTAATATAGTGGGGCCATTATGTACACCTTTAGACATAATCGCGCATAAGGTGACGTTACCTGCTATAGATATAGGTGATTACGTTGCTGTAATGCGCTCAGGTGCCTATGGTGCAACGGCCAGTCCGATTAATTTTTTAAGCCAATCAAGTGTATATGAAATACTTCTTTGATATATTGCTTGATGTAACACTAAATGTGTAAATAGATAATAAACTGTTATAGTTAAGTCATTAACCGACTATTATGGAAAGTGATCAAGAGAATGAAACAATACTCAATTGCTGAGAATTTCAATCAATACTTTCGCGTACGTTTTGCCAACACCAAAGAGCTTAGACAAGAAGCTTTCAGAATTCGTTATGGTGTTTACAGCGATGAACTTGGTTGGGAGCCAGAGAATGCCGATCGAATGGAATCCGATGAATGCGATGAATATGCGTACCATTGTTTGCTTGAGCACCGTAGGACTGGCGTATATGCTGGCTGTATTCGATTAATCATTCCTCCTATTGATGAGCCAAACAAAAAGCTGCCATTTGAACAATATTGTTTGCATAGTGCGACACCCGAAATATTAGATACGACCAAGTTGCCACGTGGTGGTTTTGGTGAAATTTCTCGACTAGCCGTTCTGGCAAGCTTTAGACGACGTGAAAAAGAAAAAAATGTTCCTTACGTTCTTAATAGTGTTAATCCAGAAACAGTTTATAGCGAAGATGAGCGACGTAACTTTCCAAATATCGCGATGGGATTATATTTGGGCGGATTAGCATTAGCTAACATATGCAACCATATAGGTATGGTTGTGATGATGGAACCCAGACTAAGCCGACGTTTAGAGCGATTTGGCTTACCGTTTCAGCAAATTGGTGAAGAAATGGATTATCACGGTCGTCGTGCGATGTTCTACCTTGATCAAAAAAGTTTCCTATTGAATTTATCAGACCAGATAAAATCACTCTACGAAATTATCTATGCGGATCTTAAAGAGCAGGTATTCTTAATACCTCATACCAACCTAAAAGAAAAATAACGGAGTGTGGACATGGCACATGCATTTGATTACGACTTAGCGTTTTCAAGAAATATAGGCTGGTTTACTGAAGACGAACAGCGTCAACTAAAAGAAAAGCGGGTTGCAATTGCAGGCCTAGGCGGTGTTGGTGGTTCGCATATTGTTACACTTGCTCGGTTGGGCATCACAAAATTTAACGTTGCTGACTTTGATTTGTTTGCTTGTGAAAACACAAACCGTCAAGTAGGCGCGAATGTTAATACTTATGACGAGCCTAAGCTTGACACAATGGTGGCTATGGCAAAAGCAATCAATCCGGAGATGGACATTCGTACCTTTCCGGATGGCATTAATGACGACAATACCGATGAATTTTTGCAAGATGTAGACTGCTATGTCGACTCTTTAGATTTCTTTGCAATGCCTCCACGCATTAAAGTTTTCGAAAAATGTGCGGAAAAGCGCATTCCAGCACTCACAGCAGCGCCTATCGGTATGGGCACTGCCTATATCAACTTTATGCCTGGCGACATGACTTTTGAAGAACACTTTGGCATGAATGGGTTAACTGAAAATGAGCAATATTTGAAGTTCTTTATTGGCCTAACGCCTACGGCATTACAAAGCCAGTATTTAGTTGATCCATCACGACTCGACTTAGCCAATAAGAAAGGCCCATCAACAATCGTTGGCTGTCAGTTAGCTGCGGGTGTAGCGGCAAGCCAAGTAGCGAAGATGTTTCTTAATCGCGGAGAAATTCTAAATGCTCCTTGGGTTCAGCACTTCGATGCCTATACCAATCAGTTTGAAAAATCATTTATTGAGGGTGGCCATACTAACCCGCAACAAGTAAAGCTATTTGAAACATTAAAGATACAGTTTGGAATTTAGTATGCCGTCTTTAGCACACCAGCAGGAAATAATTACTGCTGGTATCAATGCGCCGTCTGCTGACAATAGCCAGCCTATGTTATATGCATGGCAAGAAAATCAACTACAACTTTGGATAGACACTACGAGGGCAGGTAAAGCCTCCGATAATCGTTGGGTGCTTGCCGACATCGCTTTAGGTGCTGTTATTGAAAACTGCATCATTGCAGCGAATGCATTGGGCTATCAACATACCTGCCATTATTTTCCTGATGACACAGATGACTCTCATGTAGCAAATATCACCTTTGAAGAGAGTGAGAGCGCCCCTAACGGCGCTCTTGCTGAATTCATCGATAAACGATGCACTGATAGACGCTTACCATTCAAGGGGAAAATAGCCGTTGAAGAGTTACAGCAACTAGCACAGAGTATTGAAGAAACATCATGTAAACTAACCTATGATTTAGTGTCTTTTGGTAACCGCCCTCCTGCGCTTCCAGTGATCACTAAGGCTGAATCAATTAGATTCAAAAGCAAAATTTTGCATCAAGAGCTCTTTTCAACAGTAAATTTTAACAATACCCATGCCGTCGAAGGTATGCCAGTTGAAGTGCTGGCAATAGAAAAGCCAGCGCTACCGATGTTTAAGCTACTCAGTTCGTGGAAGTGGATGAATCGCCTGAACAAGATAGGCGCGCATAAGATGCTTGGAATTCGGTCAGTATATTTACCGATTATTACCTCGCCAGCACTTTGCCTATTGTCAATTAGTGACAACGAAAGAGAATCAGTTATAGAGGGAGGGCGAAGCTTTCAACGCGTGTGGTTGAAAGCCACTGAAATGGGTATGTCTCTGCAACCATACGCTGCCCCAGGTATTTTCTCGTTAGGGTTTGTCGCCTGTGAAGATGTATTTAAACCTGACATGGCTACGATTGCTGAGATGATGCAACAACTCAAACACCCTGAGAGTGGCTTTGGGCTAATGTATTTTCGTCTTGGCCGCAATGGTAATGTGAAACACCGAACCAAACGACGTCCGCTCGCTACGTTTTTAAAGTACCCAGCATAAAATTATTAATGTGAGTATTGTGCGATACTGCACTTTGCTCACACACTCTTGTTAAGATTTTTTTCGTTTCCATCACTTGTTATGCATTGCGTTTCTTGAAATAAGTACTTAGCCAAAATCGCCCTGTACAAAAAACACCCAAAAACAATCAATTAAAGTGTCACTTTTCTTTACATCGTTGATTTTTCAACTCATTGCATACCCTCCCACTTTACTCTATAGCCCAGTAAAAACGACGAAATAAAAATATTTTTTGCACTTGGCACAAAGCGTGCTTGTATATTCGCAACAATCGAACACTAATTTCGAAAATCGAATATAAACATATACTTCAGAGGTAGAATGATGAACATTAAAAAAGGATTATTAGCAGGTGTTGCTGCTTTAGGACTTTCACTTTCAGCACAAGCTTCATTCATCAACATTGGTGGTGTTGTTTGGGATCCAGATAGCGTCAACTCTTTCCCTGCTGCACAAGACTTTTTCAGCAGCGGTAACTTATTTGAAAGCGTAGCTGCAAATCCAGGTGACGTTGTTAATGGTTATGGTATTTTCGATCAATTCAACAGCGATACAAACAATGCTGCAGCGTTTTGCCCAGGCTGTGAATTAACGTTCACATTCTCAATGGAGCTAGTATCATATACTCCAGTAGCTGGTAACGCTGGCTTATTCAACTTCAAAGACTTAGAAATCAATATCTTCGTTGATCATACTCCTGATTACGCTGCTACTTCTGCAACTTCTGGTGACGGTACTCTATGGTTATCACTTGCTGCAGCAGGCGCTCTTTCAGGTATCGGTACTGACTTAGGTACTGGTTCAGACACAGGTACAGGTTCAGCGTTATTAAACGTAACTGGTGGTATGGCCGCTGACAACTTTGACACTAACGGTGAGAAAGACGGTACTGACATGGTACTTTCATCTTCTTTCCAACCTTCAGGTACTGACGGTGTATTGAAAGGTGGTTTCGAACTAACTGGTAACTCTATTCCAGAGCCAGCGTCAATTGCTTTATTAGGCTTAGGTCTTTTAGGCTTTGCTGGTTCACGTAGAAGAAAAGCATAATTAGTACAGCTAATTAACTTTCAGTGATATTTAAAAGCCCGCTCATTTGAGCGGGCTTTTTCGTTGTACTCCACTTTGCCTTTATCACAAAATAAAGCGCTCCAAATGCACTCTTTCCAGCAACAACCAAGAATTTTGAGGTGGTTTTTCCCCTACTACTTTGCTTTAATTTGACCGCATACTTGCACAAGCCAATTTGCGACTATTTTTGTACGTCTGTACAGATAATCCATTGTTATTTTAGGATTTTTGTTCAGCCAATGTGTCGTAATAATTTACAAACAGCAAATTTTTAGATTTTGTTAATTTTTAGCCAATAATAAAAAAGCCAGTGTAAACAAAATATTGCAATCTAATTAACTCATTTGGCATAGCCTATGCTTTTTGGATGCTGTCGCAATGACTTGGATAAAACTAAATTAAGTATTTTGGAGATAATACATGGATATTAAAAAAGGGTTATGGGCTGGCGTAGCATCGTTGGCTTTATCAGTGTCAGCACACGCTTCATTTATTAATGTGGGCGGTGTCGTTTGGGATCCAGATAGCGTAAATGCATTTCCAGCAGCGCAAGATTTCTTTAGTAGTGGTAACTTGTTTGAGAATGTTGCTAAAAATGACGGCGACATAGTCAACGGATATGGTATTTTTGACCAAATGAATAGCGATGTTAATAACATGGCTGAATTTTGTCCTGGTTGTGAATTAACCTATACCTTTTCAATGGAGTTAGTGAGCTTTGTCGGTAATGTATTTACCTTTAAAGATCTGCAAATTGATATTTTCGTCGATCACACGCCCGACTATGTCGCTACAGCCAGTACTTCAGGAGACGGAAACTTATGGTTGTCGCTATTAGTTGATGGAAATTTAACCGGTTTCGGTACTGATTTAGGTACAGGTTCTGACACAGGTACAGGTAGCGCATTGCTCAATGTTGTTGGTGGCATAGCAGCAGGGAATTTTGATACTAACGGTGAAAAAGACGGAACTGATATGGTGCTATCTTCGTCATTCCAACCATCTGGCACACCTGATGTACTTAAGGGTGGCTTTGAATTAACAGGTAACTCTATTCCTGAGCCTGCTTCTATTGCATTACTAGGTTTAGGTTTATTAGGCTTTGCCCGTTCACGTAAGAAGAGTGCATAAAGGTTTATCGCACTTATTAGTTAACTATAAGCCCGTTACCACAACGGGCTTTTTTGTTTTTCCGTTAAGAAATTGCAACCAGATAATGTGGAATTTGTTATTTGGCTAACGATAATGGCAAAATTCTCAATCTTACTAACTCAAGATGCCACACCTATAACTAACCGCTTCTTAATCACTACTATTTCAATCATATAGAATCACTTATATTCGATCCCCATTCCCTATTTTGTGTGTAATTGTGCTTAGGTACAAATAAGTGTCATGATATTTTACACCCGTTGGTTTACAACAGCGTAACAGCAAAAACCAACTAAACTTAAAACACTTTACACTCAACAACTTACAAAAAAAAACACAAACCTGGCACAACTAATGCAAATAAACCGACAATTACATAAATCAAGAATTTAAAAATTTTTCGTTGGAGATAAATCAACATGAACATTAAAAAAGGATTATTAGCAGGTGTTGCTGCTTTAGGACTTTCACTTTCAGCACAAGCTTCATTCATCAACATTGGTGGTGTTGTTTGGGATCCAGATAGCGTTAACTCTTTCCCTGCTGCACAAGATTTTTTCAGCAGCGGTAACTTGTTTGAAAACGTTGCTTTCCAAGAAGGTGACATCGTAAATGGTTACGGTATCTTTGACCAATTCAACAGCGATACAAACAATGCTGCTGCATTTTGTCCAGGTTGTGAATTAACGTTCACTTTCTCTATGGAATTAGTTTCATACGACATCATCACTGGAAGTACCGGCTTATTCAACTTCAAAGACTTAGAAATCAACATCTTCGTTGACCACACACCTGACTATGCTGCGACTTCTGCAACTTCTGGTGACGGTACTCTATGGTTATCACTTGCTGCAGCAGGCGCTCTTTCTGGTATCGGTACTGACTTAGGTACTGGTTCAGACACAGGTACTGGTTCTGCGTTATTAAACGTAACTGGTGGTATGGCTGCTGACAACTTTGACACTAACGGTGAGAAAGACGGTACTGACATGGTACTTTCATCTTCTTTCCAACCTTCAGGTACTGACGGTGTATTGAAAGGTGGTTTCGAACTAACTGGTAACTCTATTCCAGAGCCAGCGTCAATTGCTTTATTAGGCTTAGGTCTTTTAGGTTTTGCTGGTTCACGTAGAAGAAAAGCATAATTAGTACAGCTAATTAACTTTCAGTGATATTTAAAAGCCCGCTCATTTGAGCGGGCTTTTTCGTTAGTGTAAAGAATAGTTACGTTATACGCTCTACTAGGATACACCCTATAACCATCTGTTGCTTCCCTTCACACACGCTGCCCACCACGCTCAGTCGAACAATTCAGCGCTATACACACACTAATAAGAAGTGTCATAAATTTTTACACAGTTGAAATTTCTCGCTAGACGCTAAGAATTGACCGAATAAAAAACATACAGTTTTACAGTAACTAACCCTAAAAATGCTACTCTTGGCATGCCCTATGCCTATATCACTACATCTGTATAAACCATTAATATTCGTTGGAGATAGTATCATGAACATGAAGAAAGGAATTTTAGCAGGCGTAGCTGCACTAGGGTTATCACTTTCCGCTCAAGCATCATTCATCAATGTTGGTGGTGTTGTATGGGATCCTGATAGTGTAAATGCCTTTCCGGCAGCACAAGACTTCTTTAGCGCGGGTAATCTATTTGAAAACTTTGTAGTAAACCCTGGCGACATAGTCAATGGCTTTGGTATTTTTGATCAAATGAACAACGACACAAATAATTCCGCAGCGTTTTGCCCTGGCTGTGAATTAACCTTTACCTTTTCTATGGAACTTGTAAGCTTTGTTGGCAACACATTTACCTTCAAAGATTTGTTCATTGAAATCTTTGTTGACCACACCCCTGATTATGCTGCAACAGCATTAACTTCGGGTAATGGAACACTATGGTTAGAGTTAACTGGAAATGGCTTACTAACAGGTGTTGGTACTGATTTGGGTACAGGCTCAGATACTGGTACAGGTAGTTCTTTACTGGATGCGACTGGTGGTCTTGCGATGGGTAATTTTGATACAAATGGTGAAGCAAATGGGGCTGACATGGTGTTGTCATCTTCTTTTCAACCAGCTGGCGCTGGTGGACCTGCTCCTCTTAGAGGCACCTTTGAATTAACTGGTGACTCAATCCCTGAGCCAGCTTCCATCGCACTACTAGGCTTAGGGCTTCTTGGATTAGCCCGAAGCAGAATGCGCACTTAAACTAGCTTAGCAATGATAAAAAAACCGCTCAATTTGAGCGGTTTTTTATTATTGAGGATGCGATACTAGTTAATACGCTTTTTAACGGCTCTCAATAGTGACAGGACGTCTTCATCTTGCGTTTTAACTTTAACTAATAAGTTTTTTGCCGACTGAATATCATTCTCATCAACTAAAATATCAGAAAGAACAACTAAAACTCTCGCATCTGTTGAACCTTTAGACACCGCTTGTTGCAACACCGTTTTCGCCTTGGTCTTGTTTCCCATGCGGTGTAAGATCACACCATATGTTTCTAACACTGGCAAAAAGTCAGACTGCAAATTATGAGCAAACTCGATATGTTCAAGTGCTTTGTCTAAGTTGTTATCCTCTAGCATCATCCAAGCAAGGTTATTGCGGACAACTATATTCTCTGGATGGGCTTCAAGAATCAGCTCGTATTGCTTAACAGCCTTCGCTTTATCCTTTGGTAAATAAAGACTAGATAAGAAGAAACGGATTCCTACATTGGGTGTGTTCTCTAAGAATTTTTCAAGTGTTTGCTCTGCCTCGGCCTGCTGGCCGTTATATTTTAACGCACGCGCCAAATTCAATGCATTTTTGGCGTCAGGTTGCATTTCAAAGCTGGCAGAAAAAGACTCGATTGCGTCATTATAGCGCTTCTGTACGATTGCTAAATAACCAGCCGTAGTATCAACAAATGGATGCTTTACGTTTTTAGCTGTCACTTTGTCGATTTCTTTTAGTGCACCATCATAGTCTTTGTTTCTAAATTTGAAGTATGCAAGCAATGCCTCTAAACGCGTATTTTCAGGATATAGACTATAGGCTTTTTCGGCCATTGCTAATGCGGCTTGAAACTCTTCATTAATTTCATAAACACTAATTAGACGCGTATAGAATAAATAGTTGTCTGATGTCGCCTTTATGGCCTTCTCGTAAGTGCTTTGTGCCTTGTTAATTAATTTAGCTTCCATGTAACCGTCACCCAGTGTTAACCAGTATGACAGTGGTAAGTTCTCCTTCTGCTCCAAATCTTCCAGAACTTTAACCGCTTTTTCAGGCTGTTTTGTCAGTCGATAATGTTGAGCAAGCCCTATCGCTAAATAGACACTTTGTGGATGCTCAGCGAAAGCCGTTTCTATATTTTCAATCGATTGGTTGATATCGCCAGATTTAATGCCAGCTTTAATCAATGCTGCAATGGCTTCTTTGTGGCTTGGGTTTAGTTTGACGATTTGCTTATAGTTAGTAATTGCTTTTGGCATTAAGCCGTTTTGTTCATATACACCAGCTAAACCAAATAATGCACCGGTGTTGTTAGGTTCAGCCTTTAGCGCTGATTCAAAGCTTTGCTGTGCATTTGCAAATTGATTACTACGTACGTAAATCATGCCTTGCAACAAGTGCCCTGATGCAGAATTGTTATCTTCTTTCAACCATTTATCAGCTATCTCTTGCGCTTTTTTGTCTTCGCCTGATTTTAAATATTGTAGTGCTAAAGAATATTCCACTTCCGTCAAATTAGGATCTAACGACAATGCTGCTTCAAGGGATTCAATTCCAGTTAGGTCATTTTGGCTTAGCAAAATAAATCCCTTCTTAGCCACTAAGTTAGCATCATTAGGGTTAAGGTTAACAGCTTCTTCAATCATTTCACGTGCACTTTCAAAGTCACCGGCTTTTAGCATTTGTGCGCTTGCATCCGCTAAGAAAGACGCATCATTCTCCGTAAGATCAGAAAGTGAATCGAAAGATTGTACTGCATCATCTACATAGCCCATACGTACCTTCAGCACAGCGATAAGCTTTTTAACTGGATGCGAGCTGCTTAAGAACTTCTCTAATGGATTTAAGTAACTGTATGCTGACTCATTATTTTCTAGCATGTATGCACTAACGCCTGCAACCAACCTTGCAGTTAAGAATTGGTTGTTTGCTTTAGCAGCTAGATCCGCATAATTATATGCTTCTTGATAGTTACCTTTATTGTATTCCACTTGCGCTTTGTATTGATTAGCTAGCGGCGCGCCTTTAGTCAATTTAAGTAACTCATCAACTTCACGCTCGGCAACATCAAACAAACCCGCTCGTAAGGCACTATTGGTTTCGAAAAATCTAACATAGTGTGCCGCTGGGTGTGCTGCACGATACTTTTTATAAACACCAATGGCTTCTTCAAATTGTTCCAATGCAAATAACAAATGGCCATTCAATAATGTCGCTTCCGAGCCGCCATCACCTAATAGTGGGTTATCACTAAGTAACTTGGAAGCTTCCTTAAAATCACCATTAGCATACTCAATGTAGGCTTGTCCTAATTTGCTATAGTTTGAGTCGGCATCAATAGCACTTGCCTGTTCGATAAGATCTTGTGCTTTTTCAATTTGACGCTCGCTTAAAAATGCGATGGCAGAGTCAATAAGCACTTGAATATACTCTTCATCTTTGAGCATGTCAGTGTTTTCAAGTAATTCATCTAATTCGCTTAATTTTTCTAATTTAGCCTTAGCCTTTATTAAAGATACCAGCGCTTGATTATCCGTAATGCCTAACTCAATCGATTTTTTTAATTCCTTTTCTGCTCCTAAATAATCACCTAGCTGAACATATGCTTTACCTAACGACAACCTCATTGTTGCGTCTTTTGGTGCTAATCTGACCGCGTTTTTGTAATGAATAATTGCTTGCTCAATATTTTGTTCAGCAATTGCTTGCTGTCCTGAAACTAAATGCTCCTCTGCTGATTTCTCCCCAGAGCATCCTGCTAATCCAGCTACCAATATCGCAACAGTCGTTAATTTGAAAAATGTAGGTTTCATGACAATCCTTTACAGCTGTTCTTTTAATTCAGTTAATTTTGCTTGTTGCTCAGTATTTTTCACAATAATACTGTCCAATAATTCTCTAGCTTTATTCTTACGCTTATTAGCAACTAGCACTTGTGCATAGTTTAGACTGATATCAACATCTCTACCCTTAGCCAACTCATACGCCTCTTTAGCTTTTGCCAAAGATTCACGTTTCTTGTCCAATTTTAATAGAATTTGACCAAACGTGTCGGGCACATTAGGCAGTGTAGGAGCTAGCGAATAAGCACGCTCTATGTACCCTATCGCCGTTTCTAGCTCACCTTTTTCCATTGCAAGCCACGCAAGGTTATTAAGTGCTAAAACATTATTAGGCTGAGACTCAATCAAACGCTCGTACTTGCTGTAAGCTTTACTTTTGTCTGATTTTAGATAGAGGTTTGCTAATGCCGTACGTACTCTGTCATCTCTATCAAATGTCTTTAAATGTTTTTCCAAACTGGCGATCGCATTTTCCGAATCACCATGGTTATTATAGGCGAGACTCAAATACAAAGCGTTTTGTGTAGAAGGAAAAGAGTCATAAAATTGAGACATTAATGGGATCGCATCTTCGTAACGCTCATCAATAATGGCAATTCGTCCCTCTACTCCCGCTTTTGTACTTTCGTTGGTTATTTTATCTTTGATTTGCGCGTAGAGTTTTCTCGCTTCCGTTACGCGATGCGCATCAAGCAATATCTGCAATTTAACCGACTGCATAAACATATTGTCTTCATGATGACCAGTTAATGCGCGATCTAATAAGCTCAGTGCTCGTTGTGCTTCTTTTTCTTTAACTAAGAATTCAACTTTTAGTAAAATCGGTTCAGGATGATATGGATTACTTTGCATCCAATCGTCAACTACCGCTTGCGCCTGATCAATGTTTTTCAGTTTATTTAAGGCTGTTAGCCTAATGCGCCAGATCTGCTTAGGTGTATTGACATTATTTTCAACTTTATTAGCAACGATCAACGCATCAGCATAGTTTCCTAAGTCCATAAGCGCTTCGGCATATAGAATGATAAAATTCAATTCTTCCGGTGCTTTGTTATAGGCTTTTTCGATATCCTTCAACCCTTTCTGGTCTTTAGTTACAGCAAACTGATAACGCAGTGCTTTAATGCTGTCAGGATATTGCGCGACCGCTTGTTGTGCATACTGAGCAGCGTCGGCTTTTCGGTCGAGTCTCACCAATACACGCGACATTTCTGTCATACCAAACAAATTGTTTGGTTCTTTGTCTAAACCAACCAACAAATGCTTTTCAGCTTGCTCAAATTCTCTTTTACGCATTGCAATTGCGCCAAGCATATTATATCCACCCGCTTTTTCTGGGTGCTCAGCGATCCATTTTTCGGCAATTAACATTGCTTTGTCATAATCGCCTTCTTCTAATGAGGCATATGCGATGGCTAATTCAGCGCCAATTAAATCGGGTTGTTCTTTAAGCGCTGATTCTAAATCGCTTACCGCCGTTGGATCGTTCATCATTAATTTCATGATCCCTTGGCGTGCGGTGTGCTTAGCGGTAGACTGCTCCGATAAAGCAGATTGCTCAGCAATTTTTTTCGCTTCTTCTTTCGCACCAATTTTGAATAGATTAACGCTCAACGATGATAAGAATGCTGCATCTTCTTCAGTTGAAGGCTGGTAACCGGCCAAATTCTCTGCAATATTTTCAACCCTACCTAACTGATATTGACTAACGGCAAACATTTTCCGTGCAGCATGATCCGCTTTCAAATATTGAACAATCGGTTCTAGGTGATAGTTAGCTTGCTCATAGTTTCCTTGATGAAATGCACTGCTACCCGCTACGAGCTTCGCGTGCGGCATACTATTACCTGCCTGAATCGCTTTTTCTGAAAATTCACTCGCTGCTTTGTAGTCTTTTTCAGCAAATTTGATCACAGACTTTATGTAATTGGCCAGCGGCTGATTAGGGACATTTGCTAGAATGGCATCAACATATTGCTCTGCTTCTTGATACCCTTCCGTTTTGATTAACGCGTCCGCAAGCATTAAATATGTCACTCGCGATTTTGGTTGTAATTTAAGATATTTTTTATATTGATCTGCGGCTTGTTGATAATCCTTTTGAATCGTCGCAATTTGCGCATCTAACATGACAAGTTCAGGATTGTCAGCATCAATGCCCAACGCTTTCTCGACCATAACATCTGCTTTATCAATCTCATTTTCAGATAACAAAACATAAGCCTTTGCTAACGTTGCAAATGGACTCGTAGCCTGTGCATTGTTTGACTTTTCGGCTGCATCCTTCGCTTTGCCAGCTTCATTGGCGCGCACATGAGCTAATGTCGCATAGGCGTAATAGCGAACTTTACTGTCATTGGACAAGGTAGATACACTCTTTTCTAGATCAAGTAATTCAACATCAGCATTCGAGATTAGGTATGCGCGAGCGAGCAAAGGGATAAGCTTATCATCAGGGTATTTAAGTGAACGAGCCTTTTCCAGTTCCTTAACGGCATTAACTCCATCACCAGCATCAAGATATACACGACCTAAAACAAATCGTACTTCATTGTTATTAGGCTCCAGTTTGATAGCATTTTTTAGTTCAATTACACCTTCTTGAATTTTATCTTGCGTCAAATACTGTTTTGCCTGTGCTAAATGAGAGGCTGCGGTTTCTGTTTCAGAACACGCAGCCAATGCCAATGCCAAGCTAAGACTGATGGCGGTACGTGATAATTTCATATACACCCCTGTTTCCCTTCAATTTGTTATTGTTGTAATAATGATTCATAAAAAAAGCTCACCAACTTAAGTGAGCTTTTGTCAAATTAACCGCGCGTATTTAGCAGCGGCTTAGTTACTTTAATATCATCGTAGCATGTATGATCTGTCACAAGAATGAGTACATCTGCCCAATCCTCCAACTCAGACACACTCTCTTTTCGAGGGCAATCCCAAGTTGGCACAAATGGGTCGTGATAACATACATCTGCTCCTGCCTCTTTAAAATACGCTAAGATTGCATCAGCAGGCGTTTCACGACAATCATCTACATTCGCTTTATACGCCACCCCTAGAATACCAACTTTTGTACCTTGTGATTGCGATACAAGGTTTAGTGCTTCCTGAGCAACAATATTTGGGCGTTGATCATTAATTTTACGTGATAATCGAACCAACTCGCCTGACTTAGTACCTTCTACTAGGAACCACGGATCGATTGGAATACAGTGACCACCTACCCCGGGACCCGGTGTAAGCACATTTACTCGTGGATGGCGGTTCGCGAGTTTAATCACTTCATATACGTTAACATCTAGCTCTTTTGCGATTTCAGCTAATTCATTAGCAAACGCGATGCCGACGTCACGAGACGTGTTTTCGACTAATTTAACACACTCAGCCGTAGTAAGATCTGTTAAGAATACTTCACCTTTAACAAAGCTCTGATAGATGCGCTTCACTTTATTTTGTGCAGCGCTATTTGACGCTCCAATAATGCGATCATTGTTCACAAGCTCATGCAATGTTTGACCAGGAATTGCGCGCTCTGGACAATGTACCACGTCAATTTTTAGACCCAAATCGGCAAAACGTTGTTCTACGGCTAAACTCGTTTGCGGCGAAATTGTCGATTCAACAATAACCGTCTGACCGTCTTTTGCCACTTTAGCGATAGCATCAACTGCACTGAACACATAGCTACGATCGCAACTATTGTCTTTGTGAGGTGTTGGAACTGCCACAAGGTAAGTCTCACTGCTAGGGATATCAGTTGAAGCCTTCAAGAAGCCTTGCGAAACCACTTTCTTAATAAGTTCAGGCATGCCGACTTCATCAAACGGGCATTCTGCACGATTAATCGCGTCTACTTTGTCTTTGCTTAAATCAACACCGGTAACATTGTAGCCTGCTTGCGCAATAAGGCTGGCAATTGGTAAGCCCATGTAGCCCATACCGATAACCGCTACTGATTCATTCTTTGCAATGATGCGCTCTTCTTCAGCGACATCTTTAGCATTAGTGATAATATCAAGAATAAGTTCAGCGACATGACCATCACCAAATGGGTTTGCCCAACTGAAATCACCCGTGGCTAGCCACTTTTCGGCAGCAGCGATAGCTTTATCAGCATCACGTCCTACCAATACATTAGCGCCTACTTCGATAGATTCCGGACGCTCTGTATTTTCACGCAAGGTAATACACGGAACACCTAATAAACATGCTTCCTCTTGAATACCGCCAGAATCAGTCAGAATTAGCTGCGCATTCTTTTGTAATTGAATGAAATCTAAATAACCAATTGGTGGAATCAATTTCAAATAGCCAGGCACTTCCATTTGAAATTCTTTAAGTTTTGCTTGTGTACGCGGATGAATTGGCCACACGATTGGCTGACTGTACTTTTCATGTAAGCGGTCAAACAGATCCAACAGTTCTTGTAAATGTGCAGGAATGTCGACATTAGATGCTCTGTGAGCCGTTACGAGGAAAAACTCTTTCGCTTTCAGCGATAGTTTATCGAGAATATTGCTTTTGTTGCCTGCAATTTCAAGATGCTGAAATAGTGAGTCAGATACAGTATTACCCACTGTGTGTATTTTTTCTTGCCCAATGCCTTCTTTAGACAAAATCGCATGCTGATTTGGGCCAACAGCAAATAAATAATCACTCATGTGATCTGTTAATATGCGGTTAGTTTCTTCTGGCATCATGCGATCATAGCTACGTAAACCCGCCTCAATATGACCTACTTTAATATTAAGTTTGGACGCTGCTAATGCACCAGCCAATACTGTATTTGTATCGCCTTGAACTAATACAACATCTGGCTTTTCTTCCAATAGGATGGGCTCCATTTGAATTAAGATATTGCCCGTTTGGTTACTATGTAACCCTGAACCAACGCCTAAATTATAATGCGGACTAGGTAATTCTAATTCCTTGAAGAAAATGCTATCCATTTCTTCAGAATAATGCTGATTAGAATGAATAATAAAATATGGAATCCCTCGGTTCTGACACTCTCGAATAACAGGAGCCATTTTTATTATTTCGGGACGAGTGCCTACTATAATCCCAATTTTCATATGAATTTTCCTTAATCTGGAAGTAAAGACAAAATTAACTTAACAAGCTTAGCCCAAGGCGCTGAGCATTCAATCAAACCATTGTAACGAATTACTATGCGCTTCTCTAGGTCTGTATTAGCTTTAACGACAGCTTATTTATGGTTTCTTTCCATTGCCGCTGAGCAAAGGTGTGATTTGCGCTTTCAACAGTGATAATTTCTGTCGTATTCCGCGCCATGATGCTACGCCATTGCTTGTTTTTAGCCACCAATGCACAAAATTCTTGGCCGGTTAGATCATTCTCAGCAATAATAATGAGCACCTTACCATCAAATTGTTTGAGTCCTGCCAGCATGTTCTCTACATAGTGAGTGGCCGAGATTTGCTGGCTTTGCTTAGAAAAGCTGTGGATTTCTTTTGCGCTTGTCATTAAAGCAACATTTCCTGTGAAAAGCTTTTGCCAAAAATCACGAGAAAATATTCGCTTTAAATAATAAAATTTCAGAAAAGTTTGTGCTTGTGTATGTGGTTGATTTACCCATGGATTCAACAGCACCAAGCGTTCTACATGTTCAGATTTACTTGTGCTATTCATATAGAGCGCGATAGCAGAAGCAGCATCACATAAGCCCCATAAACAAATACTGTCCAGCTGTGGTAGCTTAGCTATAAAAATATCTACGGCAGCGTCAATATCTTTAGCCACTTCAGTGAAATGGGCTGGCTTGCCGTCACTATCTCCAGCACCGGTATAATCAAATCGTAAAACATTAACGCCATTACGTGCCAAAAAACGGGCTAACTCAACAAATGCTCTATGGCTCCCAACACGTGTTTGTGGGCCACCAACAACTATTATCACACCTTTATTGCTCTGCAATTCACTTTGATGAATAATGCCGACCAGCGAATTCGCAGCAGACGAAAAAACGATTGGTATTTCTTTACTCATCGGCTGATTCCTTTGCTCCGGCTTCAATGGCAGTAGTTGCCCGCGCCCATAAAGCTTCTGGTTGTATCAACTCACTGGCCAACCAATACTTTGATTGTACGATAGAGTCAATAGAAAACGATTCACCAAACACTGAATGCGCCAATTTTAGTCGAAGTGATGGTACTTGCTGTTGCGCATTGTCAATGAATTCAAACCAATCAGTCTTATCCGCAAAATTTGCAAACTCAGGAGGCAAATATTGATTCAACGATTGCCACAACAGTTTTGGTACTTGGTAACCCGAAACATCGATCAATTCGTCACCTTCATTAATGGGCATTTGATTAAGGATCGCCAACCGATTTAAGTTTTTGGTTAACTTCTTGCCGCTAAATTCAGGTTGCCACAATTGAATATAAGAAGCACACTTGGAAACTTCTTCACTTAACAACAAAGCGCCAGAACCAAACACAATAATTGAGACTGGCGTTTTATATTGCTGTTGCGCTTTTTGTACAACTTCGTAGAGTTGCTTTTGCCATAGTAACAGTGACACATCGGATAAATCCCCTTCACTGTCGCCAGTACCAAATGCATCGTACAGGATGGTATTAAAGTTATGCGTTGTCAGTTTTTGTGCCATGCCGTTAAAGGCATGTCGATTCTGGTTTAGCTCTTCAAAAAGCCCCTGTACAAATATGACCGTTCCACAAGCCTGTTTGCAGGTGCGTGTTTGCTGAAAATACTTAAGGTCAGTTAAGGCGGATTGTTCGAAGGTGACGTCAAGCATATTCAATTCAATAAATTATTAATAGCTAAAGTATTAGTTAGCGTTTGATATGAGTTCGACAACGGCACCAATACTGGCAAAATTTTCCTCTGAAATATCTTCATCATCCACTTCAATATCAAATCGTGCTTCTAGCTCAGTGATCAAATGAACTATAGCCATCGAGTCAAATTCAGGGATAGCGCCAAAAAGTGCGGTTTCTTCGCACCAATAGCTTGATTGATAATTAGGCATAATCCCAGACAATACAGTTTGTAGTTCTTGTAATATGGCTTTTTTATTTGTCATTGTATTCTTAATAGTTTTTTAAATAATCTTTTTAATCGTGCGAGATAAATTTGCTTTAAGATGAGTATTTTGCCGACCGTAGTTTCGTTATTAAATAACTGCACGATTCTCCGTTCATGATATTTGCTCATCCATGCACGTTTATATTGTTCATTTCCACAGCCAAACTCAATCGTGTGGCACTTATCATGTTCGATAACCTGCTCGCACATGGCTTCAGAGAGAATTGAGCCTACTGAATAATGGCTAAATTCTGGATCATAGGCAAGCTTAAATATTGAAGCCGTACTGTGCTGAATGAACCAAATTTGCGCCGCTACGGCCTTATTGTCTACATACATAACAGCAAATCGTAGCTTATCGTGTGCAAACGCAGCCTGACATACTTGCTCAATAAATTGATAGCTGGCTTCTTCTCCTTTCCAGCTATCACGATATATTTGCTGATAATCGCTGAATAATACCTCAAACTCTGCCAACTTATTGGCAAACACGATGTTCACTTCATGCGCTTGATAGAGTTTTTTCGCTTTGCGTTTTAAGGTGTTTCTCAACTGGCTAGGGCGTTGTTCAAGATATTCATTGAAATGGCTCAATTGATCTACGAACCAATGACCAATCACTGAGTAGTCTTTTTGAGGCTTATCCAAGGCCAGCAATGCATCGTTTACCCGACGACAGTCAAAAGGCCCTATACGCATTTCATCCCACTGATAGCGCTGATTTACTTCACAAAGTAACTGCTTGGTAAGTGCGGCATTGTTAGACTGTGAAACATAGTAAGGTAACACGTTTGTACTATAGCAACTTGTCACACTGCTTATGTGCTGGGTATTACTAACCTTTCGATGTACAAGCGGCCACAACAATAATACATGCTGGCTGTCATCATCAACCAAGGCATGCAGTTTCAATTCATCGTTATTGGCCTGCAAGAACTCTTTAGTTGCGCTCAACCACGCATAGGATTGTTCAAACAATGTCGCATGCTGATCGCATAATTGAACGACTTGCGGATCATTAATATCCAAACAGCGATATTGGGGCATGGCAACACTCATGAGCAACTATGCACGACACAAAATTTCTAGAATTTCTTGCGTTTTCTGTTGCATAAGCGCTGCATCATTTCTTGATTCAACATTTAAGCGAACCACAGGCTCTGTATTACTACTACGCAAATTAAAACGCCAATTGGCAAATTCTACGCTAATACCGTCGGTGTAATCGCACGTTAACGCATCATTTCTATAGTGTGCTAACACCCGTTCAATCGATGATTGAGGATCATCAAGTCGATTGTTAATTTCACCCGACGATGGATAGGCTTCGATGCGCTCTCGTACCAACGCAGATAATGGCTTTCCTGTTTGACAAATCAGTTCCGCCACGAGTAGCCAAGGAATCATGCCACTGTCGCAATAAAAAAAGTCTCGAAAATAGTGATGAGCACTCATTTCGCCACCGTATACCGCATTCTCTTTGCGCATACGTTCTTTTATGAAGGCATGACCCGTTTTACTTTGAATTGGTGTCCCTTTAGCTTGCTCAACAATATCAATCGTATTCCAGGTTAATCGAGGGTCGTGAATAATTTTTTCATTCGGGGATTTTGCCAAAAAGTTTTGTGCTAATAAGCCAACGATGTAATAGCCTTCGATGAACTCTCCATTCTCGTCAAAGAGGAAACAACGGTCAAAGTCGCCATCCCAAGCAATTCCCATATCCGCATTATGCGCTTTTACCGCATCGGCCGTGGCGTTTCTGTTTTCAACAAGTAACGGATTAGGGATGCCGTTTGGAAAATTACCGTCGGGTTCATGATGAACCTTAATCAGCTCAATTGGCAATGACATTTTTGCAAAATGCTGTTCAAGCACATCTATAGCTGGGCCTGCTGCCCCATTCCCCGCGTTAACAACGAGTCTTAATGGTTTGATGTTGTTAGCGTTGATATAACTTAATAAGTGTTCAGTATAAGCCGCTGAAATATCTTCAGTGCTCAATGTACCTTTGCGTACTACCTCGCTAAACTCATTTTGTTCAGCGAGTGCTTTTATATCATGCAAGCCAGTATCGCCACTAATGGGTTTACTGCTCTCTCTAACCAGTTTCATGCCGTTGTAATCAATTGGGTTGTGGCTCGCAGTAACAACAATACCACCGTCGCATTTTAAATGACTTGTCGCAAAGTAAATATGCTCGGTACCACACAAACCGATGTCGATCACGTTTGTACCGCCATCCATTAGTCCATTAGATAATGCCTGTTTGAGTTCTTCGCTCGTTAAACGCACATCACCACCTACCACAACAGTATTAGCCTGAGTGTGTTGCGAAAATGCACGACCTATGCGATATGCAATATCTGTATTTAGCTCTTTACCAAGTTTGCCTCGAATATCGTAGGCTTTAAAACAAGTAAGCGTGTCGTGACTTGGCATAATGTGTCCTTCAATTAAGTTTCCAGCTACTGATATTAGCTAGAATTGATAATAAATAAATGTGGCAACATCCTGATTAAATGCAACCAAAACATATAAAACGCTGGTGTACACGCCCGCATAGATTAGCGGCCGTGTACGTGTCATTTTTTGCATTAATTGATCGCGATACTTCACAGGTGAAAAGTGTAGCATTGCCGACAATATGAGTAGTACGATTGCCATTATAGGTAGCTCTGATTCAAGCGTAAAGTTTTGATAAATAGCCTGAAAGTACTGCATACATGCCGACAGATCGTCCCCTCTAAATAGCAACCGCGTTAAGATAATGATTGTAAAGATACCTGCAATCCGCGTAGCTAACGCTGTACCACGATAAATGATGGGTGGTAACCCCTGTTTATCTCGTCGTTGCTTACGAAAATGCTCCCAACCTACCAAGCCGCCGTGGATCAAGCCATAAACTACAAAATTAAGCCCTGCTCCGTGCCATATACCAATTGCCACAAAAACAATTAACAGGTTCGTATAAATGTTACCAAATTTGGCTTTTTCAATTGCGTCATATAAATAATCACGGAAGAAAGAAGACATAGTGATATGCCAACGTTGCCAGAAGTTAGCGATACTCGTCGCCTGATAAGGACGGTTAAAGTTTATCGGCAAGCGGTAACCAAATAACCGCGCAACCCCAATGGCTATATCAGTATAACCACTCAAGTCCATATACACCTGAAAGCTATAAGCAATTAACGCGATAATGAGAAACACAGAAGAAAATGAAGTTGGGTCGTCAAATGCAGGATCAACCAATTGTACCGCTAACATGTCTGCAAAAACGACTTTTTTGATAAGCCCACGTAAAATGAGCGTTGCCCCTTCCATAAGTTCCTGCCCACTGCCCTTATGATTATGCTCTAACTGCGGCATGAAGAAGGATGCCCGAACGATGGGACCAGATAACAACTGTGGAAAGAATGACATAAACAACGCAAAGTCACCCAATGAGCTTGTCTTTTCGAGCTTTCCGGAATACAAATCCAATGGATAAGTAATTGACTGGAATGTCATGAACGAGATACCAATCGGTAAAATTATGTCGACGAATGGACTTCTGCCCTCTAAGCCAAAGCCATGCAATAACTCGTAAAGTGATTCAACCAAAAACCCGAGGTATTTGAAATAAAATAGAATCGCTAAGCTAATGACTATAGCGATGCTAAGCGCCAATTTACGAATTTGCTGACTGAGGCTGTTTTTGACAACATGACCCGCAAAATAATTCACAAGAGTTAGTGCAAACAATATGCCTGCAAACCGCCAGTCAATGGTCATGTAGAAGTAGTAACTAATTAATAGCAAGAATGCTTTCTTAGCGCTGTTTTTATTAGTGAACTGGCAAACAAAAAAACTGAACAAGCACAGAAAGAAAAAGGAAAACGATGTAATAGACATTAATTGTTCTCCTGCGAACGATTGAACTGAGCATACTTATGTAGCTGACGAAAGTGCTCTAAAAGAAAGCGAGCGACGAATTGCTCACCTTCATAAGTAAAGTGGCTTCCATCGACAAAATATTTACGTCCTCCTGGCATTTCCTTGGCCAAATCATACAACGGTGTACTGGTTTCATCCGCGACTAATCTGATTTGCTCATTATACATATCTCCAATTGCCATCAAGCTTTCAGCGTTCAGGCAACTATAGTAGTACAAAGAATCTTTTAAGAAGCTATTTGCCACTGCTTCATCAGTATTGCTGTATGCACGCGATACGGTCATCAATACAGGTTGCATGCCTTGTGATGTTATCGAGGTGATAATTTCACGAATGCGATTACCATATACACCAGCATCCACATCACTCAACGCTAATAAATTAGCCTCACTGGTATTATTTTCTCTTAACTGAGTGATATTTTTACGTATCATGCTTTTGGTTTGTACCCACGTAGGCAACGTAGGATAGTCGATACCTATATAAGCAGGTTTTTCTGAATCTGACTTAGCACGGCATAATAATGAAATATCGTTAAATCCGGGATATAGCACAACAACATCAGGGCTAAGTTGAGACACAAGACCATCAAAAAATTTGCTGGTATGTACTAACGTGTGTCCTTCGATCCCCGCATTGATCACATGAAAACTCTCATTTAATCCTGTTTCCTCCTGCAGATATTGACCAAACAATGCAGGGAAAGTGCTTTGATTGTTCTTAGCGTATGCCCCAGCGACGGTAGATGCACCTAATATTGCGATACGCGTATCTTGTTTGTGATTCGGAATTGGTTCACTACGTAGGCCAACTTCGTTGACTTCCATCGTAATCGCACCAGATTTAGCATCTTTGAGTTGCAGATTCGGTCGATAGGTAAAGATCCCTAAATCTTCATTAAATACTCGTGTACTTTGACCAGCAAGCAATGCAAACGCACTCCTTCCCGATTTATAGTAAATATACGTTTGTAGAAATACTTCACCTAGTATTAATAACAGGCATATCGCGGCTATGCTAAAAATGGCAGTACTTCGATTGATTTCAGGCTGAACACTTGTTTGACTATCTTTAAGAGCCTCTAATTCATAAATGCTGGTGCCTTCCCAATTTTCAGGCAAATATCCAATATATTCTTCTACGGCAATTGACACCATTACAAAAAATAACGAATCGCCGCCAATGCCAACAAAGCTATCTGTATCGACAATTTGATGATTGTTCATTATTTTTCGGTAAGCTACGAGTAATGACGCATAGCTCGTTTCATCTTTTATAGCCTCTTTAGACAATGACAAGATTTTTCGTTGATCAACCTTCCCTGAAGGTAATAGTGGGTACTCGTCGAATACCATGACCTTAAACGATTCAACATTCAGCTTGTATTTGTTAGCCAAATGCTCTGCAATGTGCTTTTCATCATGCGATTCAAGCACCGCAATAGTGATAAAATCGTCGTTTCCTACCACAACCGACGACACGCCAAGCCGATGAACTTCAGCCTCAACTTCATCCAAGCTTATTCGCAAGCCAAAAAGCTTGCAGAACCGACTCTTACGACCAACGATTTTGTATAGCCCATTTGCTTTACGAATGGCCAAGTCACCCGTTTTCAATGTGTTTTCGCCAGATGGCAATTGCAACTCACTCTTGTCAGTTGCGTATCCCATCATGACATTGTCACCAGAGTATACAAGCTCCCCTTCAGTGTCAGCTGTCTCAATGACTTGTCCATCTTCGTTTTGCAGCTCAATTCGCCCACCGTGGATAGGTTGCCCAATACAATCGCCATTTTCAACCACCATAGCTGGCGGAACATAGGCAATACGAGGGGCTGCCTCCGTTTGCCCATACATAATATAAAACTGGCTATTGGATTCTTTTGCCCAATGTGCATATTTTTCTACTAGTGGCATAGGTAATCGGCCACCGGCTTGTGTAATATACTTAAGTGAAGCGTAATGCTGGTTCCGAAAGCCTTGTCTTTCCAATAGTTCGAATGTATACGGCACACCTGCAAGGCTTGATACTTGGTGTTTCTCTACCAATTGCCAAAATGAAGCATCAGCGACAGAGTCGTTTGTTAATACAATGCTCGCTCCCATCGCAAGGTGAGCGTTGATTACCGACATGCCATAAGAATAATGATAAGGTAGTGTGGTTATAGCCGTGTGTGTTTTATCGATGTTTAAGTATTCGGCTATCGCTAAGGCGTTTGACTGGATATTCTGTTGTGATAAACGTACAAGTTTTGCACTACCCGTGGTACCAGAGGTTGAAAGTAAAATACACAAGTCTTCATGGTATTGGCTCATTTCATTATGACACTTCTGCCATTGCCATTTCCCATCATGATTCTTGTTAAATACCATTTCAGGTTTGAAGGTATCGATAATTTGACTATCTGAAGCAAAAGTACCTTCTGCCACTAATAGAACTGGATGTTTTGCATATAGCGCAGCTAAGTAAGCAATGACAGACTCAATTTCATTACTACACTCCACTGCTACGAGTTTTTTTGTTGTGCCTAATTCATCAGCAATCGCTTGAATGCGTTGTAAAAGTTCATCGTAACGTATTTGACCATCGCGCCAATAAATTGCAACTTTTTCTCCATATTTCTTAAATAAGTCGACGAATAACACCTATTACAAGCTCCTATTGATACCTAGTGCTGGTCAAGCAAATGAAAATGACAACAATCATGACAGCAGCCCTATACTTCAAGTCACGAGTCCATTATCAACGTTAGGGTATTTTAACCATCGGCTTGCAATAAATCACCTGTAAAGTGCACTGTTGAAATTTGTCGTTTAGTAAACATTGGGTCGGATGTTATGTTTTTTTAGGTCTATCCTATCTCATCGATTGCTATCTCTCACCGTTAATCCCATCCGTATAAAGCTAGCTATCTTGTATCGATAAGCGTTTTCATGCCTATGTTTTGGTATAAAAAAAGCGTGTTAATTCATTTGAAATAACACGCCCATTCGCAACTTTTTAAAAAGGAGCAAATAGTATCGCTATTGCTTAGCTCTACCATAACGATCTTCGAATCGTACAATGTCATCTTCACCTAGGTAACTACCTGATTGAACCTCTATCATTTCTAAAGGGAGCTTTCCAGGGTTTTCCAATGCGTGAACCGCTCCAATTGGAATATACGTTGATTGGTTTTCACTCAGCAGCACAGTTTTCTCATCAATAGTCACTTTCGCCGTTCCAGATACTATAATCCAATGTTCAGCACGGTGATGATGCATCTGTACTGACAACTTGGCACCCGGTTTTACTGTGATGCGTTTAACTTGAAATCGTTCGCCATTGTCAACAGAGTCATATTTGCCCCATGGACGATATACTTCTCGATGCAGACTAGCTTCACTGCGCTCATTTGCTTTTAGCTCATTTACGATATGCTTAACATCTTGAACGCTGTCTTTGTTTGCCACCAACACTGCATCAGGAGTGTCAACAATAACTAGGTCACTTACATTCAACGTAGACACTAGTCGTTTATCGCTAATCACTAAACTATTGTGAGTATCTTTAGCAATGACATCACCTTTTAAGACATTGTTATTCTCATCTTTATTCAATACCTCCCATAGTGCTGCATATGAACCGACATCATTCCACCCTGCATCAAGCGGTACAACAGCGGCGTCTTGCGTTTTTTCCATAACAGCGTAATCGATAGATTCGCTAGGACACGCAAGGAATGCATCTTTATCTACACGCAAAAAGTCTAAATCTTCTGTTGTATTCGACATCGCTTGTTCACACGCAGATAAAATATCTGGTCGAAATTGCTTAAGTGCTGCTATATAACTCTTAGCCTTGAAAAGAAACATGCCAGAATTCCACAGATAATCGCCGGCCTTTAGATATTGATTTGCCGTGTCGATGTCAGGCTTTTCAACAAATTGAGCTACTTCATAATACCCCTGTGCAATTTCATTTCCTTGTTTGATATAGCCGTAACCTGTTTCAGGTTTATTTGGTACTATACCAAACGTAACTAACTTGCCTTTTTCGACAGCAGTCATACCAGCATCAATTGCGCGATGGAATGCTTGATGATCTTCAATAACATGATCGGCGGCTAGCACGAGCAACACTGCTTCGGGCTCAGAGGCTATAGCTCGTAATGCCGCTAACGCTATAGCAGGCGCAGTATTGCGCCCTTCAGGCTCCAGCAGAATTGTTCCCATACCATCATTCAACTGCTGAATTTGTTCAGCCACTAAAAAGCGATGTTCTTCGTTGCAAATAAAAATAGGTTGATTGTCAACAGTGGGCAAACGCAGCAATGTATCTTGCAACATGCTAGTTTGGTTAACTAACGGTAAGAACTGCTTTGGATTTAATGATCGCGATAATGGCCAAAGGCGAGTGCCACTGCCACCACACATAATGGTTGGAAAGATAACCGCTTTATTCATGTTTATTCCATTAATTGGCATTTGATTTCACAACAATCATAAGTCATTTAACCGTATGAATAAAGTTGATTGTCAGTGATAACACAATCAAAAGATGACCAAAACTTTAAGCTTTTATGACGTTTAGCCCCAGTAATAATACTAGTCTTCGTTAATTACCTAATAAATAAGCAATCTAACAATTTCACACAATTACTTTGGTAAAAGGCTAGTTATTGAAGGTGCCAAAGACTATAATTCGGTATTCTAGGGAAGAATATAAGGTACTTACTTCATGGCATTATTACCTAAATTAGTTTCAGCAGTTTTCTGTATCATCGCAATCTCTGGATGCCAATCCAGCGACTCAAGCAAGAAAAACGAAACACCTCTCCACAATGAATATAATTTAACATTAACCGTCGAATCTAATTCTAGTGCCAACCACATTCAAATTAAGCCGTTGGAAAAAACTTGCAGTAGTGCCTGTATTGAGCGCATAGATGAAAATACCACAGTTGAACTCATACCTTTATCAGACGACGAAAGTGAATTTGTTGGTTGGGAAGGCGATTGTTCTAATGGCACCAATTGTGTTCTCAACATTAATGGCGACAAAAAAGTTAACGCAATATTTGAGCAAAAATTCGCTTCCAAACTCAACGTCCATATAATTGGTCAAGGCGATGTTGCAGTGAATGGCAGACCAATGCAATGTGGTTCATCATGTCAACATACTTATGTCACAGGCTCTCGTATCACATTAACCGCCCTTCCTGGTTCAAGCTACCAGTTTTCCACTTGGCAGGACGCTGTATTTGGATGTAGTACCAGCGAAACCTGTAGTATTGTATTAAACGATGATGTTCAAATTACTGCCATCTTCCACGATACATCTGATACCAAAACAGTCTCAGTAGACTTTTTAGGCAATGGTACGGGCCAAGTAGGCATCGTAGGAGAAGCCAATTCATGTACCAATGACTGTCAATTAGCTATGCCAGAACAAGAAACTGTTGAGTTATACGCCATACCAACAGGCAATGATACGGTATTTAGTGGCTGGGCAGACTGTGATGACATCGTAAATGACAATTGTATTGTCGCAACTTCCCAACATCAAAATGTTTCGGCTACATTTGATACCGTTCAATCAACAACATTAACGATTAATATTGAAGGCAATGGTAGTGTAAGATCAAACGATGAAACGATTAACTGCGCGCAAAGCTGTCAGGTAAGTGTAGTTAATGGCAGTCCTATTACATTACTGGCGGTTGCAGATAATGGCTATGAATTAGCGCAATGGAGTAACCAATGTACAACGAGTATTAGTTGTCAGATAACGCCGTCTGGGCCGCTAACTATTTCTTTATCATTCAAAGAAAGTTTGTTCGACAAACAAAGCAATACCATTCTCATAACTGAGCCGCTGGGAGAAACGAGAACAAATCACCCGATTCAAATTGGCCGACCATTCATTAAAGGCGAGATAGCCGACTTTCCGGTAGCAGTAATAAACGGTGCACCTGTACCTACACAAGCAAACGTAAAACAAAGGTACAATGACGGTAGCGTTAAACACGCAATCATCAGTTTTGTCTTAGATAGTCTACCTGCATATAGCTCTATTGCTGTCTCATTCATAAACCAAACCACAATGTCGAACGAAGGGATGTCAAAGGCAGACATGTTAAATGAAAGTATGCAACTTTCGGCAACCTATCAGTTTGATTTTCCTGAAGGAGAAGACGCGGTAGTTTCAGTCACCGACATGATCAATGCGAACCACTATACTCCTTGGTTAAATGGTTCAATTGCCACATCGATTTTGGTTAATGACCACAGCGCCGCTCGCACGTACGATGTTGGTAACGATAGCAACAAAAGTATTCGCCCCATGTTCTACGTGACATTCTGGCCAACAATTAATAAGTACCATGTACGTTATGTCGTCGAAAATGCAAATACGATGACGTTACAGGATCAAATATACAATGCAAAACTTACAATTGGCACGCCTGATAATATCGTTTATCAAAAAGACAATATTCCTCATCAAGCCATGTCTAGGTGGACGATAACCAAGTGGAGTGACGAGCAAATTTTGCCTGTAACAATCAATCACAATGTTAGTTATTTAGCAAAGTCCAAAGCCATCGCTAATTTTGATACCAATCTAAAAGTTCCTCAAAGTGTTATCGACACCGATTGGGATATCTGGCAAGGCAAGGCTAAAGACATTTATGATCGTGGGTTATGGCAAGCTGCAATGGCCACTGCAGGCGGCCGGCCAGATATTGGCTTATACCCATCTTGGACAGTTAAATGGCTATTTACCGGTGATTGGCGCCATCAAGAAATTGCACTTAAACAGAGCGATTTAGCAGCGTCTTGGCCAATACATTTACGTGAAGGCGATACTGGCCGCAAATTCGATTTCGATGAAACCACAGATGCCCTTGGTAAGGTCATTTCAATGGCCCCTAGCGCGCGACCTACACACTGGACAGGCCGACCAGATTGGCATGAAGTTAATGACAATGACATCATTACTTTTGTGGGTGAACATGAAAATTCAAGCTGGCGACCTGACACGTCGCATCATCCTGATTTGGCGACACCGCAGTATTTGCTAACTGGGGATTACTTCTATTTAGAAGAAATGATCCATTCGGCAGCATTTATCAGTGGTAACAATAACGCTAAAGCGACCTCTCGCAGGTATGGTCGTGGGCCTACAGGCGCTGAAGGAGCACTTTATTCAAGTGGCGTGCGAGGTCAAGCTTGGGCAATGCGCACACGCTTTTATACTGAATACATCTTACCCGATGATATGATTGAAAAATCGTATTTTAACCACATCAATGAAAACGCTATTGCAATGTTTGAAGGACTATTCCACTTGGAAAATAGTTATCCAGACAAAGCGGAATTGTATGATTTCGCTAGAAATACCGTGAGCCCAAATGGATTTTCGATAACGGGGCAACCGTCTCCTCTAGGCTTTTGGAGTAACGGAACCGCTAGCGGTAGTTATGTAAACGACCAGTTTGTCGATACTAATGGAGTTAGCAGAGCGTTAGCGCCTTGGATGCAGAACTTCGTTATTACCGTTTTAGGCCAGGCCACAGAACTCGGCTTTAAGACTGATAACTTGTTGGCCTACGCTGGGCAAACTTTGGTAGGACCGTTTGCAAATGATGCACTTACACATTCACTTTTCTCAGCATATATTGTTCCAGTGCAAGACAATAACAAAGCCTGGTTTGCTGACTGGCCTACACTATATGCTCAATATCAAGCTGACTACGTGCAAGAAAATGCTAACAAGCTAGTTAATGGCCATGATACAGAACATGGTTATTACAGTATTGGCATGAGTGCTGCCTCGTATTTAGGAAAAGCTGACAATTTTGATAAGTTATGGCAATTTATTGAGACAAACGTTAGATCAAAGAATATTTACCATAATAATCCTAAATGGGCACTAATTCCCCGAGAAACTAATTAACTTGAAAATATGAAAGTCATAAAAAAAGGGTTTTACCCACATGTGTCTAATGAAGAGTATTGTTTGTGTGTCAACGACCACTTCGTATACAAGTACTGGCATGCTAGTGGAAAACTAGAGCAGTACTGCCGTTTACCTGCAAAATCTAACAAACCGCTAGATGTAGTTAAAGACAAAGTTGCGCGTAGTAGTATTATGCGACATTTTAACCATGCAATGGGTATTGGCCATGTAGTAGAACTTCCATCAAAAGTATTGGTTATTTTGTATGACAAGATATATCGCTTTGATCCAGCAACCGACGGTAAAACTGCAAAAGTTGTCGCTCATTTTGAGTCGTGCGAAGCCCTACCACCACTTCGAAATGGCATCGCAGTGAATCCGAATACTGGTGACTGCTACTTTGGCGATTACTCGAATGATCTTTCTCGCCCGAGCTCAATTTTTAGAATTGGCAATAACGGACAAAGCTTTGAAAGAGTATTCTCATTTTCAGTCGAAGATGTTAAACATGTGCATAGCGTGACTTGGGATGATTATCGTCAGCAATTTTGGATTACAACGGGTGATAGTGATGAGCAATCTTGGTTTTATACCGCTGATGCCACGATGCAAAACGTACAAAAGTTTAATGGCGGCGACCAAACTTGGCGCGCAGTATCCTTAGTCATATTAGAAAGTGCGCTGGTATGGGGTATGGACGCTGGCCAAGATGCTACAGCGGAAGATATAAATTATCTTTATCACTATGACTTAACTACTACCAAACGTACACGCACACAAGAGATAGGCAGTCCTGCGTATCATAGTATTCGCACAACATCAGGCAAAATAATAATCACCACTAATTTTGAGCCAAAATGCCTACAGCCTATTCCCAAAGAAGCTGCGATATGGGTGAGTAACGACGGCCTTGATTGGTCGAAAACGCTATCACTGCCTTATGAACCAACGCCAAAAGTGAATGGTTCAAAGTATGCGTATATCTACCCACCAGTTGGTGTTGTGCCAGATGATAGCTTTGTTTTCACTGCAACTAACACCGGTGATTACTCATGTAAGCTTACTAGGTTTTCGGTATAGAAAATGTACTTTAAACTTAGTGCAGAATTAACACTCAACCATAGAATAAATAGATTTAACACTTATAGATTATGACCAAAAGCTTCTCAATATATTTAGATTTGATTCGATTTTCTGCTTCATTTTTGGTTGTAATAGATCATATGGTTAGTTCCGGTTTCTTTTCCACAACCACGATGCAATTTGTTCCCCAACTTGGGCGGGAAGCAGTAATTGTTTTTTTCGTGTTATCAGGATTCGTTATCTCTTACGTCGTAGATACAAAGGAATCAAACCTCAGAGATTACACAGTCGCTAGAATGGCTAGGATGTATTCGGTAGCACTGCCAATTCTGTTATTAGGCTTTCTTACTTATTTAGTAACTCAAAGTTTTGTTCCTTCCATTGAGTCACATTATCAAATCGACAATTATTATATTTATATTCCTTTTCATCTTTTATTTATGGGCGAATTATGGACTTTATCTGAAGTTCCACCATGGATGACGTCATATTGGTCTTTGAGCTATGAAGTATGGTATTACATCTTTTTTGCTAGCATATTCTTTCTACGCGGCATCACAAGAATCATAATAGCTAGTATCGTGTTTACGATAATGGGCTACAAGTTGTGGCTACTATTACCGGTTTGGTTTTCTGGTGTACTACTTTATAAAGTCGGTAAAAACATCACTGTCTCTAATGCTACAGCGTGGATTGGCTTTTGTTGTACGGTAATTGCATTAGTTCTATATAAGGTCTTTGACCTCGACTATCAGATCAGAGAATTCACAATTGTTCATACTCAAGACTTCTCGTGGTCACTGGGCAGTGCCGATCGATTTTTAAGCGACTACCTTGTTATGCTGATAATTTGGTTTAATTTTCTATTTGCCTCAAGAATACCTTTTTCCTTTTCCAGTAAGGCAGCTAATACTATTCGTACATTAGCATCCTATACCTTTACCCTGTATCTTCTTCACTTTGTTGCGTTGTCATTTTGGATCAGTATAGATAACACCTATCAAGATAACGTACTGTCAATTGTAGGAGTGCTAACCTTAGTTACCGTCTCGACTTGGTTTGTCGGCAAGTATACTGAACACAAAAAATCGGCGTATGTCCGTTTTCTAAACAAATCCTTTGACACGTTAGCGGCAACCAGAAGGTTCATTAAGAGTAACTAAAGCGATTTAACTGTACATAGTGCACTACAGCGTAGTTCATTTGAGCATCTGATTTCACAATAAATTTTTTATTTTGAGGGAATCTATCGTGATGTGATTTTCTTTACGGAGAAGAATGTGAACAGTAAAAGCAAGCGATATTGGAGGTTTATCACCTCGCAAGTATCGCTAGTTTCTGTTGATATTGTAGGTTAGAAGATGTTCTTCAAACGCGTCATGACACGATTTTTCAGCCTGAATAAGTAAGGTCCCATATCATTCCACCGATGGACAGCTGCGTATCTCGCCACTTTCAATTCGTCAAAAGTAGGTGAACCATGGGCAATGGAATTTGCGTCAGCGATTTCATCAAACCACATCGTAGAAGCATGCGCATTAAGCTGTTTTTCTTTAGTCAAATCTGACGTTGTTTTGTTTAGCAGGTAACTACATATATCAACCAACATATTAGTTCCAGAAAGCGTCGCTATTTCGTGCTGGTAATCCGTTCTTCCTACGGTTGGCTCAATCATATAGTAAGACTGTCGCTGCGTGTCGTATTTATACTCCATACCCATTAACCCAGTAAAACCAACACTTTTTGCGAATGCCGTAGTATGTTGCGTCAACTCTATATGAGATTCAGGCGCGTCTACACAACTTGCAGTTCCACCAATACCACGGGGCCATGAGCGAAGCTTTCTTCCTGTAAACGCACTGATTGGATAGCTGTTCTTGTCGAAGTACACAATGTTGAAATAGATATCACTGTCATCACCTTCAATCCATTCTTGGGTAATCATATCGGGTAACACAGGTGAAATCTGTTCATACAAGGTATCAACTTCTTGTGATGACGCGACTTTGTATGCTTTTTTAAATTGTTTACTATAAGCGGCATCTTGACGCAATGGCTTAAATACACATGGAAAGTCTAACGTTTCTAGCGATTCTTTGTTATTTTGAGCCGTCCAGCATACAGCTCTTGGAATTGGCGCACCATTCTTCTCAGCGAGATGTTGAAAATCAAGTTTTGACTGTAAAGCAATAAGCAATTCATGCGATGGAAAATCAATGATGAAGTACTCACTAAGTTCTTTTCGATATTCGCTTACATAGGCTACAGTGACTTCTTCTGTTAGTAAAAGTACACAGCGCTGCGACAGCTGTTTGCCAAGTGTTACTAGGCTTTCTACGATTGCTCTTTCAGTAGTGCTGTTTACATAAAACCGCATACCATACTTTGTATGGCTAACAATAGATTTCTTAGGGGTAACAAGTAGAGAGTTAAACGAATTCCCGATAGAACGCATAACACCAAGCGCGTTAACGCCAGCGCCAACGACAACAACATTGACGTTGTGATAATTTTTATTTTTCACCAGTTAATCCTTCCTGCGTTTTCTTTACTGGTTTAAAAGGCCACATTGCTAACTTATGTTCTGGTACACCTATATCCAAAAGTACGCTTCTGAGTAAGAAAATACCGTCTTTCCGCACATAAATAATCCAGAAAGCGTAGCTTACTACCCCTGCGATTACCTTAGAGGTAAATAAAATGTACGATTGTAGTTCGATACTGCTTGCCACCATGTTTACAGCAAAAACTGAAACAGCCATGAAAAGACAACCGGTTATCGGTGTAATTAGCTGCTTAAAATAGCCTAAGATCGATAAGTTATAAACACTTCGAGAAATAATGAGCAATAGCAACATAAGTGCTGGATAAACAACCGCCAAGGCAATAGCTGCGCCATTAATTCCATAATAATAACTACCAATGAGCACAGCAACAGGTATCACTACAGCACAGATTGATGTGTATCTCGCAGTGATATTTGCTTTTCCTAATGAAATGAATGCTTGTGTTAACAACGGATCAATCGCCTTGAAGAAGCCCATAACACAAAGAAACTGCATAGGTATTATTGCGGCTAACCACTGGTCACCCAGTAAGATTGGCACGAGTTGCTCAGCAGTTAACATCATCCCTGCTAACACTGGAAATGTGATTAATGACAAACCAGCAGTCAGTTTTAACAAGGCGAACGTTAAGCCATTTAGGTCGTCTTGTAATTTTGCAAATAACGGCGAAGCAACTTTAATAACTAGACTAGTGATATGCTCTGTCGGCAGATTTGCGAGGGTTTGAGCCATAGAAAAAACCCCAGTTTGTTTATCACCAACGACTTTACCTAAAATTAGTGTTTGTGCGTTGGTGTACATATACCAAGTTACTCTCGAGTAAGTAACCGTAAGGCCAAATTTCATTAATTCCATGGCATCTAGTATCTTACCGTTTAGACTAGGCAGCCATTTTCCACCCCACGCAACTAGACTAGTCTTAATGAATGACGCAATGATAGCCCCCCAAACCAGAGACCAAACCTCGTATCCTAGTAGAGCTAGTACTAGAGTCACTATGCATTGAATTAGAATACCGGCAAACTCTACCCCTGAAAGAAGCTTAAAACGCATTTCCTTAGTCAGCAAAGCTTGTGGAACGGCTCTAACCCCTCCCATTAAAAACGTCAGAGCCAAAACTTGTAGAATTGGCGTAACCTGCGAATTACCATAAAAATCTGCGGCATAGGGCGCAAAGTAAACAGTTAATATAAATAACACGACACTAATCAGCATGCTGATATAAAAAACGCCAGACAATTGTGCATCAGTAACGGTTTTTCGTTGTATTATGGCGCTACCAAAGCCCACGTCATTAAAAAAACTAACAAAGCCTGCAATTACCATCGCCATCGCCATCAAGCCATAGTCTTCAGGAGCTAATATCCGCGCCAAAATTAGCGTATTTACGAAAGAGATAACTTTACCAGCGCTTTTCCCAATACCTAGAAAAGCAATACCTTTAAGTGTTTGTTTTTTCAGATCTGACACAAATTATCCTATTTGCTCTAACAACTGTGCTAGCTGTTTAGTTTTCTCATAACGTGAGAATCGCTCAATATTGCAACGCTCTCGTTTTTCGATTGTTAAAAGCGTCAAGATTTGTTGTTCCAACTGATCTTGATTCTCCGCCTGATATGCCATCTCGACATCCGTCATTGCCATGGCCGTAGCCCCCGAAGTCGCTGTGTATGCAAGAATAGGTTGTCCCGAACGGATATACTCAAATAGCTTGCCGGGGATCTGGTTATTAAACAAAGGGCCCTGAATAAGCAATAAAGCATCAACAGACATCATTTCTTTAATAGATTCCATGTAACTTATGGACGGTGTAAACTTTACAAGGTCTTCAATGCCTAGATCATTTACTAGTGGCAGATATGCTTCACCAGTGATTCCTCTAAAACTAAGTTCAAAAGTATCACTCGATATCTTGTTTTGTTTTTTAAGAGTCGCTAGAGCCTTAAAAATAGCTGTTGGATCGCGTCCATTTTGATAAACAGCCCCACTATGCAGCAGCACAAATTTGTCATTTGCTTGGGTCTTGTTCATGTCTTCGACCAAAGATGCAAAATTTCCTTCGTCATAACCATTTTCAATAACATGAAACTTATCTAACGGCTGATCTTGATAAAGAGATTCATAGAGAATAGATGCTTTACGCGTTGTGAAGACTACCTTGCTCGCATGAGTAATCGTGTTTTTTTCGATCCTTTGTGCAAGATTTAGGTACGATTTAACTGACGCATCATAGCGACTTTGCACAGGATCACGGTAATCGGCAACCCACGGGAGTCCCGACCATTTTGCAAGGTGGTAGGCTATCGAGTGCGCCGTAGACACGGGGTAGGTCGACCAAATTACATCAGGTTTATACTTTTCAATCAGTTCTTTGCCAAGCGGGATTGCTTTAAATCGCCAGGTCCACCAACGATCAGGTTCTTTCATGATACTTAGATATTTGCCTTTAATGGCGAAATCTCGAGATGCGTTATATGAAAATGCACGATAAACGTGTTTTATTTTTTCCGAAATTTCCTGACTGTCATCAACACTTTCATGTGCACTTGGTTCTACTGTTAACACTATCGGTTCCCAGCCTAATTCTAACAAATACTCGGCAAATTTTAGTGTTCGTTGCACGCCTGCACTCTTACAAGGAGGAAAATCCAGTGCAACCATCAGTATCCTTTTCATATTATTTTGCATTCTCTATTTGTAACTTCAATTGAGCTAAGCACTTCTCTGTCAATGCCCCTACAGGACTAAATTTAGTACGACTATAGCCACACAAATCAGTATCATACTGACTCAAGTGTCGCTTTATGGCTGTTAATTCATGCGAGACTTGATTATTGTCTTCTTCAACACGTGCTCCATCACGACTTCTTACACTACCGTCAATGTGATTGTTAAATACGCGAGCACTGCTTTGTGTAAAGCGTATGTCGACGCCAAGTGAATTTAACACAGTATTGTTATGAATGAGGGTATTAAATCCCTTATTTATATATATACCAACATCTTGGGAGCAATTAAGAATTAAATTATTGCGCATTGTACCATCAGAGTGCTCCCGCTCACAAAGACCATCGCGGCAATAACTCTCTCCCGTACCACCGCCACCAAATGACAAGCCAATACGTGTGCTACCATCATTTGGCAGTGAGTGTTCGCAATCAACAATATTTTGTTCAAACACGCCTGATTTGGCATCACCTTTAATGAAAGCCGCGTAACTAGTGTAGTCACTACCCTGCTTGCTATTGTTGAGTAAAATGTTCTTTCGAATCTGCCAATTATTGCCAGCAACCACATCAATGTGTGTTACAGCACTAATCGTTTTACGTGCAGAATCATTGGTTAGCGTGTTATTTTCAATTATCGCGTTATCGGGATATCGTCTGTTTGCTGAGTCTCCCACCCCATTCGCTTTGATAGTTGAATTGAAGTTACTCAACAAGTTATTTCTAATTTCTACACCGCTGGCTCCCACAATATGTACGGCATGTTCACACATACGATGACTACTGCAAGTCCCTATAATTTGTAAATTTTCGAGGTGCCAATGATTTCCTTTAATCAAAAACCCTTCAAAGCTATCTAGCAATAATTTCACACTGCCAAATCGTTGGGCTCTTAGGCGAATAGGTTTATTTTGCTCACCATTTGCATCTAAATGAATCCGGCCACGTTTTATCCGATAGTCACCGGGCATTATGATGATATCGTCGCCTGCTTTTGCGACTGAAATAGCTGCTAAGAGTTCTTCTGAAGTTTTCACATAAATCTGATTTTGCCGCAGCAAGCTCTGGTGCTTTTCTACAGAAGCATGCGCGCCAATAAGCCCGTTATTCAATTCGAAAGTGTATCGCTTTCCTGTTTCTTCCGTGCTGACAAATGTTGTCAAATAACCAACAGGCTTAGCCAACACGTTGAAAAGAGGGGACTTATGCGACTGCAATGAAATACTAGCTCTTTCTAAAAAGACCTGAGGCGGCAAGTCGTAACGATTGTAGGTATGTACGGCCGCTATTACCCCTATAATAAATACCGCTAATACTAACCAATGAAAGATAACCCCTGTCACATAAAAGTATTTTGCAATTCCTTTGATAAACCTATTTAGCATGCCAACTCCCATCAACAGCGCGTAAGTAAGTCGTACATGCCTGTTTCTTCGCTTTGTCACCGTCATCGCACATAAACACTTGCTTAACAAATACAGGAAGTTGGGTAAGTACAGTTTTATCAGGCGAAAATATGACGGCGATACCATCTGTAATATATGCTGAATTTCCACCGATTAATCTGAACACTTGTGTTCGTTCAAAACGATAGTCACCTATACTTGGGCGAGCAACCGTCACCATTGAATGATTATTGCCATCAGGCATTAGCTCAACTTCAAGCCGCCAATTGGGTGCAAGTTGCTTAGCTTTACTCGTAAGACCTTCAGTCATATTTTGACCTGCAGACGCCTTATCTAAATGAGACGACTTCACGTAAAACTGATAATCATTTCCACCAATCATGACAACACGCTGGGCTTGCTCGACAAATTCTAGCGTAAGTTTCCCCTGACCATTTTCTATCTGTAACCATTGTGAATTGGTTGTACTAATCCCGTTGTACTTATCACCCTCAATCACTTCTTGATGCTCAACTATAGGTCTATTAACGGTGTGAAATAATAGTGAGACAGGATAATCTGGATGGGTTGTTTTTATGTCGTCTTTAATAAACAACACATCTGCATTATGAATATAAAACAAGCTACGTTTTACCAGCGACACTTTGCCGCCTTTCCCTTGACTATCGTACCACCTACTATCGTATGCTCTTGTCAGATCAGAAGAAACAAAGGAAATTTTATCGTCGTGGTAAGACACATCAATTTTACCACCCGCTAAATTCGTTCCCGAGACTCGTTGTTCATACCAATGCTTAGGACTTAGAATTGCGCTGCCAAGTGGCTGTGTAACGCGCTGCCCACCATCATCAAACTCACCTGAAGGTCGTTTAATTAAAATAGTATTTTTGGCAATACTGCGAATGGAATAGTTGAGTCTATTTTCTTGATTAAACCCCTGATACTGACTGCTATTAACCAACAAAGGAGCCCCTTTAAACAGACTAATATGACCGCTATCATAGTGCCCGTGATGGGTAAACGAATCTCCCGCTCTGTAACTTATAAACGTTTTATCTGGTAGCCAATGCTGATGAATATAAGCTTGGCCAAAATAATCCCTACCGAAAATATCCATTGTTGGCGGCTGCGTATAATACTCATTTGCTAATCCAGGTGAACTACCGTACATCACTTGTGCGTTAAATAGTGACCATGCCCAACGATAACCGCGATAATAACTTTCTCGCCCATGTATTGCTTCTAATTGTTTGGAAAACTGGGCGAGAATGGGATCATCAATTGACTGATGCAGAATATCGATAACTCGACGAGTCTCATCTTTAAGATCGACTCTTGGCCCTTCATCGCCAATCCCCTCAACAATATTATCAGGGCGTGTGGCATAGACATGCCATCGACCAATGCGCTTCATTACTTCTTTGATACGCGAATGCCAGATATTGGCTTCAGTACCATGCAAATAGGAAGAAAGCGCTAGCGCTACATAAAAGGCTCGCGCATTAATCCAGTAATTGTAACCTTCCGGCCACCCCTCGGTAATTTCAAGTGCTTCCACCATCCCATAGAAGTGAGCACTGACTTGATTAACGAGTTTTTCAGGCGGTGCATCAAGCGCTATATAACTGAGCCACATTTGTGCAGTAAGTGTAGTTCGACCGTGCCACAACGAAGGACTATTATCATTTAATAATAATAAGTAATGGGTAATTGCTTGAATTAGCTTATTTTCAATATTCTTCTTTTCAACATCCGTTAGCGTAATTAACCCTTTCACACTGTCGTAAATAAATGCCAGCTGCCAGCCATTGCCATGATGACCACTCGCGTTTGGCGCAACAATGTCAAATAATAGCATTCGCTGTTTAATAATCTCTGCCAAATCAGGCCTTTTTGATACTAAAAAACACGCGGTATCCCACATTGGTCCAGTATGACGGCATGGGTCATAGCTCTTATATGGCTGGTTAGCTAGATCAACACGTGGAGAGTTTTCATGCAAAAAAGCAGTTTGTTTGAGTACTCGAGGAGAAGTATCTATAAACTGTGGGCGTAGTGGGACAGGAAAATGCTCGTCGATAAACGTTTCATTAATGAGCGTTTTGCTCAGTACGCCTTGTGCTAATCCTGCTTTCTCAGCTAACCGGTAAACAAACTGTTGAGGCGTCAAATCAAAAAACTTGGCAACCACTACGATGCTGAGCAACAATACGGCATGTGCAAAAATACCGGCAACAATAAAGTACGCCCGCCGAATCGACATAATTAATTCCGATAATTAAGTGCTAACCTAAAGCAAAATCGCCATTCGGTTTCATCCCACGGTGTGAACCGCTTAATCTTGAATCGATCATTGCTTAGGTCTCCAAGGGTGCCCCAATTCGTTGATAACGCGCCTTTAAAGCCAAGCTTTTCAAGTAATATGCAATGTTCCTCACTGAAGTCTTTGTTAATCTTACCATTTGGAAAAGCGAAGTAATCAACAGGTTCACCAATGATATCTTCCAAGATCTGACGCCCTTTAGTGACCTGTTCTTCGCATACGCTGATTTCCTCAACTTGCATGATGGGGTGGTTGTGCGTATGCGCACCAATAGTCATACCACCTTCATGCATTTCTTTTATTTGGTTTGGAGATAAAAACGCTGGTGTTGGTTTAGGCGCCCGCGTTTGTTCATAAATGTTTTCAATAACACGCTGGCGTTCATCCAACGTCATATATTTAATCGTTTCAAGAATTTCAGATTGGCTTTCTTGACGCTTCCTAAACGTAGAAATATCGTAAACTTTGTCATTCAAGTGGATATGGCCAAGCGTATTCGGTGCAAATGATATCGCATTAATAACGAATTCATCCCATAATCCACCTTCCGAAATACCTTCGGTAGTTATGAAAAAATTGGCAGTTAAAGACTCTTCTTTTAGTGCTTGATAAATATGGTAGTAGCAATCGCTATATCCATCATCAATGCTAATACATACTGCTCCTGCAGGTAACTCGCCTCTCTCCATAAGCTCAATCGCTTCCGGTAATGATAGTACATTGAAGTACTTCTTAAGCCATTTAAGCTGACTTCTTAATAAAGACAGCTTTAACGTATGAGGCTTTAATGGATCAACATATTCATCAACTCGGTGGTACGTGAGCACATTAAGTTTGTTGCCATTCGGTCCTTTTGAGCAGTACTGAATAACACGTTTTAAAAGCCAACTAAGCAAACCGATTCTCCCTTCTTTTTCTCACCACTTCTTCCTTTGTTGGAACTTTTACTACGTGATGCTCAATTGCATAAATAATGGCGAATAGCGCATAAAGCATGTCGAAGTATGCGAGACTCACCGCGCCACCGCCAGCACAGTATGCCACGATCGAGACACGTATCATGTCACATAGATTGATTAATTTAGGATCTTTTCCATTCTTCTTTAAGTACCGCGACAATCGAGTGGCTTTAAGATAACCTACCAACAGAATACTTAAGAAGATTAGTAGCCCAATATAGCCATGATCACCCAACACTTGGAAATAAATACTATGTGCAGCTTTAAATCCGGTTTCAGACATATGCGAAGTATCTACAATGTCATTAAAGTGTCTATAACCTTCATAGTGATGCCAAACTGTTGATAGTTGACCCCCTTTAAAACCAGCCCCCGTTATTAGGTTGTCGTTAGCAATGAGTACAGCGGTTTTCCAAGCCAATATACGACCCAAGAAAGAGTTATCTTCTGTTGCTTGCTCGATGGTATCCATACGACTTGACCATTCTGAAGGGATATAGGCACTGCCTACCCCAACAACTAAGGCAAATAAACAGGCATATAATAATTTACGACTACTTTGCAACCAAAAATAGCCTGCAACAATGATCAACGCGACTACCCCACCGCGAGAATACGTACCAATAATAGCCACTACACATATCACTACGGCCATATAAAGGCCTAGGCGGATAAATCTCTTTTCGGTGACATTTGCCATATACAGCATCAATGGCAACAACATGTTAAAGGATAATGCGAGTTCATTACGATCACCGAGCACGTGCCCAGCAAGTCCGTGAATTCGGTGGCCACCACCAGAAGAGATGTACTTGAGACCTTCTAAACAGCCATAAAACCCTATCGAAAAAATCAATGCCCAAATCATCACATCTATGTGTAACTTTTTGCGGAGCACAGCAATACAGAAAAAGTAGAGAAGTGTTATCTTTAAAAACTCTATCCACTCAGCCCACACAAATTCTGGTATTGATATCGTAAATATGCTGGTGATCATCGTCCAAAAGAGAAAAAGGCCTATTAAGAAAGACGTCTTATCCAGACTCACTTTGCCTTTGTCTTTCCAAAAAATGTATGAAAGAAAAGCGAAAATTACGATAAGTAAGTTATAGCGGAACGAGCCTGCAAAGCCGTATACCCAACCATTTGGAAAGTGCATAGCGACCCAAAGCCACATAGCGGCACCTATAAAAGGCCGTTTAAACGATGCGTATACCAACAGCGGAAAAATAACTATGAATAGTAAATCTCTCACTTGCTTTCACCTTCTTGATTTGTGTTGTTATCGGTGTCGGGCTTATCATCTTCTTTTAATGCCCAAAAGCATAGATAGACTACAGCGCACAAATTGCAGGCCCAAAGAAAGCTTTCCATAATTACGCTGCCTCTACTTTTGAAATAACATATCTAAATTTACCTGACTTCTCCGCAGCAATGGCATCGACTTGTTCCAACGTTATTTGTACATTGCTACCAAGGCGAGCTTTGAAACCTTCAATTATCTGCGCTTTTAGTTCGTCAGTTAGTGTGTCAGTTGGTACAACTTGCACTCGCGTCAGTAATTTTGTTTCTTGAACAATTTTAAACTCTTCAATCCCTTCCAGCTCTCGTAGCACATAGATAAGTGCCAGTCCATGCATGACTGTGCCATCTTCCGCCACTATAAAATCAGTGGTTCTGCCTTCAATTTCTCTAAGTGCTGGTAATCCACGACCACAGCTACAAGGCTCAGGATCAATTGCGGCAATATCCCCAGTTTTATAGCGTACAAATGGAAAATCCGATGTAGCAAGGTGTGTGACAACAATTTCGCCTTTTTCGCCTACAGGCAAAGGGTTGCCTTCAGGATCCACAATTTCAACAACGATATCTTCTGCTGACAAATGCATTTTGCCACCAGGGCACTGATGGGCAATAAAACCGGCATCTCGACCACCATAACCATTAGCCACTGGCGCAGCAAACACTTCTTCAATAACGTCACGTTGGTATGGATACAGACGCTCTGATGTTACAAAAACAACTTTAATACCTATGTTAGTCAGATCAATATGGTGCGCTTGTGCGGTTTTAGCGATAAGACTAAAAACAGAAGGATAACCAAATAGCATTTTTGGCTTTATGCGTTTGATTTCATCGATGAAATGCAAAATCTTGCCTTCATCCATATCAAATGCAGGAATAAGCGTAGAACGAAATAGCTTATCGCGCGCGATTCTGACTTTATCTTGTGCGCCTAGCTCGATAGGAGAACCCCAGGCGACAATTTCTTTATCACCAATATCTACGTCCCACCAGCGCGTTGCACGCCACTTCTCAGCCACATCGTGACTCACACGTTCATTACTCAACAAGAATGTTAGCGGAGTGCCGCTAGAGCCGCCTGTAGTGAACGGTTTAACTTCTCCACCATTTCCCGCTTTAAGTTGCTCAAAATTTTCACGAATAACCGCCTTAGAGAGAAACGGCAGTTCAGATAGTTGAGCAACACTCGTCAATTGCGCTGGCTCAAACCCATTCTCTTCAAACAACAACTTGTAGTAAGGTACATTGTTGCCAATCTTGCTCAAGAATTTGCGCAAGCGTTCCAGTTGCAACTTGGCCAGTTCCTCTTGCGAATACCATTGAGATCTTTCCAACGCACGTTTAATCGACACCGTTTGGTGCTTTTTCATTTTTTCGTGCAGTGGAAACAACACTGAGGATACGATTTTGGTATATAGTCGGCTAAACATGATGTTAACTCTCGTTTTTCTCTATCGCCTGACAATAGCAGTTCTGCAATTTTTGCCAAACGTTCGACCAATAAAATTTGCTGATGGTATTAAGCCCATTCTCAATAAGATTGGTTCTAATTTCTTCATTTTCGATTATTTTGCAGGCATATTCTGCAATTTTCTTATCATCACCAACTTCAACAAGATAAGCGTCGTGTTCATGCTGAACCAATTTAGGGATACCACCAACATTGGTTGAAACCACAGGCGTTCCACAAGCGAGCGATTCGATAATCGAATTTGGTGTATTATCAACGGTACTAGTGTTAAGCATCAAGTCCGCTTGTTGATATAGTGCTGCCATTTCGTCCGGACCTAAACGTCCTGTAAATGTTACGTCATCCATCAATGTCAGATCAGCGACTAACGCTTGTAATGATGATAACTCAGGCCCAGTTCCAGCAACAGATAGCTTTGCTTGTGGAAACTTTTGCTTAATCAAAGCAAATGCTTGAATTGCCGTAGCAACATCATAAATGGCTTCTAAGTTACGTGTCACAATGACATGTAACTGCGCTGAAACAGGCTTACTCACAGGGTAAAAAAGAGCTTCATCTAGGACGTTTGGTACTATTTCTGCGTGATAACCGAAATCAGCAAATACTTCTTCAAGAAAAGGCGATGGTACAACAATGCCCTGAACTTTTTTGAGAGACCAATTAACTGACCGCCATGATTTTTCGAAAAAAGCGCGTGCATATCCCCCTCGATAATTCACAATAACTGGCTTATTGAGGCTTCGACCGATGACTATCGCTGGTGTCGCAAACAAATGCCACGACCAGCCAGAATTCGCCATAATATGAATAACGTCGCTTTTCGCAAGCTCAGTTTTCAGTACATAAATATACGATATTAAACGTGCAAACGCTCTAACCACAGGGACCTTTTCTATCCACTTAGGTCGGTACGGTGCATTTACTTGCACAATGTTTATGTCAACATTTTCCGAACGAAGGAATTCGCCCAACTTACGCGTTTGATTAGCCATGCCCCCAGCCGGAGGTGGCAAAGGGCCAACGATGGTGACACGTTTAATCGGATTCGCCATTACTTAGCCACCAAACCTTGGTATAAAGGTAAGTAATTGTTTACACTGTTTTTCCAGTTACGAACATTTTCCACATAATCTCGCCCATTACGCACTATGGTAGGCCATTGCTCTTTCTGTTCAATTAGCGTTGCGATTTTTTCGGATAAATGACCGATGTCATTGGCCTTAAATAAGTAGCCGTTCTTATTGTCTTCAATCATTTCATGGTGCCCGCCCACATCAGAAGCTAGCACGACTTTGCCTTGAGCCATTGCTTCTAACGGCTTTAAAGGGGTAACCAAATCTGTCAGTCGCATTGATTTTCGTGGATAAATAAGTAAATCAACCAAACTGTAATATCTACCGACTTCAGCATGAGGTACTCTGCCAGTAAAAATGACACGATCTTCAATGCCTAGAGATTTTACCTGTGCTTTTAAGTTTTCTTCCTGTGGACCACCACCAACGAGTAGTAATCGCACGTTATCTCTGGTTTTTGCAATATCGGCGAGCGCTGCAACGGTTAAATCAAGCCCTTCATAAGCATAGAATGACCCCAAGAAACCAAGCACTTCACACCCTTCCAAGCCAAGAGCTTGTTCGAGTGCTTTATCCTTTTCAGAAATGACATCGAATTGTTCAACATTTACGGCATTGGGTATTACCGTAAATTTAGATTCGGGGAAGCCACGTGCGATTAAGTCGCCTCTTAACCCTTGGCAAATAGTGGTAACGGCATTAGCATGCTTAACAACATGTGTTTCCATCGCGCGCGTTAAGCGATATCGCAAATCCCCTTCTACACAAGTGCCATGATCAACCGCAGCATCTTCCCAAAAAGCACGTATTTCATACACCACCGGTAAGCCTGAAATTTTGGACGCCTTGAGTGCGGCAAGACCATTCAGTGCTGGAGAATGTGCATGAATAATGTCGGGCTTTTCTAATTCGATCACTTCAAGAATACGTTCAGTCATCGGCTTAACAAGCGCTAATTGATTGAGCACCGGGAGCTTTGACATTAGTCCGGTAGGTTGTGCTGAACGATAAAATGTTAAGCCATCAACCTCTTCAACTTCTTTTTCCAAATTACCATGTTTTGGGCTTGTGACATGGCAAGTTTCAATGCCAGCAAGGCGCTGCTGCTTTAAGATTGAACGCGTACGAAATGTATAACCGCTATGTAAAGGAATCGAATGATCGAGTACGTGTAAGATTTTCATTTTGATGACTAACTCTTAGATTGGCGGATGAAAGAAGCGAACATAAGTAACGTCCATAGCGGTGCACTATATTCACGTCGACCAGACTGATGCTCGTTCACCCATCTCTCAATGGTATTCATGTTAAACAGACCACATTCTTTCATTTCCTCGCTCAGTAGCGCAGAACGTAGTTTCTCTTTTAATGGGCCTCTAAACCAGTCAGCCAATGGCACTCTGAAGCCCATTTTGTTGCGATATAGCACATCGTGTGGCAAATAATCTTCCATTGCTTTTTTCAGCACATACTTTCCTTCACCGTGTTTAAGTTTCGCTTTATAAGGTACAGTTGCACTCCACTCAACGAATTCGTGATCTAAGAATGGTACTCGCACTTCCAAACTGTGTGCCATACTAGCACGATCTACTTTCGTTAAAATGTCGCCCACTAAGTATGTTTTTAAATCGAGATACTGAATCAACGATAATGGGTCATTACCGTCAAAATTCGCTTCATGCTCTCTAAACACTTCTAAAGCACTGTAGTCGCCTAACGACGAAAGTACTGACGGAGAGAATAATGCTCTACGTTGTTCATCGTTTAGAATCGATACGCCATGAAAATAACCTTCTGCTGTATCCATCGCTAAGGATTGAAACGTTGTTTTAGCGCGAAGAAATTGTGGCGCCCAATCCAATTTAGGATATAGTTTGCCGAGGGGTTTAAAAATCGCCTTTCGAATGCCAGCCGGAATTTTTGAACGTACTTTTTCTTCATTCATCATTAAGTTATAACGACGATAGCCTGCGAGTAGCTCGTCGGCACCATCGCCAGACATACACACGGTTACCTTTTCTCTCGCTAACTGGCAAACACGATAAGTTGGCATTGCCGAACTATCTGCATATGGCTCGTCGTACAATCCAGCGAGTTCATCGAGCAAGTCAAAATCATCGCTTTTCACCACTTTTTCTTGATGATCCGTTTTATATTTTTGCGCCACCATGCGCGCAAAATCGGTTTCGTTATAGTCGGCAACATCAAACCCAATTGAGCAGGTTTTGACTGGCTGCTTACTGTCTTGCGACATCATCGCAACAACAGCACTTGAATCAACGCCACCAGATAGGAAAGAACCTAGTGGCACCTCTGCCATCATGTGACTATTGATAGACTTCTTAAATTCTTTAATGAGCGCTTCTTGATAAGCTTGCTCATCATAATCAGTTTGATTAGCGTAGCTAACATCCCAATACTGTTTAATCTTTGGTGTCGGCGAATCAACACTTATCGACAAAGTATGGCCAGGAGATAGTTTGGCTACTTGCTTGTAAATGGTATATGGCTCTGCAACGTAACCAAAGGCAAAATATTGCTCAAGCGCCTTTGGCTCAACGGTTTTATCTAAATTAGGGAGTAGTTTTAAGCTCTTAAGTTCAGAAGCGAAGTAAAATACGTTATCGATAATCGCCCAAAACAGTGGCTTTATTCCTAGACGATCACGCGTAACATACAATGACTTTTGCTTTTTATCCCAAATAACATAGGCAAACATACCACGCAGACGATGAATACTTTCCTCGCCCCATTCAATATGCGCTCTGAGAATGACTTCCGTATCGGAGTGCGTATTGAAATGATGACCTTTGGCAATCAACTCCTCTCTTACTTCAGGAAAGTTATATATTTCTCCGTTGAAGACCAAAATATAGTTATCACAATCACTGATCATCGGTTGTTTTCCAGACGACAAATCGATAATCGAGAGGCGGCGGTGACCTAGTGCAACATGCTCGTCAATATACTCACCACCTTCATCAGGTCCACGGTGAAACTGCGCTTGGTTCATCGCTGTTAGTAGGCTATTTTCAACAGTTGCTTCTGAAGAAAGTCTAAAAAAGCCCGTGATTCCACACATTTATCATTCCTTACCTAGATATATGGTCGTAGTACTTACTGTACTGCTCAACCATTGATTCTTCACTAAATTCGTCAACCACTCGTTGCCTTGCTGCAACAGCTTGTGTTCGAATGCGCTCCGGCTGCGCTATATATAACTTGATTGCTTCAGCCAATGCCGTTGGATTTTGTTTTTCAACCAGCTGGCCCTCTATGTTATTTGTAATCACTTCAGGAATTCCACCTACTGCTGTTGCAATAATCGGCGTAGAAGATGACATTGCTTCCAAAATTGTCATCGGTATTCCTTCAGCGATCGACGATAAGACGAAAACATCAGTTTGTGCAAGCAATTGTGCAATGTCGTCTCTTGCACCTAAGAATTTGATGCTATCGGCCAATTGATACTGATTAACTTTTGCTTCTAATTCGGCTCTTAAAGGACCATCACCAATAATATTTAACTGCGGCAATGTCTCAACTACAACATCCTGCTTTAGCACGTTGAATGCATCTATTAAATTAGCATGATCTTTAATAGGAGACAGCCTCGCTATAATTGATAATCTAAGCGCTGCTGCTGACACCTTTGGCAAATTAAACGTGTTAGTATTGATACCGTTGTGTATGAGCTTAACTTTTTTGGCAGGAATCCTCACTTCATCTTTTAGCCAGTGAAACAGGTTCTCACTGACTGCGACGTAATATTGTAAAAACGGAGACATAAGTCTGCGTAGCAAATTGTGTTTCTTATTCTTGCCTTCAGGATCGTTGATGTCACGACCATGTTCAGCATGGATATGCCCTTTCACACCGGCCAGCCATGCGATTGGGTGATACTCAATTGTTGCTAAGTTGTATGTATGTAGAATGTTAGGCTTTATCTTTCGAAGTAACTTGAACAACTTCCCGTGGACAGAGATGTCACTGCCGGGACGTTTATTCAAACAATACACGTCAACGGGTTCATTTAAGTCATCTTGTGAGAATTGATTGGCGTCTGTTAGCGATATGATGACATGCTGGTAATTTCTTTCTACCTGCATCTTTGTGATGCAATTTAACATCACACGTTCTAACCCACCAATATCCAATTGATAGATCAGATGCACAATGACAGGACGCTTATTCAACTTACTACTTCTCCAGCTGCTTCATTCTTGTCATTGTTGCAATTAGTTGCGCTTTGTCAGCTTCGAGTGAAGAGCCGCCAATAATGGCCGTTGCGCGAATAAGGCTATAGTCAGAGCCTCTAGTTAAGGTTTCCCATACTTGCAACACTTTGGTTTCAATCGCTGAAACACTGGTGAAGTTACCAATTTGATATTGATACACATAGGTAAGTGCTTTGCCACTCGTATTGCGCAAGCGCACTAATCCTAAAGTTTCGCCACTATGTTTAAAAACCTCCTGATCAGTGACAGTCCACTGCTCGGGGTTATGCAATACATTGGCGAAATTAATCAGCTCTCCCGAAGACTGCTTGTTACCGTATTTAGCAACGAAATACTCTGTACCTTTAGCAACACGCACATGGGACTTTGCCAGCGATTTTTGAAATGAAATGCCCCAACTCGAACGTGCAACAGGCTCTGAATCAAGGATTTTTGCTGCTTGTTGAGGTACAGCTACTACAGGGATGCTTGCCTTTAGCATAAAAGCCATCACGATAAAGGCAAGCGGCACACAATAAGTCCATTTAGCTATGGAGCCTTTTACATTGAACTTCGTCTCGTTATTTTCTAGTGCAGGGATATCGTCAGCAAACTTTCCGCCTAACCAAAACATGAGCATGATTACAAAACCAAAGAACAGCCAACCATAAACTAAATGGTCAGCCCCAGTGGCATATTTCATATCAGAATAATGGGCAATAATAACGATTAAATAAGCGCGAATGCCATTGGCGACAATAGGTAGCACAATAGCAAAAAGAATAAATATGACCTGTTTCTTTGTTTTGTCATAAGTCAAATAGGCGTAGAGCGTGCCCACCGCAACCGAAGCAATAAGATAGCGAATGCCAGAGCAGGCAACAGCAACCTCAAACATGCCAGAAGGGACTTGGATATATAAGCCATCTCTAAATACTGGAATGCCATGAATTTTGAGCAAGAAAACGGTAATCCATGCTGTTACATCTTGCAGCCATGGAATAAGGTTCTCGCCAAGTGGCACAGCAAATATTAAGAAGGCAATTGGAAAGCGATAATACCATGTCAGCTTATTCCCTAGTAATGCCCACAACAAGCTCATTAATACAATAACGGCAGATAATTGTTCGAGCACGGCAATATCAGCAGTGAAAGCCACTACATTTAACATTACGCCGCCAATAATAAAGGGGATCGCCCACCAACTAAACGTTGTTTCGCTATTGAGCAGCGGCAGCCTATCTCGCCAAATTAGCCACAAACTAATGGGGAGAATAAAGTAGCCATGCGCAAAAGTATCAGATCGTCGCCAAATCGCTTCCATGCCCAGTAAAGCATCTTGGAATAGAAGAGCCCATGCCGCTAGGAATACAGTACCGATTAAAATAAATGTTGTATTTGTAATTTTCATATTTTAATTCTTGGTATCATCAGTTTAAATCAATGAATTACTTCAAATAATTTGACAAAGTGGCCAATGTACTTTGCCACGTGAAGTTAGCCATTATCCATTGGCGATTACCAATCTCTTTATTTTGATTTGTTAAGTAATCACAACATGCATCAGCAAATTGTTGTTTATCATCAGTAACAACAACCCCACTGGAGTTTTCCGCATTTATCCCCTCCATTGCCATGGTGGTGCAAACTACCGCTTTGTTCAGCGCCATCGCCTCAAGCACCTTGTTTTGAATCCCGCGAGCAATGCGCAGCGGTGCAACCACACAGGCAGCCTCAGCAATGTATGGACGAATATCATGTACACGTCCTGTGACAACAACACCATCTACTTTTGACAACTCTGTCACTTCTGCTGTTGGGTTACCACCTACAATATAAAACAACGCTTGTGGCTGGGCTTTTTTTACTTGAGGCCATACGTGCTTAACATACCAAACAACTGACTCTACATTTGCCCAGTAATCCATCGCACCAGTAAATGAAATGAAAGGCGTGTTGGGCGTTTTTTCCTGGTCGAATTCAGCGCTCGGATCGAAAAAGTCAATGTCCACTCCATTCAACATGCCATGCACTTTAGCTTTATCAGCCGATTGTTGCCGTTGACGAAATAAATCGGCTTCATCAGGCGATACAAACAGACTGTGATCAAACTGATGACAGATATGGTCTTCATAGTCAGCTAGTAGACGATATTCTCGATTGAAAAACCATTTGGCAATACCTGTTTTTTTATCCGCATATTGTCGCCATTTATCAGAATCTACATCAACAAAATCAATGACTCTAGTTAACGCTTTGAATTGCTCGCCCTCGCAGTATTGTGCCATTGATGACGAATAGACAAACACTTTCTTTATCGCATGTTCTGACACTATTCGATGCGTCCATTTGAACATGTTGCTATCTGCATAATACGGCAAAGTTATCGGCTTGCCGGTCAAAAAACCAGTTAAACCATTGATTTTACATACTGTTTTATTTTGTGTTAGCGCATAAACTGACTTACAGTAAGGCGTCAGCGCGTCTTTATATTGCTCATCAAATGGATCATCAATGAAGCAACCTAAGTGAATGTCGTAAGATTCACTTAACTTTTTCAGAATATTAAAAGAACGGATCTTATCTCCCTTATTGGGAGGAAATGGAATTCGATGACAAAGAAAAAGTAACGGCTCCTTGTTCATATGACTATCCTAGATATTTTGATAAGAATGGCCCAACAAACTGACTTACTCTTAATGGAAGCTTTTGCCACATGTTGATAAACATACGGTATTTAGGGTTGTTTGGGCTTAGATTTGGTAAATCATCCGCTTTAACTAGATGATAGTAATAATGTAAAGGACGTGGCTCCATGCCCCAGTTTTTCTTGTACTTATACGGACCGCTATCATTTTTGCTGCGACCAAAGTCGAAACGTGTAAATCCTTTGCTTCGCGCGTTACACATTACTTGATAGTACATGAAATCGGCACTCTTAATAAATCGTGAGTCACCATTTCCGCCGCCATAATACGGCAAAACCGTATCATTGAAGTAAAAGTTCATCACCGCCGTAGATGACTTGCCGTCTTTGTCTTTGATCACGGCAATATCTAGATCTTTGTCAAATACTTTAACTAGATTGCTAAAATATTTTTTGCTGAAAATCGGCGTGCCTAGATTTCGATAGCTTTCTGAGAGCAACTGATAGAAATCATCAAAGCCATTGCTGTAACTTACAGATAACTCATTTTTGATTGAGTGACGAATAACCGCACGTTGTTTCTTCTTCACTTTAGCTAGAATTTGCTCGTCATCATCAGCCAACTCACAGCTAAAAGTCGCGTGTGCTTGCTTAAGTAGCATGCCGTTGTCTTGCTCATCAAGATAACGCAGCTCAAGATAATCAACATTCAACTTCTCACTGAGTGCGATAGCTTCACGCTCCAGTAAGCGTTTCACCTCATCAGTATCGGCAATCGCACCACCATATACACAAAAAGGCGTAGAAACTAATGCGTGTCCAAATAACGCACTTTTCACTTCGACCAAAGGCAGGACACCGCTAATACCCTGTTCTGACTCTGCATATAAAAAGTAACAGGCGTGACCAAAACTATCTTGAATAACCGTTTGCCAGCCACTTAAATGAAAAAAAGTGCCTTCTTGGTGCGCTCTAACGTATTCATCCCATGCTTCAAAAACAGGTGTTGTAAGTGATTTGATTTGGTAACTCAAGACTAAACTCTCTATTTACTTCCTTGATTAAGATACACATTACGCATGGTATCCCACTGATAATCTTTTAGTAGTCTGACAATCTTACCTTCCATTCGTGAAAGATTTATATAATGTCTAATTTTAGATTTTAACGAAGCACCTGCGACTTTAGGTTGCGCAGCGTCTATTTCCCACGGATGAAAATAAAAGCTATAAGGTTGCTTTTCTTCGTTTAAGAATCGCTCGATACGCTTTTGCGACATCCAGTAGGGATATAAACGAAAGTAGCCTCCACCGCCAATCCCCGTATTAACGCTATCTTTTCTGACGGTAGGGATAGGGATTTCGGTTATACCCTCTTCACGCAAATACTTGAACCTAGGCCAGTTCGGTACACCATACAAATCGTGCGCAATTGGGTAAGTGCTTGAGCTATATTCAAAACCGAGTTCTACGAGTACATCGTACACCCATGTATTCGAGTCTTTCACCGAAAAACTCGGTGCGCGATAACCATGAATCTGAGTGCCTGATATCTGTTCAAGAATATCTTTGCTCTTGCTAACGTCTTCAAAAAACTCTGACTTAGTCATTTCTAACGCACGTTTATGTGCATAGCCATGACTAGCAAGTTCATGACCTTGATCAACTATCGCACGTATTAGTTGCGGGCAACGCTCAGCAACCCAACCTAAAGTGAAAAACGTACTTTTTGCATTGTGTTGTTCAAATAACTCGAGCAAACGGTAGGTATTACGCTCTACCCTTAACTCCATTGATTCCCAATTATTCTTATTGATGACAGACTCAAATGCCGAAACATGAAAATAGTCTTCTACATCGACCGTCATCGCATTTACGATACTGTGCTTTGCCATTCCTTAACGCCCCTTACCGAATAAAACAATCTCCACGGTGCGGATAAGAATTAACAGGTCTAACAAGAAGCTTCTGTGCTTTATGTAATACAAATCGAACTTGAGCTTTTCTAAGGAATCTTCTTGCGTAGCACCGTAAGGGTATTTCAGCTGCGCCCACCCAGTCAGACCAGGTTTAACATTATGACGCTCATTGTAATACGGAATATTCTTTATTAATTGCTGAACAAACTCAGGTCGTTCAGGTCTCGGGCCAACGAACCCCATATCACCACGCATAACATTGTATATTTGTGGTAATTCATCAACGCGATACTTACGAATGAACTTACCAATTTTGGTAGTACGATCATCATTCTCTTTGGCCATTTGTGCGCCATGTTTTTCGGCATCAATTCGCATACTACGGAATTTGATTATGTGGAATGCTTGTCCGTCTAACCCTACGCGTTCCTGCAAGTAGAACACAGGGGCGCTCCACCCTTCATCAAGTTTTATTAAGATTGCCGTAATTAGCATAATCGGCCAAGTGAACAAAAATAGTACAAAAGCGATGCTAGCGTTAAATATCCAGTCTAATGTATTTCTCAAATGATTAGCTGAGGCAAAGCCATTAGAATAGATAACCCAGCTTGGATAAATGAGATTTACCGCTATTTGACCCGTTTCACGTTCAATAAAATCTAAGATTTCTGTTACTTCAACGCCACGAATTTTACATGCAAATAATTCATCAACAGGTAGATTATTTCTGCGCTCATCACTTGCAACGACGATTTCATCAATATCATGCTCTAATGCATAATTGACGATTGAGCCATCAAGTGTGATTTTGTTTTCGTTCACAATGCCATTTTCTGAATCGCCTTCCATTACAATAAAGCCATGCATGTTAAAACCCTGACGATCAACATCACGACGCATGCGCTTTTCTATAATCGAAGCTCTTTCACCGGCACCAAGCACAAGCACATTGCGTTTGTTTAAACCAAAAAAGTCTATTTTAAGCGTTATATAACGAAAACTTGCGGCAAACACTAAGCTCAAAACTGAAGCGATAGCTAATAACTCAGTAGCAATAGACAAGTTAGCAAAGAATGGATTCAGAAGGGTGATAATAAAAAAGCCAATCGCTACCGAAACGAGTTGTCGTCGAACAATACCTCTTAGGCTTTCTCGCAACTTAGAGTTGTATAATCCAAGTGCTAGTGATGACAATTGAACGATCAATGCAAATACAACGGCGTAAATAAATAGAAAATTTGTCGGTAAATTAACGTGCTGAACATAAAGTAATACGCTGTTGCTATAAATTGCAGCTAAAAACGCACTAACGAAGCACAAAAATTCAATTAAAACCAGAGACTTGCTACCAGAGGATAAATCTCGAAACTTTGGGCTAGACATATTTAAACGATAATTCCCTATTATTTATGTATCAATTAATGTAGCTGCGAGCGATATTAGAATTGATAAGTACACAATTGTAAAGATAAGAGATGCAATCGTATCAAACATCCTTATTATTTTACAGTTGTTAAATAATGTGCATCAGTTGTAAAAATCAAATACAATCTGGTAGTTTATATAAAAAACCGATGTTAATAGAAGGTTGAGACCATGGAACACCGTATGACCAAGAGTATTAAAGCGTTAATTTTTCTCGCTGCTGGCTATGTATTATCAGGCTGTAGTTCACAAACTTTGCCGCCTGCCACTATACACCAATCAACGACGACAGATGTTTCTTCATATAAATATCTAATTGGCGCAGGTGATGTATTAAACATCTTCGTATGGCGTGATCCTGAAGTTTCGGGCACGTTTGTTGTTCGCCCGGATGGTATGATCACAACTTCACTAGTTGAAGACATTCCAGTTTCAGGTAAAACACCAACAGAATTAGCTCGTCAAATTGAGCAAATCTTATCAACTTATCTAAGAGACCCAGTTGTAACAGTAACCGTAAACAACTTCGTAGGTCCATACAGTGAGCAAATTAGAGTTATTGGTGAAGCTGCGCAGCCACAAGCAATCAACTACAAGCAAAATATGACATTGCTTGACGTAATGATTCAAGTAGGTGGATTAACTGAATTTGCTGATGGCAATGACGCTGTATTGGTTCGTATCGAAAATGGCGTTCAAAAAGAATATGAAATTCACATCACTGATTTAATCAAGAACGGTGAAATTTCTGCCAATGTAGACGTATTACCAGGTGATATCATCGTTATACCTGAGACTTGGTTCTAACCAATAAGCTCATTATCACCTGTTTTTGAGGTCAGGAATGCAAGAAATAATTGAACAAATTTTAGATTACCTAAAAGGAATTTGGATTAAGCGACGTTACCTAATGCTCGCTACGTGGATTATTTGTCCGCTTGGCTGGTATTACGTTTCTCAAATGCCAGACGTGTATGAATCGGAAGCTCGAGTATATGTTGATACTCAATCGTTGCTGCGTCCGTTATTGAAAGGGATCACCGTTGAAAATAATCCCGACTATCAAGTCGCTTTAATGGTGCAAACACTTTTAAGTCGTCCAAATCTTGAACGCATAACGCGAATGACGGATTTGGACGTTCAGGCAAACAACAACGAAGAGTATGAGCAAATCATTCAATCTTTAAAGAATGACATCAAAATCTCTCGTTCAGGTCGCCAAAACATATATACCATTTCAATCGAAAATAAAGACCCTGTCATGGCGCGTGATATAGTTCAGTCAACGTTACATGTCTTTATTGAGAACACGCTTGGTGAGTCTCGTAGTGACGCTGATAGCGCCCAAAAATTCTTAAATGATCAAATTAAAGATTATGAAAATAGATTGATTGCGGCTGAAGCACGATTAACCGACTTCAAACAAAAATACAGCGATGTATTGCCGTCTCAATCTGGTGGCTATTATGTTCAATTAAATAGAGCAAAAGAGCAACTGAAAGCGATTGAGTTAGAACTGTTGGAAAATCAGACCAAATTGGCTTCTGCGAAAAAACAGCTGAATCTTGATAAGCAAATGATAATTGATCCGGACAATAAGATTCAAACGGATACATCAATTAAGACAGCTTATGATGAACGTATCGCTGAATTAGAAGGTAGGCTAGATTCGTTGCAGTTAAGATATACAGATAAGCATCCAGATGTGAAAGAAGCGCTACGACGCTTAGAAGATCTTAAAAAGCGTCGCGCACAAGAAATTGAATCATTCGTCGCTAATAACGATTCAGAGTCGACTGCTACAGCTCAAATGACGCAAAACCCAGTATTCCAAGAAGTTCAGATACAAGTGAATCAACTGGAAAATTTAATTGCTTCATTAAATGTGAGAGCAAACAGCTACCGTAGTCGCGTTCAAGATCTAGAAAGTAAGATACATACGCTACCTGAAATCGAGGCGGAATTAGTTAATTTAAATCGCGGCTACGATACAACTAAACAAACCTATGAAGAGCTTTTAACTCGTAGAGAGACTGCACAACTTGCTCAACAAGCCGATGAAACGACAGATAAAATCCAATTCAATGTCATTGATCCACCAAGAGCAGCTTCTAAACCAAGTGGACCTCCTCGAATTCTTCTATTAATTGGTGTAACAATTATCGGTATTGGCGCAGGATTAGGCTTATCATTGCTATTTAGTCAATTGAACCCAGTAGTTACTTCAAGTAATCAGTTAAGCCGTGCAACCGGATTACCAATCCTTGGCGTAGTTTCTGCGACTGAAAATTTAGGGTTAAAGAAATGGCATCGCAAGAAAACATTGATTTTCATTACCTCAAACCTAATGCTATTGGGTGTTTTGAGTATGTTTATTGCCTATTTTGCCTTTCCAAATTTAGTCCAGGGCCCAATCAACAGGATTTTTTAAGATGAGTACCATAGAAAAAGCACTGGCGAAGCAAAAGTCCAAGAAGGCAGAAAAGGCTGAAGAACAAAATGTTCACCAAGAAGCTATCGAAACAACCCAAAAGGAAACACCTGAGCAGGCGCCAGAACAAGATATAGCACAAGGTGTAGTAACGGCCAATGAAACGGCCAATGACCGTTGTTTGAACCTTGATAAAGAATCTCTTAACAATCGTGGGTTCTTGATCGATACAGGTACCCGAAAGAGCATTAAAGATGAATTTCGTACGATAAAACGTAAATTATTAAATAATGCATTTGGCAGTGGTGCACGTACACTGAAGAACAGTAACCTCATTATGGTGAGTAGTTCTAAGCCGAATGAAGGTAAAACCTTTATTTCCATCAATCTTGCTTTAAGCATTGCGTTGGAACAAGACAAGACGGTTTTGCTCGTTGACGCTGATGTGTTGCGTCCAAGTGTTAACCGCGAATTAGGCCTAGAACAAACGCCAGGCTTAATCGAATATTTACTTGGACAGCACGATAGTATTGGCGACATGCTCTACAGCACAAATGTTGATAAATTGAAGTTGATTCCTGCCGGTGAGCCACACCATTTGTCGAACGAGCTACTTGCCAGTGATCGAATGGCAGCATTGGCTCAAGAATTAGCTGATAGATACCCTGACCGTGTTGTTATTTTTGACTGCCCACCACTCATTGGTGTTACAGAGACGCCAGTATTGGCTAACTTGATGGGGCAAGCAGTTATCGTTGCAGAAGAATCGAAAACACTAATAGCCGATGTAAAACAAGCGACAGAGCCTCTTAACGAAGATATGGCCGTCGGCATCGTATTAAACAAAGCAATCAGATCTCATAAGGATATGTATGGCTACTACGGCTATGGCTACGGTACGAAGTAACGTATTTGCCTTATCAACCATTGCACTGGCGATAACTTCTGCAACGAATGCAGGAGAGCTTGAGTTCACTCCAAAGTTTACTTTGGAAGAAACATACTCAGACAACGTAGAGTTGACTCGCCATAATGAAATTTCCAGCTTGGTTAGCCAAGCTGGAGTATTGCTCGATTTAGATTACCAATCTAAAAACTTACAATGGAATTGGCGTTCGAGCAGTAAGTATGCGTTTTTCTCACATGATCACGATCAAGATGGCGACTATCATGAACTTGAAAGTAGCATCGCCTATACCCTATGGCCAAACGGCATAACATTAATTGCAAGTGCTGATATTTCAAACCAATCGCGCGATACAACAAGAAACGCATTTGCGGATATTGTTTCTGGCGATACAGTACAAGTTGAACGTTATACATCTGGCATTCAGTATAACGCTAACAATAGCGACTTTATAATTAATAGTAGTGCAAACTACTTAGTGACTGAAGCTGAAGATGGCATAGGCGAACAAGAAGGCTGGCAAGCAGCAATCAACAGTAAGAATGGCGTCAGTGCTCGAATTGTATTTTGGGATTTAAATGCAAATATCCAAGATACAAAAAATAATCAGCGCGAAGGAAAGTTTTACCAAGGAGAGATAAAACTAGGGCTCCTTACACCATATAAAATCAATCCATTTATTCGTTACTACGATGAAGATACAGAAGGCACGATAGCTGGTGGACGACTAGCGGAGTCTAACAGTTATGGTGCTGGTTTACGTTGGTTGATAACACCACGTTTGCGCTTCGATTTGTCCTATAACAAACCTGTAGAAGACGGAACTGACATTGACGGCAACGCATTAGATAACTATTGGGATGCACAACTTGAATGGCAGCCAAGCTCTAGAACCCAGCTTACCCTTGGTACCTCAGAGCGCTTTTATGGTGACAGTTACAATGCCCAGTTTAGCCATAGAAATAGACGTTTGACCAATACGATATCGTACGCTGAAGAGGTGCAAACGTTTACGCGTAATAACTTCACGCAATTCTCTGTGGGTAGCTTTTGGTGCCCAGACGATTTTGACACCGACCTGAATCAATGCTTTGTCGCTGATGGCCAAGATATCGACGTGAACACGCATCAACTCATAACCGTTAGTGATGTGGAAGTAAGTGAAGATGACGTATTTTCACTCAATAAAAATCTGCAATGGGTCAGTGAACTCGCGTTGCCGCGTACTACATTTACATTGGAGCTACGAGGTAGTGAACGCGAAAATCTAGATACGCGCGTTAAAGATGAAATTCAAACAGCTAAATTAACGGCCAAACGTAAATTAAGTGGTCGCTCTTCAATAAATTTCAACATGTCATTTTCAGAAAATCACTATCAAATCGGTGAAGAAGGTGAACGAAAAGATCGTTACCGTAATTACCGTATTGCCTATGAAAAAGACATGAATAGCAGACTGAGTGCTGATATTTCGCTTAGTTACATCAGCCGTAGTTCAGACAACTTCACGTTAAATTACAAAGAAGGCCGCGTAGGCTTTGTCGTTACTAAGGAATTTTAACTGAATGTATGAAAATTATTATGGCTTTAAAGAAAAGCCATTTCAATTAAGCCCAGATCCGCGCTTTTTCTTTGCATCTAGTCATCACCAGCGTGCACTTTCTTACTTGCAATACGGCTTAGATCAAGGCGAAGGCTTTATTGTTATTACAGGACCAATTGGAACAGGTAAAACGACAATTGCACGTAACCTGCTGAATAATCTAGGTGATAACAGCATCGTTGCAGCGCAACTAGTCACCACAAAGCTATCTCCTCATGAGTTGCTGGCACTTGTTGTTTCAGAATTTAATATCCAGGCCAAAGGTGACAGCAAGGCTGAACTGCTTCAAGCTATTGAAAAGTTTCTGATCAATCTGCATGAGCAAGGTAAACGTGCGCTATTAATCGTAGATGAAGCACAAAACCTGCCGAGTGAAACCGTTGAAGAGCTTCGAATGTTGTCAAATTTTCAATTAAACAACAAACCTTTAATTCAAAGCTTTTTATTGGGTCAAGAAGAACTAAAGCCTATTATTCAAGCCCCGAATATGGAGCAATTCAGGCAGCGTATCATCGCTTCTGCGCACCTGAAGCCGTTAACGTGTGAAGAAGTAGCCGAGTACATTAATCATAGATTGCACCAAGCAGGCTGTAATAAAGAAGATCTATTTTCAGAAGAAGCGATTGAACTTATTCATGAGAAAACATTAGGTGTACCAAGAAAGATTAACATTTTCGTTGATCGCCTATTGTTGTTTGGCTTCTTAGAAGAGCTTGATCATATCGATATTAACGCGATAAACAGCGTTGCTGAAGAAATGGAAGTTGAACTAACCGGCTCGTTGAGCGCTGAGCAATTAACCACGAATGAACCGAAACAAGTCGTTGTTAATTCTTCTGAAAACGTCGAAAATATCAGAGAAGTTCTACGTGAAGTAGAAGATATTCTTGACTCCAATATCAAGCAAAAAGTGAAAATGGCTAGATACGTCGACAAACTACTCAAGCAGAAGAGTCGCCTTTATGCCGAAAGCAACATTGATGATTCTGAATAACATCAAATCTCATCGCAATTGAATATAAAAAATCCCGCTACTTTAGCGGGATTTTTTATTCGTTCCAATTAATAAGACACGTTATTCAGCGTTAATCGTTAATTCATACTTCTCAATAAGAGAATATAACGTTGGACGCGTTACCCCTAATAGTTCAGCGGTTTTCGACATATTGCCTTCTGCAAGCGCATAGGCCTTTTGAATAGCTAAAGATTCTGCCTGCTCTCTTACTTGGCGTAGATTCAGGTTTAGCTCGACATTAGTGTCTGTGTGATCAAAAAAGCCTAAATCCATTGCAGTTACTAAAGTGCCAGTCGCCATAATTGCCGCACTTTTGACTTTATTTTGTAGTTCTCGAATATTACCTGGCCAACGATGTGCTTTAATCGCGCTCAGGCCGTCATCAGAGAACCCCTTGATGTTACGTTTATATTCACTCGCGTATCGCTGTAAAAAGTACTGAGCGAGGATTAAGACGTCTTCATCGCGGTCTCTCAATGGCGGGATGTTAAGCGTGATTTCGCTGACCCGATAAAATAAATCTTCGCGGAACGTTTTGGCCGCCACCATTTCTTCTAAGTTTTGGTTTGTTGCACACACTACTCGGACGTCAACAGGGATTTCTTGACGACCACCCAAACGTTCAATTCGCTTTTCCTGAAGGAATCGCAATAGCTTCGCCTGCAGATTAAACGGCATATCACCGATTTCATCTAGAAATAGAGTACCACCTTCGGCACATTCAATTTTGCCTTTGGTTGTACGGTGAGCTCCTGTAAAGGCCCCCTTTTCGAAACCAAAAAGCTCACTTTCCAATAACGTTTCAGGGATTGACGCACAGTTGATAGCAATAAAAGGCTTTTTCTTACGATCACTCGCTAAGTGCACCGCGTTAGCGGTTACCTCTTTACCTGTACCACTTTCACCTAATAAAAGCGCAGTAATTTGTGTCGGCGCAATCCGTTTAACCATAGTGCGTAATCGTTCAATCGATTCACTATTGCCAATAATACCGATATCACTCCCGCCAACTTCGCGCATCTTGCGGTTTTCTTCTTCGATAGCGGCTACCGAAAATGCACGTGAGACAATGACATTAATCACTTCAGGTTCGATCGGTTTTTGATAAAAATCGTAAGCACCTGCACTAATTGCTTTAAGTGCATTCGTACGATCATCATTACCCGTAATCACAATAACTTTGGTGTATGGAGCTATAGCAAGAATTTCTTCAAGCGCAGCTAACCCTTCACTCGCATTAGTTTCATCTGGAGGCAGACCTAAATCTAGTGTTACTACCTTTGGCTCATAGCGGCGAATAGCTGCGATCGCACTTTCTCGGTCATCCGCTAAGATTGCTTCATAGTCAGATAAACTCCATTTAAGTTGCTTTTGAATGCCTTTGTCATCATCGACAATTAATAATTTTTCCATTGCAATCAATCCTTATAGAATTATTGGAATACAGGATTAAGTGGTAACTCGACTGTAAACTTGGTACCGCTTCCTTCTTCGCTCGTTACATTTATAACGCCAGCGATACTCTCTATAAACTGTTTGGCTTCGTACACACCGATGCCCATCCCCGCGTTACCTTTTGTTGTGTCAAAAGGTTTAAATAATCTCTTTTCAATAAAATCCGATGACATTCCACTGCCATTGTCTTCAATGGTGATGGTGGCGTGATGATCATTAGCCGCCAGTCCTACTTTAACCCATCCGTCAGCAGATGTCGCCTCTTGTGCGTTTTGAATAAGATGATTTAATACTGAGTGAAAAGTGTCATTATCAATAGACATTTGACAGCTCTCTAGCGCGGCAATTTCGACTTTAGGTTTAATTACATTACGTTGTTCAACTACTTTTTGAATCACGACGTCTAGCTCTGTCATCCGTGATTTAGATTGCGCTGCTTGTTTTTTTCGCAGTTGTGATAATACCTTCGCCAACCGTTCAGTAGCAGATTCTACTGTTTCAAAAACATCGTCGATAAATGCAGGATTGTTCCGGTGCTTTTCCGCATTAGTAGTAATTAAAGCGAGTTGCGCTTGTACATTTTTCAGATCATGCACCAAAAACGCTGACATACGATTAAAGGCATCGAATTGCTTAGATTCAGCAAGTTTATCATTGGCTTCATGCAGTGACACAAAGTTGCCCAATTGTTTGGCTACGGCAAAAAGCAAGTCTCGGTCTTCCCAATTCAACTGTTTTAGCTCGTTGGTATCAGTAAAAATGAAACAGCCGTAATAGGCTTTACCAATATGAATAGGTACGATGATACGGATATTTTTGGCTTTACACAGCGCTAAATCTAAAGATAAATCACTATAGATGCTCGGCGCCGCCTCATATTCTGCCACATCAATAATCCACCCCTTATCTTGGCAAAATGTATTGATTCTGAGTATTTGTTCACTGAGCGATTTATCTATAACAACGCCTTCTTCATATTGCACTTTGTATTGGGTATTAGTGATCTTTTTTATCACCGCCCCACCAAGCGCATTCAACTTAGACATCATAATGTTTGTTGCTAACTGATAAGGGTTTTGCGCGCTCGTTGTTTCAATTTTTTCGATTAAATTAAGCCATTCGTCTCGGTATTCGTACTTATTAGCGAAAAAGTTTTTAGCAATAAATACTTTTACTCGCCTGCGTAACGATTCGGTGATCAATAACACCACTAAAACGATGCCACCGAGTACCAAAAAGCCAATGCTAAATATGCTGCCCCATTCTCCGCCTAAATAGTTAATGATGTAGCCAGCAAATGCCATCACTAGTAAATAGATACCCGCGATCATCAACATCGAGCTATAAAAAACGACGCTTCGCGACACAAAAATACGCACGGCACCATCTCGAATTCTGCGTGTGCTCACTAGCAGAAACGGCACAACAATAGCTGCAATAAAGCCTCGGCTATACCAAAAATCAAAATCAATTTCGCCAATCATGGTGGCTTGGGCGTAAATCACAAAATCAAAGAGTGAGATAGATGCAATGGCAATAACTAATGGCCAAATTGCCCAACGTATTTTTTCATTCGCACTTCTAAACAATTGCTCTAGCAGCACTAAGCTCCATAAATTCAGCACTATAAACAACAAGAACAAATACTGGTACGAGTAATCAAGCAGGTATGTTGTTCCCCAACAAGTAGTTATCAGCATGAGCCATACGCTCAAATATTTGCGGATATATTGGTTGCTAAGCAACTTTTTTAACGATCCAAGTTCGGTATTGCAAAGCAAAATAAGCACGGCCCACATCGCAATTTTGATGCAATCCATTGCCATTGCTATTTGCAAGCCAAAACCCAATTTGATTTGGGCGGCGGCTGTAAGATTAGTTACTAAAGAAACAAAAGACGAAAGCAATAACCATTTCGCAAACACTGTGTTATTGCGTGCTGCAAATAGTAGGAAACAAAACACCGCATATGCGAGGGCGGCAAATATATAGCCAGAAAAACCAATGGTATCCATAACAACAACTAACTCCGAGACGTAGAAGTTCTTCTAGTAAAAATCTCAATCAACATAGGGACAAGAATAAAGCTCATAACCGCAGAAACACACAGGCCAGCAATAATGACGACTCCTAATGGTTGCCATAAGTTTCCACCAAATAGTGTTAAAGGCAATAAACCACCAATCGTCGTTAAAGTGGTCAACAAGATAGGAGTGAACCGAACGGCACTGGCACTAAAAATAGCTTCACGTTTGCTGCTACCATCAGCCATTAAGCGATTGACTGTATCAATTAGAATGATGGCGTTATTGACGACAATACCAAACAAACTGATAAGCCCGATAAATGCCATCATGGAAAACGACAGGCCACTGACATATAACCCGATAATGGCACCAGCAATCGCAAAAGGAATTGATGTAAAGATAATCAGCGGTTGAAGCAAAGATTTGAACTGCAAGACTAAGGTAGCAAATATACCAACCGCGGTAATCATCATGATTTGTGAGAGACCCGCAAACGATTGCTGTCTATTTTCTTCTTCGCCACCGAGCACATAGTACATACCTTTAGGTAGATCATACTGTTCCAAATATTGGACTAAGTTTGTCGTGAGTTCATTTATCGAGTAACCACTTGCCACATCCGCGGAGACTTTGGCCATCCGCAATTTCTGAAAATGGGCAAAATCACTATGCCCTTTTACTAGCTCATAACGCGCAAATTGACTTAACGGGATATACTCTCCCTCAGTATTTTGAATCTGTACAGTGTTAAGTCGCTCCACGTCTAAACGGTGCTGCTTAACCAATACGGCATATGCTTCACCATTTGATTCAATCAATTGGCCAACAGGTGCACCTGAAAGCATCGTTTGTAAGGTTAGATCAAGTTGAGAAACGTCTATTTTGAACAAACCTGCTTGCTGATAGTCTATGACTAACTTGAGTTCAGTATTAGGTTCACCAATTGGGTTGCGGATATTTATCACCCCAGTCATTGAAGACATTTTTTGCGCAAGATCATTAGCAACCATCTCAAGATCAGTGAGCGACTCACTCATTAACCTAAAAGTTATTGGCTGATCCGTGACTGGCCCCTGCCTAAATTCTTTAACAGATACCTTTGCATCCTGCCGCATGGAGAATTCAGCACGCAGTTGCTCAACGAGTTTCGACACTTCTTGATCATCATATTGCTCCAGTATCAATAACATCTGACCGAAATGCGCTACGCCACGACGAGGAATTTCATTATAGTAAATACGCGGATTAGAGTTACCGACATTGATCGCCACATTGTTAATCAATGGATATTTCTCTGCTTGTTGAGCCACTGACAACATCACGCTTTCTGTGTGCTCAAGTGATGAATTGGCAGGTGTTTCAACATCAACCAAAAGCATTGGCTTTTCAGCTTTTGGAAACAGACTTACACCAACTTGACCAAACAACGAAAACGCTCCAATAAGCGCAGCAACACAAATGGCAATCACCAACGATTTCCATTGTAAAAGCTTCATTAATGCTGGTGCATACAACTTTTCAGCAAAGAGGTTCACATAATGCTGCAATGCCTGTACTTTGGCTGGCTTATTCGATAACAGCAGACTTGCCAATAGAGGTGTTAATGTGAGTGCAATTAATAAAGAAGCAAGCAATACCAGAACCACCGTCACTGGCATGGAGCGCACAAAGTCTCCAGTGGTACTGGCAATTAACAGCATAGGTAAGAATGCCAACATTGTCGTTGCCGTTCCGCTAGAAATAGCCCAGCCTACTTTACTCGCACCTTGCGCAGCCGCTTGTTGAATGTTGCTGTTGCTCTTTTTCTCTCGATGAATACTTTCTGTGACTACAATCGCATTATCTACTAAAAGCCCCAATGCGATGATAAGGCCCACAATCGACATTTGCTGCAAACCAAACCCTGAAAAATCTAGCCAACCAATAGCTATAAGAAATGACATTGGAATTGCAGCGATAACAACAAACGCCTCTCTCACTCCTAAGAAGAGCAACGACATAACACCAACAACCACTAATCCCTGCCATAAGTTAGCAAAAAAACCATCAACTCTTTTTTCTACGCTCTCAGATTGCAAGAATAGTGTATCCAGCTTTACACTTGGAGGCAGCGACTGTTCAAAGGCTGCTATTTCCCCTTCGATGGCATTAGTCACACTAAATATATTCGTTTTTTCGCGTTGCTGCGCGGTCACATAGATGACAGGTTTGTTCTGATAATAAGCCAAATAGGTCGGCTGTCTGTTATCAAATTGCACAGTGGCAACATCTTTTACACGCAACACTGATTGCCCGTCAGAACGTACAATTGTACTCTCTATTTGACTCAGCTCTTCAACCGCTCCACTTGCTCTTAAATTGAAGCGGCGTGTTGAAGCGTCGACAAAACCAGGTGTGATATTTTCGAGCCGTCCTTTAAGTGCTTGCCCTATTTGAGCAAGCGAGAGGTTGTAATGTTGAAGTGCAGTAAGGTTTACATTGACCGAAACAATTTGCTGAGGATAACCCCAAATATCAGCTTGCTTCACCCCATTAAGCGCTTCAAGCCGTTTTTCTAATTGTTTTGCATGAAATTCAATTAGCTTGTAGTCATGTGGATCGCTCGACAAGGCAAACTGCACAATCGCCACACGGGTTGGCGTTGCTTTTAACACCAGTAATTCTTGAATGCCTGCAGGTAAACGATCTCGTACCGATGTGATTGCCTGTTTAATTTTGTTATATGACGCTTCCGCATCCACGCCATATAAAAATTCCACCGTGATTCGAGCACCGCCATTTTTGATTTGTGACTCGATTTTCTTAATGTTTTCAATGTCCGCCAATTCTTTCTCGAGCGGATTAATAACAAGTGATTCCATATCCAATGGCGATGCGCCCGGATAAATGACTTCAATTAGCGTGATCGGAATTTCAAATTGCGGATCTTCTGAGCGAGGCATCAATAGATAAGAAACGATACCCACCAAAGTGAGCAACATAACAATGATGAGCGTGAATTGTTTATTCGCAATGGCGAGTTTTGGCAAGTTCATAATGAGTTAGTTTTGAAGATTAATGAGTTGCCAGCCTTTCACCACAACATTTAGTGGTTCTGACTCACTCGCGCTTAGGTACAGAAACTGATTGTCCAATTTGAACACCGGCAAACTAACGAGCTGTGCTTGATCTGTTGTCTCATCTTGCATATAGATAGATGCTTCACCAGAAGACGTCATTGCCACCAGTGCATCAATCGGCACTTTATACACAAGTTGTGGCAGGTGAAAGTTCATCGCCACCGTTGCCACTTGTCCGGCGATTAATCGAAAACCTGGCGGAATATTAGTAAGCAACACTTCGACTTCGAATAACCCGTTTGCCTCTGCTTTTGCAGGTATCTTACTGATGCGTCCACTAGAGATACCCATACCTTCAACGATTATCTCAACGGCATGATTGTCATCTAGTTGAGCGACCTCTGCACCGGTTAATGCCACGCGAATAATCCAGTTATTTTGTGTTGCTGCGACATTAAACGCAATTAACTCAGGTGACTGTAGCTCATTAAGCTCACTGTTACGCACAACTACTACACCATCAAAAGGCGCAATAATCTGTGCCTTTTCAAGGTTATAGTAAGCTACTCGGTACGCAGCGCGCGTCAACTCGACTTGTGTCATTGCATTGTCGAGTGCCTGTTCTGAACTTAGTTGTTGTTCAATTAACTTGCGAATCCGTGTCACGTCGCGCTTGGCATTAAGTAACTCAGCATAGCGTGCGTTTTTTTCTGCTTTGAGCTCTAGCGTATCTAATGTAGCAAGTACATCGCCTTGACGAAAAAATTCCCCTTCATCAACATTAAGTGCTTTTAAGTAGCCAGCCGTTTTAAAAGATAAATTCGTCGTTCGTTTGTGATCTAGCTTACCAACACGATTGAGGGAGTATTGATATTCACTGGCTGGAACATTTAGAACAGAAAGGCTTTGGGCACAACTAAATGTGCTAATGAGGCAGAGAAAAACGACTTTAACAAAAAATGATAACGATGGCATAACGAAAGATTACGCTTCTATGTTGGTGATTAATTTAATATTTATTATAGGCGTTACTTTAGGTTGCTTGGGATTAAATGTACACCTTTTTCACGATTTGTCGCAGCTTTTGCTAGCATTGGGAAAAAACAGCCATTTTACTGAGCTGATCTTTGCCGAACATTCACAAAAATTCAAAGCTCAATGCTAGACAAAATCGTCCCAACTCTATACTATGGCGCCCGCAACTAAGCACTTAGTATTAAAGATATTAGTCACTATATTAATTAGTTGCGTGCACCCATAGCTCAGCTGGATAGAGCGCTGCCCTCCGGAGGCAGAGGCCGCAGGTTCGACTCCTGCTGGGTGCGCCATTCTTCTCTATGAAATTCATTACTCTAGCTAGTCGATTATTTCACCCCAGCAGCAACGTGCTAAGTGTGTTATTCGCATTTTTTGTAAAGCTTAATGTCTTCACTAATGATATGACTAATCAACCAATCGGAAAGAAAATACCATATATGTTCTGCCGTTTCTTGGTTTACTCCACACCTACCTATACGGCTAAGCTCTTCAATAAAGTTTTGATGTTGTAAAATATGTAAACGCTTATCTTTTTGAGTTAACCGCTTTACATATTTCTCTTCGGTTGTGAAATGATAATCTGTGTAGTCGATAAGTTGATTAAACAATCCATTAAGCACTTCCTCATGGGAATTGGTAATTATTGCCTCATACAATTGATTGATAATCACAACTAACTGCTGATGTTGTACATCAATCTCTTCAATACCAATATCATAACTACCGTCCCATTCTATTGGCTGCATGCTAGTCTCACTATTTTCGCCATACGGTTACCGCATTTGAATGCCCGCAATTTGATGCCAATAACCATTACTGTGCTGGCTGCTCATAGGAATAGCATTTCCCTCTTTTAGCGCCGATAGTACTTGAAAGGCAAAGTCGTTTTCAGGGCTTACCCGCATAATGTCAACAAGTCCCTGCATGTTTTGTTGTTCATTGCTCAAGTTGTAGCATTCACCCGACATAGTCTGAATACCGTTGAGTACAAATAGTGAGTCCCCTTCCTGGCTCTTAGTTACTCGTCCATTAGGGTAATTGATACAGCAATATTCACAATTATCTTTAGCGCGATTTTCTGAGCGCGCAGTAAAACAACGCGCAGAATAAGCAAGAGGTAAATGACCATAGCTGGTCACTTCAATCTCAAACTTATTATCTAGACCGGTGGATTGACATTGCTCTACAATTTTTTGCAGTCTATCTCTAGACAGTTCAACTGGCATACACCATCTACTCATTCCTTGACGGTGAAGTAACTCTAGCGTGCGATGGTTATATATGTTTAATGCACTTCCTGCGACAAAAGGCAGTTTACGTTCAGACAGAACCTGAACGCTCGCCATGTCGTTGGCCTCCACTAAGTAGTCACCATTTTCACAATATCGTTTTAATTCATTTAGCTCTGATGGTGCTTCTAACAACACCATGGTCGATAGCACAGCCTGCTTCCCTGCATTTGCTATTTCTTGCGCTAAAAGCAGATAATCCTTAAGGCGAAGTTCACGTCTTTTGCTGCACACTGACTCACCTAAATAAATAATATCCGCGTCGCTACTTACCGCCTGCTGATAAAAAGCCTCAACCTCTGCTTTTGGCCAAAAATACAGAATGTTTCCAAGTGAATACTTCATACCGTTCTCTACTGCCAATTTTTATGATAAGCGCCTAAGGTGGTTTGATTACCTTCGGATAAATCGCTCAAACATTGTTGCCATTTTGGTTCAACACTAAAAGATTGTTGATTGTTACAGGCATCAATTGCCTGACGCCAAGTACGTGTAACATCTTTCACGTAAGCTGAACTCCGCTGCCGGCCTTCAATTTTTACTGACGCTATGCCCATCGCCATTAAGTCAGGTAATAGGGCCATTGAGTTTAAGCTAGTTGGTTCTTCTAGAGCATGATAGCGACTGTCATCGACATCAAAACGACCTTTGCACAAGGTTGGATAACCCGCCGATTCATCAGGATTATATTTATCAATCAATATGTTATTTAGCCGCGACTCTAATCCCGTTTCCGTTTCTTGCCACTGAACAAATTTAGCAGGAGAGCACACGCCGTTCATGTTAGGTGACTCACCGGTTAAATAGGAAGATAGATGACAACGCCCTTCAGCCATAATGCACAAACTGCCATAAGCAAACACTTCTAACTCAATGTCTGTCGCTCGTGCTAATTGCTTAACTTGATGGATAGACAACACTCTTGGCAGAACAACCCGCTTAACATTAAAGTTTTGTTGATAATAGCGAATCGCTTCAGCATTAGTTGCGGAGGCTTGTACTGATAAGTGAAGTTCTAGCTGTGGATATTTTTTAGCGGCATAATCAAGCACTGAAATATCCGCTACGATTAACGCATCAATGCCAATCGATGCAGCCATATCAACTGACTGCTGCCAAACTTGCCAGTGGTCACTATTGGCAAAAGTATTAATGGCCATATGCAGCTTTCTATCGTGATCTTTCACATAACGTACGGCTTGTTCTAACTTTTTGTCAGTAAAATTTAGACCAGCAAAATGCCTTGCGTTGGTATCATTTTTTAATCCGATGTAAACCGCATCGGCGCCATAATCAATCGCGGTCTTTAATGAAGATAAATTACCCGCAGGACATAACAGTTCCATACTCAGTTCCAGATTTCTTTTTGGTGTATTCTTGCAATATTTGTTCTATATGCAATGCCTACAAAGAGGTACTCCTTATGCCCTTAGCTTTCTGATTATTTTGTTGATCCTGCGCAAATTTAAAAATAATAATTTTTGCACAATAGCATCACCTTTTCTCAACAACTTTCTAATTGTGGCAATAGATGATGGCGAAGATAACAACTAATCAGGACTTATATTCGGAAAATTTCGGACAAGCATATGTCGATTCACTGCCAACTTTAGGTGATGCAATCGCTGATATCTTGCAATGGTTTGGCTGCAACAAGGTATATGGTGTAGGTGGCGATTTTGCTGCCAATTTAATTGCCGCATTAAGCCCTAAACTGCAACTATCGCCATCTAGCAACGAAATGCACGCTGGTTTTAGCGCCTGCGGACATGCAGAATTTAATGGTATTGGCGCTGCACTGACTACATTCACGGTTGGCAGTTTACCTTGTACCAGCGCAGCTGCGTTAGCCGTGACAGAAAAGCTGCCCGTAGTCTTTATATCGGGTGCGCCCGGTGAAAGTGAAATTGCACAACACACCATTCATCATACTGTCGCTTCAGCGTCGGCATGGAATCAAGAATATGATTGTGCACTCTCAGCGTTCAAAGCGTTAGGCATGAAAGCCGTTCGTTTACAAGGTGCCCGCAGCAAACACCAACCGAATATGGCGGCAGAGCGTTTTTTCCAATTAGTTGCTGAAGCATATTTTGATAAACAGCCTGTATTTATCGAAGTGCCACGAGATCTGGTTGCTCAACCAACCCAAGCTATTGCCTTGCCTGAATCACCAGCGCAATTACAACGTGAAAACTTTGTATTAAAAGGTGAGACATTCATTGCTGAACAAATCTTTAGAAAGCTTAACAATGCGACTAATCCTTTGGTGTATATCGGGGAAAACGTGAAGCTAAATAATGACTTAAAAAAACAGTTAATGACATTTTGTCATCAGTTTAATATTCCTTATGCGACAACTTGGCTAGCTAAGGGGATATTTGACGAGTCAGAACGCTTATGTCTGGGAAGTTACAATGGGGTATTTAGCCGTGCTCATAATCGACGCTATATAGAAACACAAGTGGACTATGTGTTGGAAGTTGACACAAGTATCTTCTGCCAAGACACCAATGCAGCTTTTAATACTGGCACGCACTTTATTCATGAGTTCGAAAATAAAACGGTTATAAAAGGCACAGTTCAAAACCAACAAGGTATTATCAACATTTTTGATCACTTGTTGGCCGCACCGATCAAACGTTTCGCAGATATCGAAGTAAAATCCATGCTGCCGAAGCCCTGCGCTGAAAGTAAATTGGACTTTCACAACTTAACCACGACATTAAATCACATTCAGCAAGACTTATCGCAATCATTAATTTACTTGCCTGAAATAGGCAATTCGTATTTTGCTTCTTACGATCTGGTGACAAAAAAATCTGTACTTGGTCGCAGCTGGTTGACCAACCCTTGGTATGCAGCGATGGGGACAAGTTTACCTTATGCAAGAGCGGTAGCGAGTAAGTTAAAAGACTTAGCTAGCGAAGATATTGCCGTTGTTATTACAGGTGACGGAGGATTCAACTTTCAACTAAACGAACTTATCCATTTTCAACGTGAGCAGCTAGCTCTTGTCATCATTTATATGCGTAATGATATTTTCCATCTCGGAAAATGCGGTAGCGGCGATATTTATCATTGCTCAACACCTGAATTTAATGCCATTAAATTAGTTGAAGCTTATGGTGGTACAGGTGTTATTTGTAGAACTGTAGGTGAATTTACCGGATGTCTCACCGATGCAATAAAACAAAATAGCGGTGTGACTTTAATTGAAGTCCCAGCTGACACAGCGCCAGAATATCAAAGCCATGAAATAGAAATGCTTAATTTGTATATTCAAGCCCAAAATGGCGCACCAGAAGCGGTGAAAAAGTGGCAAGCATTAACGTTGAACGAGACTAAATTATGAGTAAACCTCCTCTATCCTTAGCAGATAAGCTCCCCACTCGTTTTTTTGCCTCGAAGCTTAAGAATCTCGCGCTATCTTTACCAGCGAGTTTGCTTAAACCTTTAACGCTAATGCCGACAAGCCTTAGCGAGCAAATTATGACGACTGCGCTTAATAGAGCGTTCAGTGTAGCGCTTGAAGAAGATGATTTAGATTTTTTAAGAGACAATTGGTTACAACTTACCATTTATGACGCAAACTTCTGTTGCTATATTTCTGTGGTTGAAACACCTGATGACAAAGTAAAGATTCAAGTCGTCAACGCCTTACCATCAACTTGCAGTAAGGCAAATGTTGAGTTTTCCGCTGATACGGTAAGCCTAGTGTTATTAGCAAGCAAGCAAGTCGACCCTGATACGTTATTTTTTCAACGTAAATTACTTGTAACTGGCGATACTGAATTAGGGTTATCGATTAAAAACTTTCTAGATGATTTTGATATCAATGAGAGCTTCCCACCACCGATTACAAGTGCTGCGAATAAAGTGCACGCCATATTCAGGTCGGAGCGCTAGCTGGGTACAAAACGCCTTGGCAAGTTGATAACTCATTGCGCAAGTAATTAACAACGTTATTACCACCCAAAATGGGATATTAAATTAAAGAAACAGTGATGAGTGTGTCCTGTTGCCGACATTGTGCTACGCGAGGGCTGTTTGGTGCAAATAGCGATACACTCTTGTTCTAAGCCACAAACATACTCAAATGTTGGCTAGCAAGCCAGCCAACATTAAATAACCTACACGCCATTAGCACGGGTGAGTTAACTTAGATTCTTGTTGAGACCGTTGATTTTCACCGTAGTTATTTTGTATGTGATAATGGCGGCGCTCATGTTCATCACGTCTACCTTCACTAAATGCCGAAACACGTTTAAGATAGCCAATGACCCGCGTACCATAATCAATATCGGCAGAACCACAGGCCGAACATTGCGGTAACGTTCGTTTATCAATATGCTGACATTCATTGCATAAGGTTATTTTGACGTTGATGCAAAAATAATTACAACCAGTTTTTGCCGCAATATTCAATATATTCAACGCATTAGTAACAGACAGAGATTCTTCTAAATTTAGATGAAGTGCAGAACCACCATCTAAGTAGCGGTTAAATGTTTTACCGTGCAAAATAAACTTATCTAAGTGATTGATATTATTATCTTCTACTATATAAAAGTATGAGTTATAGCAATCTCTTGTCACATTATAGCCATCAGCTTTATCCCACTTAGCGTTTTTAATACCTAAATTTTCAGCTGGCACAAATTCAGTATTAAATTGATAACCATATTGCTGTTTAGCACGCTTGTTAGCATCGAAAATCACTTTCAGGTGATTATCAACAAACGTTTGATAATTTTGGCCTGTATCAATTGAAAGTCCCAAGTATTCTGCTGCTTCAACCATGCCATTAATACCCAGTGTTAAGAACTGTTTGTCCAAGTGAATAAAACCAGCATCATATACAGGGAGCATGCCATGACTTAAGTATTCCTCTAAAATCGCACGATACGCCACCTGGTATTTATGAATTTTCTCTACTTCTGTTAGTAAATCCCTGCCATCTTGAATTAATCGGTTCATATTTAGGGTAATGACATTGATTGAGCCGGTAGAAACACCGCCAGCCCCTAATGTATAAGAAAATGTGTTATCACTAATTTCATTACGTAAACGACAACAGGACGCTAATGAATCGGCACTTTCAGACTGATAGACGAAAAATGAATTACCTTCGCTCATTTGCTGGGCGCACATTTGGGCAAATTGCGTGTCTTTTACGAGATCATTTTCTGTTAGCATTGCCGCAGTTACAACAGGAAAGGTTAAAATTGATCTTTCTCTTTCTTGATTAAACCACGTCATGAAGTACGCTTGTAATCGTTCAACGCTTTGCCAGCTAGGCTTAGTCGTATCAGGAAAAACGAAGTTTTCAAATAACGAATCAAAGTAATACTGATCGTATAGCGATATATTCCAAAATACGCTTTGGTAGCCGCGTGCTGCCGCTGGTTGATTAAGCGCATACACCACATGCTGCAGGTGATTGTCAATTTCATTGGCATGAGTACTTAAGTAGTCATCACCAAATTCATTGCGGGCAAAATAGTCAAAATAAGTTAAGAACTCAACTGTAGCAATAGCGCCAGCAAATTGAGCACTAATCGCAAACACTAGATTAATAAAACTGCCACAAAATGAAGCTAAGTGCTTAGGGGCTTTTGACTCGCCACCTAGTGTGGTTAAGCCATCCAGTAGAAATGGGTAAAGTGAAATTGAAGCGCAATAAGGCTTGATGCTGGTTTCGTCATGGACATATATTTCATGCGCTTCTATTTGGCGGATATATTCATTAGCTAACTCTTGGGAAAACAGCTCCTTGATTTTTTCACATACTTGTACCCTATTTACCTGAATGAAATAGTCTTTCATCAGCTCCGCCTCTAGGGTGGCGATGTTTTTATGGGTAACATTTGCATTGGCATCCATTTTTGAGCCATCGGCGGCATTATTTGCGTTTAAATAATGATGAATGAAAAGCTGTTTTTGTTTTAATTGAGTATCAGATAAGCGCTGCATGGTTTTTCTCTTTTGTTATTTGATGTTGGTTTTGAAAGCGATAATTTAAGCACTCGCCAGTGTTCACGTTGTAAAATCGTTGATTAGTGTTGATATCGTTTAAGCCACCGCGACTAGAGCGCCATGCGCCCAGCTTTAGGTAATCAAGGTGCTGGGTAATACGCTGAGGTACTTTTTCAAGACCCGTATAGAGACAAGTTTTTAATCCAAGATGACGAGCACAGATCAATTTTTCAATAAGCTGTTCACTGCACCATTCTCCACCAAAAAACAGCACACAGGAGATCATCAACTGATATCGAGTTAAGTAACTTTTGAATGATTGCAGATTTAACGGCTCACCTAGGTGCCTATTCCACGTATCTTGACTATGGCAGCCCTCACATCGTAGCGGACAGCCAGTAATGGTAAACGCGAGGCTAACTTCATCTGGCACTTCCTGAAAGACTACTTGAGGTGGTAACGAATTAAACACAACACTATATCTTGTTATAAATTTAACATTTAGCACAACATATAGTGTTTCAACATTTTTTAATATACCCCTCTTAGAGTATTGCACTCTGCATCAAATACTTGTATCAAGAGCTAATACCAGTAGATTAGATCAATGCGTTTTACCTTTGCGCTCGGTTTTTTGGTAAATCATGCGACCAAACGATAGAGAGTCGACTTTGAGTGTTAATATCTTAAATTTTAGAAAGGCTTTCGTTATTAAATAATCAGTGCGTAACCCAGGAATCAATATTTGGCGGTTGTTATTATCGTAATGTTTATTAAGTTGAGAGGTTTAAGAAATTCGCTAGAGCTGTTAGTAGCACGGTTACATACAGCCGCCACAACTGCTGCAACGCCAATCTTGTTCATTGACTGCCTGATAAAACCATTCAAAGAATTCTGGTTCTGTAGGGATATGATGCCGTTCAAAAACATCAAGCAACCATTCAATATTTGACTCTATCCAAATGTCAAATGGCTCACCTTCAATAAAATCGTCATCATCTGGGAAAAAGTAGCTAAAATTGCCAAATGTTCCCATGTCATTTTCAGCTTGCTTTTCTGGAAGAATAATAGGTAAGTCTAGATAAGTAATTTGCCAATGGCCTAAGCACAAGGTATGACCTTGCGCTGACCATTTGGCATTAAACGGATTCTTATCCATATGTGTTGTTCAAATTTACTGCGTAAATTAACCAGTTAAGGCAATTTTTACTACTGCACTAAAGGAGAGGTGTCGTAGTCGAAATTAAATCCTATGATGTCTGCTTCATTAATAAGTTGTTGAATATATTGCGCGATGTTCTTGCGCTGCACTTTCTCATTCAAATACTGTTCAACTTTTTCTTTAACGTAGCTATAAGGAAGTTCTGCACCTTCTACTTTCCTATCAACAAATACAATATGAAAACCATAGCGCGTTTCAATAGGGTAACGGATCAACCCTTGTTCAGCTTTAAACAGGTGGCGTTCAAACTCTGCTACTGTTTGGCCTTGACTGATTTGTCCTAAATTACCTTTCATTGCTTTTGAAGGACAAGAAGAATGGCGAATTACTAACTCATCAAAGTTGTTCGGAGAATTTTCTATCTCTAGAATCATACCTTCAGCTATATCTTTTAATCTTAATCGTTCAGCAATGTCATCTGGCGCTGCAGCCAATAAAATATGACGTACTTCTAATAAAGGCGACGTAGTAAACTTAGCTTTGTTTTGCTGATAAAAGCGCTCACACTCCTGCTCAGTTGCTTCTGGTGCACAACTTTCAATATCAATCAGTTGATTAATTAACTCATATTCTGATTGAGTGTCTAACGCTATTTCATTAAACGTAACCCCTAACTCACGCGCTTTTTGCTTAATAAGCTCGCCAATAATTAAATATTCAGCCGCTTTAACCATGCTTTGACGCTTGGTTTCTGCTGGGTGATACTGCATTTCAGCCAAAACGCTGTGTTCAGAAATTTCAGTACCATTAACAATAATTTCTGGCACTTCTGACGGGGTAGCACTCGCACGTTTTGCCGCCTGCAAGTCATCTTCTACTTCTGAAAAATCACCGTGATTGATTGCTGGATTTTCAGTTTCATCATGGCAACCACAACCGTCATGATGTAGATGCTCATTTTTTGGAGCAGCGTTAATAATTTCCATGGGTTTTCCTCAACCTTTTAACAAGGCAATTCTATTAACTTTTAGATAGCAACTTAGTGCAATGAGTGCTTCAAATCGCTACATAAAAATTGACACTTATTAATTTTCACTAGCAGAGACGTTAATCACAAAAACTGAACTTTAAGCATAGCTGCCAAGGGTTTTAGACTATGAACATATTGACATATGTGATTAGGCTAATACTTGACAGCAATGCTGCATAAAGCTCAAGTTCGCAGATTGTCTTATTTAGCGCGCACAACCTGATAATTACGCGTTATGTACTTCACTGGCACGCTCCAGATATGGACTAAACGACTGAATGGGAACAGTACAAATAGCGTCATACCAAGAAATATATGTAGCTTATAAATGAAACCAACAGTGCTTAGTGAAGTCGCAGCTTGAGTCATATCAAAGGTGACGATATTTTGCGCCCAGCCCATCATTTTAAGCATCTCACTACCATCTAGATGACTGAATGAAAACAAAATACTAATAAGGCCAAGTACCAACTGAACAAAAATTAATACTAAGATCAAAATGTCCATTGTTGTGCTAGTAGCACGAACACGAGGGTTGTTTAAACGACGGTTAAGCAAAATCACAATGCCATATAAACAAATTAGCCCAAAGAAACCACCAGCGCCCATTGCGATCAGTTGCTTAGTTGCAGGGGGAACACCTAGTACATCCCACACTTGATGAGGCGTTAACAAGCCAACAAAGTGACCCGCTAGTACCGCAATAATACCAATGTGAAAAGCCATAGAGCCTTTTTTAATCCCCTTACTTTCTAGCATTTGGCTTGAGCCAGTTTTCCAGGTGTATTGCTCGCGGTCATAGCGCAACATACTGCCCACTACAAACACTGTGAGCGCAAGATAAGGATATAAACCAAATAAAAGTGTATTTAAGTAATCCATAATATTAACCTCTAGAAACAGTTGCTGTGTGTGCTGCATCTTTTGCTAATGTTTCAGCAACCACTGCATCCATCATTTGAATAGGAACTTCTTGATCGCGACGTTGCATTTCTGAAGGACGGTTAACCGCTGTACCACAACTATCATTGTTCGCGTCAGGGCCTCCATTCGCTGAACCGAAGGTAACCATTTCTTCTTCCCATACTTTGTCTATCGCTTCTTTGGTATCGTCACGCTTTTCGCCTTCTACTTGATTCCATAAGTCGTCGTAGTCGACTTGGGCACCAGACAAATTAACCAAAGCGTCAAACAGCACCTCATAATCACTATCGCGCTGTTCTAAACGCACTTTTAACACCGCGAGAATATGGGCGACGTCTTGCAGCCAACCTTGCGCATTGTCTTTACCCTGTGTCGACAAAAACTCTAAAAATAGCGGAATATAGTCAGGCAACTCACGAATGCCAATATCTAAACCAGCTTCTTTATACTGTGCGATTAGATCAATCATTGCTTGACCACGGTCACGGCTTTCGCCATGCACGTGTTCAAATAACAGCAATGATAGCGAGCGCCCTCTCTCAAATAGGGCGTCGTAATCAGATTGCCAATCTAAAATATCCATCGCACATCTATCATCAAAAAACTTGATCAAATTGTGCTTATCACTGGCATTTAAATCACTGTCATTGGCGATAAACTGTACGACATCTTCAGACGCCATTTTTAATTCTTCTGTCGGATAGTCAATCAAACGAGAAATTAACGCTAAAATATCCATAGTGCCTCCTACTCGCTTGGATCTATCATGCTAACAGGAATAACTTCGCGCTGTGTTTGGCTCTTACCGCCAAATAAGCTAGTACCGGTTGAACCCGTCGCACAACCATTGCCGAAACTAAAACCACAACCCGATTTTTCATCGTAAGCATTTTCAGTTTGTACTTTGTGCGACGTTGGTATAACGAAACGATCTTCATAATTGGCAATCGCCATGGTGTGGTACATATCTTCCACTTGATGCTTACCTAAACCAACCTGTTCAAGTACCGCTAAGTCTTCAACTTGGTCAACTTGTTGAGAGCGCTTATAAGCTCGCATGGCTAACATGCGTTCTAGCGCATGAATCACCGGTTTTTCATCACCTGCCGTTAATAAGTTAGCTAAGTATTTCATTGGAATACGCAGTGATTTTAAATCCGGAATCACACCGTTTTGGCCAACATGTCCTGATTCTATGGCTGTTTGCACAGGACTTAATGGGGGTACGTACCACACCATCGGTAACGTGCGATATTCTGGGTGAAGTGGCAATGCCACTTTCCAATCCATCGCCATCTTATAAACCGGCGACTGCACAGCGGCGTCAAGCCAGGCCTGCGGAATGCCTTCTTTACGCGCAGCCGCCTGAACTGCTTCATCGTTCGGATCTAAGAAAATGTCACATTGTGCTTGGTATAAGTCTTTTTCATTCGGGACTGAAGCCGCTTGTTCGATACGGTCAGCGTCGTATAACATTACGCCAAGGTAACGGATTCGCCCAACACAAGTTTCTGAACACACAGTCGGTTGACCCGACTCAATGCGTGGGTAACAGAAGATACATTTTTCCGATTTACCTGTTTTCCAGTTGTAGTAGATTTTCTTGTACGGGCAACCAGAGACACACATTCTCCAGCCTCGACACTTGTCTTGGTCGATCAGCACAATGCCATCTTCTTCACGTTTATAAATCGCACCACTCGGGCAGCTGGCTACACAAGCTGGGTTTAAACAGTGTTCACATAAGCGAGGTAGGTACATCATGAAAGTTTTTTCAAACTGACCATACATATCCGCTTGAATATGATCGAAGTTCTTATCCGCTTTACGATGTTTGAACTCAGTGCCGAGAATTTCTTCCCAGTTAGGCCCCCAGTTGATTTTTTCCATGCGTTGGCCAGAAATCAATGAACGAGGACGAGCAACTGGTTGATGTTTTGACTCACCCGCTTTGTGTAAATGTTGGTAGTCAAAATCAAACGGTTCGTAGTAATCGTCAATTTCGGGTAAATCAGGGTTAGCAAATATATTCGCTAAAATACGGCGCTTGCCACCTTGCTTAGGTTCAAGCTTACCGGCTGAGTTACGCACCCAGCCACCATTCCATTTGTCTTGGTTTTCCCACTCTTTTGGATAACCTACACCGGGCTTAGATTCAACATTATTAAACCAAGCATATTCAACCCCTTCACGTGAGGTCCAAACGTTTTTACAAGTGACTGAACACGTATGACAACCGATACATTTGTCTAAGTTCAGCACCATACCTATTTGCGCTCTTACTTTCATATCAGTTCTCCTTAGCCACGAAACTCGTTAAGTTCAGCATTAGTTTGGTCTGTGCTTTCTTCATCTAACCAATCAACCTTGGCCATCTTACGTACAATAACAAACTCATCTCGGTTACAACCTACGGTGCCGTAGTAGTTGAAGCCGTACGACTGCTGTGCGTAACCACCAATCATATGAGTTGGTTTCATTACCGCACGCGTTACTGAATTATGTATACCGCCACGTGTTTCAGTGGTTTCAGCACCTGGCACATTTACGATACGCTCTTGAGCGTGGTACATCATGCTCATGCCTTCAGGCACACGTTGTGAAACTACCGCTCGTGCTGCAATTGCACCATTCACGTTAAATACTTCGATCCAATCGTTATCAACAATGCCCGCGGCTTTTGCGTCAACCTCTGATAGCCAGACAATTGGGCCACCACGTGATAACGTCAACATCAGTAAGTTATCGGAGTAAGTTGAATGGATGCCCCATTTTTGATGAGGAGTGATCCAGTTAAGCGCAATTTCCTTATTACCATTTGGTTTTTTGTTCATCATCGGCTGAACGGTTTTAAGGTTAATTGGTGGCTTGTAAAGACACATGGTCTCACCAAAGTCTCTCATCCATTCATGATCTTGATAGAACTGCTGTCGACCTGTGACAGTTCTCCATGGAATTAACTCATGCACATTGGTGTAACCCGCGTTGTATGACACGTGCTCATCTTCTAAACCAGACCAAGTTGGCGATGAAATAATCTTACGCGGTTGCGCTTGAATATCTCTAAAGCGAATTTTCTCTTCTTCTTTCGGCTTGGCTAAATGCGTGTGGTCACGACCGGTAATTTTGCCTAACGCATCCCAAGCCTTAACCGCTACGGTACCGTTAGTTTCAGGTGCCAGAGATAGAATGACTTCACACGCATCGATTGCTGAATCTATCTTAGGACGGCCTTCGTTTGCACCTTCATGGTGTACTTTGTTTAGTTTTCCTAAGAACTCCACTTCTTCTGTGGTATCCCAGTTTATGCCTTTACCGCCATTACCCAGCTTATCCATTAATGGACCTAGTGATGTAAAACGTGCGTAGGTATTCGGATAATCTCGCTCCACTTCAACCATGTTTGGCGCAGTTTTGCCAGGAATTAAGTCACACTCACCTTTCCACCATGACTTAACACCTAATGGTTGCGCAATTTCAGCTGGGGTGTCATGTAAAATAGGTAATGTCACTAAGTCTTTTTCTATACCTAAGTGGCCATCTGTTAGTTCTGAGAATTTCTTAGCAATACCTTTAAAGATATCCCAGTCACTGCGCGCTTCCCAAACCGGATCAACCGCTTTCGATAACGGATGAATAAACGGGTGCATATCCGAAGTATTCATATCATCTTTTTCATACCAAGTAGCCGTTGGCAGCACAATGTCGGAATACAGACAAGTAGTTGACATGCGGAAGTCTAAGGTAACGAATAGGTCAACTTTACCTTCTGCACCTTTCTCTTCGAACTTCACATCTTCAGGTTTCTTATCACCTGCTTCACCCAAGTCTTTACCCATTAAGCCGTGCTTGGTACCTAATAGGTGCTTAAGCATGTACTCATGTCCTTTACCTGACGAACCTAATAGGTTTGAACGCCAAATAAACATGTTACGTGGGAAGTTTTGTGGATTATCCGGCTCTTCACAGGCAAACTTTAAGTCTCCTGATTTCAACTTGTCTACCGCATAATCTTTTGGTGACATGCCTGCCGCTTCAGCTTCTTTGCAAAGATTAAGCGGGTTCATGCCTAATTGCGGTGCCGATGGTAACCACCCCATACGTTCTGCGCGGGAGTTAAAGTCGATAATAGAACCAGTCCATTTAGACTTGTCTGCTAATGGTGAAACCACTTCCTCCATTGCTAACTTCTCGTAGCGCCATTGGCTAGAGTGATTGTAGAAGAATGACGTACCATTCATGTGACGAGGCGGACGTTGCCAATCAAGACCAAACGCTAATGGCTGCCAACCCGTTTGCGGACGAAGCTTTTCTTGCCCAACGTAATGTGCCCAGCCGCCACCTGATTGTCCGATACAACCACACATCATCAACATATTGATAAGACCACGGTAATTCATGTCCATGTGGTACCAATGGTTTAATGCTGCACCAACAATGACCATAGAGCGACCGCGAGTTTTGTCAGCGTTGTCCGCGAATTCCTTAGCAACTTTGATTACATCTTCTGGACGACAACCAGTGATTTTTTCTTGCCACTTCGGCGTATACGGTAGGTCTTGATCGTATGAGGTTGCGCAGTTTGCACAGTTGTAGCCGTTATCAACACCGTAGTTAGCCAGTGTTAAATCAAATACAGTTGTTACGAATACATTTTTACCATCTGCTAATGTAATTTTCTTTGCAGGGACTTTGCGGGTAAGAATGTCGCTGTGCTCAGTATGATCGAAGTAGTTATGTTCATGCGCATTAGCTTCAGTCGCAAAATAAGGGAATGCTACGTCAACAATTTCGTCGTGGCCTTCTTTTAAGCTAACTTTTAGCTTAACTTCGTCGCCTGTTTTACCGTCACGTTGTTCAATATTCCATTTACCGCGCTTACGGCCGTCTTCGCCCCAACGGTAACCCACAGAACCATTTGGCGAGATTAAGTCACCATTGGCTTCGTTTAACGCAATTGTTTTCCATTCAGGATTATTATCTTGACCTAAGTTATCCGCTAAATCCGATGCACGTAGGAAGCGACCTTGAATTAATTGACCATCTTTTTCATCGAGCATTACCAACATTGGGAAGTCAGTAGTGGAACGCACATACTCATTAAAGTATTCGCTCTTCCCAGTAGTGTGATACTCCTTCAGAATAACGTGACCAAATGCCATTGCTAACGCTGCGTCTGTCCCTTGTTTAGGTGCTAACCATTGGTCAGTCAGTTTTGAAAGCTCAGAGTAATCGGAAGTAATCGAAACAACTTTAGTCCCCTTGTAGCGTACTTCTGTTAAAAAGTGAGCATCTGGCGTACGAGTTTGTGGCACATTAGAGCCCCAAGCAATAATGTAGTTTGAGTTATACCAGTCAGCTGATTCTGGTACATCAGTTTGCTCGCCCCAAATTTGAGGTGATGCTGGAGGCAAGTCACAATACCAGTCATAGAAACTTAGGCAATTACCACCGATCAATGAAAGGTAGCGAGCGCCAGCTGCGTATGACACCATTGACATTGCGGGAATTGGCGAAAAGCCTGAAACACGATCTGGGCCATATGTTTTAGTAGTGTAGACGTTAGCCGAAGCAATAATTTCATTTACTTCATTCCAGTCAGCACGAACAAAGCCTCCTAAGCCACGTTGCTGTTTATATGATTGTGCTTTGGCTTTGTCTTCAACAATTGACGCCCACGCTTCAACCGGATCTTTATATTGAGCTCGTGCTTCGCGCCATAGTTTGATTAACTTTTTGCGTACTTTTGGATACTTCAAGCGGTTGGCACTATAAATGTACCAAGAATATGAAGCACCGCGAGGACAACCACGTGGTTCATGATTTGGTAAGTCGGGGCGAGTTCTTGGGTAGTCAGTTTGCTGTGTTTCCCAGGTAACTAAACCGTCTTTTACATATATTTTCCAGCTACATGAGCCTGTACAGTTCACACCGTGAGTTGAACGTACTATTTTGTCATGTTGCCAACGACGACGATAGCCATCTTCCCAGCTACGATCTTCTTCTGTGGTAACCCCATGATTACCGGAGAAGCTTTCAGATTTAGGCTTAAAAAAGCGTAATCTATCCAAAAAACGACTCATGTTGTTCTCCAAGCATTTTATAGTTTGGGGTCATCATAGAGCAGTGTTTTTCAAAAACGTTGATCTAGGTCAAGTTTGAAAAAACGTAAGGTTGTAGCCTATTACATATCTACCACCTTGTGGGTATACGGCTTTCTGGTTGAATTCCAGTAAAATAGGGCTCAGAGTGCAATAGCTTGGTAAAATAGCGCAGCGCTAGTCAATTTTTAGTTTTTGTGGGTATCACAAAAGAAGGTAAGCAATGAAAAGTGCCATTTTAGACAAACTGTTTAATTCAATCGTATTTCGTATTGGATTGATGATGTTTTTGATCAGTACCATTTCTATTCTGAGTATGTTCAGTTCAGTTTTTATTAGTGAGATGGCAGACCATGATGCATTAATCATTAATGATGCTGGTTCGTTGCGTAAGCAAAGCTACAAGATTTTAGCCAACATTGAGCTTTTGCCGATAATTAATGTCTCTTCAATTGAATCGCAGCAACAAAAAATTCATCAAGCCATTGCTCTGTTTGATACAAAAATAAACGCACCTTTAATGGAAGGCAATGCTGTCAGGCATGGAAAGACACCAATCAAAATATCTCTAAGTGACATTCGCAATACATGGCAGCAGAGCTTACGCCCAATGCTCACACAACTATCGAATACCCCCAGCATGCTTAATGAAGCCAAACTTATTGAAGTGAGCAATATCATTGAAAACTTTGTACTTAGGCTAGACGGGTTAGTGCGCTTATATCAGCATCGCGCAGAGGAACGAATATTTCTGATCCGTATGATCTTGGGCGTGTCATTAATGGTTACTATTTTACTTGCCGCATTTACCATGTTTCAAATCAGCCGCCGAGTTGAGAAGCCGCTGTCAGAACTTACCTCATCGGCATCAAAAATTATGGCTGGAGATTACACCACATACACCAATATTCAACAAAATGATGAATTGGGCTTGTTGGCCGAAACCATGAATAAAATGACCAACGCTTTGTCTCATTCTTATGGTCAGTTGGAGCAACGAGTACAACAAAAGACCAGTGAACTAAGCCAAAGTAACGACACGCTTGATTTGCTTTATCAAACATCGCAATTAATCAACGAGCCAAGTGACTCTATTGATTTCAGCCCGATTATTCAGAAACTTGCTAAAGTAACCAACAAACCGGATCTAGATTTATGCATAACCAAGAATAACAGCTTAGAACCTTATGAACATATCGTTACAGAAGACAAAGAGTTACCAGATAAATGTATAGAAAAAGACTGTAACAGCTGTTTAAGTGTGGGTGACAACACATGCTCGACCACTTTTGAAAACATGGTAATGCGCTACCCAGTTAAGAAAGATGACATCAGTTACGGTGTACTTGTTTGTAACTTAGATAGCAATACGCCATTAGAAGCGTGGCAACATCAGTTATTTTCATCAATAACTACCTTAATCGCTAATGGTTTACATATCAGACAGCAAAACGAACAAAGTCGTCGCATTACGCTATTAAAAGAGCGCAACGTTATAGCAAGAGAACTTCACGATTCGCTTGCACAAGCACTTTCATACCTTAAATTTCAAGTGACGCGTTTGCAAAAACTCCGTAAAAAAGAGGCTTCTGAGGAGCATATCGAAGATGTGATCACCGAGCTAAAAACTGGGTTAGACTCAGCGTATATGCAGTTACGAGAACTACTTACCACCTTCCGTTTAAAAATTGATGTTGCGGGCTTGCAACATACTTTTATAGACACAATCGACACCCTTAATAAGCGTGCTGATGGTAAAATGACCTTTCAGTTGGATTACGATATTGAAAGTATTCCACTCTCACCAAACGAAGAAATTCATCTAATGCAAATCGCCAGAGAAGCAACTCAAAACGCTTTGCACCACTCAAAAGGGACATTAGTTACTATGGCCGTATTTGCCGATCATGAAAGAAATATTCACCTTCAGATTAAGGATAACGGCATCGGTATCCCTGATGATCCTACAAAATTAAACCACTACGGTTTAGCAATTATGCAAGAGCGAAGTCAGCACCTGAAAGGTCACGTCACAATTCATAACGCCAAAGAAGGCGGAGCTATAGTAGAAGTGGTATTTAGACCGAGCTATTTATTGTCAAAAGCGGGTTAATTGGGCACTACTATCAACAAATGTAGCAATTAAAACCAACAAAAAAGCCCGAGAATTAATGCTCGGGCTAAAGGGCGTAGAAAGAAAGGGGTTCTACATAACTATATTACTATGGGTTGTAGAACTCGCCATTTTTACGTAAGTAGAACCAATAGTTGACGAATACACATACAGCGTAAAAGATTGCAAAACCTATAAGTGCTACTTCTGGTGTTGTTGCTTTAATTTGCTCACCAAGTACCTTAGGAATGTAGAAAGCACCGTAAGCAGCAACCGCCGAAGTCCAACCTAATACTGGGCCTGCTTGTTCTTTCGGAAATACCATAGCAATAGTACGGAATGTTGAACCATTACCAATACCTGTCGCGGCAAATAGCACTAGGAATAGAATGAAGAATGGAATAAAGAATTCTTCAGGTGTCGCTGATTGATAAGCAGCTTGCATAAAGTAAGCTACGCCTAATGCACTTGCTACCATCACAACTGCACAGATTTGTGTCACTAAAGCACCACCAACTTTATCTGAAATCCAACCACCAACTGGACGAATTAAAGCACCAATGAAGGGCCCCATCCAAGCATACATTAAAGCACTAGGTCCGTTTGGATTGACGGTATCGTGTGTCATCACACCATCCACTAGTATGTGTTGATAGCCGAAGATAACTTTAATTGACAGCGGGAAAGATGCAGCAAAGCCGATAAAAGAGCCGAATGTCATGGTATAGATAACACTCATTACCCAAGTGTGTTTGTTATCAAAGATTTTATATTGACGCTCTAAGCTTTGCTTGATTTGACCAGGTAGCTGTTTAAGCAAATATACCGTCGCCACAATTACCATCACTAAAACAATTTCTTTTGGCACACCGAAGCCCGAACCATTTGCAGCTTCTGGAAGTAATAGCCACAAACCTACGCCCGCTGTTAAAAAACCAATAAGTAACATGACAGTGATCAATAACCATGATGTCACTGGGCTTCCAATGTCAGGTGACACTTCAGCAGTTTTAAGGTTATTCATACCGAACCAGCCAGCAAAAGCTAGTGGAATTAAAAAGATCAACCATATATATCCAGCATTATGAATCCAAGTATCTGAACCTGCTGGAATTTTACCGATTAGCGTGCCACTCGTGTTAATCAGTGTCATTGGATCACCGCCAAAAATACCAAAAGTCATAAATAGTGGCACTAAGATTTGCATGGTGGTAACACCAAAATTACCTAAGCCAGCATTCATACCTAACGCATAACCTTGCTGTTTTTTGGGAAAGAAGAAACTGATATTTGACATTGAAGACGCGAAGTTACCGCCACCAAAGCCCGAAAGGAAAGCGAGAATTTGAAACACCCATAATGGAGTGCTTTGGTCTTGTAACGCAACACCTGTTCCAAATGCTGGAATCATCAACAATGCTGTTGTAAAGAAGATAGTGTTTCGCCCACCACATAAGCGAATAAAAAAGCTGCTTGGAATCCGTAACGTTGCGCCAGTTAAACCCGAAATCGCCATCAGTGTAAATAATTCAGACTTTGCAAATGGAAAGCCTAAATTCAGCATTTGCACTGTAATGACACCCCAATAAAGCCATACGGCAAAACCGCACAACAAACTAGGGATTGAAATCCAAAGATTTCTATTTGCTATTTTCTTACCTTCAGATTCCCAAAAACCTTCGTCTTCAGGATCCCATTTATGTAAGTCAGCCATGGTTATCTCCAATATTCATTAATAAACGTTGCTACTATGTAAAAACTAGATGAAGACAACAATCGGCTAGAAGGGGTACTATTTTTGTCCTCTACTGCGCAAAATGTGGGGTTAATAGGGCAACTTACTATTCACTTTTAATACACGCCACTAGCGCTGACACGGGCTGGCGAAGAGTTAAAGCGTGATAGCAACTACCACTAAAGTGATAGCTATGCCTACCCACTAATATGAGGGTGCTATGCAGCAAGGAAATAGATAAAATTGATGTATATCAAATATATGATTTAGCAAGATGTCTATCATGTTATCAACAGTAAATGTAGCGCACATTTAGACAGGGGAAAATTATGAGTTCAGAACAAACTGTCTCAATTATGATGGTTGATGATCATCCATTACTTAGAAAAGGTTTACGCCAACTTATTGAATTGGAAGACGAACTAACGATTGTTGGCGAAGCGAGTTCTGGAGCAGAAGCATTAACGATTGTTGAAGACTGTGATCCTGACCTCATCACGTTAGATCTAAATATGCAAGGTATGGACGGTTTAGAAACACTGCGAGCACTTCGCCTGAAAGGTGTATCCTCACGTATTCTTATGCTGACTGTTTCAGATAACGATGAAGACGTATTGGAAGCAATTCGCAGCGGTGCCGATGGCTACCTATTGAAAGATATGGATCCTGATGATCTTATCGACAAAATTAAGGAAGCCACTTTAGGTAAAATGGTCATTAGCGACAAATTAACCCAAGTGCTCGCCACAGCTCTACGCAAACCAGAAAAGAAAGGCTATAGCGTTCTATCATCACTTACTAGCCGTGAATACGAAATACTGAAACTTATTGCCAAAGGGCTAAGCAATAAATTAATTGCCCGTGAGCTGGATATTTCTGACGGCACGGTTAAGGTACATGTCAAACATTTGCTGAAAAAGCTAAATTTAAAATCGCGTGTTGAAGCTGCAGTTTGGATGGTTAACTATCAAGCTAAAGCGTAATCACCCGTCTAATCAATGTAGAGAATTATTATGGTCGACTGTTGTACTGCTCCCGGCTTGATGCCGTTAGCCGAGGCTAAAAAGAAACTACTCGAAAAAATATCTGTTATTGATGCATCAGAAAAATTAACGATCCGCGAGTGTTCGCAACGCGTAAGTGCTGAAGTAATAGTTTCTCCTATCAACGTTCCTGCACATAATAATTCAGCAATGGATGGATATGCCCTTAATGCTGATTTTAGTGATTCGATGAGCATTGCTGCTGGGCAAACATTTGAATTAGTTGGCGTAGCAATGGCAGGCCAACCATTCACTGGCACGCTTGCCAAAGGGCAATGCATTAGAATCATGACCGGTGCAGTGGTACCAGATTCGGCTAATGCCGTTGAAATGCAGGAAAACGTTTCGGCAACAGAAAATCAAGTAACCCTTAACCACACACTTAAAGTAGGTAGCCATATCCGTAAAGCGGGTGAAGATATTGCAGTTAACCAAACAATATTTGAACCTGGGCAACTCTTTAGTGCAGCTGACATTGGTTTATTAGCCTCACTCGGCATCGCTGAAGTACGGGTCAAACGGAAACCTAAAGTCGCAATATTTTCAACCGGCGATGAACTAAAAACGCCAGGAAGCATGTTAGGTCTAGGTGATATTTATGAAAGTAATAGCCACGTTATTATCACCATGCTTGAGAAAATGAATGTAGATATTGTCGATTTTGGTATCATTCCCGATGATTACAACCAAATAAAACAAACCTTTATCGAAGCAGATAGTCTTGCCGATGCAGTAATTAGTTCAGGTGGCGTATCCGTTGGAGACGCCGACTACATTAAAGATGTTTTAGATGAGCTCGGTCAAATTGATTTTTGGAAAGTAGCGATTAAACCCGGCAAGCCCTTTGCGTTTGGTGAATTACCTAATAGTGTCTTTTTCGGTTTACCAGGTAACCCTGTTTCTGCGACCGTCACATTTCACTTGCTTGGCGTACCTGCACTGAAAAAGATGATGGGCACAAGTTTTGAAGAGCCAATGTTACTGGCAGCGACCACCACTGAAAAGGTAAAAAAACGTGCAGGACGTATGGATTTCCAACGCGGTATTGCCAGTGTAAATAGTGAAGGAAAACTCCTCGTAACTCCGTTATCACACCAAGGTTCGGGTATTTTATCGTCGATGAGCAAAGCCAATTGTTATTTAGTACTGCCTCAAGAACATCAAGGGTGTGACGCAGGTCAATTGGTAAATATTCAATTGTTTGATCAAGTTATTGGCCGCTAAAAAAGTGAAGCTGATCTAAAGCTTCATTTTCTTAGTCATTGTTTAGGAGCGGATTGGTATAAAAACGCACATGCTGCGTTTTTACTATTACAGAGTCTTATACCAATCCGTGTAAAAACCTACCAGCGCTGCACCGCTTGCTTATCTTTATCGTTAAATTCGACCCATTTCTCTCCTTGCTCGGTCGCTTCTTTTTTCCAAAATGGTGCATTGTTTTTTAAGAAATCCATAATAAATTGGCACGCCTCGAATGCGGCTTCTCGGTGTTTACTGGTAACACCAACAAAAACAATTTGATCAGCAAGCTTTAACTCACCTACCCTGTGTATTAGCCTGACTTTACCGAGTGGCCATCGTTGCTTTGCTTGTGCCACAATTTCTGCTAACGACTTTTCAGTCATGCCAGGATAATGTTCAAGCGTAAGACTGGTAATTTTGCTTCCTTGATTCAAATCACGGACTAAACCAGTAAATGTTACCACTGCACCATCACTTGTCCCTTCGGCAATCAAAGCATGGTATTCATTTGCCATATCAAAATCAGCAGTTTGAACACTAATCACCCCTAGCCTCCTGTTACTGGAGGGAAGAAAGCAACTTCATCACCTGAAGAAAGTATCTGCTCTTTAGACGAGATTTCTTGATTAACCGCAACAAGCACGTTTTCAGAACGTAAATAAGTTGCCCATTTTTCAGTTTGTGTGCTCAATAGCGTTAACAAGTCACAAACGCGAGAGTTAGTCGGCAACTCAATTGAAACTTCATCGCAAGCAAGTAACTCTCGCAATTGTCCAAAAAATTTAACTTTGATCATATGTTTATACTCACGTCTAATTATTGCCTAGCTATGGCTTAGTTATTTCTATCCCAGTAGCCTGATTTACCACCTGATTTATCCAGTACTTTAATATCAGAAATTTCCATCATCGGATCCATCGCTTTACACATGTCAAATAATGTCAAGAGCGCTACTGAAACCGCCGTTAGCGCTTCCATTTCAACACCAGTTTGACTATTAAGTTTACAAATGCTCGTGACTTTAATGCGATTATTTCTTTCGTCTAATTCAAAGTCGACATCCACTTTAGTTAACGCTATCGGATGACAAAGCGGGATCAGATCTGAACACTTCTTAGCCGCTTGAATACCTGCAATGCGTGCGGTGGCAATCACATCGCCTTTCTTGTGTTGGTTATTCACCACAGCTTCAAGCGTTTCAGCAAACATCGAAATATAGCCTTCAGCAGTGGCTGCACGAACAGTTGTCGCTTTTTCGGTGATATCAACCATGTTTGCCTGACCTTGTTCATTAATATGAGTCAGCATACTTAACCTCTGGTACCACATTGCTCAGTAGCTAACTTCAAATGAGGCACAAAGTTGCACGGCTTATGGCTAGCATCAAGTTGAGATTTTATGATGTTTTGCCACGCAGTTTTACAGGCGCCTGTAGAACCCGGCACACAGAAAATTACTGTTCCATTGGCGATACCCGCAATTGCTCGAGATTGAATAGTTGACGTGCCGATTTCTTGATAAGAAACTTGACGAAACAACTCTCCAAAGCCTTCAACTGCTTTATCAAACAATGGGCTAATCGCCTCAGGGGTTGAATCTCTTAGCGTAAATCCTGTTCCCCCCGTAATGAGCACTGCTTGTACCGTATCACTAGCAATCCATTTAGATACAATCGCACGTAGTTGATAGATATCGTCTTTGACAATAGCTTTTTCAACCATGTGGTGTTCACTTTCAATTACGGCGTTGACGAAATAGGCACCCGATGTATCTGATGCTTCATCACGTGTATCTGAAACAGTGAGTACAGCAATGTTCAAGGGGGTAAAGGGTAATTTGTGGTGTGACATATAAAACAATACCTAACTATTAAGTTGTTCAATGGCTGCCTGCCATTGAGCGGGGTTATTCGTGTTCAAAAATGGCAGTTCTTTCGTGGTAGTAATGCTCGCACAGCCGATGAAATTTAGAAAACTCGTCATTGAGCGCCCACTGCCTGTGACTACTGCCCGAGCACAATCTCGCACTTCCTCACTCAGAGGTAAGAATAATGGAAATTGTTGTTCGTTATAGCTTAGTGGTGAGTACATTTGTGCACCACAGCAAGTTAACTCAATTAAGGTGTCTTTATCTAACAATGGCATGTCAATGGGTACGATAAGTAGCGCGTTGAGCTTCTTGGTTAATAGGCTTTGGGGATTAGACGATAGTAAATGTTCAAGTGCACTATAAATACCACCAACGGGGCCCGAATGAGGATAGATATCGGCCACATAACCAGGTTCATTGCGGCAGATAATGACTTCTCTAGCTCCCACTTCTGTTAGTAGCTCTTGCGTCCTCAACAGCATACTCTTGCCGGAGATTGATAGCTCTGCTTTATCCACCCCCATCCTGCTAGACTTTCCACCTGCGAGCACTACGCCAATGAGATTCAAGTTTTCAGGTAATTCCATTTCTAACCTCCTAACATCGCGAGATGTTGAGTGCCGCCAACAAAACCTTTCTGTAATTGATGCCCTGCTACTTTATCCTGTAGCGCGTCAACAATAGCTTCTTTAGTACCTTGTACATCACCAGCGGTTAACCAAGGACGAATATCTTCCCCAGATTCCGCAAATAAGCATAAGTGCAATTTACCTTTGGCTGACATTCGTAAACGATTACAACTGGCACAAAAATCTTTGCTGTAAGGCATAATTAAACCAACTCGCCCAACTGAATCTGGGTGGTAAAACTCTTGTGCAGGCCCATCCAGTCGATTTTTGATTTTTTGCTGCCAACCGCTTGCTAGCAGCGCTGATTTGATTATTTCACCAGAAACATGGTTTTTACTGAAAAACTGTTGATTATCGCCTGTTTTCATCAACTCGATAAAACGGATAGTGATATTTCGATTAGCTATCCAGCTCAAATAATCTTCCATCTGATGCAGGTTAAATTGCTTGAGCAAGACCGCATTTAATTTGATTGTCCTAATTCCCGCTTCTGCGGCTAACTCTATGCCTTTTAATACTTTTTCTAGTTTGTCATGGCCAGTAATTGCGGAAAACATGCGTGTGTCAATACTATCAGCACTCACATTTAATGCGTCTAAGCCTGCGTTTGCCCATTGCTGAGCTTTATCCACTAGATTAAAACCGTTGGTAGTAATCGCCACTTTCTCAACACCTTCGGCTTCGCTACACATCGCGATAATATCGGTTAAATCTTTTCTAAGCCCTGGCTCACCACCCGTTAAGCGTATTTTTTTCATGCCTAACTGCGAAAAAGCGTTTATGAGAGTTTCTAATTCTCTAAAAGTTAAAAAGTTGCGCTCTTGATTACAGTCGTAGCCATCTGGTAAGCAGTAGTTACAACTAAAATTGCAGACATCGGTGATCGATAGTCTGAGGTATTGAAATTGGCGACCAAAATTATCTGAAAGCATAGCCTTGCCTTATTATTAGTGGCAAGGTGTCACGTGGTATGGCAGCAAAATAGCTACACAATAAACTTCACAGAAAACACCTTTCCAAATACGGGAAGCAATTACATTTCTATAACTGCCCGGTAATCAACATCGCGATTACGGCACATTCACCTTACATATTGATGCTTAGGCAAACGTGCTAGGAGTTTAATCGCCAGTTTAATCAACTGACGAATATTTAACTATTGAGCGAAAGAGGTAGTCATCTAACCACTTAGGGGTAGATGACATACATCTATAGGAGGACGCTAGAACACAAAATTAACCATTGCCCACAGCTTAGTTGTATCTGTAGCATGCTCATCAGCGTCATAGGATGCGAATTTTAGTAGACCATTGGCGTACTTGTTAAACTTGTAAGCGGCAACTAAATCAATTTCGCTACCGTAACTAATATTACCTTCGCTTGAATCGAAATTATGATAGGTTGCAACTAACTTAACGCCGCCCACCTTTGTCACAGCCGAAACATATATATCTTCGATGCCGTTACCTGGCGTACCTAAAAACTTGTCAGCAAAACCTTGGAACTTATGCAGCGTTGCTAATGGCGTACTAAAACCAATACCATTGTCACTGCCTAGCACTTCAATTCCTGCACTCAGTTTTACTTGCCCTAACTTTCCTGCGAGTTCAGCCTTGTAATAGTCAGCATCGTAACTATTAGGGTTATCACCTGCGTCAGACTGTATTGCATAGCTCAAGTTGGCTGTAACCGGGCCGAAGTTACCCGAATAGTCCACACCATAAGTATTGCTTGAAGCACTTGCGGCTACTTCGTTATCTAATAAATAACCAAATGCTGCAATCTTATGGTCTTTACCAAGTGCCAATTTTGCATTGGCTAAATGAAAGCTGCCGTGCCAATCAGCTGGTTGAGCGCCATCATTGGGACCAAAAATACGGTTTACGTTGAATACATAACTGTAATCAAATGAGAACGTATCTGACACTGTATATACAAAACGAGTAGCGTCATAAGTTTGCTCATTTTGGCGCCAAGCCACGCCACCGATAAAACGCTGGTTATCGTGAACAATGCGCTGGCGGCCAGCGATAAATGCTAACTTTTCACCGCTATACTTAATATTCGCCTGATTTAGGTCAGTTCCTTCTGGATCAGCAACTACCGGGTATTCACCTTTACCATTTGTTGTGGAGTTGTAATCGTCAAAGCCAATTACCGTAACATTATCTACCTCAACGTTTACAGTAAAATTATTCACTGGGGCAGTTTGCCACGTTAGGCGGCTTCTTAATGTTGATGCTAGCGCATCTTCGCTTTTACCATCTTGATCCACATTTTCTATTCGGTAACGTAAGTCGACCTTCGCGGTGGAGTCTTTTACCGCGGTTGCAATGTTGTCCAAGGTACCAGCTTGAGAAGGTAACGCTAAAGTTACTGCCGCCGCTAAAGCACTCAATGTAAGGGTTGATAATTTTCGAGTTTTCATTTTGCCTCTCCACTAGAGCATATTTCTGTTGTCACCTCACTTAAGTGAATCCAAAGTGGATGCAACAATTTTAATGCGTTTACCCTACGCTGCCCGTCGTTCATAACATTGATATAAATCAAATATTTCGCACCACTACTCACTCTTAAATAAACGCGTACCACTACCGAGGCATATCCATACTAACTTTGTTAGATTGCAGCCTTAACCAAGTGATTTATAGTATCTATCACCATTTGTTATTGACTCGATTTTCATGACAACAGCACAAACAAGAGAACTAACTAACGCACAACTGATGCGTTACAGCCGTCACATTCAAATGAAAAGCATGGACATTGACGGCCAAGAAAAGCTATTCAATAGCAAAGTGCTAGTCTTAGGGGTTGGCGGTTTAGGTTGCGCTGTTGCCCAATACCTTGTTACTTCAGGAATTGGCGAGATAACCTTAATTGATGATGACGTTGTAGATATCACTAACCTGCAACGTCAAGTACTTCATGGTGAGTCGGACGTTGGCAATACAAAGTGTTCTTCCGCGAGGCATTCATTAGCCGCGCTTAATAGTGAAGTTGTCATTCATACGGTTGAGGAGAGACTAACAGGTGTAGAAATGGCTAAAGCAATTGCCAGCCATGATGTAGTGATCGACTGCTGCGATAATTTGGCGACTCGAAATGAAGTCAATCAATACTGCTTTAAATACTCTGTACCACTAGTTAGTGGCGCAGCTATTCGAATGGAAGGGCAAGTTGCTGTGTTTGATATGCAACCCCGTAGTCCATGTTACCACTGCTTGAGTCAAAGCTTTGGAGAACAAGTACTTACCTGCATAGAAGCGGGAATACTGTCACCGCTTGTTGGCGTGGTTGGTTCAACGCAAGCTATAGAGGCGATTAAATTACTAGCCAATGTAGGCAAGCCACTTTCTGGAAAATTAATGATGATAGATGCATTTAATATGGACGTTCAAACCTTTAAACTAACTAAAGTTCCCACTTGCACAGTTTGTAGTTAAAGCCTAGCAACATCTAATCAGACCCGCTAAATACATGCGCTTTATTCACGTTCTAAGAAATTGATTTCAATTGCGTGTTCAATTCGTTGTTTATACTGCTCTTGTTGATTCGCATAGTACATCAAGAACATACAAGCAGCTAGCACACCGTAGAGCAACATAAAGCAAGCAGTATATACACCGATAAAATCAACCGCCAAACCAAACATAATAGGCAACAAGCAACCACCTAATGCTCCAACCATGGCTACAGTGCCGCCAACACTTCCCATCTGTTTAGGGTAATGTTGATATATAATTTTATAAACACTTGCGCGCCCGAAGCCTTGCGCAATGCCTATGGTAAAGATTAAAAAGGTAAACGCCCACACATTAACTTCAATGTGTAAATTCACATTTTTCTCTACGCCTTGAATTACCATTGTTGTTGGCGGGTAACTGAGAAAAAACAAGCAAACTAAACACACCCAAAATACGCTCCAATTGACCTTTCGTGCTCCGTATTTGTCAGCAAACCAACCACCAACAGCCCTAACTAAGCTAGAACTTGCTACAAACAATAATGTTAATGCCATCGCTTGCTGCAGATTCAAGCCATATGCCGCAACATAATACTGAGGCAACCATAAAGTAAGCGCTAAAAAGCTGCCAAAAACAAAAAAGTAATACAAACCAAAGCGCCATACTTTGGGCTCTTTAAGTGTTGCTAAATGCTGCTGCCATTTAACTATGGAAGACGTTTGTAGATATTTGGGTGTTTCAGGAGCAATAAAGGCAAAGAGCAGCATAACGAAAATCATACCGCCAGCATACAAAGGCCCAACATATGAAAGCCCCAAATTATTGATAATGTAAGGAGCGATTATTAAAGTAATGGCAGCACCAGCATTTCCTGCGCCAAACACCCCCATAGCCGTTCCTTGATATTTTGACTCGAACCAGTCAACGACATAACGAATGCCAATTGTGAATGAAACACCTGAAATACCGATAAGCAAACCAACAACAACATAACCTGTATAGCTATCTACAAACTTAAGAAGGAACAAAGGTGGCAATGTAACCCCCATTTGGATTAAAAAAACCTTCTTCGGAGAGTACCTTTCAACTAATAGGCCTACAGGTAAACGTAATACTGCGCCAGTAAACATAGGTGCAGCTAACAGCAAACCAAACTCGGTAGCCGACAGTGCCAAATCACTTTGTAACTGAATACCTAATACTGCATAAAGTACCCAAACAGAAAAATTGGCTGCAAACGTAAGCGTTGCAATTATTAACGCGATATTGGCTTTACTGTGATGAGTTTGCATGTTGTACCATTCCCATTCATTAGCTGTAAAAGATCTTTATCGTTAAGAAGCGCTTTTGCAATACCTATTAGTTTCCATCGATTATTAGGAAATACCCTCAATTACCTCTTAAGTAGTATGTTCCTGCGATATGACTGACGATAAATTCAATTACCCCATACTCCAATAGGGTAGCGCATTCTATCACTACATTTTCCCTCTTTCAGAAACTTGATGTAAGTCAAAGTTTGTTTACTGATCATACAGATAATGTACCGCAACAAACCACGATTACAAATTACGTTTAAACGGAGTAATCCTATGTCCACAGACAAATTTAACTTATTCAGATTCAGCGGTAAGATGAAAGTATTACATCTTTCCTGGATGGCCTTTTTCATCACCTTTCTGGTTTGGTTTAACTTTGCACCGTTACTCGCATCAGTTAAAGAATCATTAGGTTTAACAACAGATCAAATCAAAACACTGTTGATTTTGAACGTAGCGTTGACCATACCAGCACGTGTCATCATTGGCATGCTTACCGACAAATACGGACCTAGGATAGTTTATTCAGCGCTTCTGGCTATTTGTTCAATACCTTGTTTTATGTTTGCTTTTGCGGATAATTTTACTCAAGCGGCCATCGCTCGCTTTTTGCTGGGATTCATCGGTGCAGGATTTGTCATCGGTATTCGAATGGTGTCTGAGTGGTTTCCACATAATGAGCTGGGTACCGCAGAAGGTATTTATGGTGGTTGGGGTAACTTTGGCTCAGCTGCTGCAGCATTTACATTACCGACACTCGCAGTATTGTTTGGTGGCGAAGAAGGTTGGCGCTACGCAATCGCATTGACAGGTATAATTAGCCTTTTATTTGCATTCATTTATTATGCAAACGTAACCAACACACCTAAAGGTTCAACCTACTTCAAACCAAAAAATCTTGGCGCAATGGAAGTAACATCGGTTTACGACTTCTTCCTTTTGCTTATTATGAAAATTCCCATGTACGCGGCTTTGGCTTTATTAGCATGGAAACTATCACCAACAGGTGTAAATATGTTGAGCCATGAAGTTGTTATTGCTATTTACTTAGGTCTAGGCGCTTTATATTTGCTTGAAGTTCACAAAGTGTGGCAAGTAAACAAAGACATATTTTCTAAGCCAGTACCTGAACTTCACCGTTATAAGTTTAAGCAAGTTGCAGTATTAGATATCTTGTACTTTACCAACTTTGGTTCAGAGCTAGCTGTTGTGTCTATGTTGCCATTATTCTTTGCTGAAACATTCAGCTTAGACCCAGTAATAGCTGGTTTGGTTGCTGGTGCTTACGCATTTATGAACCTAATGTCTCGTCCTGCTGGTGGTTGGATATCTGATAAATTTGGTCGTAAATCTACACTAATGATTCTAACTGCTGGTTTAGCAGGTGGATATGCGCTAATGGGTATGGTTGATGCGCAATGGTCATTATGGCTTGCCGTAGTGATTGTAATGAGTTGCTCGTTCTTCGTGCAGTCAGGTGAAGGTGCCGTGTTTGCAGTAGTACCACTTATCAAACGTAGAATGACTGGTCAAATCGCTGGCATGACAGGTGCTTACGGAAATGTTGGTGCGGTTACTTTCTTAACAGTGCTGTCATTTGTTGACTACAGTACATTTTTCTTTGTGATTGCCGGAACAGCACTAATTGGGTTGGTTACGTTAATATTCATGGATGAGCCAAGAGGCCAAATAGCAGAAGTAATGGAAGATGGAACCGTTCATATGATTGACGTATCTTAGTATAAGGCTTCATAGTATGGAAGAAAAAGCGAGTCTATAAAGGCTCGCTTTCTGTATTTTAACCAATTGAAATAAGGAGTAATTTGGTGCCTGATAAATCAAGTCAGCTTCAAGTGTCTATTGGTAGTGAGTCTGTAGCTGGCATTAAGCCAATAAATGAAGACGCGGTATCATTTAAGATTCCAAATAATGATACAGATATTGCTAACAAAGGTATTTGCTGTGCTTTGTCTGACGGGGTTAGCACAGCTGAAGCTGGCCAACAAGCGAGTTCTGCAGCGGTAAGCCGATTCGTTGACGATTACTATCTTTCACCAGAAACTTGGTCGGTTTCTCACTGTGGCCAAAAAATACTTTCAGCTACGAATTTGTCTCTTTACAAAAAGAGCCATGAATTTACCTCTGAGCAAAAGGGCTACCTTTGTACCTTTGTTGGTTTAGTGTTTAAATCACAAACCGCACACTTTTTTAATATTGGTGACAGCCGCATTTACCAACTTAGAAAGGGTGAATTAAAACAACTAACCCGTGATCATTGTACTTTTATTGGGGAAGGAAAGAGCTACCTAACACGGGCATTGGGTATGGATAACAACTTGCACGTAGATTATGGCAAGGTTGTAATGGAAGTGGGTGATCGATTTCTTTTATCTACCGACGGTGTTCACGAGTTTATCGATGAGCAATCTATAATCTCCATTCTTTCGAGTTCCCTAAACGAACAACAGCAAGCCGAGCGCCTCATTCAGTTGGCACTAGAAAATGGTAGTGACGATAATCTATCTTGTGTTGTTGCGACAATTAACAGTATTGCCAGCGAAAGCCTAGACGATTTCAATACTAAGCTTACCCGTTTGCCTTTTCCTCCTCCACTGGAGCCTGGGATGAAACTAGATGGCTTTGTTATACAACAAGAACTATTTGCCAGCAGCAGGTCGCACCTCTATTTAGTTAGAGACGCTAGCTCTGGTGAGCAATTTGTAATGAAAACCCCTTCGCTCAACTTCTGTGAAGACACTCATTACATTGATCGCTTTATTCAGGAAGAATGGATAGGTAAGCGATTATACAGTGACAAAATCGTTAGAGTACTGAACCAAACAAGTCCCCGCTCCTGTTTATACTATTTAATGGAGTATGTAGAAGGTATAAGCTTAGACAAGTGGATGATGGAAAATCCACTGCCATCGCCAAAAGTGGCAATAGAAATTGTTAAACAGATAGCACTAGGCTTAAATGGTTTTCATGAAAAAGAGACCATACATCAGGATCTTAAACCAGGCAACATTCTAATCAACAAAAACAATGAAATAAAAATTGTAGATTTTGGTTCAACTTTCGTTGCTGGTACTGCTGAAATGTTTAGTCCTATCGAACACGAAGGTGCGCTGGGCACCGCGACCTATTCTGATCCTCAATACTTACTTGGTAAAAACACAGGTATCCAAGGCGATTTATACGCATTAGCAACGATAGCTTATGAAATATTCACAGGAAAGCTACCGTACGGTGACAAAGTTGAAGAGTGCCGTAATGCTTTTGATTACGACAGGCTGAGATATATTAGCGCCACATATCATAATCCAATCATTCCGATATGGTTTGATCGTACTTTAGAAAAAGGTGTACAAATTCAACCAGAAAAACGTTACTTAACGCTGGAAGCATTTTTGACAGATTTAACTAAGCCCAACCCAGCATTCTTGTTAGATGTGCCCGAAGCCAAAGAAAAACAAAGCAAAGTGTGGTTTTGGCTACTGCTTTCAGGTGTTTGGATATTTATGCTGGTTTTGGTGGCTGTTTTATTTAAGAGCTAATTTACCTCAATATTCACTCAAACATTTTCTCTCTAACTGAAGATTATCAAAATGCCCTCATTGAACAAATAACTCTATGGCATGTGCTCAATGAGAAAATTTCAGCTCCTACCCTGTTCGTTACCATGGGTGACCTTCTTCAGTCTGTAGGCACTTGTCAAATGGTGCTAGTGTCTCATCTGTAGTCCGAATGTTATTTACAACAGGAATAGAACAAATTTAGCTACTAGCACAACAGCCAAGCGAGAATAAAAAGCTATAGCTATTTGCAGCCGCACACTATTCGACAGCTAGTTCACCATCATTTCAATGGGCTGTCCTTCTCTGTCTAGCACCAAATATCGAGCAATATTTTGTCCTGTCATTAGGTCACTTGTCATTCGGTTTAGATACGGCTCAGCATCTTCTGTGGTAGGCGCTAGATTATTTTCTCCACTTAATCCTGAAATAAATACGAACTGCCAGTTTTTTTCTATTTTGTCTGCTTCTTCAACCAATGCTGAAAAGCTCTTAACTTCGTCAGGTAATTTGTCGACACACATAATCGGCGTTAAGTGCCCCTTTTGGTGCTTCTTACTTTTTTTGGGATTATTACCCTCAGGCTGGGCAAACAAAAACAACAAACGCTGTGGCTGTTCTTGCTGTTCGGCCATAGCTAATAATTCTTGGTACATTTTACTCATAACATAGGAACCTAGATTTCTAACTCAGCCTTTATTTTACCGACTCCACAGCAGAGAAAAATCATCATATAGAGGTATCACCTAATAGGTAGTAGATACCACTTAAGCTCGCTAGTTTTCATTTAAGAAAACACATACATTACCTAAAACCAAAGCTATTGAGAAAAGCGTATGCCTCAGATAAATGAATTTTTCACCGCCGATCACCAAAAATTGGACAGCTTGTACACTGCTTTTAAAAAATGTATCAGTTTCGACGAATCATCAGGTGTTAAATATTTTCAAAAATTCAAGACACAACTAATCAATCATATTCACTGGGAAGAAAGCATTCTATTTCCGCTCATTGAAAAACTTAATCCCGCAAGTATGGGTCCAACAATGGTGATGTGCTCTGAGCATGAATTAATAATCAGCTTGTTGACTCGCATAGATAAAAAACTTCAGCACAATGACACGCAGTCGCTACCGGAGGTTGATGAATTAGAAAGTATTTTGAACACACATAACATGAAAGAAGAAAGCATCCTATACCCTATGATTGATAAGCACATTAATGAGCAACAACTTGTTGAGGTATTCTCTGCTATCGCGATTGATGAAGCATAGCTTGGCAAAAAATTTGGTGGCATCAGTCGATGTCGAAGACATAATCCAGCCCCTTAACAAAAAAGAGCGTTCTCGTTCTGTCACAGATTTATCTGTCCAGAGGCAGAGACTGCAGCCTCAACTCCTACTGGGTGCGTCATTGATATTTATCAAACTTATCGCAGCACGAGTAAGTCCTGCGATAAGTAGTCGATTATGATTGCCTCAGCATTTCCTTAAGTGCCCTGCACTGCCATAATAATGTGTTACATCATGATAAACAGTGATACTGCAATAGAGATTGCTACACATACAACCATGAACCTTAAGTTTCCTTGTTGGCTCCTGCTCCACTCTGTATTGCCCTTTTTTTTCCAGTTTTGGTGAGTTTCCTTTGATTTTTGCATTCTTATAATCGTTAAATTAACCTTAACCTTAACCTTAACCTTAACCGCTACAGTTAACTACCAGTTTAATTGGCCAAAATTATGATAATTGTTATATAGCGTATTCTATTTTACCTGTTAAACCCTTTTAATCTGCATCAAATTGTAAGCCAGCCTTGTTTCACAGAGAGTAACTTCCTTATTGATAGTCCTCATATTCTTCTTTAATTATTTGCTCAAGAGTCATGTGCCAAATCGCCATAGCTGTGAGAAAAAATACTTGAAATAATAGCGGCCCTCTAATAGCAATTTCTACGTAAAAGCATCCAGCTCCAATGTAAGTGAACAACCTTCCTAGTTTGAACATTTTAAGGTTCGATTGAGTAAACGAGTAAAATATGAAGAATGAGGAAAATGACAAGAGAATACCAACTATATATAAATTATCTGTTCGGAGAAAACAGGCAAACGATAATCCCAGTAATGTAACAGCAATAGAAAAAGCATAGGGCTTGGTGAATAGTGAATCCATTTAATGTCTCGCCTAATTAAGAACTACGGTAGTTCGTGTAAGTTACTCAAATTCAAAAACAACCTTAGCCATTGAAGATTATCGCGTTATTCGACATCAACATACTCTTCTTTGATAACAAAGCGCAGAGTTAGATGGAACATAATGAACGATAAAATTAGTAATAAATGTATGTAACTCATCAATTGTTCTATCACATCAATGTAAAGCATAACAACGCCGATATAAGTTAGTAACTCGCCAAGTTTAATAGCTTGTATATTATTTCGACTGAATGAACTAAAGATAAAAATGGATGCCAATAATAAAACCCCTCCACTCAGTATTATTCCCTTATCCAACATATATAACGCTAGCGCTAATATTCCAATCGAAATTGAAAAAGAATATGGTTTAAGTAATATTGTACTCATCAATTTTTCTCCTTCGAACAAAGGCTGAAAAACCAGCCTTTGTTTAGGTTAAATTAGTCAATCAAAACATCAGCTAAAATTAGTCCAACTGAAAGAATTACCCCTGCCCCAGATCCTATAGCTACTCCAGCTAGCAAAGTTCTTCCAAGTAATCTTGCACCAGCCTTTACAGTATTCGATGAGATCCCTCCATCGACTTGACTAACTTCATTCATTGTTAGTTCCCTCATATTAGTTCTCCTTCAGTGACTTGTATGCCGAAAAAATTGACAAACAAGAACCAATCATTCCTATGCTAATTCCTGTCACTTTCACCGCAAATGTCACTGCAGGTGGAATCAAAAATACGACCCCACCATTCACTTCTTGTACTTCATTCAAACTTAATTCACGCATGTTTTATGCTCCTTGTGTTCGGTAAATTTACCGAGTTAATTACACTTGCTTTTCACTGAGCAAGTATTTAAATAAGTTGGCCTTACAAGTTCTCCCTATATCTGGCTAAGACCAACATCCCTTTTCTAATTAAACGACCACTGAAATTACGCTGCTAATCAGAAAATTCATTTTTTGATCACAATAGCGTTAAACTGCGGCAATAGAGATTTACGATAGGAGGTACTACTGAGAAGTCATTTCTTGCAGCGACTAATATCAAAGCACACATCCAAATTGCTAACATTGCATTCATCCATTGAATCAAAAGTTGAAATGGAATTTAGTTTGCGCACTTATCTAAATCAATGAAGAAAATATTGGGAATAAACAACAATCTGGTGCTTCGTAGAAATGTCATTACTTTCAAGTAATTAACACCAACTGATACACTGCTTAATTTTTATTGTGAAACATTGTGAAAATATTGGGTCGTAAATTTTGGGTGGCGTTTGAGGTTAAAAACACGTTCTCGACGTTACATCAGCAGTCGTTAATTTATTTACATTAAAAATGTCTGCTAGCGACATTGATTACGATTAAAAGCCGTAACACCGAAAACTCTCGTCCTGATTCTTCATAACTCGCTTGCGACGTTCACGATATTCTCGTAAATTACTCTGATATATCGCTATTTATTTTGTTTATGACGTCAACAACCCAAAATCATTTATGTAACCTAACGCTGTTAGGTAATTTGGTTGCAAAACCAGAAATTCGCTATCAGGCAAATCCCGTCGTGGCAATTACCGAAATGGTCGTCGCTACTCATACCAAATGGTACGACAAAGCAAGCCAGCAGTATCGTGAATGGACCAACTACCATACCGTAAAGATGATTGGCGATGTTGTAGAGCGTTCACTATTGCACGCGAATAAAGGCGATATCGTTTTAATTCAGGGCCATTTAGTAGACAGTAAGAAGAATAACCGTCAAATCATTCATGCAACTTATGCGCATCCTTACCCCAAAGGCTATGCTAAGTCGATTAATCAAATATATGTGAGTGGACGCCTTGCAAGCGATATTCAGTTACGCACCACAGAGAACAATCGAACGTTTGCAGAAATCACGTTAGAAATGAACTTCTTTGTTCATTCTCCTATCACTGGAGAGATGAGAAATGTTACACTTACGCGCTTTGTGCATGTTTGGGAAGCACAGGCCATTTACTTGAGTGAAAATGCACAGCTTGGCGATCAACTGATTGTAGACGGTAAACTCAATTACATGAAAAACGACAAGCAGCAACAAATGATAGATGCACATCATGTGGTGCTGTTACGGGCTTAATTCTCTATTATTGGATAAGAAAACGATTGCGCAGGCAATGGGATAAAAATTAGGAATATGTTTAGAAATCTTCGCTATAGCCCTTTGGATGACTTGTTTGAGGTTAAAACTACTACTCGAGTTAACTTCTTAAACCTTGTTACTGTGCTGCTTTTTACCTTGGCCGGTATTAGCATAAATACCAAAGCATTCGCCGATGATTATCGAATTAACCAACTAGCAACGATAGAAAAAAACGATTCCTCGAGTGCATTACAATCTGTCGTTAACAATCCATTCAATAGCAACCAATTGATCACTGGATATGAAAACGGTGAAATTGCACTATTTGATATAGAAAGCAAACAATCAAAGACATTAGTGACACAAGAGAATAACGACTCCTCACTGGTATTTCTTGCGCTACATCCCAATTTCTCACAAAAAAATGAATTTGGCTACGCCATAATCTACAGCAGTCATATCGAGCCACGGAAGCGCAGAGGTAGAACGTTTAGCCAAACTATCACACCGGAAAACACGGATGAAGATACGACTGAATTAGACGCGGTAATATACGAATGGCAATTCAGCACTAGCTCCAATTTAACACCGATGTCAGCAAGGAAAAGAGAAGTGTTTCGCGTTGGCATTGATAACTCAAGTAACGGTATTACCAATATACGCTTTAATCCGTATGTAAAACCATGGCAAGATACATATGGTTTAATGTATATCTCTGTTAACAGAGCTTATTTAAACGCCAATGAAGATACAACGAGTAACGCTATTCTTCGATTTCGTCCTGAAAAATTTGGCTTGAAGAACTATTCGCTTGTCGACAATGGGATTGCACTCAATGACGAAACACATGCGGCAATTCTTATCGGCAACCTTGGCCGCATTAGTTATTTTTCGTGGAACAAACAAAACGAAGAACATCTACAAGTAGCAATAGACACACCACCATCAATTGTATTGGTGGAAGTACCATACGGCCAATTAGCACCAGATTTAACGCAAGTACGTCCATTATTTCAACTCAAGTCAACAGACGTTTCGCAAGCATTTCACACCTATCACCAAAAAGCGATAAGCCATCTTAGGCATCATTTACTCTATTTAGTAAAACGCAGTGGTGCATGGGAACTCACCGCCCTTAATGCCAGCCAACAAACTGGCTCAGTTTTTCTGTGGCAACTACCTTTAGATATTCTGTCATCCAATGGTAAGTACTCACTATTGTCAAGTGTCAGTGGCAAACTAATGCTGCTTGACCATGATACGTTGCATTTGTTTAGCATTTCTTCTACGAGCAATGGCAACACACAAGCCGTTCAGAACTCGACGGAACAATCTCCGAATGAAGAAGAATCAAGTTTAATGATATGGCTATTCATATTTATTCCTGCGGCATTCGGTTTATTTCTCTATTGGCAACACCGAAAAAAAATGGAAGCACGGAAATTATTGCGACGTAAATACGCACGTTTTACCTTTAGCGAACAAGACAAATTTGTCCATTTATACAAACGACATGCCGTAGATATTGATACCACGATCGCGATAAATACAATTGCAAAATGTTCGGTTATTTTGAACGACAAAGAAGTGCTAACACTTTCGCCAAATGATAAAGATGGTTTAAACGCCCAAAAGGAAGCGAATTTAAATAAGTTATTTGTCGCTGAAAAACGCCGTAAAATGGTCGGCGATGAAGTACGTAAGGTTGAAGTGATCTTTATCGACACTGATACAAGTTATGAATGTTGCATATATTTACGCGAAGGTAATCAACGTTACACTAAAGCTAAGTTTGCTGAAGTATGCGAATACTTAATCGATTGGTGCTGGTTTTACTCTGAACAGGTGAACCCAAGTGCAACGGGTAAGCGTATAGCTAAGCCAAAACCAGAAGTTAAAAGCAAGCTCGTCAAAGCAACGATGTCAGCAGCAAATACCGTCACAACTCCAACAACACAAACTCAGCCGATTAGCACGCAGCAACAGGCGCCTGTTGGCAACGACATCGTTCAAAGCGAAAAGACGGCTAAAACAGCTTCTTCGCTTCATGCCGTCAGCGCACCGGAGAAAAAAACGGAACCTGCACCATCGAGTAATAGATCCACAGATCCTATGCTCGATAGTCAAATCATTGAGTCGCTAGACAAACTATCTAAGTTAAAGCAGCAAGGCTACTTAACAGACGAAGAGTTTAATCAGGCCAAAGCCAAGTTACTTCGTGATTTGACCGGTCAATAAGTTCACCCTAGACATGCTAGGTACAAATCAGGTAAAGCAACTCTTAGCATTAACTAGCATTGGCCTAGCTCTGTTAGTTATCACATGGTTATTCACGGTTTGGATTGATCAGGTAACGCTCAATCAGTGGCTAACGCTTTTTGACATTGATAATAGCGTTCACCTAATAGCACTATCTATACTGCTTATGTTGTTAATGGCTGTTGGTTTGCCACGGCAAGTCGTCGCATTGAGTTTGGGTTATCTGCTTGGCAGTTTCAGTGGCACGTTGTTGGCCACATTGATCGCGTGTAGCGCTTGCTTAGTTACATACATTGGCGCCAGAACGTTATTTAGCCACAGAATACACACACACTTTCCCGCACAACAGCAAACACTTGCTCAATTTTTCTCGACTGATACCTTTCAGAAAGCGTTAATTATTAGACTACTTCCTGTTGGCTCTAATTTTCTCACCAATGTTATTGCTGGGTCGGTTAAAGCGCCGGCATGGCAATATTTACTCGGTACAGGAGTTGGCTTTGTTCCACAAATGACATTGTTTGCAATGTTGGGCGCAGGGATAAGTGTTGGCAAGACTAATCAAATCGCTTTAGCGTTGGGTTTGATGCTAGTAGCTGCTTTTTTAAGTTTTAGACTGTACCGGCAGTCTCGAAAGCAACTGCCGACACTTTAGGAAAAGACATCTAGTACCTCAGAAAACTATTACTTTTCTAAGGTAAGTAAGTGATTCACTAGCTCAGATAATTTTTCGTTTATTGAACTATGCTCGAGTTTGTGTGCATTCACTAGATATTTACCATTCACAATAATGGTTGGCACTCTGCTTAAGCCGCCATTTCTTGCTAATGTATTTTGAAAATGTTGCATTTGCTCCACTTCCTTAGCAACCTCTTCACTATTAAACAGCTTCTCAAACGTTTCGTTTTCTACGCCTGCATTAACAAATACATTTCGAACGTCACGCTCAGACGTAAATACCGCACGATACTTGTGAATATAATTAAAAATCTGCGCTACCAATAGCTCTTCTTGGTCAAGATTTTTAGCGACAATTAACGCCTTGGTAAGCATTTTCTGCATTTTAGGAGACGCCATTCGCATAAAATCCACATGACTTCTCACAAATTCTGCACCTTCAGGCAATTGTGCTTTGAGCACTTTAAGGTGCGATTCAAATTCAAAACAATGCGGACAGTAAAATGAAAAATACTCACGAACTTCTGCATCTGATGCAGTTAAGCCGTTAACTTTTTCATAGTGAACACCTTCTTCAAACTGAGTTGCTTGAACACTAAGTGCCGACAACAATAATGTTGCAGCCATGATTAATCGACGCATATAAATATTCCCAATTTTTATTATTAAGGCAGCAATGACAATACTGGTTCTTGCATACTTGCGAGCAGCTCTTTTAAAGAAAGCACTTGTTCCTCCCAGTAGCGCTCAGTATTAAACCAAGGGAAACTATGAGGAAATGCGGGGTCCTGCCAACGCTTGCAAAGCCATGCCATATAATTTACTACCCGCATAGTACGCAAAGATTCAATTAACGCAAGTTCTTTGCTGTCAAAGTCATGAAATTCCTCATAACCTGACAAAAGCGTATCGAGTTGAAGAATTTTTTGCTGACGATCACCCGACAGCATCATCCATAAGTCTTGAATCGCGGGTCCCATGCGACAATCATCTAAGTCGACAAAATGAGGGCCGTCGTCCGTCCACAAAATATTCCCCGCATGACAATCACCATGTAAACGAATCAGTTTAGAAGGTTGATATTGTTTTTCTGCTTCAACAATTACCTGATCGAGTATCGTAAAAAATGCTGTTGCGATTGCTGGCGACACAAAGCCGCTGTCTTTAATCACGTTTCTCGCATCTACCAGCATTTCTTGAGCCGTGATCGCGGGCCGCTCGGTAAAGACTTTCTTTGACGAAACTGAATGTATGCGGCCAATAAAACGTCCCATCCACTCAAGTTGATCTAAGTTATCGACTTCAAATATACGACCTCCACGGCAAGGATAAAGTGCGAAATAATACCCCTGATGTTCAAATAGCGATTCGCCGTCTCGTACAAGAGGTGCAACTATCGGCAATTCCTGCGCCTGTAATTCCAATGAAAACTCGTGTTCTTCTCTTATTTGCGCTTTGCTCCATCGCTGTGGGCGGTAGAATTTAGTAACATATTTAACCTTATCTTCATCATGAAACTGGTAAACACGGTTTTCATAGCTATTTAGTGGTAACAAGCCACTTTCAACAAATATACCTGTGCTTTCAATACCATCTAAAATGAGATCAGGTGTGAGTGAAGTAAAATCGAATACTGACATTAGCGTTTATTAAAGAAGCGCGTTTCCTGTTCAATACGCACATCCTCTTCCTCAGAAATTAACTCGACAACAAAGGTAATGTCATTCATATAACCATTCAACTCATAGGGGTCTACTGAAATACTCATAGGCAACGTATAAACACTCGCAGCTTTGACCATGATTTCTTGTTCACCATGCCATATCGCTTTTTCAATGCCCTCTACTGATAGACGATAACGGTTATCTTTTTGCGATTTGTTAAGTATTTTCAACGTATATACATTTTCAATTTCACCGTTAAAATTCTCTTTCGCTAGCTCAGTACGATCGCGAATGATGTCGAGAGAAACTGGTGTACGCGCGGCAATTTCATATAGCAACAAGCTGGACATTACAATTAATACCGTTGCATAGCCAATTAACTTGGAGCGTATTAGATTAACCTTCTTACCTTCCAACTCGTGCTCAGTGGTATAACGGATCAGGCCTTTGGCGTACTTCATACGCTCCATAACGCCATCACATGCATCAACGCAGGCACCACAGTTGATGCATTCATACTGTAAACCATTTCGAATGTCGATACCTGTTGGGCACACTTGCACGCATAAACTACAATCAATGCAATCCCCCAAGCCGAGGTCTTTAGGGTCTTGTTTGCGAGAACGTGGACCGCGATTTTCTCCACGGTGGTAATCGTAGGTTACAGTTAACGTGTCTTTGTCAAACATTGCTGATTGAAAACGCGCGTATGGGCACATATGCAAACACATTATCTCGCGCATCCAGCCAGCATTCCCGTACGTACATAATGCAAAAAACCACACTACAGCAGCTAAAGTAAATGACGCGTTGAAGGTAAAAAACTCAACAAATACTTCGTCGATAGGTGCAAAATAGCCAACAAATGTTAACGACGTTAAAATTGAAAAGAATAGCCAGCAACTGTGTTTAAGGGTTTTGCGCCAGAATTTGTTGGCATCCATTTCTTGGCTATCAAGCTTTTTACGCTGATTAGCTGTACCTTCTATTTTTTCTTCAAACCATATAAAGATAAAGGTCCATACGGTTTGAGGGCACAAATATCCACACCAAACGCGGCCGAGAAATGTTGTCACGAAAAACAATAAAAACGCACTTAAAATGAACAACCATGCCAGTAAGGTTAAGTCTTGTGGCCAAAGCGTTAAACTCCACAAGGTAAAACGCTGCTCTGCTATATCGAGTAAAATCGCTTGATGGCCTTCATATTGTAGCCACGGCAAAATCGCAAACAGCGCTAAAAAGAAAAAATTCATTTTGCGTCTAAGTTGTTGAAATACACCTTTAACTTTACGAACGTAAATTTGGTCGCGGGGCTTATAATGCTCAGCATCCTTAGGTTTATGAATTTTAATATTCTTTACCGGGATCTCTAAGCCTTTAACGACTTGTTTTTCTTCACTTTTCACTATGAATCCTTGGACGACACGTACTTCACGTATAATCGACTGCACTACAATGATGATTTATTTGAACCAAGATTTTTGAATTCTTATTTTATTAATTGGATCAAATTGATTATTCTATAAAAACAATCACATTATACGACATGATATGAAGAATTTATTGATCTTAATCGTCGCTGTGGCCGTTTTTTTACATTTTTATCCTCAACCTGAACTTGAGGAATTGTATCAAACGTACAAAGCCAAAATATTAGAAGGGTTTTCTGATGCCACAGACACACGCGTGCGATTACGTCCACAAAAAATTTACACTGATCTTGAACCACACTTTAAGCAGTTCAATGAGACAGAGATCAACGCCCTAAAAGAAATAACTAACACTAGAAAGGGAGTCATCCAGTTTCACAACGATTTTTGTGAAGCAAAAAGACGAAGTGCTAGCTTTCATGTAAAAAATCAGGAATTGGTGTGTCGAACGATAGCAAGCTATAGCGAGCTATTTTAAAACAAACGGTATTTTGTGCGACTTTCTTAAAGCTAAGTAAGTCGCGCCAATAGTTCTGCAAACTGTGCCTGAAAAGTTTGTTCCATTTCATGCTTACCGTTAGTAACTACCCAACGTCCATTCACCATAACATCACTGATAGAATTACCCTGACTAGCAAACACTAGGCTATCCAGCACATGTTTATCGGCATGTGCAAATAACCGTTCTTGCTGATGGTTTAACACAAGCAAATCTGCTTGTTTACCTACCGTCAATTCACCTGTATTACTATTGGTACTTTGCGCGCCACCCAACGCAGCTCGTTGCCAAAGGTTTTTACCAACAGAATACTCTTGTTCATTAGCCAGTACCGCACGCTGTTGTCGAATTAAACGCTGTGCGTATTCCAACCAACGCAACTCTTCGATTGGCGAAACTGAAATATGGCTGTCAGAGCCAATAGCAAATGTGCCGCCTTCAGCCAAGAACTCAGTCGTTGGGAATATACCGTCACCCAAGTTAGCTTCCGTTGTCGGACAGATACCCGCGATGGCTTTTGCTTCAATCATGCCCTTACGTTCGTGTTCATCAATATGCGTTGCGTGTATCAAACACCATTGTTCATCTAATTCAATATTATCTAATAACCATTGCACAGGGCGTTTACCATAATGCGCCAGACAATCATTCACTTCCTGCTGTTGCTCAGCAATGTGGATATGAATTGGTGCTTTATCGTCAAGTGATCTTACATGTGCAACTGCAGCTTCTAACGATGTCTTATCTACCGCGCGTAATGAGTGGGGTGCAATACCAACATTAGTATTTGCTATATTTGCACTTAATGCGAAGCAATCACTAACGAGCTGATTGAAGCTTTCAACCTCGTTGATAAATCGTTTTTGCCCATCATTGGGCGCAAGCTCACCAAAGCCACTGAAACGATACAACACAGGTAACATAGTCAAACCGATGCCAGAAGTAGACGACGCATTAAATACGGCACGTGCCATTTGCGCCAATTCTGGATAATGTTGCCCGTCTTGTTCATGATGTAGATAATGAAATTCTGCAACACGCGTGTATCCTGACTTCAGCATTTCAATATACAGTTGCGTAGCAATCACTTCAGCATCTTCAGCCGTTAACTGCCCTAAGAACTTGTACATGATTTGACGCCATGTCCAAAAACTGTCTTTGCCTTCGCTACCTTGCTCACTAAAGCCTGCAAATGCACGTTGAAAAGCGTGAGAATGACAATTAACCATGCCCGGAATCACAGTGCCAACACTTTGTGCATTATCAAGTTGGCCGTCTTCGATTGCAGTTATCTCACCATTTTCTATCGTTAACGTTTTGTCTGTCTGCCAGCCATTGGCGAGTAAAATGCGCTTTGCATGTAATTTCACTATTTTGTCTCCACTTGCTGACTGAATTTGATTAAAGCTTCTACCAAATTTTTCAGCTTAGGTTTTACTTGTGCTGCTTTTGTTTGGTTGTATTCGTTGCTAGGTTCGTTCATATAAGTTGCTTGTGACAATTCTAGCTGCACCGCATGAACATTTTCAGCAGGATTACCATAATGACGAGTGATAAAGCCACCTTTAAATCGACCATTTGCCACTTTGCTATACGGCGCTAAATCGAGCGATTCGATTAATGTCATTAACTCAGGTGCACAGCTTTCACCATTAGCAGTACCAAAGTTAAAATCTGGCAATTGCCCTTCGAAGAATCGTGGAACGTGCGATAAAATTGAATGCGCTTCAAGCAATATCGCACAACCAAACTCAGCTTTCATTTCTGCTAATGTGCGTGCTATCTGTTGATGATACGGTTGCCAATAGTCTTCAATACGCGCTTGTATTTCCGCTTCTGTAGGTTGCTTGCCTTCCAGATACAGTGGCGTATTGTCAAATGCTGTCGTTGGGCACAACTCGGTTGAATTGGCACCGGGATAAAGATCTACACCATTTGGATCACGATTCAAGTCAATCACGTAACGATTATTATGTGGCTTCAGCACTGATACGCCTAGTGATTCAGCAAAATCATAAAGCTTGTCTTTGTACCAATCGGTGTCAGGCACTTGCAGCGCCTTATCGGTCATATTAGCCGCTATCGAAGGTGGGATAGACTCACCGTTATGCGGCATACTGATGAGTACAGGAAGGTGACCTTTGACAAACGTAAATGTATCAGACATGTGAACCCTTAAATGATATCTTCTTAATTGTATATACAACTTGATGAGTAATTTATCATGCCTACTGGTAAACAGGCAAATGCTTTGTTAAACAGCTTTGTTTTACTCAATAAGTTAATAAACTCAGTCGCAACAATTCAGAGTTGAATGTGCATAATCAAGCATAGGAGCTAATGAACTAATTCGCCTTTAACTTATATAACTGAGGTGTAAATTGAGAATTGTAGGAAGTTTCAAATTGGCAAGAAATGCGGCACTGTACAAACAATACCGCAACTAACATAGTGAGAATATTTACATATGTTTTGCTACCGACAATAACACTTGTTCATCCAACCTAACTTTGTAATTGGTATTTACATAGCTGAATGTAACTAGGCCGTCGGTATTGATCACGTAAACAGCGGGCGCTGGCAATACTAGTCGTGACTCCCCAGCAGTGTTTATTTGAAGAGGGTTTTTCAAATCCATCGCATTCAAATAGCGTTTAGTTGTTTTCGCACTAGCAAAATACGCGAGACCAAATGCTTGGCTTAGGTCAGATTCGAAGTCCGATAACAATTGATACCCCAGCGCTTTGTCTTTAATGCTTTTTTGAAGCATATCTGTTGAATCAGTTGATACACCTATGAGTTGATAACCTAAACCAGCCAGCTGCTTCTCAATCGCCTTAAGTTGCCCCATTTGCGTATTACAGAATGGACACCATCCACCACGATAAAAGAACAATATGGTTTTCTGCTTTGCCACTAATTGCTTCAGCGGCAGTACTTTTCCCTCGCTAGTTTTTATTTGTACGTCAGGCACATACTGACCATTTAACACTGGCTTAATATCGTCAACTGATTCAGCAATATTAAGCGAATTTTTTGATTGCCCTGCACTATTTCCCGTTTCAACATTGAAAGTGGGTTGGGCATTAATTGAAATTGAAACCGCCAGCAACAAGCTAGCTAAATTTAAGCGTAGAATCACACATAGTCCTCGTCATTTTGGAATTTCAAGGATAGACCCAACGAATCGAGTTTCACTTTCACAAAACATCTAAATTGAGTCAGGTTGAACTTTATTCTCCTGATCTTATTTTGACTCAAATTAAGCGCTAGTTACTCATAATTTGACATGTAACCTAAAGGTGACTAGAGTAACCTTTAGGTTACATAACATTTAGAAAGGAATTCAGATGGAACAAGCAAAGAAATCAAACAGAACTGTCGATGAGTTAGTCGTTTTCAGAGCTAGAATGTTACTATTCGCTGCTTTTTCAATGGCACTTTGGCAAGGCGGATGGCTAGCCACTGACATTGTTCAAAAATCCAGTGTTTATGCAATGATATTTACAATTATTACTATTACTGGCGCTATATGTTGGTTGATTACAACGGCGTTATTTCTAAAATTTAACCGCGAGATGAAAACACTGAATGCTTGCGATGCCCTGCATGATGAATTGACACAGCAAAATAGAAACCTGTCGATATTTAAGAGTTATTTTTGTCTTTTGGGTTTGATTTGGTTGTCCATCCCACTGATGAACTGGTGGCATTGGGACAGCTTTTTTGTATTGCGTGGCGTAGCGATGATTGCCCTAGTTATGCCGATGCTATTTTTTGCTATAGCTGAGTTGAAGCTAGATATGGACGCAGAATAATGCCCCAACACCAAGTTGAATTAACCAATCACTTAAAAGCTTTTCGCCAACGCGCTGGACTAACGCAAGCGGAGCTAGCCGCAAAAGTAAATGTCACGCGCAAAACAATCAACACAGTGGAAAACCAAGTATTTATTCCATCGACTGTGTTGGCAATGCGATTAGCGCGTGTATTCCATGTTTCTGTAGAAGATTTATTCTCACTTAATGACAAATAAATGTGAGTGATTCAACTACGTTACGCTCTGACAAACTCCCACAGACAATCTAAAAAACCGATTAATACAATCTAAATAACCCATTTTATCAATTAACGGAATACCCGCATACTTGTTACATATTCAACGAACAGGACATTAACATGCTTAAGAATATTGAAGGTCAAACGATTCCAACAATTCAATTTCAAACCCGTCAAAATGACGACTGGGTGACTGTTACAACGGATGACATCTTTGCCAATAAAACGGTTGTGGTATTTGCTTTGCCCGGGGCATTTACGCCAACGTGTTCTTCTTCGCATTTGCCTCGTTACGACGAATTGGCACCTGCGTTACAAGCACAAGGTATTGATGAAATTGTGTGTGTATCAGTAAACGACACTTTTGTGATGAACGCATGGGCAGAAGATCAAGACACCAAAAACATTCGTTTCTTACCTGATGGCAATGGTGAGTTTTCAGCAGCAATGGGCATGTTAGTTGACAAGACATCGCTTGGCTTTGGCAAACGAAGCTGGCGTTATTCAATGTTAGTAAATAATGGTGTGATTAAGAAAATGTTCATTGAGCCTGATTTACCGGGCGACCCATTTGAAGTATCTGATGCAGACACAATGTTGCGTTATTTAAACCCTGAGTGCCAAACGTCTGCAATTACCATATTTAGTAAGCCAACGTGCCCGTACTGTAAAAAAGCAAAGATGATGCTAGAGCAAAAAGGTTTAGCGTATGAAGATTTAACCGTTGGCACCGACGTAACCCTTACCATGTTCAAAGCGATTACCAATGCTGACACTGTGCCACAAGTGTTTGTTGATGGCGAACTCATTGGCGGTAGTGAAGCATTAGAAGCCTATCTATCACGATAGATTTTACGGCAATAAAAACAAAAAACGCCAAACAATGAATCATTCACGTTTGGCGTTTCTCTCTTTTTCGCACTTCTTTATAGCGAAGTATTACACCTTGAAGCGGCCAACCAGCTGATTCAATGCCGCAAATTCTTCCTGTAAGCTATCACACGCTTCGTGCGTTTGTTGTAGATTATCCACACTCTGTTTGTTCAAGTCCATAAACTGCATGATGTCTTCGTCAATCGACTTAATCACACAAGTTTGTTGTTGAGTCGCCTCCGCAACTGCGTGGTTTTCGTTGTCAACGTCACCCAGCGACGAAATGATCATTTGCATTTTTTCATCGGCTGTTGCCGCTTTTTCAACGCTGGTTTCGCTGTTTCGTTGACTCTCTGCCATTGAATTAACCACCGACACGGTGCCTTGCTGCAGATTTTCAATCATGCTTTCAATTTCTGTAGCAGCTTCTTGTGTGCGCTGAGCTAATTGTCTTACTTCATCGGCTACAACCGCAAAGCCTCTACCCGCTTCACCAGCACGTGCCGCTTCAATCGCAGCATTTAACGCCAGCAAGTTGGTTTGCGAACTTACGCCCATAATCACATCAAGAATGCTAACAATGTTTTGCGTTTCAGCGCTTAGCTTTTGAATTTCATCACTCGAATGTCCCATGGTTTCAGACAACTGTCTGATAGACGAAATATTCTCGTTCAGTGCACTCATACCTTCCTGCGATTGGCTCTGCATTGATGATGTAAGCTCTGAAGCATTCACCGCATTGCTGCTAATTTCCTGAGAAGAATTACTCAATTCAGTAATCGCACTTGAAACATTAGTACCACGGCTCATTTGCTGTTCCGCTACTTCAATACCGAAATGGGCGCTTTGTCTTACTTGGTCTATGTGTAAATCCAGTTGAGAAGCGGCATCTTGTACCTGCTTCATCGACTTGTGTACCGTATCAATAAAGCCATTGAAGTTTTGCGATAACTGGCCAATTTCGTCATTAGTACTCACCGTTAAGCGCTGTGTTAAATCGCCATCACCTTCTGAAATGTCACGAATTGCGCGGTTAAGTGTATGAATTGGTTCCATCAATTTGGCGAATAGGAAATGCAATAAAACAACCGTAACTAGCAGACTCAGAATGCCAACGATAATCGCGCTATTACGCGCATCAACCATAGGTTGGTAGGCTTTTTTCTGATCAAGCATAACGCCCACGTACCAATCTACCGATTCAATACCATCAATCGGCACGAAAGAAACGATGCTTTTACCATTAATTTCATTAAGCTGCGTGCTGAAATTTGGTTTTGAGCCCAACACATCTTCAATTTGCTTATTCACCATTTTGCTGTCTGGGTGACTCAAAATTTTACCTTCGCCAGTCACCAAGTAAGCGTAGCCTAAATCGAGAAAATCAATGGCATTTAAGATAGACGCAATTTCATCCAAATAAATATCGCCACCGGCTACACCAATAAATTGACCATTTTGGATCACTGGCGCCACTGCCGATAATACTTGCTGATTAATCGTGGCGTCTAAATATGGCTCTGTGAATGATGACCGACGATCAGCTTTCGCCTGAATGTACCAAGGACGTTGACGCGCATCGAAATCGGGCGGCAGCACTAAGTTTTCGTCGTTAAGAATGAATTCGCCCGTGCTTTCTACACCGATATAGGTATTTTTTAACTTACCCGCTTCTACGGCTTGTTTAACAGCGTTTAGCATGATCTCGCGATCATCATCTGCCTTCGTATTTGCCGCTATTGCTTGAATAATTTGCAAGCGAGCGTTAAGCCAATTAGCAATGTTACTCGACACTGAATGACCAATTTCATCAATCGCACGGTTCAGGTTTTTTTGTGTATCTGTTCTAAGTGAAAAATAATTTATCGAGGTAGATACGGTTAATGCCAAAACAACCAAGGTGGCCGTTACTAGCATGATTTTATGGGCAAATTTAAGCTGCTTCACAACTCACTCACTTCTTATTATGACTACTTCTTTGCCCTAACCATATCATCGCGCCAAAGATAAGCCAATTCCCTCCCCTTTAAATAACTGGATAAACTTCACCCGGTAAAATGGCAAAGATGGTAAACTAGTATTTACAGTCGACAGCTTTCAATCAGAATTGCGAGAAAAACTTACACGTGGATAATCAACCTTTTAACCCCCTACACGGCATCACTTTAAAAACTATCGTAACCGAACTTGTTGAACATTTTGGTTTTGAGCGTTTAAGCAGCGAGTTCAAGATGAAATGCTTTCAACAGAACCCAAGCATTAAATCGACGCTTACTTTTTTACGCAAAACCCCATGGGCACGTGACAAAGTGGAAGCTTTTTACATTAAAAATAAACATTTAGTGCACAAGTAGATTGTCACCTTTTTCAGCCAATATCTTCGAGCATTTCAGTCTTATACCTAATGCATACGTATCCATAACACAAATCTATAAACGCGGTGCATTTTTTACTGGCTTTTTGAGTAAAAATATTGGCACACTAGTCAAGTTGTATTTTGCGTAAATATCGCACGATTTTTAGTTCTCCTAATGTATTCAGCCTTTTTACCTAAATAACAACCTAACTAGCCACAACGATGTAATTAGCCAAATAAATGGAGCCAACGACTCGCTATGAAAGACAGTAATCACTATATTTTAACTTGGCAATGCCCTGACGAATCAGGGGTTCTCGCAAAAGTCTCACAAAGTTTATTTGAGCACGGCGCCTTTATTACCGAAACCTGCCAATATAGTGATCCTTACACCGAAACGTTTTTCTCACGCATTGCATTCGATGATCGCAGCTTAACCGTACCTTTTGCCGAGTTTCAAGACGCACTCGACACGCTCGCCAAACCACTCAATATGGACTACCGCTTGCGCGTACGAGAAGACGTACCCAATATTGTGATTGCCGTTTCAAAAGATGATCACTGCTTGGTCTCTTTGCTGACCAAATGGAAAGCAGGTGTATTGCCCGTAAACATCGTAGCCGTAGTTGGAAACCATGAAGATTGCCGGCCACTAGCCGAATGGCACAATATTCCATTTCACTACTTGCCCATCAGCAAAGAAACCAAAGCTGAACAAGAAGCGCAAATGTTGGAAATATTTAGTCAGGCCAATGCGGATTTATTAGTGTTAGCGCGTTACATGCAAATATTGTCAGACGACATGTGTAATAAATTACGTGGCCATGCAATCAACATTCACCATTCATTTTTGCCAAGTTTTAAGGGTGCGCGCCCGTATCATCAGGCTCATGCTCGCGGTGTTAAAGTAATTGGTGCGACCGCCCATTACGTTACTGCCGATCTAGATGAAGGGCCGATTATCGCTCAAGAAGTGAAACCAATTAATCATACGTTCACGATCGAACAAATGGTACATATGGGGCACGATCTTGAAGCTACTGCGCTTTGTCATGCCGTAAAAATGCATGCAGAACAACGTATTTGCCTTAATGGCGACAAAACAGTCATACTCGTTTAGTCAAATTTCTGCTACATTGCATAGTATTTCGAATCAAGCAATGTAGCAGAGTTTATGACGCTTACTTATCAAATATCTCCAAGCAACCCAGCTAGTCACCTATTTTCAGTAGCCCTCGATTTTCCAACGACCGCAGGACAAAACTATACATTATCGCTACCTGCATGGTTGCCGGGCAGCTATATGATCAGAGACTTTGCCAAGCATATTCATCAAATTGCCGCCAAAGACAACAACGGCAATGCACTTGAACTTACACGCGTCGACAAACAAACATGGCAACTTAACGCTTCTGGCGATTCAGTCAGTGTTAGTTATCAGGTATTTGCCTTTGATTTGTCGGTAAGAACAGCCTATTTAGATACACAGCGCGGCTTTTTTAATGGCAGCTCTACTTTTTTGTGTGTTGAAGAGCTAAAAGAGCACCCTTGTACAGTTACCATTTATGCACCACAAACCATTTCTACCATTGAAAAAGCAGAACAATGGCGCGTGGCTACGGGACTTACTCGCGCACAAGCTACCGAAAAATATACCTTTGGGGAATATTTAGCAGAAAACTACGCAGAATTAATCGATTGCCCCGTGGCTATTGGGGACTTTGATGCGTTTGAGTTTGAAGTTGAAGGTGTAGTACATCACATGGTATTTACCAGTGAACATTATGGCGATCGTGAACGTATGGCACGTGATGTAAGCAAACTTTGCCAACATCACATCAATTTGTTTGGCGAAGCGCCTTTCAAAGAATACTGGTTCATCACCCATTTGCTTGCTAACGGCTTTGGTGGTTTAGAACACAAGAATTCGACCATATTGCAGGCAAGTCGCTTTGATTTGCCCAACCCAAATAAACCAGAAGAACTCACTGACGACTACAAAACATTCTTGTCGCTTTGTTCACATGAGTATTTTCACGCTTGGAACGTTTGTCGTATCAAGCCAAAGGAATTCGTGCCTTACGATTTGCAAAGAGAAAGCTACACCGAACAATTATGGGCATTTGAAGGTATCACCTCTTATTACGACGATTTTTCGTTATATCGTGCGGGAATCATTTCGTTCGACGAGTATTTGAAAGTTCTGTCGAAAACAGCAACCCGTGTTTACCGAGGCAATGGCGAACTCAAACAAAGCGTTAGCGAATCTAGTTTCTATGCCTGGACCAAGTTTTATCAACAAGGGCCTGACGCTGTTAATAACATTGTCAGCTATTACACCAAAGGTTCGTTGATTGCTTTGTGGCTCGATTTAACGATTCGCCAGCGCTCGAGTCAGCAATACAGCTTAGACACGCTAATGCGTGAATTGTGGATACATTTTGGTCGCCCCGGCATTGGTACAAGCTCAGAAGACTTTATCAACATTACGAATATTCTATGTAATGCAGACTTAACAAATGAAATCACATCATTGCTCACACTTCGTGAACGTGTTGATTTAGCGCCTTTACTTGAAGCGTTTGGTATCGAGTTCAAGCAACAAAAATTCAAACTACTCAACGCCCCAGAAACGATTGACAACGGAGAATACCGTCCTTACTTGGGATTACAATTTAAAGAACAACCTAACGGCTTGAAAGTAGTACAAGTTTTTGAAGACTCGCCTGCGACTCAAGCAGGTATTGCCGTAAACGACATAGTGGTTGCCATCGATAATCTCAAAGTCACCGAGAAGTCAATTCAAACCTTAGCTGAGCATTTGCCTGCTAACAAGAAGGTAGCGTGCCACTTTTTTAGAGACGACCAACTCATTCACAGTGAAGTTTACTTTACAGATTCACCAACAGCGGGCGTCGCTTTGGTATGTGAAGATATTGCATTAGCAGAAAATTGGCAGCAGATTCTAGGCTAGAAAAATAACGGCATTACTGTACGGTCGTTATCAAATTTAGTACTTGAATTGACTTCATTTTACACTGTAAAGCTAAAGCGTAGTGATTTGCTGACGCTTTTGCCAGAACCTTTTTATAATGAATATTAGAGCGAAGACTGACTTTGTGTAAGAATTTGAGCTAATTATTTTTGAGAAGCACATTATTATGATCAATATTGAAAAAATACATCACGTTGCCTACCGTTGCCTTGACGCAAAAGAAACGGTTGAATGGTATAAAGACAAGTTAAATATGGATCTTGTTTTGGCAATCGCTGAAAACGAAGTGCCTTCAACTAAAGCACCTGATCCATACATGCACATATTCTTAGATGCTGGCATGGGTAACGTACTTGCATTCTTTGAATTGCCTAATTCACCTACAATGGGTCGTGACGAAAACACGCCAGCTTGGGTACAACATATGGCACTACAAGTGAAAGATTTAGACGCACTTGTTGAAGCCAAAGAGTCGTTAGTAAGCAAAGGTGTTGATGTACTTGGCCCTGTGAATCACGGTGTATTTAAGTCTATCTACTTCTTCGATCCAAATGGTCACCGTTTAGAGCTTGCTGCTAACATTGGCACACCAGAACAGTACAAGCAATTGAACGAAGTTGCTCACGACATGATTGAAGAGTGGGCAGTAACAAAACGTGCACCTAAACATGCCGCTTGGTTACACGAGCAAGACTAATTCACGCGCGAGTTTATTGTTCGCCTGAGTTCACAATTTTTGTCAAATTAAAAGGTAGCTTTTCATAAGCTACCTTTTTTGTGCGCATTTACATAATACGTTTGTCATGTCTTAGTGCCTATTCGACAAACTCAGGAAGAGCGAATTTAATCGCCCTTCGATACGTCCTGCCTCCTACCCAGGGTGAACGGATATATTTCAACGTTCGTGCTGAGCGCGAAGCAGTCGAAGTATGATGTTGTGATTCAATAAACTCAGGATGAGCGAATTTAGTCGCCCTTCGATTTTTTCGTGTTTCACACTCTTGACGTACGGAATATTTCTTAACGCTCATTGCACAGAATTCACTATTTCTTGCGCTTGATCAATAAAGCCAAACCTCAAATCCGTTACGCTAACGCGCAAATAGTTAGCGAGGCAGCACATGGCAACAACTCCTTTTTTCGATCCTACATTACTGAGCAAATATAACACCAGCGGGCCACGATATACGTCTTATCCTACCGCACTGGAGTTTAATAGCGCCTTCACTCAGGACGATTTGGTGCGTGCCGTAAAGCAATCGAACAATAACGCGCTGTCGCTATACATTCACATTCCATTTTGCCACAGTCTTTGCTATTACTGTGGCTGCAATAAAGTCGTTACGCGTCATCGCGATAAAGCCGACATATATCTGGATTACTTAATCAAAGAAATCACTGCTCGCGCCCCCTTGTTCAAAGACCATCGCGTAACCCAGATCCACTTAGGCGGCGGCACGCCAAGCTTTTTAACTAATGAACAACTTACGCGTTTGATTGACAGCATTAATGCATCATTTAACGTTACATTGGAAGTAGAGCAAAGCATAGAAATTGATCCGAGAGAAATTGAGCTATCGCTGGCAGACCATCTGTGGTCACTTGGATTCAATCGGTTAAGTATTGGCGTTCAGGATATTGATGAAAAAGTACAGCAGGCCATTAATCGTGTGCAATCAACAGCATTCATCGCTGAATTTATTGCCCATGCCAAAAACGTCGGCTTTCGCTCGGTAAACATAGACTTAATCTACGGCTTACCGCATCAAACTACTGATACCTTTGCACGCACGCTCGCTAAGGCCAAAGCAATGGATGTCGATAGAATATCCTTATTTAGTTATGCCCACTTACCTAATCGTTTTGCTGCCCAACGTAAACTCAAAGATGAATGGCTGCCAAGTGCTCCTGAAAAATTTGCGTTAATGAAGCAAGCTATAGAAACGCTATGTAGTTATGGCTACGAGCTGATTGGCATGGATCATTTTGCCAAGCCAAGTGATGAATTGGCCAAGGCACAAACTGAAGGCACATTACATCGTAACTTTCAGGGGTACACCACACAAGGTAATGCCGATTTACTCGGTTTAGGGGTTTCCTCTATCAGCGCCATCGGTTACAGTTACAGCCAGAATCAGAAAGAATTAAAAGCTTATTATCAAGCAATCGACGCAGATGCTCATGCGGTAGATAAAGGTTTAACACTTTCTCGAGATGACATAATTCGTGGCGCAGTTATTCGTTCGTTGATGTGCAACTACTATGTCAGTAAGCACCAAATCAATAAACAATTTAACATCGAATTCGATCGTTATTTTGCTGACGATTTGCCAATGCTCGACACCTTTATTGCTGATGGCTTAGTTGAAAGTGATGAAGATGCAATTTACGTGTCGCCCAAAGCTCGATTACTTATACGCAATATATGTATGAGTTTTGACGTTTACATGAAGCAGCACATCAATCAACAACGCTTTTCACGTGTGATTTAACGATTTCCTAGCCCGCAGCAAGTTAGCGCAATTATTTGAAATGAAATAACAAGAATAACAGCGTCACTTGCTGCATTTTTATAATCCTTGCTACCACACAATCTGAACAACCCAAATTTGGCTATGTCTGAACGCTAGGGCATTATCCGTAAATCCTGAGCTTGGCGAAGGACTCACTCACACTTCGACGGCTTCGCGCGAATGTAAAAATATATTCGTGCGCCCTTAGTGCGAGGTACGAGTAATCGAAGGGTTCTTATCTTAGCTTATACGTTGAATAATTAACAAAAATATAAAACTACTCTAATGCCCCCAAACTAAACAGCTGCCCTGCACTTTCAAAGGCCAGAATATTCCCCTGTTCAGTCGTCCTTTCTTCCGCCAATTCCACCCATTGATAATACACATTGCGATGCACTTTTGCCGTGATGTTCCTGCGCACAATGACATACAAGTTACCATTGGCTGAAATAGATAGAGGATGAGACGCATCCAGTACAAATACATCGTCAAGATTAGTTTTGGCCTGCATTGTTAATTGCTCGTCGTCAAGCCATTGCCACTCAGTGAGCATGAGTGGCGCATCTTCAACGGTAATACCGATTTTTTCAACTGGCGTAACGAGGTAATAATTATCACCTTCTTTTTTCAGTACCGATGCGAGTAACTTAACCAAACGATGACGCTTAAACGGCGTTCCCATATAAAACCATTGGCCATCGGCTTTGATGGTTAAGTCCATGTCACCACAAAAAGGCGGATCCCATTTTTCCACAGGCGGCATTGCTTGCTGTTGAATGTCAGCAAAATCGTTGAGCTGTTGGGTCAGTTTTTCTAAGGTCATTGCGCATCCATATTGGCACCGTGTAATATTAATTCTACCCGATATCGAAAAAAGTCAAAATTATCCTTGTCAAATAGCGGTTGATTACTATAGAATTCGCGACTTCATTAAACACGTCTGTTTAATGTTCCTGTGGTGGCATTAGCTCAGTTGGTAGAGCCCTGGATTGTGATTCCAGTTGTCGTGGGTTCAAGTCCCATATGCCACCCCACTTTTTCCTAAACATCAAAGTTCTTAACTAATTTCCCTTATTCATTTGAATTTCACGAAACAGAATCACTGGTGATTCCGCAGTACCATTTTGGCGTGGGTTTAAATTTCATATGCCACCCCACTTTTTTCTTAGATTCAATACTTTTAACTACCTAAACTGATTCATTAGAATTTCACGAAACAGAATCACTGGTGATTCCGCAATACCATTTTGTCGTGGGTTCAAGTCCCATATGCCACCCCACTCTTTTCTTAGATTCAAAACTTTTAACTACCTAAACTGATTCATTAGAATTTCACGAAACAGAATCACTGGTGATTCCGCAATACCATTTTGGCGTGGGTTCAAGTCCCATATGCCCCCCACTTTTTTCTTAGATTCAAAACTTTTAACTACCTAAACTGATTCATTAGAATTTCACGAAACAGAATCTCTGGTGATTCCACAGTACCAATTTAGCGTGGGTTTAAATTTCATGTGCCACCCTACTCTTTCCCATGATTCAAAACTTTTTGCGATCTAAGCTGGGTTGAATACCCCCTCGGCCATTTGATTTTATTAAAAATCACTTAGTTGATAGCGATTTTCTCTCCCTGGTAAGTTGCGCGCGTTAGATTATTATCTTGGATAAACAATAGCTCGCCTTGCATTCCTTTTTTAATACTAGTATCTACCGCCAAAACCTTGTTATTGAAATAAGATTTAACGGATTGCATTGAAGTGTGTCCAACTACAATGCGGCTTACGTCAGCTTTCTCAAGGATGGCATCAAGTGTTTCTTGCTCTAGCCCATTGCCGTAAAAATAGCCACGGTACCAAATGGGGCTCTGTCTATCGTGTAGCGCGTTGACAGCAGGGTTGTTGGACTCCCCTGTTAATAGGGTGTCTATACTTTTCCGGTATTGTTCGTTAATCGTTTCAAAGTCTAACCCATGTTCAACAAATGCAGGCGACAAACCACCATGCATAAATAGTGTGTCATTAACTTTTAATATGGTGGATTTAGCACGTAGCCAGCGGCCTAATACGCTATCTGTGCCAAATAAATGGTGATACTCCTTACCCATAAGGTCCGCAGTAATTTCATAGAAAGGATGTAAGTAACGTAAGTCACCAGTCAGTACCATATATTCATGGTTACCAAGTAGTAGGTGTAGTTGCCCCCCCTGTTGCTTGGCTTCTTGTTCTAGTCGATAGAGCATCCACAAGGTATCTAACACTTTAGGCCCACGGTCGAAAACATCACCGGTGATCACTAGCATGCCGTCCCCAAAGCTCCAGCGCAGCTTGTCGTCGATTATTTGATTGGCTTTAAGCAAGTTTGTAAAAACCTCAAACTGACCGTGAATGTCACTAAGAGCGGCTATCTTTCCTTCGAATTGAATATTAGAAGGTGCTGGTTCAAATACATCTGGGTATGTGAATTTAGAAGAAGACTGGACTAATTTTCCTTGCACCACACTGCGGTCAAGGAAACCTTTCTCAGTATAAAATACGTAAGGGCCATCGTCGTATTCATCTGAGATAGAAAAAGTAAGATCCATGACCTGAACTTCCGAGTAACCATATCTGTTCTTATGGAATCTAATCTCATCTTTAACGCTAATGCAGCCCGCAATTATACAAACGATGAGTAAAGCTCCAACTTTTATTTTATTGGTCATATCGACCCTAACCTTTTGATTATTCCCATAATCCATATCAAACATTAAGTTGAATAATAAATCAATAGCGTAAAATAATTACATAACGACACCTAATACTACTTATTTTCATTCACTTATCTTTGTTCAGCCTACGTTAATCTCTAGCATTCGAAAATACATCTGGAGTTTAGCAATGGCTAACGCGAACAAAGGATATTCCCTATGATGAACAAACTATGCTTTTTAATCTTGTGTATTTTTATTGTTAGCTGTAGCACTACACCTTTCAACACAAGATACGCCAATGCAAATTGGGATAAAATTATTATTGCGCCCTTTGGCGGTAGCTTAGCTGAATCTGCGGAGCTAACCTTTGAGCATGAGTTAGCAGTTACTTCCAGTATCAACGTGATTCCTGCTAGTATGGTAAAAATCCTCTTAACAGAGCATGATCTTATTGATACGTATGCTCAAGAGCCTGAAAAAGCCTTATTCTTGCTTGCAAACAAAATATCGGCAAATGGCATTATCTTCGCTGAAGTTAAATCTACAATACCTTCGAAACGTAACAGTGCCGATTTGGTATCAAACGCGGTAGAAATTTACGCAAAGTTAGTTGATGCAAAGACCAGAACTATCGTTGCAGCCAGCCATCAGGAAGCTTCTGCATTTTTTTCTAGCCCCAATGCATTAGTGAAAGAAGTATCATCAGAGTCGATAGGTGAATTTAGAGAAGTATTTACACTTTTGAGTGCCAATTAATACACGATATTGGCTACTGCGTTATAAACGACTAACTCTATAACATCCTTAACAATATCTGTTGCATTCGAAATATCTTGTAACCTAATCATAATGAAACTTAATTTTTTTGGAAGTAGCTATATGTATGATGTATGACTACTAAAACAATCAATTAAAAGTTTAATTGATCTTGCGCTTGGAAATATGGAAATGTCGCTAACAAGAAAGGTCGCCTACATCCTTTTGACAGTAACTCTATTGTCATCCTGGTTTTTTTATACCCCATCTACACCGTTAACAGACGATGAAGTAGATAATTATGTGCAAAGAATACAAGCTCAGCAGCAAGATCCTGGTGGTAGACATGATATTGACCAGTTGCGCGCATTTTTGCTTGAAGATGATGGCAAGCCCTTCTATACATTCAACCTATACAAATTCAACGGCGATGCCCTATACAACAACGAACTCGAACAAAGTGTAACAGGCGTCGAAGCTTACGCAAAATTTAGTAGCGTTATGGTTCCATTACTGCTGCGCAATAAATCTTACCCAATATTCGGCAGCAATTGGTTGGGCTGGAGTCCGAATCAATGGGATAGAATTGTCATAGTTCGCTATGCCAATCGCAAAGCCATGGCTGAGATTTTTGCCCAAGATGAATTTGCTGATGCTAGCAAACACAAATGGGCGAGTATTGCTAAACATGATCGTTTTGTCGTTCAGGCAACTCATCTCCCCGAATTATCGTGGCTACTGTTATTCACTATTGCTATGTTAACTGTCGGTTTATTGTTAACCGCAAAACGACAAAGTACCTAGAAAGTTATTACCATAAATTATGCAAGAACTAGAGTATAAATTTGTCAACAACTGTGGTGCATCTCTCATTTTCTTAAACGGTTTCAGAATGCCGTACAATAACTGGGACAAGGTATGTGACTTACTTACGTCAGAACATTCGATACTTCGATACAATAGGAAAGGAGTAGGTAACTCCACAAGAGCAAATATAACGCAATCTGGCAAAGAAATTATAGAGCAACTTATTCACTTAATTTCAATCGTTAAACTTGATCCTCCCTACGTACTAGTTGGCCATTCGTTAGGAGGGATTTACGCAGAGGTATTCGCTAGAAAGCACCCGCAGCTTGTCTCCGCTGTTATTCTCGTTGACGCAACACACCCACAAGAAGCTTTATCTAATCATTTAAAAGAAAAAGAACGAAGTCTGACTATTCGCAGGATTTATCAATTTCTCTCGACACTATTCGATAAACACAAGTTCTCTGAGCTTGAGTCTATTGAAGATACTGTCTCTTATCTTCAATCTTTAGGGTCTTTTCCCAATATCCCCGTATCGATAATCACAGGCGATAAAAACTTACCCTTTGTCTCACAATCTAGTCATGATTCACATCGCAAGTATCAAGAAGCATTCCTCGAGTTAAGCGAACAAACAACAATGCATGTGCTTAGTAATAGTCACCACTTCCCGCAAATAAGTGAACCAGCGGAAGTTGCAAATATCATCCTAAAAACAATGTCGCAAGCAAGCATGCAACGAAATAACACTAATACCAATCTGTATAAGTAAAAGTATTAAAAACTAAAAGCCAGCAAGCGTTCACTTGCTGGCTTTACTATGATTGGAAAAGAGTAGTTTAGAACGAAGCGGTTACTTCATTTGAACAACCACCAGCATCACATACTTTATAAGTAAATGAGTTACCTGTTACTCGGCGCTCTCTGTCACGATAAATACCGTTATTTTCAACCGTATCAATTTTCTCGCCATTGCGATATATATCTACCGTTTCTGCACCAGTACCTTCCCAAGTGATGTCTACACGTAAGTTACCTAATCGAGACTTATACGCACGTTTTAACGTTAGCTCCATCGCTGTTTCTGCAACATTTACGTTAACAGATTTAGTATCACTGTTACCTTCACTGTCGGTTACAGTTAGTGTTACTGCGTAAGTGCCGGCTTCAGAATAGCTATGTGTTGGGTTTTGCTCAGTCGACGTATTACCGTCACCAAAGTCCCAACTCCACGTAGCTAAATCGCCATTAACGTCAGTACTGCTGTCTGTAAAGCTAACAGATAGTAAATCTACCTCGTAGCTAAAAGATGCAACAGGGGCCGCAGGTGAAACATCGCCTAAACCGGTAATTGTCATTGACCAGTTATTCAGTGTACCCGTATCTGCACCAACGTTGTCTGACACATTTAACGTCCAGTCACCTAGCGCAGATTCGCCATTAAACGCAGCAGATGCAAAGCTATCAACGATGTCATCAGCACTACCACCAGAACGGTTAACCAATGTTGCCGTTGTACCCGATGGTGATGTCAATGTTACAACTAAGTCACCAATCCATGTATGCGTAATGTTAAGGAAAGTGCTTGTGTCAAATATTGTAATGTCATCGTTAATGGTAATTACTGAGTTCACGCCATTTGAGTCGTTATCAGGGATAGCAACTGGTGTAGTATTCTCATACGTAAAATCGTTTAACCCTTGAGGATTAACAAATAGAGATACCGTTTTTGCTTTAACCAATTCTCCACTCGTTGCCGCTACGGTGAAGTTATAGCTTCCCCATGAAGTATCACCGGTTGTAGGTACGTTTAATGTAAAGTTTTCACCCGGTGTTACTGTGCTTGCAGATAACGTCGCAGTGCCTAGTGAGTCTTCTAACGTTAGTGCAATGTCACCATTCCAGTCAGCAATAGACGACATACTAAATGTGTAAGTAGCCGTTGCACCAGCAGTAATCGTTTGTGCGCCAGGCGTAACTGACATCTTGAAGCCAGGTGTAGGATCCGCATCAATTAGTGCAGTATGCGCATTTAGACGCTTGCCTGAAACGGTCTTGCCATCTAAATCGGCATTGTCATCACCACTATTCATTAGTAGTTCTTTAAGCTCAACGGTTGTTAAGTCAGGGTTTACCGAAAGAACAAGTGCTGCAACACCGGCAACATGTGGCGTTGCCATCGATGTACCTGAGAAGCTATCATAGCCACCGCCTGGAATAGTCGATAAAATTGATGAGCCAGGAGCACCTAAATCAACACTTGTTAAGCCCCATTGGGAGAAGCCAGACATTGAATCTGTATGCGTTGTACTTGCAACAGACAAGACACTTGCGTGCTCATAGCTAGACGGATAATGTGGATTTACATCGTTGTCTACTGCACTGTTACCAGCAGCCGCTACAAATAAGATATCAGCTTGTTCAGAAGCATCGATAGCGTCAGACATTGCCTGACTAAATCCACCGCCACCCCAGCTGTTGTTTAATACGCGAACGTTAACACCGCTATTCTTCAACGCAACCATGTAGTCTAAACATTTTAGCGCGTCTGACGTTGATCCGCTTCCTGACGCATCTAGGAACTTACAACCAACAATTGACACTTCATGGTTAACACCAACTACACCTTCACCGTTGTTGCCCGTCGCACCAATAGTACCCGCAACGTGTGTACCATGGCCGTTATCATCCATTGGATCACCACTATCTGTGATAGCGTTAATACCATGCACATCATCAATGTAACCATTACCGTCATTGTCAACACCATCACCCGGAATTTCGGCAGAGTTAGACCACATATTTGCGGTCAGGTCTGAATGTGAATGATCTACACCTGTATCAATAACACCTACTACTACGTCTCTGTCACCGACAGAAATATCCCAAGCTTCAGGCGCATCAATATCAGCATCGTCAGAACCACCTGTTTGACCGGTGTTATGTAACCCCCATAACTCGTCCATACGGCTATCATCTGGAATTACTTGAGCCTGAACCATGTAGTCTGGTTCTGCATATAAAACTGCAGGGTGATTGCGAAGTCTTTCTAGTGCTTCTTTAGTGCCAACTTTGTCTAGCTTAAAGTTAGCCATACGACCTTGCATGAGCTGGTTATATTTATCATCAACTTCATCGCCATTTACGTCTGAAATTTTGCCTAGTACTAGTGCACGAGCAGAACGACGCTCTAAAGCTGACGCACTTTCTTTGTAAACAACGATGATTGAATCGTCTTTAAACGTAGGCTGATCTACAACCTGAGTTTCAAGTGATGCCATGGCCAGTGTTGGCAGCATAGCAAGAGTTAATGCAGATAATTTAGATTTCATGTTTTGAATCCATTTCCGTTATTATTTTATCCCAAAGCACACGCAATAGGATCTCGGTTTAGATTCTCCACTTTAGGTCTATTTTCTACTTCAATGGAATTTGGCAACGGCTATACTTTAACCACAAAATTATCTTGAAAACTACTGAAAAGTTTAAAATACGCATTTAGGATTATTTTCAGTTTTTCTCGTCATTCCAGCTAATACTTTTACATTAGACTTCATGAATCAGCCTCCTGGTTGACCACTAATACTTTTGTATTATGTTTTAAATACAAAATTTCACTCGCTCAACAAATTACCAGTAACACATTGTTAATTAACAATTATTTTATTTTGATAGTTTTGGGTGATGGGCAAAGCAAATTGAAAAACATATGGTGAAAAGGCAACAATGTGTTTGAAGGTAGTCAGGTTAGATGTCGATTAAAAACAATAATAATAACAATCGTAAAATTGCTTCAAATAGCCTTTTTTCGCTCGGATTATTGTTATTTGCATCAATGCATTCCCCTATCGCCAACTCGCAAGATTTGGCATCAGGCACAGAACTTAAAGACTCTCCATTATCTTTAAGTCTATCTACGGCAGTACCAATGTCAGTTGGCGGCCAAACGCAGCAACTGGTTATTAGTCAATATGGAATTTTGAACAAAGCAACCGTAAGTCAGGCAGCAAATGCTGGTAATAGTATCTCTATTCACCAACAAGGCATCAACAATGTAGCCAATCTCACACAAATCGGTTTCGGTAACACGATAAATTTACAACAGACCGGAAACGGTAACCTTGCTGAGATTATCCAAGATGGTGATGCAAATGTTGCTAATGTAAATCAACAAGGTGAACAGACTTTTATCGTTCATCAAATCGGAAATGACATGGTCGTTAATATTACACAGTATTAATGGTACATTGGGAGAGAAAAGTGAAAATTAACAAATCAATTATTGCGTGTGCTGTAGTAGTTGCACTAGGCGCACAGCAAACCGCTTACGCTGAAGATGACGTCAAAAGCGCACCCGCCATTGAAATTAACAAAGATATGATGGTTGATGCCGTCGGTAACGTTATTATCCTATCGCAGACCTCAGAAGCGGGGGCGATTTTAGGGAATGATGTCAGCTTAGCACAGGAAGGCGATGCAAACGGTATTAATGCCTCAGTTGAAGGAGATGGCAACTCAACTGAAATCACACAAATCGGTAGTGAAAATATTGCTATTTCTACCAGTACTGGTGACTTAAATACAGTTTCAGTCATGCAAGATGGCGAAGGCAACGAAACGCAAAATACCATCAACGGTAACGGTAACAATATAGAAGTTACGCAAGAAGGTGCGGGCTATTTTGGCATTGGCAATGCCGCAACCAATGAGATTCATGGTGATGACAACAGCGTCACAATGGAACAAGGCGACGGTGGACACTGGTCATACAATAAGAACATGGTAGGTTCAGGTAACACTGTTACAACAGTGCAGTCAGGTGTTTGGGGTGAAATCCATCTAGACAATGTTGAAGGCGACAATAACGAAATCGAAATCGAACAAAATGGCTATTGGTCAGAAACTAACATAACGCTCATTGAAGGACATGACAATGAATTGTCATTTGAGCAAGATGGATCACGTAACAATATTGAAATAGCCGAAGTCATCGGTGATGAAAATGTCATTGAAATCGATCAGGAAGGCGATTACAACGCTGTTGTTTCTAATATTTTCACTGGGGCGGATAACGAAGTAACCATCATGCAATTAGGCGATGATAACACTTCAACTTTTGATGTAATCGGTGACGGAAATGACTTCAACGTAATCCAAAACGGCAGCACTAACTCCTCATATGTTGGCGCAATTGGGATGGATAACGAATTTACCGTACTACAAACTGGTGACATGAACGAATCACACATTGTTAATTTCAATGGCCATGAGAATGACGTGAATGTCACCCAAACAGGCGACGAAAACGTTGCTGTTATTCAAGCATCAGAAGTTGACAATACGTTAGAGACTAGTGACAACGAAATCGAGCTAACTCAAACAGGCAACCAGAACGACGCTATCGTTAACATGAGCTCTATACTTGATAGTAATCAAAATGCGGTTGATGTATTACAAGATGGCGACTTGAACTCATTAGATATCTTAATTGAAGGCAGCAACCATATTATCGATATCGCGCAAGTTGGTAACGAGAATATGATTACAGGCGCCAATGGCGACGCTATGCTAATTGGTGGTGCTGGCGTTGAGCTAAGCATTAGCCAAATGGGTGACGGCAACATTGTTGAAGGGTCAATTATCAGCGACATGGGTAGTATCACTATTACACAAGTTGGTGATTGGAACAGCGCAACGATTGTGCAACAATAAAATATAATTATTAATATAGTGTAGCAAAAGGGTGGCAACACCCTTTTCTTTAAAATGCGTAAAACGTTAATATTAATAGTCGCACTTATTCTTAGTACAGTTTGTAGTTACGCTGAAGAAGTAGAGATAGGTGGCTTATTACTCGACAACACATTGAGCCGCCAAGGAAAAGAGTTCTATCATCAATTTAGTCAATTATGGCAGGATTTACCCAACTCTGAAGGAATGAATGTTCAAATTAAAGAGCAAGTCATTCCTCGTTCTGGCACAAAACTAACCGTTAATATGAATAATAAAACGATCTATGTCACATACATGGGGCGCAGACAGCAACCAATTAAAGAACGTGTTGAAGCTGCTATGTTTATTTTGATCGAAGCGATGGCACAAAGTCAGTTTGAGCCGAACAATCCAGATATTGCTAACAACGGATGGTAATTATGAAAAGTAAAATATCGATATTCCTGACCACTATGGTATTTGCCTGCGCCTCGTCTGCATCAGAACTTGTATACACCCCCATTAATCCTAGCTTTGGTGGTAGCCCTTTGAATGGAAGTTTTTTGCTAAGTAAGGCACAGGCTCAAAATAAACATAAAGCGAAAATCTCCGAAAAAACGTATGCAGAGAAATTTCAAGATTCTCTAGAGCGAGCTTACATTAATAAAATGGTACGTGAAATCACTGACTTAGCATTTGGTGAAACATGTGATGTTGGAACACCAGAGTGTGAACAAAGCATATTTGGTGAGGACGCTACCTTCGTGAGTGGCGACTATAGAATTGAAATCATTACTAGTAGTTCCGATAGCATCACAGTACAAATCACCCACTCTGTTACTGGCGAAGTTACTCTTATTGAAGTACCGAAGTTTGGAAACGAGTATGATTAGAGCACTAGCATTCGCCCTAGCAGTTACGTTATCAGGGTGTAGTACCATTGGAAGTATGTTTCCACCAGAGCAGACGGCTGCCGTTAAGATTACACAAACAGAGAGCTTTGCAGAGTTAAAAGCACTACCAAAGCCTAAAGGAATGATCCCTGTATCGGTTTACTCATTCCGCGATCAAACAGGTCAGTACAAGCCTCAGGCGAATGTGAGTTCCTTTTCAACTGCCGTAACCCAAGGCTCTACCTCAATTTTAATGCAAGCGCTTAGCGACTCACAATGGTTTCTACCAGTTGAACGTGAAGGTTTACAAAATATTTTAACAGAACGAAAGATAATTCGTGCGGCATTACAAAATAAAGATGACAAGTCACTTGAGGCCAATGAATTACCACCACTTACAACGTCAAAAATACTGATAGAAGGTGGCATTATCAGCTATGACTCTAATGTTAAAACGGGTGGTTTTGGTGCAGAATATTTTGGCATTGGTGCCTCCGAGCTATACCGTGAAGATTTGATTTCAGTGTATATGCGAGCTATAGATGTGCGTACTGGCCAAGTATTGGTGTCTGTTTCAACGTCAAAAAAAGTGCTTAGTAAAGAAGTCAGAGCAGGCTTTTTTCGATATGTGAGCTTCAAGCGTTTAGCAGAAGCTGAGGGTGGTTTCACAACAAATGAACCAATGCATATCTGTGTAAGACAAACCATAGAGAAAGCGATTACAGAACTCGTCCTTAAAGGCATCGAAAAGAAAGTTTGGAAAGCACAGGATGCCTAACTCTTCAAACCTTAGATATTTCCCTCCTAAAGCAAACGATTCAGGAACCCAATAGATTGGCTCCTGAATCTCTGAGCGTAATGAAGCAATTTGGTCGTTAGTAGTTTACTGACTAATGTCAGTTTTATACCTAATCAACTAGCGAAGTATTGCTGTGACCATGCGAGTAATTCTATGCGGTTTCGAGATCTCGTTTTTCTAAAAATACTGTATAGATGAGTTTTTACCGTATTTGGGCTGATATGTAATTGCTCTGCAATTTCCTTATTTTGGGCACCACTGGAGATCATATTCGCGATTGTTTGCTCTCTTCGAGTCAAATTATTCTCTATTATTTCTGGTTGATTTGATTTCAACTTAGATTGTGGCCTGTCTGGCTGATTTTTCAATAAGTCTGACAACGCCTGATTCATAACCGAGCGTTTAAACCAACGTTCATTTTTCTTAATGTTTTCCAACCCTTTTAAGACGATATCTGCTTTATCTTCTTTATAAAATATTCCCTGTATACCTGCTAATAAAGCCAATTTTTCACAGAAAGCATTGTGTGTACAATTAAACAATACGATTTTAGCGTTTAGTGCTAACTGCATAACTTCATCAGGTAATGTGTCATCACTCTCATGGTTAAAACAGTCAATAAAATATATATCAAAGTCAGGTATCGCTGAGTGATTTGGAAAATGATGACTTGTTGTCACTGACAATTCACCTAACTTTATCAGATTAACGAATTGATTCAGTTTCGTTTTATGTTGTTTTGTACTAATTGCATCCTCATCACTAAGTACAAAAGCAGATGCCACAGACGTGTTATATAAACTCATAGCCTCTCTTCCTTTATCGGTCTATTCGATTTGATTTGAAAATCAATTTGGGGTGTATGAACAGGTAAATATAGAAAATACGTTTATTCATATCTATGCGTTGGATTAGAGCTAAGAGAATCTACTTATTTGATGCTGCTCAACTCACCCAGATTTTTAACATTTTTATAATGTTTTTTACATGTGTGTCAAGAATCCATCTGAAATATAAAGCAGCATATGATATACCAAAACGAGATAAGCAAGACATACCACATTGTAGAGCTCATTTTTGTATATAAATTAGCAGTATCAATTGTCAGAATAATTATATGATAGGGGCAGCTGAAACCGTCAATGGAAGGTTGTTTTGATTTCAAATTGTGAATATTTTGTCACTTAATCGCGTGTGCAATAAACTGGCGAATCGCGTCGTTTTCTGATGGCGCAGCAATCGACGGGGTGATGAGTTTTGGTTTAACGAGGTAGTTTTTTTCAATGAGTCTTGAAATAATAGGCAGGTAATCTAGTGAAACTTTACCACACAGTAAGTTAATGAAATCGGGATTAGTTTCATAGGCATTAAGTATATGGTGTAAGCCTTTTAAGTATAAATAATCCTTGGTAAAACCACCTCCACGATAAACACGCGTAGTAATGGTAAACGCTTGGTCATCAGCTACATTATGTTGTTCTTTCAAGAATAAGAATGTCTTTTTAAAGTCCTTTTCTTTGATCATTGAATCAACCGCCAACACTCTCAATGCAAGCACTTTCAATCTGGGTACGGTTAAGAAGCCCGCCAAATATTCACTTAGAATTGCAATGCCTTCTTGGGTTTCAGTATTCACCGGACACCCTACCGAAAGCACCTTCAATGGTTGGTTACGAGCGTTTAACGTTGTTAACAAATGCACACCTAGCTCATGGTGTGCCAGAGCGTTTACTTCAGTTTCAGGTATATTTGCGGCGCTATTAACTTTCACCGTTAACCCTGATACCAGTGCGTTGGCAATCATGCTGTCATTGAGTTTAATTTTGTACTCATAGCCTTCCTGTTGCGCGAATGCTTCTAATTTCGAAACAATTTCAGGTGCTGATAAAATCGACGATTCAGTTTCTTTCTTGTCAAAATCATCGGGCAAATGCAAAATGAAGCTCGCATTTCTCAGATCTTTTTCACTGGGTTCGCCAAAGTAACGTAGTGAATCATACAAAAACTCAGACGATCCAATCGATTTAAACTGATCAACTTTATCAACGTAAGACTCAATAATACCGCTATACAGCACCATCAAGTCTTCATCACTTAGGTCATCAACGGGCAAATTAAACAGTTCACGCTTCTTTTTGAAGGTGTCGATGTCATGCGTTGTATAGACAAAGCTGGGGCTGGTAGAGAATTGAGAATTAAAAAACGTTTCTTTTTGTTCTTTCAAATTAAGCGGTGCTACAGCAGATAGAATATCTATGCCTTGCACTGCATTCGATAGTGCGGTGTCTAAGTCGTTAAGTTTCTCTATGTCTACGTTCACTGCTCAATTTGTCCTACACCGAAGTAACTAAAGCACATTACAAATGCTTGAAATTTCGTTAAGTTACTTATTGCTCTATACAAACATCATAGTGCAATTAGTCACAATTGACATAGCATTAAGATACGTTAGCCAGCATTTAACTTACGTAGGGCTTTATTCGCCTGCTTTTTCAACGTACGAGTAAACGCTTTCTCTCGTAGCTCGCGATAGGTGCTAATGGCCTTTTCTCTATGACCTGCTTTCGTATATAACTGCGCCAACAGCAATAAAGCTTCTTGATAGTCTTGGTCTTTTACATGACTATTTTGGCGTAATCGTTCTGCAGCAATAACACCGTTTGAAACCGACATTTCGCCATCTAAACTAAAATTTGCCACTAACCAGCAAGCAGTTTCCCACTTAATAAACGCTTCATATTCACTGGCAGGTAATTGGCATGCTTGCCAAAATGCTTGCCCCGCCATCAGTTTGTTCTCAAAAGTCCACATAAGTTGCCCTGCGCGTTCTACAACTTCAACATTTGTACTGTATGCTTTTGCCACTTCAAGCGCGTATTCAATTCCTTGGGACTTATTTTGAGTATTTTGCAAATAGTCCATGTAGGCAATTTGCGAAAATGGCGAATCAATTTTGCGTAATTTGTCGACTATCGGTTGTTGTTTGCCGGGATCACCACCCATCATAGAAGGTTGGCCATAAGCTTTTGCAGCTTCCATTTGGTATCGAGCGTTATCTGGTGCGAGTTTAGCCGCTGTAGTCGTTGCACTGACGTATCGACTGAATTTCGACATTTTGCCAAATATCGATGAGCGTTTAGCCAGTGTCAGCCATAGCTGCCCAGCCCAATATTGCACTTTGGCATTCGCGCTATGCTGTTGAACAAATAGTTCCAGTGCACTTTCTGCACCGTCTTCATCACGTTGAATAGTTACAGCCAATTTCAAGAGCTGCTCATCAATCGTCAAAGGTCTTTTGGGTTGGCTTAATAACTGATCGATGTTTTGATAATCACGGGCATAATAACTCACTTCTAATTGCTTGACCTCTATCCCCTGAGCTGTCACTTCATTTGTGGCTAGAGAAAAAACAACAGATAAGCAAACAGCTGCCAAGTTTGACATTGTATTCATAACGTATTCCTTGTTTATATGTGATGTGGCAAGTCCCCCAATGGCAACACTGTCATTGGGGGAGAACGTTTAATCAATGGTGATAATGTTATTCGCTAAGTTTCGGTCGATATAAAACAACTTAGGGTCAATTTGCACATGGCTAGGCTTAGTATCGCTATAAAGCTTTATTTCGCTGCGATCTTGGTTGAAAGTAACCTTATCTATCACTAACGCATTGCTATCGTCATAAGCTGGATAACCGTTATAAAGTGCTACATGTATTTCTTCTTGCATTGGCACTTGGCGCTCATTATTCGTATTTAAGTCCACCGAGTACTTTAACGTGATAACATCAATTGTCGTCACGTAATGGCTTTCACTCATTGGTGTCGTTTTTGCGCTGTGAAGCTCAAATTCATGAAAAACTACACGTTTAAACAAATCATCAATACGTTGCGCCTGTTCTTCAGTTGCTTGTTGATAAAACACATCAAGTAAGTCGAGTGACGTTGGCTTATTCGGGTAACCATTAGCAACCAACAATTGTTGCAATGCACGGTTGATTTTTTCTTCACCCAACACATCAAGCAATGCGTACATGCTGTGCTGTCCTTTGCCATAAAACAAATGTGGATCATAACCCATGGTAAATAGCGGCTGTTCAAACTCCGTCATGTACGGACGCATTTTCAGATACATGTCTAGTGAGTTATTGACTAAATCAAAAGCGCTGGTTTCATCATATGCCGCTTTGGTGACTACCAGTTCTGTATATTTGGCTAACGTTTCTGTTAACAATGGTGCACCGGCTATGTAGTGAGGCTCCAAATAATCTCCCCAATACTGGTGGGCAAATTCATGAGAAATGCCACGTAGTTGCGGATTAGCTTCATCCAAGTCAACGTTTCGACTATCCAAATTAAACATACGATTTTCCACCCCTACATACATGCCCGGTTGAGCACTACCAAACGACTGCAGACTCGAAAAATAAGGGATCTCTACCACAGCATATTGCGCGGCGTGATACGGCTGATAATGCTCAGCAAAATAATCCATGGTTTGCGTTAACGCTGTTAGTATCATGTCGTTGTCGTTATTATGCGCTGGGTGATGATAAACCATCAGTTCAACACCATTATGGGTTGTGCGAGTCACATCGAATTTTGCCGACACTACTGCTAGTTGCGCTTTAATGCGTTCACCGCTTTGATAGTGAAAGTAATTACGCCCTTGTTCAGACCACTGCTTTTTCAGCGTACCCACAGTAACAGCCGTTTGTTCGCCCGACGTTGATACCACCGCATTGAAGTGCAATCTATCTTGCTTTTGTACCTGCATGCCATGATGCGGCATTGTACGCGTTAGCTCAGGAAGTTGATGCTCTTTTCGTGCTTCATCATCACCTAAAACATAATATTCCATGAAGCCAAACTGCGGAATAACGTCTTCCAATTCAATGTAGCTGCCACCTGCCGTCACGTAATGCTCGCCATCAAGCTCACCAAAAGCGTTATGTGTGGCTGCAATTTTAAAATCAACCTCCGTTGTTGCTTGAGGCGCAAGCGGCTCTTTCAAGTTAAACAGCATAGTTTGATGGGTTTTGTTGTGCTGAGCTAGGTCTGCATCTCGCAAACTCACTTGATACTCCACATGGCTTTGGCGTAACACCGACACTAGCACTTGTGAAATTGGCTGTGATGTTTGATTTTCTATCACGTAGCGGCCAGTTACCTCATACTTGCGCTGCTCAGGATAAATATCCATCGCGACATTTACATCGATAATCGTTGGCGTTGGTTTGTCTTCAAACTGGCGATAATTTTTCTCATAGTCAGCCATTAACGCAATTTGTTGCTTCTCTGTGTAAAACTGATTAAACACATTTGTTTGGTAGAAAATGTAACTACCGGCTCCTATACCCAGCACTAAGAAACATGCTAACGCCAATTTCCCAACCGTCGTTAATTGTTGAGCAACATTAGAAGCACCTCGTTGCCAATATTTCACGGTTAATACACCAAGTAAGCCCGTGATGGATAACCAGTACAAGTTATACCAATGTGCCGCTTGTGCATGATAAATGGTGTCAGCCATTTCAGAGAAAATGAAATATGGCTGATAGGCAAACACTACCAATGGGTGATCTATCAAGAAGTGTTTCATCAAACCACTTAACACAAACACACCTAAACCCAACAATAAACCTATCGCTTTAACTTTAGCAAAACGCTGCAAGAACAAAGTTATTAATGCAACTAACAACATTGGGACACCACTGTAGTAAAACAGCAGCAAGTACAGTTGTGGCTGAACGTTAAGCTCCCCTTGCGTGAACTGAAACAATACAGACGCAACAATGCTAACCAAAATCAGGGTAAAGCCAATCGCCAGTGCAGTAGCTAACTTAGTGAAGTAAAACGTCGCATTTTGCGTCGGCGTACAATCAACTAGCGGTGCAATTTTTACCAAACGTTCGTTCCAGAACAGCTCCACTGTGAAGAATATCACCACTAACATGCCAATTTTGGCGAGCGGCTCCTGTAACAGCTCAAGAATCAATGCAGTTTGTGGCAAATATGACTGCCCATTGGCAATTGGTCCTTCAAAAATACTGCTCACTAGATTACCTAAGGTAAACGCAATGGTGGTGATCATCAGTACAATGAATACCTTGCCTTTCGTTGCCGTGAAGTATTCAATTTTGAATTTAGACCAAGCAACGGCGAGATTTAGCTTTTCAAAGTTCACCATAGGCGTAATGCTTTGATAAGGTTTTACAGCGTTAGCCACCGATTTTTCAGCGGCCGATTGAGCTGGTTTTTCAGACTTAGTGTTACCCTCATTTATTGCTCTAAAAGTAAACATTTTGTAGGTAAATACAAACAAACTAAAACTTATTGCTAACCATAAGATGCGATTGAATAACAGATCACCAGACAGCACAGGTAAGAAAGTATTACGTTGTTCAGCGCTCCAATATGCTGACTGCTCCATAAACGCAATTAATCCATAAGGCTCTAACAAGGATGCAAAACCATGGCCTTCACTTAACACAGAAGAACCTGCCATTAGTGGCGAGTTCCCAAGTATTGAACCAATAATGTAAATCACATACAGTACAATGCCCGACACAAATACTGTGATCATGCTTTTGCTTAACATAGCCGCTGCAAATACCAACGAAGTACATAACAAGATGCTCGGTACTATGAAAATCAAATAATTCACCAGATAAAAGCTCAGGTGATATGGCCCCAAGAGCTCAGGTTCTAAGAAGTAAGGCGTTATCATCATCGCAATAAGTGCAACGAGCAAAATTAAACAACCCGCTAATGCAATACTCAAATAACGACTGCCTAAGTATTTAAACTTATCGATAGGCGTAGAAAAAATCAGCGGTTCCATCTTGTATTGGTTGTCGCGCAGCACAGTAGCAGAGGCTAACACGCAGATAACAAAGATAATATTAGGCGCAATAAATAATAGCGTCTGTGTGATCGCATGTGCTGAATTAGCATATAGCAAGGCTGAACCACGTTGCGATGTGATCAACACCGCCATCCAAACCATTACGACAGTCACTGCCCAAAAGCCGCCCTGTTTGATTTGTTGTTTCAATTCAAAAGGTAATAAATTAAGCAACGTCCTGACCCCCTTCATTGTTTTGTCCAACTCCTCTGGCTTTATTCAGCGTGGCAAAGTACACGTCTTCCAGGTTGGGTTTAACGGGTTCAAAGCCTAATTCCGGCTGAAATTCACTTTGAACAATCAACTGAGTTTTGCCAGTAATTAATCGCTCAGACAACACGTTGAACTTGTTGCGATAATTGGCTGCTTCTTGCTTACTCACCATTTTTGACCAAACTTGTCCGTCCAATTGATTGATAAGTGCTACAGGCTTGCCTTGAAGCTGAATTTGACCATCTACCAATATCGCCATGTTCGGACAAAGCTGGCTAACGTCTTCAACGATATGTGTAGAAAGAATAACAACGATGTTTTCGCTGATTTCACAAAGCAAATTGTGAAAACGGTTACGTTCTTGCGGATCTAATCCAGCCGTTGGTTCATCAACAATGATTAAACGAGGGTCGCCTAACAATGCCTGCGCAATACCAAATCGTTGGCGCATACCACCTGAATAAGTGGCAACATCGTTATGACGTTTGTCATATAGATTAGTTAAATGCAGTAAGCTTTCGATTTGTGCTTTACGCTGCTTTTTATCAACAATCCCTTTAAGCAAGGCGATGTGGTCAAGCAACTCATAGCAGCTTGCCTTAGGGTAAACACCAAACTCCTGTGGCAAATAACCTAAGCATTCACGCAAGATATTGGGGTTTTGGATAATGTCTTTATTATCGAAGCTAATCTGCCCGTGCGAAGGTTGCTGCAAAGTGGCTATAGTACGCATGAGTGATGATTTACCTGCGCCGTTTGGACCAAGTAGACCAAACAATCCTGGTGCAATATCAAGTGATACAGATTTTAATGCCTGCACACCATTCTCATAAGTCTTTGATAAATTTCTTATAGTTAACATACGTACTTCCAAGTGATATTCATTTAGGCGTATAGTACAATCACCTAAATTTAAATAAACAATCAAATGACGAACGACGACTAAATCATGTCGAACGACGTCTTTTGGCAAACTGACTCAGTTAAAAGCAGGGAAATTTGAAAGTCTGGCTCAAAATAATTGCACTAATCACTAGCTATGGTGCCGCTTTATATACAGTGTATAAAACCACTAATCCAGAAATACTCATCGTATTTTTAACTGTCAGCATGATGTTACCCTTGATCTACCTCATCCACGATCGTGCGAAACAAAAGCAGTATATTGATCACCTGCACCAAGAAACGCTGAAAGCCGAGCTAAACTTGCTCAAGAGCCAGATTAACCCGCATTTCTTCTTCAACACTTTGAATAATCTCTATGGGCTTGCTGTTGAAAAGTCAGACTTAACAGAAGAAATTATCTATCGCTTGTCACAAATGATGCGTTTTACTATTTATGAAGGGCGCAAGCACACTGTTTCGGTACAAGATGAAATCGCCTATTTAGAAAATTTTATCGAGTTAAATCAATTACGACATGCCGAACGACTCGACATTCAATTTGCCAAAGAAATTGAAAACACTGAGCAGCGTATTCCCCCTTTACTGTTTATCAACTTGCTAGAAAACGCATTTAAGCATGGTGTTGATACACTCACCCAAAACCAGTTCATTCGCTTCAAACTTGTTACCAACAGCAAAAGTATCTCGTTTAGCATTACTAACAATTTTGACAAGCAAGTATTGGATAAAAATAAGCGTAATCGTAGCGCGGGTGGATTGGGTATAGAGAATTTACAACGGCGGTTAACACTACTTTTTCCTGACAAACATCAATATAGTAGTGCAGAGACTGAAGGCACGTACAGCGCCACAGTTACGATTGATTTAACATAGAAGTAAACCGTGATGACAACGATTAACTACCTGATCATTGACGACGAACCTGTTGCACACAAGCTCATTGAACGATTTGCCAAGACGCATTCAACGCTTAGATTAGTAGGCCAATGTTACAACGCAATCGAAGCGAAAGCGCTGCTTGCTGAGCATTCTGTGGCGCTGATCTTTCTTGATATCAATATGCCGCAAATCACAGGCTTTGAATTTTTACAGGGGTTGCATAATCCGCCTCAAATCATTGTGATTTCAGCACATCAAGAATATGCGCTTGAGAGTTATGAATATGAAATTACAGATTATTTGCTTAAACCTTTCAATGCAGATCGTTTTGATAAAGCCATTAAGAAAGTCACTGACAAACTCGCACTACATGCCCAAAGTTCTGTCGACCAACAAACAGGAAATACAGATCAACAAGCGCACATCTTCATTAAAGACGACAAAAAACATCATCAAGTCGCCTTAAGCGATATCTTATATATCAAGGCCAACGGCAATTATACTTCGGTCTACCTCAAAGACTCTCAGTTACTGAGCCAAATGAAAATATCTGACTTTGAAAAGCTTTTACCTGAAACTCAGTTTTCTCGCGTTCACCGTTCGTATTTAGTCGCTCACCACGCACTTACGCTGATAAAAGCCAACGAAGTTCAAATAAACGATGTTGTCGTACCTGTAGGTCGTGTATATAAAGAAAAAGTGGCAGAATTAGTAGGGAAAAAGTAGCTGCTTGTTGTATTTTGCCACCACCTTTAATTGCATTTTATCACCACCTCTAATTGCATTTTGCCACCACACCTAATTGCATTTTGCCACCACACCTAATTGCATTTTGCCACCACCTCTAATTGTATTTTGCCACCCTAAGGTGTATTCTTAACAGTCTAAAAAATAATGACGAACTGCAATCTGAGGCAGCAATTGACTATTTATCCAAGGCCAGCAAAAAAGCTTATTGAAGAGGCTTTAACTGACACTCCGGTAGTGAGCGTAGTAGGCCCTCGTCAAGTAGGGAAAAGCACCTTAGCCAAAGCAGTCGCTCCAGACAGAGACTACCTTACTTTAGATGATCAAAACCTACTAAGGTTTGCACAAGAAGATAGTGCTGGGTTCGTACAGTCACTGCCTAGATTTGTCATTATCGATGAAGTTCAGCGAGCGCCAGAGCTTATGTTGGCAATTAAAAAGAGCGTTGATGAAGATCGGCACCCTGGACGTTTTTTACTAACAGGTTCTGCTAATTTAGCGCTAATGGAACAAATACAAGACTCCTTAGCTGGTAGGCATGAACCCATCAACTTATACCCATTAACTAGCCATGAATTAGCATCAGTTCATGTCGACAAATGTTTCGTTAAAGGACTGCTCGAAGAAAAAATAAACCCTCAAATAAACGCATATTCAAATACTTTAGATACACTCAAGGATGCAGTTAGTCGCGGTGGTTACCCAGAACCACTAACCAGAACGGAGCGTAGGGCTCATCGATGGTTTACCGTTTATTTAGAAGACGTAATCAATCGTGACGTTAAGGCTCTAGGCGACATTCGAAATTCAGAAGCGCTGCTAAGAATACTAAAGTTGTGCGCAACAAGAACAGCTTCGCTATTAGAAATAAATGCTTTAGCTAGAGAAGCCCAGATTAGCAGCGAAACAGTGAAATCGTACATAGCCACGCTAGAAAAGCTATTTCTTGTTAGAACGCTACCTGCGTGGTCAAGCAACCTCGGTAAGCGATTGATAAAGTCGCCCAAAATTCACCTAATCGATTCAGGCATGCTTTGCGCGTTATGTAATATCAATTCAACTGATTGGCTAACGGAAGCAAAACTGTTTGGTCATGTCATCGAAAGTTATACCGTTCAGCAAATAATCGCCCAAATTTCTTGGCTCGAAGAGGACATAAAATGCTACCATTTTCGTGACCAAAAGAAGCGAGAAGTGGATTTAGTTCTAGAGAAAGGAAGAAGTGTGTGGGGAGTTGAAATGAAGCGATCCACAACAATTTCAGATGAGGATTTTAAAGGTCTGAGAATATTAGCGAGCACAGCTGCGGACAGATGGAAGGGCGGCGTAATATTTTATAGTGGCGACCATATTTTACAAACCCCTATCCCCAACACATTTGCCGTTCCTTACGGTGCTTTATGGGATGGCATATAGTGAATTCTTCGCTAATTGAATGTACAAGCAACGATAAGTTTGAAAACCAATCATGATCAAAATACTAGATAACTCTGATACGCAAACTTCTCTTCTCATTTTTGGCGTTTTCCAAAGTTCATACCGAATAGAAGCAGAATTGCTTAGTGTAGAAAGCTTTCCACCGTTATCTAGAACCGCTACCGACATCCAAAACGCGACAACGCTATTCTACGGGTATTATGAAAACGATGGACTAGCAGCTGTAGCAGAAATTACATTAAGTGACCAATGCGTAGAAATTGATAGCTTTACTGTGTCGCCAAGTCACTTTAGAAAAGGGATTGCCAATAAGCTACTTAGTTATATTCTGAAAAAATATGAGTCACTACAAGCCATTGTAGAAACGGCTGTTGCCAACACACCTGCGATTAACTTATATAAAAAACATGGGTTTGTTGAATTTAAACGTTGGACTCCATCACATGGCATTCCTAAAGTGGCAATGCGAATAGCGTAAGCTTTTTAGTTGCGTTTGACGCAAATTCAGTCAAGGTTGAATAAGCGCTAGTACCGCTAATAGAACGTGCTGTACTTTCAACGACCCATATTTTATGAAGCGTCTTACCGAACATTCAAACCACCCAGTCTACGAGCTACTTCTTCAGTGAACGCACGACAACACCGTTAGCTCCTGGGGTAAAAAACGCTCTCATTTCTTTACGCTCACGATTTGAAGGCGCTACATTTGCAATGAAAAGACTGCCTGTATTATTTTTGGCAGTAAATAATTCTTTCTTTAATTGTGTAATGGATTGCTCATCGGAATAATAAACACTTAGTCCGCAAACTTTATCATTACAAGAAATCCCCTGACTACTCAGGTCGGTTGTACTAGCAATGATATCAGTTAGTACACTATTTAATTTCTCTTCCCTTATATATGCTTCATCCGTCAACTTTTCAGTAGACATATGATTCAATACTTCTTGATAATTAACGCTAGAAATAATGGCACTGATTTCATCGCTCTTTGCGGCGCCATTTACTCGATCAAAAATCTCCACAGCAATATTTTTATTCAAATCGATGATGCATGACGAATTATCTTCTTGATTTATGCACAGTCTATTTTTTAGGTTCGCTGAAACATGATCATCCTCAAGGGCTACTTCATAATCTGACATTGGCTCATTTGAAATATCCATAGTAACCGATTCGTGCCCCTTAACCTGAACTTTACTAGCGCTCTCAAGATCGGTTTTGATAGGCTGATTAATAGTGTTTTGGTGAGTGTGGTTTTCTTTATAATCAGATGCGGTTTGACTATCGTTGAAATATACTCCTGCCAAAAATGCTAAACCGATTAAGGCAGCATAAATTAAACCCTGTTTCATATTATTCCCTTACATAAAGTTGGCTAAAATAGCTCAGTAAAAACCCAATAGCAACTATCACAACACAACTTCAAGCCATTAATTTAAAACAAAAATTCTCTATGAAATGACTTTCCATCTTGCCACCTATTTATTGTTAAATGTAAACTCAGTAACAACATATACAGGTGTTTTTTTCGGGTTCGTCTCAGCATTCACATAATGAATTTTTTTCACCGCTTTAAGTGCGATTTTATTCCATGCCCCCGTAGAGTCTGATTTAATGATTTCTGAATTATACGTATTACCATTGGAATCAATTAGGTATTTAACCAATACAAACCCGTCAGTCGATGGCGGAACATAAGAGCTACTAGAAAAAGAAAAGCTCTCTGTCTTGTGAATCCAGTATTTATCCAGTTCGGTTTGTTCGATATAAATAGGGGTTTGGTTATTTAAGAACTCAGGTGTGGAACTACACCCGAACAAAAACCAAGAAATGAGTAAAAGAATAAGTGAAAATTTCATAAAAACTCCATGTAAATTAACGCAATAGTGTTAACAGCAACTAAATTCCATCACAGAGAATAATCGATTTTGTCGACAAATTGAAGTGATGAAGTCCAACTATAAAGATTCAACAATCTTAGTGATATACATATTGTTTTCTCGCACTTCCACGAAATAAGTCCCCCACACTAGCGTGTTTATTCCTTCAAAATAGGATCTGGCCGTATATTGCCCCCGGGTAGGCGAATGAACGATAAAATCGAACATATCCACTTGGAAGTCTTCCCATTTTATTTTTGATTCAAACAACGACTTCTCGACCACTCTGATATAATCGGCTTTGTTGTAATGTAGGGTTACACCTTGAGCACTCGAGCCAACATTCAATTCTACTTCTAAGTCGTCAGATAGATATGGATAAATACGCCTAGGTGACTCTTTAGTCAGCTGCCAAAGTAGCTTGCCGAACTCTTCGATTCTTTTTTCTGTCAGTGGCTCTGCAGCAATGCCGATCTTCGGTATCAGCATTATCAATACGGTTACCAAGACACCAAACCACTGATGAGCGATGTTCATAGATCTATTTCACCTTATAACACATAAGTTCACCATAGGAATCGTCCAAGTATTACTTGCTTCAAAGTCACATAATCAATTATAGAAGTCTTGAGAAATTATCCAAAGATTAGGTGTACTTATCTAGAGCCTATCTTGTACGAACATTGATAAATGTCTCTTTTGCTCTTTGCGAATAGAAAAGATAGGGAGACCAAATCAGTAAACTAAAAAGGCTACGGCCAAATTCTTTCATTGTATCTGCATCAAAAACTTCCATGTCAGGCACAACAAGTGTGACCATATATGCGTCGATAAGTATAAAAATGCTCGAAAATAGGGCTAAACCGAAATACCACTTGGGTAAAGAGGCACATTTAGCGAACAATAAAAAAATGAGATAGGCACCCGATAACACCAAGATGACATTAACGGTGATCTCCCCAATGAGAAACGGCCCCCAAATGGGAGAGTAAAACTCACTTCCTTCTGTTGTTAATGCTTCCCAGGTACCATCAAGAAATATAGAGGGATACACAGTGCCTAAGTGATAAATGAGTTTTATTGGAGAGAGTACAATACCAATTGCAACCAGTATTAACCACCCACCAATTTTTAGAGGCTCCTGCTTAGCCGACACTTCCATAGACTCCATCGTAAAACTCCTCATCTCAATGTGCTCAAATTTTTGGTTGAATAACGCTTGGTTAAATAATTAAAGCGGTGAGCGCTGCCAAGCCTTACTTACCTTATTTTCCTAATGCAGTGTTTCATGCGTGCGCTAACTTAGCAGTTTGTTTTTAGAACACTGATTTTGTATTTGTGACATGCGCTTGCTAAGAATCTTCCACATTGGCTTCACAGGTTTCATATTCAAATCCACCAATGTACTTTTGTAAAAGGTTGTAGAAGAAACAAATAATTGCCGTAGATATGTAGCCAAATATTAAGTAAAAGAATGGGAAAATAATAAACATAAAGGTTGGGAAGTCGGTCGAATTACCATTCGCATCTACACCCGGATTAGCAAAAGACATCATTAGCATCATAGGAATAAACATTGGCAATGTGGCAACAGCCATCAATACCCCGAAGACTTTACCATTTTGATGTGGTGATAATCGTTTAACTTGTTTCTTCATCGTCTACTCCTTAATCCATGACGCAAGAAATTTTGTCGTCCTAAAAATTGCCAATCCTCGCGATCAACATGCGCTGGCAAACTGGTAATTCAAATAGCTTATCTATTTAAAAATCGTCAGGAGCTTACCAGCAATAATGTTAATTAGCAATCAAGCACTTACGCTTCATCGGGTATCAGCGCATCCCGCAGCCACTTGTGTAACTGGCTGTTATGCAACCTATGATGCCAGTAGAGATAAATGTTGAAGGGTTGTACATCGAATGGCAGCGGTAAAATTTTTACTGAATGATGTTTCGCTAAATACTCGGCAAATTTTTCAGGTACAGAAAACATTAAGTCACTTTTGGCTAATAACGCTGGGATTTGGATAAAGGTAGGTAAACGCAAGGTAATTTTGCGCTGGCGGTTTAGCTGTGCCAACGCAAAGTCGATCGGGCCTCTATGTACATCCGACAAATTATATGCTCCATGGCGATGCGCTAAATAATCATCTATGGTGAAAGTATCCGCGTTTAACGGGCTATTCTTGTCAACAACGACTGCATATGCCTGTCGCCACAATACAATTCGGTGTAGCCCAGCACGATCATCATTGGCCGCAGTAATGGCAAAATCTAAATCACCATTAAGGACTTGGTCGATGATCTGCATATTCGTTTGTTTGAAAGATAGCGATAGTTTCGGTGCTTGGGTTTGGATACGATGAATATTGTCTGTCAGCATCAACACATCCATGTCTGTGCCAGCAATACGAACCATTTTATCAGAGCTACATGGTGAAAAGGCTTCAGTTTGATGCAATTGCTCTAGCTCAGGGATTAAACTGTTCAACTGCTGTTTAAGCTGGCTTGCTTTTGGCGTTAGCTGATATTCTGTACCGGTTCTCACCAACAAATCGTCGTGAAATTGTTGTCGCAGCTTCCCTAGCACTCGACTCATTGCGGGTTGGCTTAATCCTGCTCGCTGTGCCGCGCGACTAATGTGTCTTTCCTGCAATAGAATATGTAGCGCAGGCAATAAATTTAGATCTGACAGTTGCCCCATAACCATTCGCTTTTTGCATACCAGTTATCAGCATTATGCATTTTATAAATAACTGTGTCTTCTTTAAAATGTAATTTCTGTTTTCACGTTGTTTACTTTAGCGAGGAGCCATGTCTAATCCACATGCATCTTCACAAAGCACACTCACCATATCTAAATGGGTATTGGTATTACTCGCCTCAATTTCGGCAATCACACCATTGGCCATCGATATGTATTTGCCGGCGATGCAAGCAATTGCCCAAGACTTAAATAGCAACATCGCTATTGTGCAAAACTCTCTCAGCAGTTACTTGCTTGGTTTTGCGATTGCAATGTTATTTTGCGGGCCTATTGCTGATGTGCTCGGTAGACGCCCTATGGCGATTTTTGGTTTACTCGGGTTTTCACTCGCCAGTTTTGCGCTTTCTCATGTCACAACTATTGAAGGGTTTTTGTTTGTAAGAACATGTCAGGCCGTTGCCGGTGGTGCGGCGGCCATTGTGGCCCCCGGCATTATTAGGCACATCTATGGGGAGCATGCTGCCAAAGGGTTATCGTATGTTTCAATGATCATGATGGTTGCGCCAATGGTAGCACCTAGCCTCGGCTCACTATTGCTGGAGATAAGTGACTGGCGAGCAATTTTTAGTTTTCAAGCAGCGTATGGCACGATCATTCTAATTGCAGCTATCTTTTGCCTCCCTGAAATTCCTAAACGAGAAAAAAACGCGTCATGGCCAGTATTGTTTTTCGCAAGCTATAAAACTGTCTTTTCAACAGCAAGCATTCGCCCATATTTAATGGCAGGCATTTGTGCTTCCTTTGCTTTTTTTAGCTACTTAACAGCCATTCCTTTTGTGTATATGGATGTGTTTGGAGTGTCGGCACAATTTTTTGGCATTTTGTTTGGCATAAATGTCATCGGTCTGTTTTTCGCGAATTTCATTAATACTCGATTCGTCGTTAAGCTTGGCTCTAAGCAAATGCTCGCCTATGCCACCATTACTGCTATGCTATCTGGGTTTGGCCTGCTGTTGTTCAACTGGTTTGGCTTGGGTATTTATTACACCGTTGTGACAACAGTAGTGTTAATGGCCTCGCTCATTATTATCAGCGTGAATGCCGATGCTTTAATACTCATGAAATTCCCTGAACACACAGGAACAGCGAGTGCCGCAATTGGTACGTTGCGCTTTGGTATTGGCTCGTTGTCAGGGCCCGTATTGGCCATTACCTTTACCGGTACGCCAGTGCCTTTTTCTGCGTTAATGTTTAGTGCAGTATTTGTGATCGCTGTTTGTCAGCTATATGCGCGAAGTACAAATTCAGACGTTGAAGGCTAATAGTGGTCTTGTTATTCATTGATAGAAGCGCCAGGTGCAGTTTCTCTAATTTTGAAGCCATATTTCCCGTAAATGGTTTCAATAGTGCCCTCTTCTAGCATGATTTTAAGCGCAGCATTTATTTGCTCGAGTAATTTCGGGTGTTGGGGATGAACGCGCATCGACACTGGCAGCCTTTGCACTTCATAAGCCACAGTAAAATCAGAATATTTATCATTAACATGAGCATAATAGGCGGCAGTGACTTCTCCAATCAAAATGTACTTAAATCTGTCGTTGTATAATTGTTCAACCAACATGCTTTCTGACACATTGTCCGAAATAAGTATTTTTCCTTCACCAAAGTGTTGTTCAAAATCACCGTAACCATAACCACGTACTTTGCCAATAACCTCGCCATAGAACTTGGTAACATCAGTCGTATACATCGCACTTTTTGCCAGTATGACTTCATTTGAATATGCGTAGCTAATGCTGTAAAGCCCTTGGACCAATTCGTCTCTTCGCCATATTGGGTTAATGCCCGGTTCAATATCCACCTTTCCTAAATTAAATTGAATTCTTCCTCGAGCTACCGACAAAGTAACAAACTCAAATTTTAGCCCTGTTATTTTGCCAATTTCGGCAAACATATCGTAGAAAATACCTGCTCTCGCATTGTTCTCAAAAAAGCTATAAGGCGGGTTCGCCTTGTGATACAAAATCACTTTATAAATGCTTTCTTCACTATGCGCATTGAAAATGCCAAGCATTAGGGAAAATATTAAAAATTTCATTCTGCTCTAGCTGTTACTGTACATAGTTTAATAGTAGCCCAACTTTTTATACGAATTTCTCAATAGCAATAAAAATGGTTAAATTGGAATCCTTTAAAGGATTGTTACAAAAATCACTAAGACGGATTCTCTTTAGCATGGTATTCATTAAAGACTATTATTAAAGCAGTTACTAATAATCCACTACAAGATTTAGCTAAAAGGAATTTGAAATGCAAACCAGCCTAAAAACCTCATCTGAAAAAGTCCAAGCGTTTCTCAATCAACACGGACAAGAATTTATTGTACAGCAAATGCCTGACTCAACACGTACCGCAGTAGATGCCGCCAACGCGATTGGGTGCACCGTCGATCAAATTGCAAAATCACTGATTTTTAGAAATAAAACTTCAGGAGAAGCCGTACTAATTGTCGCGTCGGGCACAAATGTGGTGTGTATGGATAAAGTCAAAGCATCTACGGGCATTACCTTGGAAAAAGCCGATGCAGCATTCGTCCGTGAAAAAGTGGGTTATGCTATTGGTGGTGTTCCACCAGTTGCGCATAATGAGCAAGTCACTACCATTTTAGACGCCTCGCTGCAGCAACACGAAACAATTTGGGCCGCAGCAGGAACGCCTAATTCCGTATTCAAACTGGCTCCGCAAGACTTGAACACATTAACCAATGGCGAGTGGATCATGTTGGCTAAATAGCCACAACTACACTGACTAAAACTTCACAGATATGGCAGTGCCTTGTTCACTCTTGACGGTTAGCTGCCATCCTTGGTGTTCACAAAGACGTTTAACTATCGACAAACCAAAACCATATCCCGTACTTTGACTACCTTTAACTGCAGGTTCGGTGATTTTCGACGAAATTTCTGGTTCAATGCCATTACCCGTATCTGCAATGGTTAATTGCCCCGATTGAAAATTTGCCGTTACTTTGCCTTGGTCTGTGTACTGAAATGCATTACTGAGCAAGTTATCGAGCAAAATCTTTAGCATGCCCGGCTGTACTTCTACCACCACAGCACAGCTATCTTCTACAACAACATCAACGTCCTTCCCTTGTAACAAACGGCTATTATCAATGATCGACTGTTCGATCATTGGGAGCATTTGCGTTGCGACTTTTTGGGCGCTGGTATGTTCTTCCCGCGCTAATGCCAATAACGTCGTTACCGTTTGTTCCATTTGCATACTGGCTTCTTCTATACGGTTAAAGATGCCATCGTAAGTATTTTTATCTTGATCAAAAGCCGATGCATTGCGATACACTTCTACCGCATTTTTCACAATCGCGACTGGCGTGCGTAACTCATGGCTCACATCTCGGGTAAAGCACTTTTCGCGCTCCAGCGCTTGCTTGATGCGTCCCATTGCATCTTCTAACGTGTGAGCGAGAATACCAATCTCATTACGAGGGAATTGATGAGCAAATGTATCAGGAATGTTCTCTGGTGCTGCACCATCAACGAGTTCTGCCAGTTGTTTTAGCGGCTTTGCGGTTTGGCGTCCTAAAAGCCATGCGATAATAAATGCTATAACAATGAGTACCGCGCCTAAAACCAGTAGCATCTTAAATATGCCACCCTTAATCGGTCGTACGATTAACATGTCACTGACTTCAGCAACCAAAAACACCGGTTCTTCGATAGGAAACTTGTACAAGTGATAATGACGCTGATCATCACCGTAAAATTCTGGTCGGTTGGGTTCTTCTATGTGTTGCGCTTTAAGATCTGACGGTAACTCATCAACTGAAAAGTACAACGACATTAATGGATTTCTAGGCGTAGGCCACACACCCGACTGCTCATAACCCGCTTGTAAATACTGCGCTTCATTGTAGACATCACGATTAATGAAATTGTCTTCAAGATGATACAACAGCAAGAAACTAAATCCGGTATAAATCGCCGCCATCACTAGTGTGAAAATACAAAATCGGGTGACGATTCTGCTACTCAACCGATGAAACTTAGCATCATGCATCAACTTGGTACTATTTGTCATCTTCAACCTCTAGTACAAAACCAACACCGTGCACTGTGCGTAACATCGGAGATTTGAATGGCTTATCTAGCGCATTTCTCAGTTGATAAATGTGTGACCGCATCGCATCAGATTCCGTCGGATTATCCCCCCAAAGCTTTTGAGTTAATTGCGAGCGGCTCACTACTTGCGGATAAGACTCAACTAGTACATTCAAAATTCTGTATCCCATCGCATGTAAGTCCAATACTTTACCTTCTCTGGTCGCGCGCTGTTTTTTACGATCAAATACTAAAGAGCCTATGGTGATCTCATCTTTAGTTTGTAGCAAATGTCGTCTTGATAAAGCTAAACACCGCACCTCTAACTCTTCCAGTGAAAATGGCTTGGTCAGATAATCATCAGCACCAACGGTAAACCCTGTCACTTTGTCTTCTAAGCTGTCACGAGCAGTTAGCATGAGGATAGGAATATGCCGGTCAGATTGCGCACGTAATTGCTCACACACCGCTAAACCGTCCATCACTGGTAGGTTAAGATCGAGAATAAGCAGGTCATAATAATTTTCCAGTGCCAGTGTTAATCCCTGCTGCCCCTGAGAAGCAAAGTCAAGCACATGACCTTTACCTTCCATGTAATCGGCAATGTTTTGTGCAATACTCATTTGATCTTCAATCAGTAGTATTTGCAATGCGTTGTTACTTTGCTTCATCAGTATGCTTCTCGTATCCAATCTTATAAAAACGTGTCTTAAAGTGTTTTTAACATGTCTTGCGCCACTTTAAAATCAGGATTGCGTTCAAGGAGTTGATTTAACGTTGATTTTGCGTCCTCTACTAACCCAAGCTTTTGTTGCGTTTTGGCTATTTGCATATCGAGCGATTTGTTTTTCAACGACTGTTGCGCGACTTTCATTAATGACAGTGCTTGCGCATTTTGCTCGTTATCTTGAGCAACCATGACATAGTAGTAGCCATACATGCTAGCCAATGGCAATTGATATTGTTCAGCATTAGTAGTGAACTTATCAAGAGCAGATGTATCGCCCGCTAAAAAATCAGCTACCACAGCCAAGGTGCTGTCTTCGCTATCGACCACTTGTTCAACTGGCTTAATACCCAAACTTTTTACCAATGCATTGGCAACGCCAACGGTCGAGGTAGGATTTTGTCCAGTCACCAATCGCTCGTCTACCGCGACATGATTAAGCATGATAGGGCTGGCCTGAAAGTTTGCACCACGTTCGATAAGTTTGTCTTCTAACATGAAATCAAAATGCTTAACCCATTTTTTACCAAACAGCTGTTCTTCAACGTTGGTAAAACTATTAACCACTTTGCCATCTACTAAATAGCTGCCGTCATTCAGTTTTACATCAATTAAGGCCGCAGGACCATGACAAACAGCCGCCACACTGCCTTGTTGCTGGTAGATATCTGCAATTACCTGTTGTAATGCCTTGTCTTTCGGTAAGTCAAACATTGCACCTTTACCACCTACAACAAAGATACCGTCATATTTACTGGCAACCAAGTCAGCTGTTTTTAACGTGTTTTCCAGCTTATTCATAATCGCTTTGTCAGCCAGAACCTTAGCATTGTGAGGCTTTTCAGCGTTAAATTCGTCTGACTCTACTTTGCCACCTTTTGGGCTGGCCACATCCACCGCAATGCCATTGTCTTGAAAAATTAAGTAAGCCTTAGCAAATTCTTCAAATTCATATCCCGGAGCTACTTCACCCTGTGCTTCACCATGGCTACTGACCACCATGAGTACCTTTTTGCTTAATTCAGTAGCGCCAGCTTGTACTGACGTAAACGCTACGATAGCTAGCGTGATGACTAGACTTGATAGTTGTTTTATTAATGTTATGAGTTTCATTGTCACATCCTTTTTTATTGAGATGCTGTTAGAATGACAGGCGTATTGTGAAATAAACGTGAAAATCCAAATATATTCACAATACGCACAGATTAGGTTTCGGCCATTAACTGACGCACTGATGACTTTAGCGATTGCTTGCTAGCAAGCACCCCTAATGTGGTGATAGATGCGATAACTAGCACAAAAACACCTCCTAACCAGATAAAGTCAGGCTGGTAGACCAGTGAAAATTGCGATTGGTAAATGAGTAATCCTGCGAAGTAGGTCCCCAAAATTGCGCCACCTGCGGTGATAAGTGCAGTAGTTAACCATTCGATCAAATTGAGTGTTAAACAAACCTTGTGTGACAAACCAAAGCTTAATACCACGCTATTCTTTTTCTTGTCTTGTTGTTCAAACGCTTTTACTGAAGCTAGTAGCACAATAACGGCAAGCATAGTGATCATAGTAGAAAAGCCACTAATAACGCTGGTGATCATCGCTAGTGTCCGATCAAACCGTTCTGTCATTTCTTTAAGCGACATCATGCGTAATGTGGGAAATTGTTGCCAAAGTTCAGCTAGCTCTGGCCAATGTTGCTCGTTGACTTCTAACGTCGCCATCGTAAATTGGCGAGCATCAATTTTTGTCAATGCGCTCGCTGGCATTTGAATCCAGAAAGTAATAGAACCACTACCCGATTTAAATCCATGGCTCGCGGTAATTTCAAAAGCGTGCAACTGATTATTGATATGGAACGTTAAGGTGTCTCCTAAATTCAGCCCGAGATCGGTCATTACTTCATCTTCAACGGAGATTTGTTGCCAATTGCTCTCGTTGGGCTGCCACCATGTACCAGAAACGATCCGATTATTTTCAGGTAGTTGCTCATTCCAGTGCAAGCGTATCTGTTTAGAAAGCGTCGCTAAGCTATCACTAGGTTTATCTGCATATTCATCAACAGGTACGCTGTTAATTGCAACAAGCTTAGCGTGCAGATACGATTTTTGTTGTCGTATTGACGCGTTATGCTGAGCAACCCACTCTTCAAGTGCTGAAAATTGGGTTTCTGTAGCCTGAGAAACAACTAAGTTACCGTCATTTTGACGTTGATAGTTTTCCATCGTAGCGCCAATGTCTTTCATAAGCATCAAAGTGAATAGCAATAAGAAGATACTCAAACCGATACCGAGTATTTGCGTGCTTTTACTCACAATGCGTTGGCGCATCATAAACAAGACAAACGGCAATAAACCTGACCAACCTTGTGTTAGTTTTTCGCCCACGACCAGAGACAACCAGCATAAAACGAGGATAAACCCAATGGTAACTGCGATAGCTGACACCATCATGAAGGTCAATAAACCGTTATCCGTATATTGCAGGGCTACGAGAATCAAAATTACTAGGTTGAAAACATGAAACAGCATTTGCTTGCCACGAAGTGAGTATCCTGCAAATAACTTTGCCACGGAGACTTGTCTTAAGCTCAGCCAAACTGGCGCATGAAATAAGGCAAAAATTAGCGATATGCTCGCGAGCGTCGTCAATATAGTTTCGCCATGCCATTGCCAGTTTAAATCGGTAAATGTTTCGCCAAGCCATTGAATAATGAACCAGTGGCCTAAAAGGGCAATGTTCAAAGCAATAGGGATCAGTAATGCGTAATTCATCGCCCACTTGAAAAACGATAGCTGGATGCCGGTATTTTTACTTGCACCTAAGCTCATGCATATCGCAGAGAAGTACTGATCTTTCTTTTGATGAACTTGTGATAACTGCTTCATCGCGATAGCCGCCATAAAAAATAGAATGATTGACGACAACCCCAGTACGTTCTCAGTCCGTTGCCAAAATAATGCTAACGGATGATTACCTTGTTTATGCATCAGCGTTGCAGCAGGTAGTTGCGCTTTTTGCCATTCGATCAATTGAGAAATTTGATGGTTAGACGCCGCTATTAAGTATCGATACTGCGTTAGTTCTGCCGCAATGTTCAACCCTTCCAAATCTCGCATATTAAGCATGCCGCGCATGTCTACACTGTGCCCTTCCATAAGACGATCGGGTTCATGCACTAACACACGTGAAATAGTGAATGTTTGCTCGGCGACTTGAATGGTGTCACCAACCTGTAACGATAGGCTAGTAAGCAAACGCGCATCTAGCCAAATTTCTCCTCTACTTGGCCCGCCTTGGGTCGCATTACCTTCAGCATGCTGTGCTCCCGCTGTCAGTAGCTCCCCTTGCAATGGATAGTCTTGGTCAACCGCTTTTAGTTTGGCAGATTGCCATTTATTGTTAGCGGTTAACGTGGCAGAAAACTGTTGTGTTACAACGACATCATCTGATTCTTGCTGTAATTCAGTCATCACCTCTGGCTCAAGTACGCGCTGTGTTATTAATAACGCATCTGCTCCCAGCAAATTTTGTAAGTTGTCACGTAAATAGTGCTGAATTGAGCTACTAGACAAGCTAAGCGTCATAATAAACACTAATAATACGCCCTGAGTCCACCGTAATAAGCGTTGATACGGCAGATTAAAATCTTCTTTAAGAAATTGCCAAGTCAACGCCAATTTGGTCGTCATCGTGCCATTTAACATGATGCCTCCCGTACCGCTGTAAAGTCAGTGGTTTTATGTTCAGCGATTAATTCTCGCTCATTTAACGAGTAGACATGATCGGCACGACTGGCCAACGCGTCACTATGCGTCACCATGACCAAACCCGCGTCGTTTTCGTGGCAGCAAGCAAACAATAAGTCAGCTATTTCATCGGCATTTTTTTGATCGAGATTCCCTGTGGGTTCGTCGGCAAAGATAAACTTCGGCTTAAACACTATAGCGCGAGCAATGGCGACACGCTGTTGTTCTCCACCACTGAGTTGGCTAGGTTTATGATTGGCTCGATGAGATAAGTTAACTTTCTCCAGCCACAATTTTGCCTTATCCAGTGCGTGCCTATCGCCCCTAAGCTTTAGTGGCAAAGCAACATTATGTAGTGCTGTTAGCTCAGGTAATAAGTGAAATTGCTGAAAAATAAACCCTGTGTATGGTTTAAGTGCCTCTATCGAGCGTTTTCGCGTTTGTTCAACATACCAAACATTACCTGACGATCCTTGCTCTAACCCTGCCATCAACATTAACAAACTGGACTTGCCTACACCAGAAGGCCCTGTAATAGCATAGGTCTGTCCCTGATAAACTGATAAGTTGATATTATTGAATAATGTTACGGGCTGCTCGTTTGTTTCAAATGATTGACAAAGATTGTCGAGTTCAATGTAGTTATGCATATCGTGATTCCATTAATAAGCGATAGCACACACTGTAAAGACTAGGTTGTGAAATGAATGTGAAGGGATTCAAGAGATAATGAGAAAGGCCGCACCTAACAGTGAAAATCACTGAAAGGTGCTGTTATCGACTACGAAATCGAACGCCTAAAAGGGTACGTCAGTTAATAGACACGTTGCTATTAACTGACTTGGGCTGCGAGCATTTATACAGCACATGCTTCCAGTGAACGCTGCCAAAGGAAGTTAATTTGTTCTTCATTTAAGCACCGCGCAGGCACTGCCTTTACCTTACCGCCACTAACAAATGCACCGCGATAATTTTGAATATCTGGCTGTGTTGCAATATGTACAATATCTCTGATGCCTTTTTCGACTGGCTTTAATGAAAATGATGTTAACCATCGCAACACTTTCGGCATAGGATCATAAATGTTGGTTTTAACACCACCGGGGCTAACACATGTTACGGTAACCCCACTGTCGAGCAACTCCTGTTGTAAGCGATGTGTAAATTGAACTTGTGCCAACTTAGAGCGGTTATATGCTTTATTCCAGTTATATTTCTCAGGCTCTATTTGCTCGTTCATGTCGTAGCTCGGCAGCTTGTAGCAATCAGAAGAAACGTTAATAATCCGCCCGTTAGCTGAGATTTTGATATTGTTTAACAGCCCCATTGTCAATACGAAATGGCTGTAATAATTAACGACGAGCGTTTTTTCTAACCCCTCTGGCGTCTCTACTTGTGTCATGTGCAAAGCGCCCGCATTGTTGATAACAATATCGATAACCGGATGTTCAACACTCAAAGTTTCCACCACAGCATTTACAGACATTAAATCAGAAAAATCAACAAGATAACCAAACACTTCCGATGAAGGGCACTGTTCACTTAGCCAGCGTGTTGTGTCCGCCAGTTTCAGTTCATTGCGTCCCAAAATAATAACGCGATAATCACGTTGGCACATTGCTAACGCCGTTGCTTTACCGATACCGCTTGTTGCTCCCGAAATTAATACCGTTTTCTTATCCATGACTTACTCCTAACAATAAATTTAATTGGTCACGTGCGCTATTTCGCTAACGCACGAGACGGTGATAACGTACATGCTTTTGACGCAGGTAAAATGCTGACGAGCAGCCCCAACGCAAAGCAAAATAAGACTGTATAGACTCCCGTCACTAGCGGAAACTCGATGACATATTTGGCAGGTAACACAAGACTGAAAAGTAACGCCAATATGTATCCTAGAAATAGTCCTAGCAAGCCGCCCACTGTTGTGAGTACAGAAGATTCAATAACAAATAGAGATGAAATAAACTTGCGCCCGGCCCCTAGAGCCATAAATAAGCCGATCTCATTTATTCGTTCATTAATACTTAATAAAAAGATGTTCGTCATTCCAACTGACGCCACGACTAGTGATAGTCCGACTACACAAATTAAAGTCGCTGACACAATTTTCAGCACACTGTTAAATGTGCCAAGCAATTCATCGGTCGTTTCAATTTTGAAGTCATCATCTTGATGCGCTGCCAATTGGTGAGATTGGCGCAAAATGCGGGTGATGTGTTGGCGTAGTAACGGCAGATTAGCGATATCATCAATACTCATTTGGATCAATATATCTTGATCGACACCGTTGCCTAGCAGAGAATGACTCGTTTGATATGGCATGATCACAATGTCATCTAAATCCACTCCAAAGAATGAGCCTTTAGAAGCTAGCACCCCTACAATTACAAACCACTCATTATTGATTTTAATGTAATTACCAACCACTTCGTCTAAATCCAGCTCCTCGGCTACCGTTGTACCAATCACCACCGATCGCCTCCGCAGATTATCGTCAGCATCATTGATAAAACGCCCTTGCTCAACAAAACGATTACGCATCTTCATATAGCTATATGTGGATCCAATAATTGAGGGATTAGCGGAATGCTCTCCGTATTGCACATGAGCTTGGGGGACTTTGATTAGAGGTGTAATATTGCTGGTAATCTCCTTAACTTCTCGCTTAATCAATTCAAACTCATCATGATTAATTGAGGCGCTCTTGCCTTTCAGTTGCTCTGAAAGCGGAAGAAACGAAGAAACACTTACAGTATTTGAGCCTAAGTTTTCGAATTGCCAAACAAGTGATTTTGATAATGTCGCCGAAAAAGTCAGGCCTAAGATTAAAGCCGTAACGCCAATCGCAACACTGACTATTGTCAACAGGCTTTTAAGCCCATTTACCTTAAGCCCTTCTAAGACATGTTTAAAAACATCCCAGGCAAATCTACTCTTAATCATGACGTTCCCTCAATTGACCTTGATGAAGTTCCAACGTTTTTGCCGCTGATTGTGCAACCAATGGATCATGCGTCACCATGACAATCGTGTGACCATCGGCATTTAAGTCACGAAATAGCGATAAAATATTGTCAGCCGTTTCTCTGTCTAACGCACCAGTAGGTTCATCAGCCAGAATTAACCTTGGCCGTGTGATTAATGCTCTAGCTATAGCGGCACGTTGGCATTGCCCTCCAGATAGTTGATTAGGGTAATAATCCCCTTTATCCCCTATGCCCAATCGTTCCAATATATCTTGCGAACGCTGTTGCCTTTCTTTTTCAGGCACTTTTTGCAATAGCAGAGGAAGCTCAATGTTTTTGCTTACCGTAAGATGTTTTATCAAGTGAAAGCTTTGAAAAACGAAACCGATATTGTCCATACGAAACTGGCTCAGTTGACGCTCTTCAAAGTCGCTTACGTCGATATCATCAAACAAGTACTCGCCTTCATCAAAGTTATCAAACCCGCCTAATATATTAAGTAAGGTGGATTTGCCCTCACCCGAGCGGCCAAGTAAACTGACGAAATCGGCGTGTTCAATCTTAAGTGACAAGTCATTCAGTACATTTACATCGCCTTGTTCGCTGCTGTACTTTTTACGGACATCTTTAAGCTCAATCATAAGATCTCTCTAACTTGTTGCCCGTCGGTAAGATTAAGCAAAACTGCCATAGGACCAACAACTACGCGTTGTCCTTGCGATAAACCTTCCAGTACATGCTGACGTTGAAAGTCGGAACTGCCCGTAACAACTTCCTGACGTTGAACTTTTTCACCATCAAATGTGTAAACGTATTTTTTGCTATCTCGTTCAACAATCGCCTGCATCGGTACAATATTGCCTTCTTCCGTAGATGACAGCAGCACTTTCACCAAGCAGCTCATGTTCTGTCTCAGTTGCAATCCATGAAGATCCTCTTGATTGAGCTTGATGCGAACTTTACTTTTTATGCCTTGGGCACTCTTATCAACCGTTGGATAAATAAAGCTGATCACACCAGCAATTCGTTGCTCTGGATAGGGTGCCAAAAAAACATCTGCCGATTGTCCTACGTACACATTAGCCAATGCTCGTTCGTCAATTTTCACATCGACATAAGCGTCAGAATTGTCAGCAATTGATACTAGAAAATTAAAATCAACATTCATCTGATTGGGATAAACATTTTCACCTAACGTGGCGTTTACTTGCGTAATTAAGCCATCGTTTGGTGCTTTAATTTGTAGGTACCTTCTCAGCCCTTCCACCTTGTCAATTTCAGCTTGCTTAGCTGCCATTAGTGACGCTACATGCTCTACTTTTAGTTCAGCATTAACTAAGGCTTCTTTGCTCAGGTCTAGTTTTTCTTTGCCCAACAATTGCTTTTTAACTAAAGTTGCATTGATATTTAACTTACGTAACGCAGCCTCTTGCTCACTCATGGCAATAGCGTACTCAACCTTGTAGCTGGCCAACTCCTGTTGCAAAATGTTGCGTTGGTTATCCAGCTCAAAGCTATCAAGTTCAAGTAATACAGCCCCTTTCTTAACGCGATCCCCTTCTTCAACATGAACTTTGGTCACCGTTGAAACAATTTGCGAATCCAGATTTGTTTCACTTTTATAGGCCAACTCACCCGTTGCTATTAGGTATTCGTCAAGGCCTCCGCTGACGATATCCGCCAGCTTGACCCCTGCTTGCTTGTTAGAGTCAGCAGCCAACTTAATAAAAGGCGAACAAACAACTAACAAAGCAACTAAGTAGAATAATTTGCTGTTTTTCATCGTTATATCACCGCACTAATGCACATTAAAAACCACATCGCTACATAAGGTGCGGCATAAACTAATACTGCGCCCTCCATCGACAGTTTGATTTTTTTATGCAGTAACAAGGCACAACAGCCAATAAACAGCAGTGAATTCATAGAGACAGCATTAGCAACTGTATAGAAAGGACTGTCTGGTGACAGCATGAGCCCTAGATTATTCAGCGCAAGAAAGTCTACTTGGTACAGATTCACTTTGTTTTCAGGGCTGAAGAACACATACAGTGCGTGCAGTAAATGGACTCCAGCAACAAACAGCGAGCCTTTAGCCGTAATATTGATCGACGACACCATGCCTAATTGCTGATGTTTAGGTAGCTTAAAACGAGTAAACAATGTGACATACGCTGACAATAGGACTAACGTAATAGCTAAACCACCCAGCTCACCCGTGATCGTAGAAAATTTCAAAAAGCCAGGACTAATGATCCCTTTTAGCAATTCGGCTTCTTGCTCTCCCAAATCGTCCTGTACTACCTGGCTCGCGATCATGTTGTTCACTAACCATTCATTGTCGACCGTATGAAAATACCATTGCCAAAAAACAAAGATGATAGCTATGGTCACTACAATTGGCAGCAATTGGAGTTTATCGCTGCGTAGATTCATGTGAGTTGTCATTTCCATGCGCCTTCCCCTTAAACGATCTCTTTGACAATCAACTTCTTGATATCAAATAGGTTGTTGAAGCAAATAGAAATATTGACCACAATTGAGACTAACAAGTGTGCTACATCCAACTCCAGCGTCATGGCATTATTCACACCAGCAAAAACGTTCAGAATTGGCACAAAAGCAGTGAAGAAAAAGTTGCCGTCTCCTAAATCTACTTTTGTTAACGCCATGATGACAAGAATTAGAATGACGCCAAACAGTTTGGCTTCTTTCATATTCTTAGCAAAGCAACCAATTAGATTTACAAACGAAGATATGACGAGGATTGCAGGGATTAAGTACAGCGCAGCAACCAGAACATCAGTAACGGATAACATTTTCACGTAAGCAAAAAACGCAGTGATCTTGTCAAACTCGGCTTGCGTCATGGCTGAGCTATCTCCATACAATGACTCTATTGCCACTACTGAAATAACAATGCCTGCAATACCTAGCATGGCAGTTATACCTGAACACAGAGAAGTGAACAAAAGCTTGCCCGCGAAGATTGAACATATTCGCTCCTTAAACTCGGCATACAGTTTGAAGGAACCGCGCTCTTTTTCACCAGTGGTTACATCCATACCGAAATTCAAAGCGCCAATGAAGCTAAAAACGATAATTAGCATGACGAGAACGTTTGCCAGGCTAGTACCTATCACATTAAGAATGCTGGCTTCACTATTGAAATCTTCTACGGCAAGTTCAGGCGTGTCACTGTAAGACATGCGCAAATAATATTGCTCTATTGTTTGGCGTGTAGCATCTGATGTAAGGCTAGCATTGGCCAAATAAACACGCTTGTTTTCTACGTCCAATACCGCTTCAAGTTCAGCTGATTTCAAACTGTTCATCAAGCTTTCACGTGCTTGACCATCGAAGCACTGTGATTCGCCAATAACTTCAGTCGAACGCGAATGACACTGACTATCAATGATTGCTACTGCCGGTTTTGTTTGTAACGTTTCCAAGTTGGTGCTGTATGTCGAAATTGAAATTGCTGGCATGAACAGCAAAGGAATTAGGAATACAATTAAAATGGTTCGCGTATCTTGCGTTAGCTCACGCAACTCTTTACCGTAGACTGCTCTGATAATATCGAAGTTAAACATTACGCTTCCTCCAGCTTTTTCATGTATGACGATTCAAGGCTATCGCCCAACGCATCGAATTCTTCAAATGCTAAATCACAGATCAACGAGCCTTGTTCCAGCATTAGCACGCGTGTTGCAATTTGATGTGCTTCTGACATGTTATGAGTTGATACAATCACTATCTTTCCAAGCGATCGGATATCATTGATGATACGAATTAACCGATAACTAGACTCTATGTCTAAACCTGCGGTTGGTTCATCAAGCATGATGACAGCAGGGTCAACAAGAAAGGTTTTTGCAAGTGATACCCTTTGCTTCATACCAGTGGATAGACTACCCACTTTTTTGTGAAAGAATTCAGTAAGGTTGAAGCGAGCAACAACGACTTTTATTGCAGTTTCTGTTTCTATTGCTGATAACTCGTATAAAGCAGCAAAGTACCGTAGTGTTTCTTCTACTGTGAGCTCTTTGAATAAGTTATCTGCTGGCGTCAGTAATTGAACCTTGTGTTTGTGATCACCAGTTACTTCGACTGTCCCAGTAGTAGGGTTAATAATATTAGCCAGCAAACGCATCAATGTTGATTTACCTGCACCATTGCGGCCAAGTAATGCGATCACTTCCCCAGGCTGCGCGACAAAATTAACGTCTTTAACGCCCCATTTATCACCAGTCTTTTTAGATTTAAAACATTTGCCGAGGTTTTTAGCGACTAACATAATGCTAACTCCTGTTCTAATGACTCGATGCGAAGCTTTATGTTTTCTTCAAAGAAGTCATTTTTGCCTACGAGTTTGTGACGCAAGAAATCAATTTGCGCCTCTTTAGGTAGTTTCTTGCTTAACGCTGTGACAACAGCTGTTTTGGTACGCTGACAAGGCGAATGTTGACCCAAGTCGTGTAGGAGTTGAATGGTGTTGTCATTTCCAAGTTCTGCAGCAATACTCGCAAATACTGGTCCACTATTGCGATTGATAACACGGTTAATGGTTTTGTCTTTTATATTGAAGCGATATTGGTTAATGCGAGGTAGATCAACACTATCTTCCATCAGGTTTAAACTTACCGAGAATGACTCTGGTGGTATTTGATAATGCACATCGGTTTTAGCGCGATATAACATCACCTTACCCTGTGAGAGCTGTGCTTTTTTAACAAAGCGCAAGTCTACTTGTTCACCTGGAATACCGATCACTTTGTCGTGGTCGTATTCATAATATTCGCTGGTATAACCTGGACCATAGTAGCCAACAGACAAGAAATTGAAGTTATGGTCATGTGGCAGATAATAGAAAAATGCATCGGGACCACTTTGTTGATAAGACTTATCATTTTGGCTTGGCCAAAAACAAGCTCGCATAAAAAACTTTTTCTTACGGCCGAGCATTAGTACTTGCGCACCGTATAAATTATCTTCTTGAAAATTAGCAAGTTTCTCTAATTCATCATTAATTTTGTCAGCTAGAAAGGTTTTGTTATTTGATAATGCTTTCATCATAGGCGCAGCAGCTTGCAATGTTTTATGATCACGCATATCTACATGTTCTTCTGCGTACTCAATGAATTCTTCGAGTTCAATTGAATTAGTATTTTGTGGAAATAATTCGATAGCCATTGTCTGCTCCTTATGCGCGTTCGCTTTCAAACATACTTACGCAGTGTTTTGCGGTTTGTTGTACGTCTAGATGAGGGTCATCAGTTAGTTTACGGATCATGTTTTCGCCAGCCTCGTTATCTAAGGCATATAAGGCGGTAGCAGAACTCCAGCGAACAAAATGATCTTTATGTGAGCACAACTTTTCTAGTACTGGTATGGAAGGTTTGTGATTGAAGTTTGCTACCATTTCAGAGAACATCTCTGCCCGTGATGAAGACAGATTTGCTGCACTCACACCAACAAGTTGCAAGCTATCCAAGTTGTATTCACCGATCACACGTAGATCAGATTGAACACTCGAGATTTCATGATAGGACACATCTTGTTCAACATGTTTGAAGTGTAGCGCTTGCTTGCCTGCTAGTACTTTAACGAACTGTCCGTCTTGAATGGCGATACTTTCTTTTAAGAACATACGAGAGCCCGCAGGTTTGTCAGGTGAAACGTCAGCAACTTCATAAATATCAAGTAACGTATTACCACCTTTGGGAAAGTATAATAGTTGATCTTGAGGAGCGACTTGCAAAGAAGACGCCTTGTCTTTGTTCGCCTCACGATGTTTCTGCACTAACTTCTGATCAAAGTTAAACGTGCTTAAACGAAAATAAGGCGTATTCATCACTACCCAGCCTTTAGCTCGATTGCTATTGAAATAAAGCGGTAATTGATAAAAGTCTTCATTTACAAAAGCTTCCGCTTCTTTCTCAAGCGCAAATTCGATGAAGTCAGACTGAAGCAGTTGTTCAAATTCTGTTTGATGATCCCAGAACATGAACCCTTCAATATCTGTCAAACCATCTAGTATGGATTTGAGTAAATCATGTTCTTTATATGACTGGTGAACCGCCAGTTGAATTTTGCTGATATCCTCAACAAGTATTTTGTTTTCCATATGTCCTCCGCGACGTTGTCGCTTGCGTTTATTTTCGTAGTCAAATTAACAAGAACATTATGAAATTTGTCTGGTAGAGATATAACTGTCAGATATGACAGCAAAAAACATATCTTATTGAATGATTTAAAAATAATACAAAAAAAACGGAGCTAAAGGGAACTGAGAAATGAAAATGGATATAACGGACAGCAGAAACAAAAAATTGGAAAGGCAGTCGCTACATGAATAGCGCCTGCCTTAACAATTTAGCTAACCTAAAACAATGGTATGAAACATTATTTTAAGTAGATACCTACACCGATACCGATAGCAATACCTGCTAATATCGCGAATGTTTCTGACTCAATGCGTGAACCGTAAACAGACACCGGCTGTGATAAATTTGGTAGTGATTTCATTATATTTTCCTTGAAGTATCAATTTTATAAGTTATTTAATTATTTTAAGTAGATGCCTACACCGATACCGATAGCAATACCTGCTAATATCGCGAATGTTTCTGACTCAATGCGTGAACCGTAAACTGATACTGGTTGAGATAAGTTTGGTAAAGTTTTCATTTCTTTTCCTTTAAATAGATAGTTAATTGTTTTTTGTGCCTCATGTGAAGACAGGTACAATTATGCGCATATATCTCAACTCTGAAACTGACAGATCTAACAGCTAAGTGAAAATGATCATGATCTTCCCTTGTGACCTCTTTGCAGTGTCAATATTTGTGAAGGTAAGAACATGATTTCAGGAGGCGTAGTTATTGCGATGCCAATTTTGACAAGATAATTTGAAGGGGCAGACGGGGAAGCGCCTAGTTTTACTGCCAGTCTACCTACCAGCGAATGCGAACCGCTGCTTATTTCCACATATTCGTCTAGATTAAAAGGCTTGCTGACATTATCTATTACCCAAAAATAGATGATATCTGATTGCGGCTCCACATGAATATACCCTAACGTAGATATAGGGTCATTTAGTGAGTTATGTAAGTAAATGCCCGAGATAGGTGCTGTTACTATGGTGCTAGTTAAATCTCCCTTATCCGATACTTTGTATCTTGCAACTGCATCGCCAGACACCACTAACGTGTTGTGACTGGTCAATTGCTGGTAATCCTCTACCACATGGCCAACATCGACCGCCATAAAATGCTCTTCGCTTATCACAACATCTATCGACCCAGGAACACGCGAGCCAACTTGAGCAATACCGTAACTAGCGCTGTATATTGCGATAAACATTGTGACAACTATACCCAACATGTGAAATTTAGTAATGTTCATATTCATGATGCTAATTTTTACTGGCTTCGGACAGTAATCAATTCCTTAGTTATTGTTCAGTAAATAAAAAACTACTTCGTCTAACTACTTCAATCTCAGTATATTCTCCGTCTAAATCTTCAAAACATTCTGAACAAAACACCTCTAGCTCGTGCAATTCTTGCTCTGGTGAAAGCCCGTTTTCTGAACCGTTATAGTCATGATTCATCATAATACTTCCTCGTTGATTAGTTATAATGGAGCGTATAGCGTTTGATTTACGCTGACATTAGATGTCCCTGCAATAAACACTTAGTAATAGCCTGTTGGCGATTTATACTGCCAGTTTTTTCGATGTAATTTGCAATATGAAAATTAGCTGTGCGCTCAGAAATATTGAGTATTTGGCTTATTTCCCACGATGTTTTACCTTCAGAAACCCACCGCATGCACTCTATTTCTCGCTTAGTCAGTTTAGGTTTAGCATCGACAGTATTACGGCGATATGCTTGATAAATATAAGGAATAATAATTAACCAAAACCACCCTATTCCTTCAATCATATCGGACAATGCCCGCTGACTTTGCTGTAAAACTCCCAAAACCAGATACCCAAACTCACTGCTCTCCGTATTGAATTTAATTAACAATACACCTTGTAGATCCGACTCAAGTTGCCAAGAAGGCTGAGTGTCTTTAGCGATGAATTGGATTGATTCACCATCATTGGCAGCAAATAACTCTTTGCGTTGTTGTTGCAGCTTCATCAATACTTTTGAAGGGATATTACCCACGCTTTTCATGGTCGTGCTGCTTGCAGTTTCAGGTATAAACAATATCAACCCTGACCATTTATAGGCGCCTATGGAACGAATTGATCTAAAGAATATATCCAACGCTTTGTCTGACTTAATTTGTTCAATCTGTTCCACTATTTGCTTTATCTTTTTCATCTAAGTCACCTCAATAACAGGCATGCTTTATTTGCATCAATGATTGTTCGCGCAGACTAACGGCATAACACCGGCAGCACTTCACACACGATTTGATCTAGTGGCGTAGGCTCAGGATTTTCAATCGGTGATTGTTCTGTCGTTGTTTCTGTTGAGTCTGGTGTTTCTGTTTCATTGGCATACGCAAATGGATTTAGTAAAACACCGTTTAGTAAAAGCGCTGTAAGTAATGTTTTAGTTGTCGTTTTCATCGTTATTCTCGCTATTGTTTATTCGTTATTATTTTGTGGGTGGATGCCAATTAACGGCATAACACTGGCAATACTTCACACACGATTTGGTCTAGCGGTGTCGGCTCAGGATTTTCAATAGGTGACTGCTCTGTCGTTGTTTCTGTTGAGTCTGGTGTTTCTGTTTCATTGGCATACGCAAATGGATTTAGTAGAACACCGTTTAGTAAAAGTGCTGTAAGTAATGTTTTAGTTGCTGTTTTCATCGTTATTCTCGCTATTGTTTATTCGTTATTATTTGTGCGTGGATGCCAATTAACGGCATAACACTGGCAATACTTCACACACGATTTGGTCTAGCGGCGTCGGCTCAGGATTTTCAATAGGTGACTGCTCTGTCGTTGTTTCTGTTGAGTCTGGTGTTTCTGTTTCATTGGCATACGCAAATGGATTTAGTAAGACACTGTTTATTAAGAGCGCTGTAAGTAATGTTTTAGTTGCTGTTTTCATAGTTATTCTCACTATTGGTCGTTGATTATATTGTTCTTAAGTAGTTTATATTTTGCTCAGCTTCGTTGTTATGAAACTTAGTTTGTTTCTTCATTCAATCGCTGCTGCGCTGTGTTGATGTTTAAAAGTTTAGACGTGTCCGAGGTAAATAAAATAACTTGCCATCTACCTTTTCGTGATTAATCTGAGACTTTTTTATAAAGAATAAAAAATGTTGTTGGTTATATGATGGTTACAAAAAAGTCACACTTAAACCATTGTAATTAAAAGAATATGTTAAGATGTGTGTTTTTAAGTTTTTCGTTTTATAGAGAAGATAAGTGCTAATGTAATGTGGATTTTTCGAAAGTTACCATTCAATTGTTATCGTTAGAATAAGAAATACTATGCGTGATAGTTGTTACCAAGAGTAAACCAATCTGATGCAACCGTAGTTTCATTGTTGAAAACACGTAAATGTCGATATGGCAGCAAGTTCTATTCATGAAAAATGCAATCAATTATAGAGAGATTTAGGGTTAAGAAATCCACTTCATAAGCAGTATGCATAATATTGATTATGCACAAGGGTGTAACGATTTACTATTGATACGCACCAACTAATATTGTCGCCTCTCATTTAAAACAATGGTAAGCGTTAAGGTTAGCAAGTATTAGTGACGTGTTTAGGCTTAAAAGAATTAGCTATTAGTCGCTTGCATTTGCAAGATATTCGTCTCAGGCAGATTTCTACGAATCATCAATGCCTTTCCACCATCTGAACTCACGTCAAACTGTTGCTCGATTAGCGATTTGTTGAATTGTTGAGTCGTCATTTGGTGTGTTATTAAATGGTAGGCGTGGAATTTTATGCTCTTGCCATCAAACTCATTCCAATAGACATAATCGCCGTTTACATGCCATTGGCCGCCGACATTGATAGCTAATTGCTGATTAAGTAATTGTGGGACTTCAGCGTCAAGCCTTTGTATATATAAGTTCCCCAATTCATCGACTAATAAAAAGCCATTTTCTAACTGACGTAAAGAACGGTAGCCCTGAACGAACAATTCTGTTCGCTTAGTGATAATATTGTACTCTTGTATCGACCAACCATCGTTAGTTTTGACGCCGTAAAATACACTCTGTTGATCCGCAGCAAATGCAGCATCGCTATATACTTGCTCGCTACCATTAGAAATATAATCAATTTGACTAGTTTGAGTATTTAGTACGGCAAGTAAGCCGTCGATATACATAAGAACATTGACGCCATCGTATGACGTATCAACGACTTGCATTGCCATCTTTGTTTCTAACAACACTTTTTCTTTCGATGTGTCAGTAATCTGTATTGCAAGTTGACGCCGATCGCCTAAGTCTCTTACAACCAATAATTCTTTGTGTTCATCAGCAAAAAGAATTTGCGTAATGCCATTATTCGCTTTAGTGATAAGCTTTTGTGAACTCATGCTAAATGAAGGCAAATCCATTTCAATATATATGTTTTCCTGTTGCTCTTCCCTTATCACGATAAAGTCATTTTCAGAGGTCAAATCAAACGCAATAACACCTTGTAGTTCATGATCAGTTAAAGCTTGCGACATACCCGACGATAACTGGAACTGACTGAGCCTATTGCTATCGAGCACGATGAGATCATTATTGGAATTGAAATTCATACTGAAGATTTGCTCTTCATGTAAAAGCCGTTTGTAGATACTGAAATTATCAGTGTTAAAAACGGTAATTTTTTGTTCCTTTACACGCCCTTTGGTTGTTGCAACAGCTAGATAACGACCATCATTTGACAAGGCAATGGAGTAATCATGAGCGTCTACTGATTGTTCAGATGTGACGCTAGTTACCTGATTGGTGTCTAGGTCAAAGTAGAAAACCTGACTTCCCTGGCCTTTTTCGGCCACACCACAAAAATAAATGCCTTTTCCGTCAATAGATGGAGCGATTTCTGAAATAATATAGAAATTGCTGATTAATGGTTCCTGATGCTTATTGGATGCTTTGTTAAGTGCAACCTTGATTAGTTTTGAACTCCCTAGTTTCATATCTACAAAGTAAACATTTTGCGCCATTGGACCAAATGCCACGCGCACGACATTGTTTGCATCTTCCGTAATTTGTTCAACTTGCTTATCGTCAACATTGCCTACAAACAATTGATAACCTTGAAAATCGAAAATTTTCCCAGCAAATGCTATCGCTTCACCATTTTTGTCTACTGCCACATGTATTTTTTCGCCAGGGTACTCAATGACTTCTTGCGGAGGGTTTGCTTGCCTAGTAGAAAAATGAAAAATGGCCAATACCATCAACACCAGTACAGCTAATGTCATACTCGTTTTAGCTATTGGTGAATTGAATGAAAATCTCTTGTCAGATATAGATTGATGACGATATTGAATTGGCGCGTCTGAGTAAATAGTTGGGTTAACGTCACTCAATTCAACGACAGGGCATTCCAGTTTGTAGCCACGTTTATGTTGTGACTTGATGTAAGGCTGCTCCGAGTGCTCACCAAGCAAATTTCTCAACTTGCTTATTGAACGACGTACGGCAGCGTCACTCACTATTCGACCTTGCCAGACGTTGTCATGAAGCTCTTTCAATAACACAAAGCGCGACGCGTTTTGACACAAGTATGAAAGTACGTCAAACACTTTAGGTTCAATCGTAACTTCAGTGTTATTTTTTAGTAGAAGCCTTGCTTGGGGATATACAATGAACTCGCCTATTTGATACGCTAGTTGCGAATTATCTTCTACTGCATCACCAGTTACGTCACTATCCATAGTCAAGCTACTTTCAGACATCACTCCCGCCATTTAAAATTATTATATTATGCTAGCGATTCAACCCAATTCGTCTGCAACGCTATTGATAAGATTAACAATACGCTACCTGAAACTGTTTGACCAGTTGGCTATCAAACGATTTTTAGATTTTTTGTGCCATAAACTACTTGTAAGCTCAATATATTATCACTCCACAATTGTTACAATACTGTAAATCAGTTATATCGTAAATGATAGTTAATACCTTACTTTTTTGATATTACTGCAGAAAATGAAAATTACAACACGCATCTGCGCGCAAATTCATCTCATTTAGGTATGCCTGAGTATTTGTCTAAATCACTTTGTATTTATGTTGATTACTAGAGCGCGTTGACCTTTGCTGTTCATTGTTGCTCGATTTTGACAACGAACAACTATGCTACAAATCGAGCGCCGCGATCAATACACGCTCAAGTTGAACAAATTTGTGCCTCAAAGATCAACACGCTCTAATTCACTGCGAGCATTTCTTCTTTTGTTGTTGAAGTATGATTGGCATCGTCTATACGTTGTTTTGTCTCAATAAATATTTTTGCAATATCCCATGAAATACGTGAAGAATCGCCAAAAACATCAGTATTAGCATTAATATTGAAGGCAACTGCCATATCAAATTCAGGCAACACCATTAGCCAACTTTGCGCACCTCGTGATACTCCACCGTGATTCACAGCACGTACTTTACCAATTGACTCTCCAAGATTTAACGATATGGTTCGCCAGCCTACCGCATAGTCATATGGTGGCATGTCGCCATTTGGAAGTGCCCGCGCTCGCCAAAACAGCTCTCGCGTTTCAGCAGATATAAATTGACTGTCTAGGAATGCGGAACCTAGTCTGACTAAATCAGATGGCGTAGAGACGAAACCGCCTCCCGCAAGGCGATGGCTTAAATCCACACTACGCCATTGACGGACTTGCGTACTACGCCCCTGATCATTCCAATAAAACGTGGCCAGCGATTCTGGCGTGGGGTTGTCGAATTCTGCAGTGGTGGCGTCGGTGCCTAATGGTGAGAAAACTTGCTGTTTCATCCAGGACAGGTACGACACATTGCTCGCTTTTTGCATTACGGCGCTGAGCAAAACTGTGCCAAATGTGGAATAACTGAAATCCGCACCAGGCGCAAACAATAGTTCACTATCATCAAATACGGCAAGTGCATCAACGACGTTGTCATAATGTGTTGATAATGCCACTGTTTGATACATGCCAAGTTTATCAGTATTTTCCTTATAGTGGGGCAATCCAGAGGTGTGTGACGCCAAGTTACGCGCGCTCATACTCGCCCAGTTTGGGTTAGGTAAATCTTCAAAATATTGGCTAATTGGGGCATCAATATCAAGATGATTTAAGTCCACCATGCGTGCCAGTCCAATGCTCGTTAATGCCTTTGACGTACTTCCGATTCGAAACTGTGTGTTTGTAGTTACAGGGACTTTTTCTTCAATGTCTGCCCAGCCTGAGGCGCCCGCCCACACTACTTGTCCGTTCATAGCGACAGCGATTGATATCGCAGGTGCGTTTATTTTCTGCTGATGAGTAGAAGCAAGTTCCAGCACTGCGTCGCCTGGTGCTTTATAATGCACATTTCCGAGAAATTGAGACGTTGGTCGTTCTGATGGAATATCAATAAATTGATAAAAAGGCGGGAATTCAGTTTTACCTCGATAGGCGTAGAATTCGTAAACGGGCCATAAAATCCAAGCTACTATCAGCATGATGACGCAGGCAATATATTTAATCATCCAATAATTCCTATACAAATAAATTGCATGGAACATTAGTTAATTCATTAAGTTAACTCTCGCCTTTTTTGAAAATACATCGCTAATTTTGAAATTGTTGACGGAATTCTTTCGGTGTTTTACCCATTTTTTGTTTGAATGCACGATTGAATGGTCCAATAGAACCATACCCAAGTTCTAGCGCAATCGTTAAGATTGGCTTGCGTAATTGTTCGGTGTCAGCAAGTTGCTGGCAAGCTGCCGGAATACGATAGCTATTGAGAAATTCAGAAAAGTTTCTAAATCCCATATGGCGATTAATAAGCATACGCAACTGGTGTTCTGGCAAGGATAGCTGTTCAGCCAAAGACGTTATCGTTAACCCAGTTTCCCGAAAGCCACCTGACTCCATCAATGCAAGCAACCTCTTATGATCAGGGGCTAACACCGAAGGAATACCATTTGGATTTTTATTATCCCGCTCCACATTCTCCGTATCTAAAAGCGGTCCATCACTATTGATGATTTCTGGCTCATTAATAGGCTGAGTTGCATGGCGAAAAAGATAAGCACTTAGCCCCCCAGCTGAGAGTGCAAACAATAGTGCTTGAGTAACACTGAAAATAGGGAAGTCACGCAATGGCGCATCGATTAATTCAAGTGAAATGATAAAAATTAAATAAGTATTTACCCCAATGATAAGGATTTTTCTTGTCGCCCGTCGACTATCAACCAAATCATCATTGAACCCTTTTAGTGTGATCAGCAAAATATAAAGCAATACTAACCCTTCTATAACATGGTTAACGTCATGCAGTACGCCCCGCCCCTCGTTTACACCGAAAAAATAACAAAACCACAAGAAAACAGTGCCGATCAAGACAAATCGCCACTTGGGCCACTGTTGAGGTTTGAAGTGGTCGTCAAGCAACGACATTGACCAAGCCCAAAGCAAATAAGGGCAAAGTTCAGTGAGTGTTAAGAAAAACCCTCTGAGTACACCATAATGGCTATCTTCGATTGGAGCCGTCAACAAAATAAATCCCACTAAACTAATAGAGAAACTCGCACCAAGCATCGTTTGAAGATTGATACGACGGCATAAGTAAAACGTTACCAACAGCGCGATCATTCCGACTGCCGCGAAACGAAAAAAGAGATCAACAACGGCCAAATTCGATAATTGCATAAAACGCGAGTACAACTAGTTATTTAAAGCTTGGATGTTAGCATGTGATTACTGAAATATCAGCCATGGTAACTTGTACTTTATAGCACATGATTGCTTACTGCTTTCTCAAAGGACTTGATATAGATTTTTTTATTCAAGCGTGCGAGTATGGGCAGACTCCTCTTTCATAACAATATATTACTGTACTCTACCTTAGATGACCCAAATCACGCTCAATCAACATATCGTTTGCCTAACCTCCGGCAGCATTAGTTGTGATGGGGAATATGATACCATCGATCCCCGCCCTCTGGCCGTATTACGTATTTTAGTTGAAGCCAATGGCGCGTTAGTCAGCCATGAACAACTACATGAGAAAGTTTGGTTAGGCTCAATCGTCGCCCCCAATGCACTTCAACGTTGTATTGCTCAACTCCGAAAACATTTTGGTGATTCAGCAAAACAACAATCGGTCATTAAAACCTACCCCAAAAGGGGTTATAGCCTAACACAACCTGTTACTGCTAATACCGAAAACGCCACAAACAAGCGGTTAGCAGTCACAGAAAAAACCAATACACAATTGGTTTTCCTGAAACGAAAACAATCTTCCAATAAAAAGAAGCAACTAACATTCGGCGCAGCAGCCATCACTTTGCTTGTGATAATGCTTTCAGTAATCAATTCTCGTTACGATACTATTGATGATTGGCAACCGCCAAGTTTCAGCACATTCGCCAGCGTTGATACGGGTCAATTCCCTCTTTCAGCCATACAATATGTGGATGAAACAAGATACGCTGCAAGAAAAAGCACACCAACAATTGAAAGCCTGATAATTAGAGATGCGACCGACAATCAACAAGAAACACTAGTGCCTGACGCTAAACTTTATGGTCGAATAGGCATGGGGTGGCAAAAAAATCAATTGCTTTGGGCCCGGCAATCGGTCAAAGACGACATAAAATGTGCGCAAATTGAACAAACAAATATAGAAACGAAAACAACGTCAACCCTATTACCCTGTACCAATACTTTCTTTCATTCCCCTCAGGTTATTGATCGCGGCAGTTTCGTGTTTCTGGCAACAGATAAGCAATTCAACACCCAGCTACGGTTAGCACAGCGTGCTGATTCGGCTGAAACACAGTGGCAGACAACTATTCTCGCAGGTGATGTAAAGCGATTCCATTATCGGGCAGCAACCAATATTCTCGCATTGCAATTCACAGAACGAGTGAAGTTATTTATGTTAAAAGACAATTTGCTTCGTGAAGTTGCGACGATAACGTTGGACGAGACAAAAGATACATTGCGCGACTTGAAATGGTATTCAGATGACATCTTACTTCTTGCAGGTGATAAACAATTACATTGGCATAAGCTATCCTTCGCGAAAACAGATAAGCGAGAACATTTTCGCGAAATATCATCTATTAAAAAAGAGACGCAAAGCTTAGCGCTCAGTCAAGAAATCAGTGAGCTAGTGATATCGCCAAAGGGACTAAACTTACTGCTAGCTCGTAATAGTAACGCGGTGAATCAACGAACATATGGTACTAGCTCAAAAAACGCCAAACAAGACGGCTTAATTAGAGTGATGTACGCTCATTATCAAGATACGACGATAGCGCCTTCTAAATTTAACGATAGCTATGGACAATTTGTCACACGCGACCACATTAGTTTTTTATCGAATCGTTCAGGCAACTCGCAGCTTTGGCTGAAAAGTCAGGATAGCATACAAGCGATTACGCCAAACTCGCATAATGTACAATCATACACATGGCTACAACCTGTTGAACGTCCAGGCCTAGCCTTAGATAGCGATATCGAAAAATCACCGCCCTTTGTCTACATTCATGCGAATAAGCTATGGAAGTCTTCACTATTGGGCGCTTCCACAGAAATAGAGACACCATTTGTTCCTTTGGCAATCTATCAAGGCTGGCACAATGGAATTTTGTTAAAAGCGAGAACTTCTCAAGGCGTCGCTTTGGTTGAGTGGCATGTTCAAAATCTACAAACCACTATCGTTGCACTTAAAGACATCCATTGGGCGCAAAAAATTGGTGCAAGTGACTATCTGTTTAATGAAAATGCGCATTTACAACGCCTACAACATCAACAAGTAATACCAGTTAAGGGGTTACCTCAACTCACGTTACAATGGCGATATAAGGCGGTTGGGGGTTTTGTATATGTTCAAGATAAGCAGCAGCGATTATGGCGCTACGATCCTATCAATCAATCAGCCATCACTCTCGGATATTTTGACGAAAATGCCTTATTCATGACCGATTATTCACCAGAAAAAACAGCCATGTTGTCGGATGTACCGCAAGGCAAAGTCACAGAATTATTAACCTTAAGCAGCCAATATCAGCCATAACGTTCGTTATAGCTGATATGCCCAGACAATTAACTTACTGCGGTGCTGTAAACTCGGTTAGTTTCTCATTGATAAACGCCAACGCATCTTCATTATTGGCCGCTTGCGCTTTCGCTTTTGCTGCAAGCCATGTGCTTTTTGCCTCATTTGGTTGCGCAAGCTGCGTATGAATGAGCGCTTTTCGCGTTAGAAAAAAGATGTTGTCAGGGTGCTGTTTAGTAATATGACTAATGGTTGCAACAGCTTGTTCACTTTGGTCGTTATTGGCATACCAAAATGCCAGGTCTATGAGGGTCGCACTGCTATCTTGTACTTCACCATATCTTAATTCAAGGTTGTTAAAATAACGGATTACCTCATCAATTCCGCCTTCGGTAAATCGCGCTACATCAGGTGACATATCATTGAAAATTGACGAAATAGCACTTGATAAATGCCTCATTGGCAGTACCAAATAGTTTTCTTCACTATAGTCGTGTGCGGTTATTTTCAGGTTATTTTGCTGTAGATGGCGTCGAATGACTTCGAAAAGAGGTCGATTATCTGTAAATGAGCCTAACGCTAAATATACACCGATTCCCTGATAACGTCTTCTGTCGAGTTGTTCGCTAAAAGCCTTTATCAGCTGTGTCTGATCGAGCACCAGCGCCGGAGCCGAGATGATATACTCCGTAAAGAGTTCAGGTTGATAACGCAAAACATGCAGTAAGAAGTTGGCGTTACTAGAAAAACCTTCAATGATCCTAAAAGGTAATGTCTGATACTGCTGTTCCACTCGCTTAATAACTTCCTGCATCAGTACCTTAGTCTTCATTTCATGAGTAATACCCGAGGCACTAATGTTTTTGGGATGCATGTTAGTTTCAACCTGAATATATGGCAATGTTATTAATATGACTTCGGGCATTGGTCCCATAGAAACATGACTTAACCAATCTAATTGCGCTTTTAGCACCTGTAATCGACTTCCACCAGACACAGTGTACAAAACGGCATATTTTTTCTGAGACTTTTGGTCATAGCTCGCAGGTAAATAAACCTCTATTGTTAGTTCCTGCTCAGCAATTTCCGAAGACCAATTTATCGTTTGACTTCTATTGTTAGAGTCGTTGCTGGCAAAGCTTAATTGGCTAAAGGTGACAAAATAACTCACCATGAAAATAGCAAGAAATGATATTGCTACCTGTCGCAACACTGTCCGTTGTAGTTGTTTTGTGTTTGGCGTATTCATGAATTTCCTCTCATAGATTATGAATTACTTTAATACCGTACTGATTTATGCCAATAATCCATGATAGATTACTGATAAAAAGCTGATATTTTTTCATTGGCTACTGATTTCACTGAAATTTTTTGACAAAAATCAGCATTTACCTGTGTTCATATATCTGGTCTAATATTAGCGGTTGTTTTTACTGTGAGCGTCGAAGTGAAGTTTCTTGAATTAAAAATTCCACCGTTATTATTGATGTTGCTATTTGCTGCTATTATGTGGTCTATCGCTCAAATAACCCCGGCATTCATGTTTTTAGACAGCATCAAAGTGGTGCTATTGATGGTTGCGGTAGTTACCGCTGTCGGGCTTACGCTTGCAGGTGCATTGGAGTTTAGACGCGCGCAAACCACAGTCAACCCAACAGCACCAGAATCTACGAGTAGTTTAGTCACTAGTGGCATTTATCAATTTACCCGTAACCCAATGTATGTGGGTTTCTTTATTGCTCTTATCGGTTGGGGGTGTTTTTTGGGTAATGTCTATGCACTCGTATTTTCCCTGCTTTTTGTACCTTACATGAATAAGTTTCAAATCCTTCCTGAAGAAAAAATGCTATTCCAATTATTTGGTCAGCAATACAAAGACTATTGCGATAGTGTCAGACGTTGGTGTTAGTTCCATAAGTCACCCGTTATCGACAGTTTAGTAACACTTATCTAAATTCACGTCTATACTTGATCATTAAGCGTGAATACCTTGGTAAACAGATAGGGAGCATCGCTGAGTAGTAGGAAGCTTGTCCGTAATATGTAGTAATAGACAAGAGAACTTTCTTAGGTGCAAGACTATAAAACCCAACGCCTCATTGGCATTTCACTTTACATTGCCTCCGTAATACTCATTATATCGGCAGCTGCTCTTGCGTTGATGGATATCAAGCATCGTACAGCACTTGGCATGCGAGATTCTCTTCATACCGTTTTACAAACCGTTCAAGAAGCCCAACATTTAGTCATTCAGGAACGTAAAAGTACCTTAGATGCCATAGTGGCAGCGCCTGAAATCGTCAATCAAACACAACAACTCATTCAAGCTTTTGATAATCAAGCCGCATTTGAAGAATATCACCCGATTGCGATTTCACTGTTTGATATCGTGTCCGGTATGCTTAAGCGCTATGACAATCGTGATTTTTTTCTCATTTCTACCGAACGCATTAATTTATCAAGCAATCAGTTTGACCGAATCGGCAAACGCAGCATTATTGATCAACTGGCTACGACACAACTTGATGCAGCCTTTAAAGACGATAACTACATCATTAAAGGCATAAAAACGCCTGATCCCAGTAGTAAAATGTTTGAACCGGCCATGTTCATTACAGCAACAATCAGAAATGAACAAGGGAATGTAATAGCGCTTTTAGCCAAATTCGTCGATCCCAAAACGCAATTTTCAAATATCAGTGAACTCGGACGCATCGGCGAATCCGGCGAAACCTATGCCTTTGATCGAAATGGCTTATTGTTGACTGAGAGCCGTTTTAAACATCATCTGGAGAGTACCAACCAAATTTCGTTAGGCGAAGACAGCATGATGAATATCTACATTACTGATCCAGGTGGAAATTTGCTTGAAGGTCACCAACCAACAACCAACAACGAACTTAGGCCGCTCACCAAAATGGCGGAACAGGCCGTACGGGGTTTAAGCGGTCATGACGTAACAGGCTACCGAGATTATCGTGGAGTTGAAGTATTCGGCTCTTGGCTGTGGGACAGCACGCTTGGCATGGGGCTGGCTACGGAAATCAATAAAGATGAAGCGCTGACTTCATATATACAAACGCGCAATATTTTTATCAGCGTAATCGTATTCACACTCGTTGTTGGCTATGTTGTACTTCGTGTCATTTTCTCATTGCTCAACAAGTCTGCGCAGCAAATGCAAGATGATAAGCACCTGTTAGCGGCTAAGGTTGCCGAGCGTACGCAGGAATTACTCAATGCTCAAGATGAATTGTCACGCGCTAATAAAGAATTGCAGATATTAGCGATTACCGACGGTCTCACTAAACTTGCAAATCGTCGTAGATTCGATCAAGTGTTTGCCGAGCAATGGCAACGTAGTCTCAGACAACGCACTTCTATCGCCATTATCATGCTCGATGTTGACAGTTTCAAGCAATATAACGACAACTTTGGTCATCAAAAGGGTGACCAGTGTTTGGAAAAAATAGCCGCTCAACTTGCACATTGCCAAATTGCACGAAGACCAGGTGACATTCTCGCACGATACGGTGGTGAAGAGTTTATCGTGTTACTTTGTGACACAAGTCACGACTATGCCTTAGAAGTTGCGGAAAAAATAAGATTCAGCATCGAAGCACTGGCCATTCCACATCGCTTTTCAACCGTTGCTGACAAGACCGTGGTGACTGGCAGTATTGGTTTGCGTTTTATTGACAATGTTTCCACAACACGTCAAGCACTGGCCATAGAACAAGCAGATAAAGCCTTATACCAAGCTAAAGTCCAAGGTAGAAACCAAGTGCAAGTGTATAAGGAAGAGCCGATTGATAATGTTACTCCGCTCAAGAAACAACAAACCTAACTAGAGCGTGTGCACTGCGACAATATTACGTTCACAATCTAAGTGCCATACGGTATCCGCATGCTGATGAAAGACATTGAGCCCATGCTCGGTGAGTCGTTGAAAATATTGTACAAACATTGAAATGTCTTGCTCTGACATGGCCTGTTTTGCTTGTTGCGCTAACAATGGTAGCTCTTGCTCCAAGCGCCACTGTTTAACCACATCAAAACTTGGTGCGCGCAAAAATAGCCAATGATCGATTATTTCGTATAACGGCTGATAGTCTTGGGCTAAGTTATTATTTACCTGTATACGCCAAGAGCCATCTGCATCGTGCATCAACTCCAGTGCATTAATTGGTTGATTCAACTCCTGTTCGTTTTGCGGAGGTACCCCCCAACACCAGCCCTCAATAATAACAATGTCAGGCGCTTGATTAACTGGTTGCCATTGCGAACTGGGCAAAAGGTCGTCTATCCCCTTGTCGAATACAGGCATTAGTATTGAAGTAGAGCGATTTGCTAGCGCTTCAATGGTATATTTTAGCAGTTCTACGTTGTGTGTTCCTGGTACACCACGTGTGGCAAATAAAGGATGTATAGTGTTAGCTATGTGCTGTCTTTCCGCTCGCGAAAGGTAGAAATCATCAAGCGATAACACTTCCACATTAAGCATGAAGTTAGATTGGATATAAGTAGCTAAAAATTGAGACAACGTGGATTTACCAGATCCCTGACACCCATTAATGCCCACAAAAAATGGTCGCGTAGAACGTAAAGCGTAACTCACGATTTGACGACCAAACTGCGTATATAAATCTTTGTTCTTCATTAACGACTTTCACCACCTTATACGCTATCCAAATAACCGAGAAAGATTAACCTTTCCATCATTGCCTATGTTTTAAATTGCGATTAACAGGTTAATATTCAATAGCCAAATATGGAAATTTAACGATATGACGTAATCTCAGTGTAGCTGTTAAATGCACCTTCATATAGCAAAAATGTAGCGTTCTCATAACGACATTAAAAGGCTTTTTTGTCGCCTCTTAAGTCACATTCTATAGCTGAGCACTTCGGCACCTAATTAGCATATTGTGTAACCAAATATTTACTTTCAGCTATTTCAGTTGCACTGGAAATATGGATAAGTTTATATAATGCAAACCCATTAAATTTCAAATAGTTCTGGTTATTAGAGATGCAGAAAATTAACCGCTGTATTTGTGCAATATTCGCATTGGTTGCAGCAAATAGCTTTGCAACGCAAGACATTATTTTAGCGAAAGATGGCAAAGCCGGAGATTCATTTGGCTATGGCGTTGCAATAGATGGCACCACCGCACTAGTCGGCGCACTTCAAGCAGATATCGAAGGCGTAAAGGACACGGGCGCAGCTTATGTTTATGTGCGAGATAACAGTGTTTGGCGCCAACAGGCCAAACTGGTTGCACAGCCTGCCTTTGCGGAAGATACACTCGGTGGCAAAGTGGCACTGAAAAAGAATATTGCGATGTTAGGTGTGATGCGAAGAGATGACAAAGGGAAAGATTCAGGTGCTGTGGTCTCTTTTGAGCGTGAGTCAAATAATTGGAAGCAACATCATATTTTCACAGCGCCTGACGCCAAACCAGGTGACGCATTTGGACAGAGCATTGCACTTACTGAAAACCATCTTGTCATTGGCGCACCGCGAAATGATGCTTTGGGGCTCGACTCAGGAGCCGCTTACATATATCAGCGGGAAAACGATACATGGCACTTTCAAACTAAAATCACAGCAAGCGATGGTGCTGCCGAAGACTTATTCGGTATAAGTGTCGCGATTGATGGCAATACAATTCTTGTTGGTGCGGATTTACACGACGAAAAAGCGGAAGATGCGGGAGCGGTGTATGTTTATGCGTATGACGACAATCAGTGGAAACAAGAAGCAAAACTTACAGCATCAGACGGTGGTAAAACTGATATTTTCGGTGTCAGGGTTGCTATCTCAAAGAATACGGCATTAATTTCTGCAAGACGAGACGATATCGAAGGGATGGGCATAGATGCCGGCTCAGCCTATATTTTCGTACGAGAAGGCGGTATTTGGACACAACGAGCTAAACTAACGTCACCTGATGGACAAGCGGATGACAGATTTGGTCGTGGTGTCGCGCTGGATGGTGATACGGCTATCATAAGCGCAATGAACCATGATGCTAATGGCTCCAACACTGGCGCGCTCTATGTTTACAAAAATGGCGCCGACGGTTGGCGCTATACCTCCAAGCTTTTAGCCAAAAGCAGTATGCCTGACGATAGATTCGGGTGGAACGTAGGTTTATCTGATGGTGTTGCGATCATTGGCACACCACTTCATGATGCTAAAGGCAAAGAATCTGGTGCCGTGTATATTCAAGACTTGAACAGCAATGCCAAGTAAGGTTGATGTGGCTAGGGAGAATTAATTTGAAATTCACTATGATATATGGTCCATCAGGCATTGGGAAAGAAAGCGTTGGTCGAGAGCTTGCCAAAAACAATGACTGGCGCATCTTCCCCCAACATCTAGCATTTGACGTCGCCTGTGCTGTCATAGGTTTTGGTAATAATGGTTTTGAAGCATATCAGCGTAAAATTTGTTTGGATGCTTTTGATGCACTATATGAGAACAATGTTAAAGGTATTGTTTTTACTTTTTGTTATGTCCACCCTTATAGTAATTACTTCATCGACGGTCTAATGGAGTTTCTTAATAAATTAAAGATAGAAGCAAATTTTATTCGACTATCGTGTGAATATGAAGAGCATGTTAAGAGAGTTACTAATGAAGGCCGCTGTAATACAAACAAGATCCAATCAAAAGAATACCTCGACGACTATTTAGAACGGTTTAATTTCTCTATTGATATACCAAATGTAAAAACATTGCATATTGATAATACCGCTATGACGATTAGAGAGTCAGCAATTGAAATTATGAATAATATCGTCAAGTAACTATTGACTCAAATCAGCATTACTTAGTCGTAGATAATATTAGACTGAGCTCATTGGTAATGATTTTCTGTACCTCATAGTTCAGTCGCATACAACCTTTCGGACTAATACCTAGCCGCTTGCCTAACAGAAATTCGCCACTTTTTTACATATTTTTATCAATTTCGATTTATTTGTTAGAGCAAAAGCTTTACCATCGCGCCATCAAAATTTCTATATCGCTGAACAACCCTAATTTAGGAACGCAAATGACACTGGTAATCAGTCTTTTGGCCTTTATCGCGCTACTTCTCGTGATCTTTGAAGAAGTAATTCATATCAATAAAGCAAAGTCGACACTGTTTATTGGCACCTTATGTTGGCTACTTGCTTATTTGTTTCCAATGCATGGCAACACACCTGAAATTATCAGCCATCAGCTTAATGAAAACTTGCTAGAAATCGCTACATTGTGGTTATTTTTAATGGCTGCGATGACCTTTGTTGCGTACCTCAACAGTAAAGGGTTTATTTCTAATCTGGTACAGCGATTACTGCCCAATCAAATGCATGAGCGTAAGTTTATGTTTCTCATTGGTGGCTTTGCTTTTTTATTCAGCTCATTCGCTGACAATGTTACCGCTACACTTGTATCTGTTGCAGTTATTGCCTCGCTTGATGTGCCAGCACGGCAACGACTCAAGTACGCGACACTGATCATATTTGCGGTCAATAGCGGCGGCGTTTCGCTTATTACTGGTGACGTTACTACACTCATGATCTTCCTCGATGGGAAGGTGAGTATTGCCAACTTATTATTATTGGTGTTGCCTTCACTGTTCGCGGTGTTGATACTTGCCGGCTTATTAGCACGTAATATGCGCGGCCAACTGCATTTTGACACGTCTCCCAAACCTATCGAGCGAAACGACAAAATCATTGCTAGCGTGTTCTTGTTAACCATCATCTCAACACTGGCATTGAATGCTATCTACCAAATTCCACCAGTATTGACCTTTCTCTTTGGTTTAAGCTGCATGTTTCTCATTGCCCAATATTTGGTACGAAAAACGAACCAAAGTATTCTTAATTACATTCGTGAAATTGAATTCGACACCTTATTATTCTTCTTAGGTGTATTGCTCATTGTCGGCATGCTTAAAGAAATTGGTGTACTTAGTCAATTAACCAGTATCTATCGCATCATGGATACCAGCGTCGCAAACTACTTGCTCGGTATGTTGTCAGCAATATTAGACAATGTCCCACTCACAGCTGCCCTACTTAAAGCTGACATTGCGATGGAGACCACCGATTGGTTAGCGCTTACTTATGCCACAGGTGTGGGTGGTTCAATGTTAGTCATTGGTTCAGCTGCTGGTATTATTGCCATGAGTAAAGTACGGGAATTGAACTTCATTAGCTACTTGTCGATGGCAGGTTACTTACTCGTGGCTTATTCGATCGGCTATTGGTTAAGTTACGGTTTAACCAACGTTGTGTTAGGTTAGTAAACAACTAGGGGAGCAACCATCTCTATAGGCTTTTTCGGCATAGTCACAGTTAAAATTGTTGTCGTAGTCGTCAAAGGCTAAATCGATACGACTTAAGCGTGTGCAGCTAAATACTTTGGCAAGCCAGTGGTGTATGACAAAAGGCGTGGTATAGGTGAACAGGTATTTGCAGCCCTGTCCCGAAATTTGGAAATAAACGGTGTCACGTTGGCCACCAATTCCGACATAGCCGACTTCGATGCCGTTTGCCAATATAGTCATTGAGTCTTTATAGCCGTGTAAGCCTCGGCCACGCATTGGCGAGAGTTGAAAACCTAAAACATGATCAGTCCAAATTTTGAGGGTTTTTGAGTAGTATTCTGCGAGCTGTGCTTGAACTAATTCAAATTAATAACGAAATTGAGCCATGTGCCATTCCTATTTTCGATAGTGTTTAGAAATCTGTGTCATTTCGGTATTATTAAGAAAACAGGAATGACACAGTTCTATAAACAACATCTTGTGTTTTAGCAGTTTCCAACACAAAATTACTTACGGAATCTGCCAACTTAGGCCATTTTAGATTCTTCTGTTTTTTTCAAACTTGCCAATTCAACTTTGAGAGAATTAATTCTGCTATCTAGATATAAAAGACCAAGGCCTATATACAACAATAACTCTTTATCAGCTTTATCAAAAACAAAAAGTAATACCAATCCAATTAATAATAATAATGATTTTAGCCGGTCATTATTCAAAAATTTCCCTAACATACGACTTTCCTTCGCTCTAACTACGCATCTGCAACAAAAATAGAATTGCTACTTATTAATTCGATATACCTTTCAAAGTTGTTTAGTTTCAAATTTACAACCAACTCTATATGGCTTGACTCAACATTGTAGCCATTCAATAAAAGTAATGTGACAAACTGTACCATGTTTCTATTTTTAGATAAACGAATCAACGCTATGTCTAAAGCATCATATCCTAATGTATTTATGTCTGGCCTAAGCCCAGCTTCAAAAAGAAACTTTAACATCTTATATGCGTCATGCTGTACTGCTAGGGTTAATGCTGAATACCCCATAGGGTCTATAAAACTTAGATCTAAATCATGCTTTAGGAGCATTTTAGCCAAGTCAGCATTATCATGTTGAATCAATACAGTTATTGCATTGGGATACAACTTGCCACCTTTTTTAATATATTTATCTATAATGGAAAAATCGGCATTCTGCACAATGGCGATATGTACCAACATTGAGTAAACTTCACTTTGGTTGGAAAACTCGATTTGGTTAAGAATCTCGTTGGCTTCTTTCCACTTACCCAAACTTGCTAACATATAGACCTTAGCAATATCCTCCATCAATTGCTTTGATTCATCTGTATCTAATTCACCTTTGCTAAAATGATCAGAAATTTCCTTAACCCTTTTTTTGCGGTAATACTCTATAGCATTCTTGCTACTTAGAGTTCTATCTTCGCCAAGAAACTGCTCTATTTCGTGTTCTGAATCAAATGAGCTTTTTGCTAAGGCTATAAGAGATTCGTAATCTTGTTTATCGATTAGCTTTTTTGAGACTACCTTATTTTCTCTTTTATACTCAAAAGCTTTCTTTATATAGAACTCACCTAAAACCGAAAAACACTCATCCCCATAATTTGAATCTAACCCGTTAACCGAAACCTCTGATAAGACTCCAGAAAATAGAAAATTAATTTCAGCATCTATATCAGCCTTTTCTAAAAAGCCCTTGTCGTATCCGCTCTCTAAATATAAAGCTCTGCTCATAGCCAAGTTTTCACTTGATTCATCGTCTGGAATTTCTTTCAGTAAGTCTGCACTATTGGATTTTATTAATTCGTAAAGGTAGCTAAAAGAATCGCTTTCGAAGTACTTTTCATTTTCCAACAATAAGTTCAAGGCATTCTTCCCGAATGGATCTGGTTGTAGTGGACTTCCAAGTTCTGTCCAGTATTTCGCAAGATCAAAAGAATGAGCTTCTATGGCTAGTAAGACTAAAGACGTATAACCACTGTAACCTTTTAACACCTTGTCCGGATTTAATCCGCTGAATCTATGAACCTTTCTCACAAAACTTAAAGGAAGGCTATTTTTTGTCATTTTCGCTAAATCACTATATTCAACATTTAGCCCTCTATCTAATAACTCTTCAACTAACTCTTCATTGTTAAGCTCTAAGACCAAGCCTAAAAGGGACTTAGGCTCACCATTATTAGCAAAATACAAGTTATTAGTTAACTTTCCCTTACTTAAGAGTTCATAAAGTACTTCATTGTTCTCTTCCTTGATAGCATTTTGTACACGTATTTCTAAATTAAGAGGAGCTATTTCAGCATCGTGTTCAATGAATGGAGCCAACCCATTTCTCCAGTTTCTTAGGTTTCGACCATTCTGAAGCCCAATGCCTGAAGAAATGGAAATTGCATCGATCTTAAATTCATCAACATTCTGTTCTACAAGCCCATTTATATGCTGTTTAACGAATTTTCGAGTTTTCAATTTCCACTCTGAGCTAACTGGTTCAGAAATTTGAAAGCTCATGCAATCAACTTTCTGAATTCTACTATCCTTAGCCATAGTGCTTTCAGAAGGAAGTGCATTAACGGAACTTTCTTTTGTTTCCACAATAATTGGACTGCTTTCTTCGGCATGTTCGTTATCAGAAATCAATAAAAGTGACGCGATTGCAATGATCGCTAAAATGAAAAAAAGTACGGTTTTCGTCTTCATATGCAACTTCCTTATCAGTACGGTTGTCAAATAACACTCAAAAGAACTCTAACTATTAACCAATATTAAAGCGACATTTGTCTTTTTCTCTATTTACTTGACCTAAACAAACTTCTGGTGATCTTTCCTTATCATAATCACTAATAACCCCACACGCATAAACCAGTCCAGCAGCCACTTTAGGATTGCCATGACCAAGTACAACCGCTGCTGCAGCGCAAACATGATATTGATGCTGAATTTCACTTACCCTAGTGCTTACACATGGGCCGTACTCCGCGTTTGCATCTGAAAGACAGTTGTCATATTCCGCCACTGCGACATCAATTAATATGTTTAACTCATCCTCTGTGGGTAAATTGCCAAACGTGTCATCACCATAGTTGTTCCCTAAATCAAAGTTATCCATTGAACCCCCATCTTCACCTGGCACGTACTCATACCAACACACACGTTGACTAACCAAATAGTCTCCACTTCCTGTACTGACTGTTTTACATTGAGTACCAGCAAAGTTTGAACCAGAAAAAATTACTGATACAAATGCTACGCAAAAAAGTTTGATAATTTTCATAATACTTCCATTTAATTTTCTATTGTATTTTACTAAACAGGCCCAAAAGAAAAGACTCTCTCCTTGATAAAAAAGGATTCAGCTCCTTGATAATATGAACCTTCCATGTGAGGCACGACGTATTTTAGCTATAATGAAAAAGACGATCATTATATTACCTAGCGCCAACGAGAGCGAGCTGTAACAGAAAATAAACATCTTTAAAACACAAAAACACCAATGTTTAACAACACAGCAACAAGCTCTATGTAAATGATGGAACAGGTCAACTATTAGAGGAGTATTCTATTAAGAACCAATACTATTTGGAATTTTCGTTCATAAACCGTATTTGCGATTAATAGATTCAATTAGATCAATTCAGCCACTGTTATGCTAATGTTTATAGATTATGCGCTTATTAACTCTCATAAAAGTAAAGAATTTACTCAGCAGCTCTACTTCAACGAATACTAGGCCATACAAACATAACAGAAACGATGAAATACGAACATTTTAGTCCTGCACATTTAGAGGATGCTATCAACCTTAACCCTCTATCAAAAATACCAGTTTAGTACCTAGGCGGTTTGTTATACTCTAATTTCGTATAACACCACATGACACTAAGTTACTAATTTTCCAGTAAATCATTGTTATTAAAAGGGTGCAGATGGAGCATATGCTCCCCTATGTGAGTATTTTTGGCTTAATTAAAAAATGGAAACATCAGTTTTATCAGCAAATAACTCCAGTGCTTTAGTACCTACCAAAGAGTTGCCAAATTCATTAAGAGCGGGTGAATAAACCGCAATTGACATTTGGTGTGGTACAACGGCTACAATCCCACCCCCGACACCACTCTTACCCGGCAAGCCGACCCGATAAGCAAAATCGCCAGATGCATCATAGTGTCCACAGGTCAGCATGATGGCATTGATACGTTTGGCAAGTGCAGCACTAATGAACTTGGTGCCTGAAATTGGATCTAAACCGTCATTCGCTAGATAAAGCATCGCTCGAGATAATTGCTTGGCAGACATTTCGATTGAACACTGGCTGAAATAGGTCTCCAACACAGTTTCAACATTATTTTCTAAATTACCAAAACTTTTCATCAAATTAGCCAGCGCTAAGTTGCGAAAACCGTGTTCCATTTCAGATTCAGCAACAACGGGATCAGTCGATATTGAAAAATCATTACTGCACTGCTGAACAAAATCAACAATGCAATCCAGTGCTTCACCTTTTTCTGGGTACAATGAAAGGATGCTGTCACACACAACAATCGCACCAGCATTAATAAACGGATTTCGGGGAATACCAGCTTCATATTCAAGTTGAACCAGCGAGTTAAACGGGTTACCCGAGGGTTCACGCCAAACTCGTTTGAATAAATCATCTTTGTGAGCGCTTAATGCTAACGTGTAACTAAATACTTTAGAGATACTCTGGATAGAAAAAGGTTGCTCATATGCGCCAACACCAAAAGTTTGACCGTTGTTTAAGGTAATCGCCATACCAAACTGCATCGGATCAACTTCTGCTAATGCAGGAATGTATTCAGCTACTTTACCTTGCCCTAAAAATGGGGTCACTTCCTGCTGAACCTCTTTTAAGATAGCTAACCAATTCATATAGAATTCCTAGTCAGTGTGCCATTGCGCATTGTCTACATCCATCTGCCAAATATTGGCAGTAGAAGACTCAGTTACATCTAGCACGACAGTTTGCTGATCATGGGCAACCGAAAACGACATAGGTCGATATTGTGCATAATGCAATACCGAATATCGCTCATTGGTGTTAATTTCATAGGCTTCTAGCGCATCTTTGACTAAATAATAAATGGTGTCATCACGCAGCTGCCAACGCCCCCAAGAAGTAATCTGTAATTCAGGTAATACAACTTCTTCTTCGCCAGTTTCAAGGTTATGACGGTATAATCCAGCATGATTAAATTTCGTGATATAAAGTGTTACGCCATCTTTACTCGCTTGAACGCTATAACCGCCTGCATTGGTAATTTTAGCAGTCACACTATCTGTTAAATCTAGCCGCCATACTTGCCAATCGCCATCAACATCTGTGCTGTACAATATTTCGTTATCATTCAAAAAATGTACGTAGTGAACACTGTGATTATTCGGCAAGTAGTTTTGCCACTGTGTAGTCACTTCATCGTACACATACAATTGGTTATTGAGCCCAGCCACCAAGAGTCTGTCATTGGGCGACCAATGTGCGTTGCTAATACTTTTAATGGTTGTGGGAAAATGCGTATCGGTAGTATTTCCGTCAACTTGACGGATCATGATGCTACTTTCTCCTTTGTCAGTACTTACATACGCACTTTTAAGCGACTGATTGGCAAACCAAGGAGAATAATTTATAAAACTCGACTGTGTAATCGCAGCATTGGCAGTAATTTCTAACTGGTTAGACTCACCGCTTTTGGTAATAGGTGCTTGATATAAGTTAACGACCACATCACTCTTATCAAACAAAATCGCGCCTGTCTTAAGGTTTGTAGACACATATCCAATATCTCTGTTCGTGATCAGCACCTGAGTTGATTGGTCATCAATACGATATTGTTTAAGCCCAGAGCCATCTGCAACAACGAGAGCATCATTAGACAGCCATGCCATATTTGAAAATGCATTAAACGCTGTTTGATGATACGCTTCACGTTGAGTGTCTAAATCAATGAATTTCATCAAAGAGGTACTGTTACTTTGATACTCTAGCACTGCCAACCGCTTTTCATCTGGCGACAAGGCTAACATATAGTCCCCTCTCAGGTTTCCACCACTGTATGGCAGCGTTATCTGTTTAAGGCGCTTAGTTGCAAGGTGATAGCTATAAATTGAATATGGTGTATTAAGCCCTGTTCGGTAATTGAGATACAATGTGTCAGTACTCGCTCTATACGCCAGAATGGTAAATGCTCTCTCTGCACAGTTTGTAATTGGCGTCACTGCTTTAGTTGCTAAGTCTATCTCCACAACTTCACATATTCTTTGATGTAAGTTATTGAATCGTGATGCAATAATTCGCTGGTCACCAGCAAATATCGCATAGGTATAATAATAGCCGTCATCTGTTAATTGATATGGTGCATGTGATTGCACCTGATACCAAACATTTACGTTATCTTTAGTTGACGATTTATGTAAAAACAGTAGTTGTTCACCATCTTTTGTATATTTAGCTCTAAATGAAGCACCTTTTAACGATGTTAATGGCTGCTCCTTAATAGTTAAGTCCATATCATTAAGTTTTTCTGGGAAATCTTTTTGACCAATCAACCAGCCTCCCACACCAATAACAACAAGCAACATCAAAAATGCCACCACACTCGCGTTGAATAACTTAGAGGAGCGATTATCGGTATTACTATCAACTAAATTGTGCGCGGCAACTTCCGGCTCAAGATCTGAGGATAGGCTTTCTTCTTCGATGCTTTTCTCGGTATAAACAACTTCGCCACTGTTGATATCAGTCGGCGCTGTTAACGTAGATGAAGAATCTTGCACAGCAGAAGACTGTTCTTCAACCTTCGGCGTAATAGAAAACTGATAACCAACCTTACTAATTGTCGTAATAATCGTGGGCACTTTCGGGTCAATCTCTATCAATTTACGCAATTCGCTTACCGCCCGATTAATTGCAGCGTTACTAACGATACGATTATCCCACACGTGCTCGATGAGTTGTTCACGAGAAATCGGGATATTAGGATGACGGCAAAAATACACTAGCAGTGTAAAAATTCTTGGCTCAACTTCTAACTTCTTCGCACTTTTAGTGATTGAAAACAATGCTTCGTCAACTACAACATCGCTAAAATAAAACTTCATTAATTTCCCTAATTAATTGAATTTACTATCATTATGAAATAATTACTTTTTCATTATCTTTTAAAAATTGTCTTATCTGTTGAAGCTTACCACTATGTGCACTCAAAATAAAAACAGGGAATGACTCAATGAGCAAAAACAACCTTATTAACAAGACAATATTACTTTCTAGCGCTTTCGTTATACTAACGGGTTGTGGCGGTGGTGGCGGTAGTGACACTACTCCAACTCCAGGAGGGGGCTCTTCTACTACGCCACCTCCAGCACAAACGTGTACAGGTTCTGCACTTGGAGAAGGACAAGTCTGTTTAACTACAGGCAGTAGAGAGAGTATTCTTTACAAGGCTTCTGATACGCCTCAAGGTATCGCATTATTTTTGCACGGCTCGCCGGGCTCTGCGTCTAAAGTAATGTCGATATTTGACGCAAAGATGATTGCAGATAATCACAACTTAGTGGCTGTAGCCCCCCAAGGAAACGTGCAAACGTGGGGTTGGTTAAGTCGAAACGAAACCAGCCAAGCTTCAAACGAAGACGTTGATTTTATCAACGAACTTCTTACGCAAGTAGTAAGCGAACATAACGTAACATCTGACAAAGTTTATGTTTTTGGTTATTCCGCAGGTGGTTTTATGGCATATACGCTAGCTTGTCACATACCTGAGCAGTTAACAGGTGTTATTGCCCTTGCCGGCCAGTACCGTGGTGATTTTGCTGCATGTTCAACGTCCACTCCCACTAACATTCACCATATGCATAGTCTATCAGACACTGATGTACCATACGATGGTCGAAGTTTTGGTGCGATTCAGTCAGTTAATGCAACTATTACCCACTGGTTAAATAAGAATGGCTGTGACGAAACATTTGAAACTGTTGAACAACAAGGTGTTACCAATAACAGTTCTGGCACAACTACACAACATTACGACAATTGCGCAGCTTCTTTGTCATTATCTAAAATGGCCAATGTACCGCATGAAGCAAGTTACTTGCCTGAAAGACTGTATGAACTCTACAGCCACTTGCTATCAAATGACTAACTTTATACGGTTTGGTATTACACAAAAGACTCCCTAGCAAAGCGTAATATGGCAATAGCAATGCAACAATGTTATTGCCATATTTTTATCTACAAGAGGGGGTTATGTTTTATCTTGCGATATTTTGATCCAGTTTTTTACTGGCACTACCCATTCATCAATCGGTGTATAGAAAGCGCCGTGCTCTTTTCCGGTGCTAATAGAAATTTCCTGAAAAGCCTTAACTGCAGGGCTACGATCAATTAAGAACTGGCAAGAGCCCACCTCATCCGATGTTTCATATATCGAATATACATCACCATGCACTTGAAGTGCTTTATTGTGTTTCACGTAACCGGCACATCCTGCCAAAATGATCGACTTCATTTTATCGGATGCTACTATATTGGATGTGATTGCTGTTATCTCCCCGCCACGAGAAAAACCGACTAGCACAATATTTTCTTGACTAACGCCCTTACTAACTAAGCGGTCGATATCTGACGCTAATTTACGCGCAAAGCTCTCAGGATTCGTATTTTTAGGGCGATGATAGGCTATTAAGTTGTAAGCATCATCAGCTAGCGCTTGCTTTACAGCAGGAAAGTCGTACGTGCCCCAGCGCGGGTTAACAGGCGTTGGATTGTCACCCTCAACTATTAAACCATGCGAATAAAATACGTAAGTTTGACTCGGCTGTACGGTTTCTGGAAAAGCAGTATATACCTGACCTGCAGCGCAGCTTAAAGAGAAAAGCAGTGTTGCTAATCCACATAACAATGATTTTTTCATAGATTTCCTTTGATTCATTTGTGTTAATTATTTAAACAAGAATGAACCTTACTTATTGTCGGCGGGTGATATATTGTTGTAATTGTTCACGGATTATACCGAAAAACTCATCATATTCACCCGTAGCATTAATTTAGTTTTATAACTCGCCGATGAACGCCTTGGGATCAATGCGCTCTCCTTGACGAATAACTTCGAAATGTAAATGTGGTCCTGTGACTCTACCCGTTTCACCCACTTTACCAATCGCCTGACCTCCCGATACGTAGTCACCAACAGATACCTCATAGCTATCCATGTGGGCATATAGTGATTGCAATCCATTACTATGCTCTATCAAAATTACCTTGCCATAGTTGCGATGCAGGCTGGAATTGTCTGCAATAATCACTTTTCCACCAGCCGACGCTCGAATTAAAGTGCCAATAGGTGCGGCAAAATCCATTCCTTTGTGCGGATGCTTGCTGCGAAATGTATTGATATGACCAAAATCCGAAGATAAACGTGCATTAGTTACTGGCACTTGCCATTCCTCATCGTCTACAGACACTAACTCAATAGATACAAAAGGTTTTGCCAGCACAGAAAGCGGAATAAGCATTAATGAGATGAATAACATCAGCCATTTTTGTCTATGGTGTAGAAAGCTTGATGGTGCTACCGTCATTGTTCGTTTAATTCGCTGTTCGAAAAACGCCTTTTTCAATTTTTGATCCGTGAAATGAGAAACAAGTGCTGCGTGTTCACAAGCATGCCATTTTTTTAGACTCGCGATGAGTGTTTGCGCATAGGCAAGTTTTTGCGTTGGATGGCTCACAATCACCTGCTTATCACATTCTAATTCCATCACTTGCGTATAGCGACTTTCTACAAATCGTAAAAATGGATTAAACCAAAAAATACTCGCCAACATCTGCATAATAAGTACCGCTTGTGGATCTCTTCGTTTGACATGGTTTAGCTCATGTTCAAGTAACAATAACTGTTGATTATCAGATAGTTCAAAGAAGTTTTGTGGCAACACTAAATACGTATTGAACAAACCAAACACGAAAGGTGAAATTCGATTTTTACTCACATAAACGCGTATGTTATACGCCGAAATACGCTGAGCTTGTTGTTGAGTTAATCCACTAAAATCTACGAGGCGGCGGGATTGTTTGATAAGCAATACAACCTTGCTAAACCTAGCAAAAAACTGTCCAACAAAGTACAAACTTCCAATAGTTACGGCCAAGATACAGACAGACAATATGCTCAAGATCTCAACTGTGGAGCTCACTTCCAGCAAAGCAAAGTCTACATTTGAAAATGATTGGCTAGCATGCTCACCTGCCCAGTCCGGCACAAATTCCAAAATCGAATGATTTGCGCTCAACGTGTAACTCGGTAATAACGGCACAAATGCAGCGATAAATAACAGTTGCCAGAATCGTGACCAGTAGGCAACTGTGGGCATAAACCGTTCAACTAAACGTGCAGTGAAATATAAAATACCGCTCCAACCAATGAGCAAACAAAGTGGCATCAGAAGTTGGTTAATGATGCTATGATCTAACATGCAATTTCCTCTTATGAATTCTCGTTGTCGTTTGCATCACTATCAGCCAGATCTTGCAGTAATTTTTCCAAATCGGCTATTTCCTGATCGTCGATTAGCTCACTATCGGCAAACATCGCAACCGGTAACGGCCCCTTGAGCTCTAGTACACGCTTTGCAAAATCCTGTGCAAATCCCGCAAGTGTCGGCACTTTTTCAACGTTAGCATGATAAATTTTGCGATTGCCTTGGGTGTCTGCTGTCACCAATCCTTTCTCGCCCATACGCTCAAGCGTTTTCCGTGTCGACGAATAGCTCCAATCATACTGCGTGTTGATTTCGTCGTGTAACTCGCGCGCTGTACGTGGTTGTGATTGCCAAAGTAATTTAAGAATTTCAAGTTCGGGGGCTGTCGGTTGCATTACCTTCTACCTTTTTACATTAATCCTGAATAACGAGCGACATCATAGTGCGACAATTGTCACAACAATGCAAGAACAAAATGCGACAAATGTCACACTCCTTAACAATCAAACCATGTTTGAACTCAGAATTGAATACCCGTAACCCAAACCGAAAACTCTGTTATCTACGTATTATTAGGTTAATTAGTTAGCTAAATGCCTGCGGTGATACATATGAAAAGTACGATTAATACCACTATTGTTGTCTGTATTTTGTTAGATTTCATTGTTTCTCTCCTGTTTAAAGAGCAAGACGCGTTAGACGCAATTACGTATTGCGCCTTTACTAAGACATTCTGCTCGTTGAGTTTTTGAAGTGGATATTTATTTTCAGGCGCTATTCGCGCAATTGAGTAACTATGGATTAGCTTTCCAAATCGGCAAGTCGCTCTTCAATTTTTTCGAGAATAGGGCCAAACTTTTTCTTAGCAGTCCGTTTATTAAGTAGGTAAATACCCACAACTAACAAAGCTACCGAACCATAATAAATCATCATAGATTGGCTAATTTGCGGAATACCCAAAGCATCAACATTTGCACCTAACGTAATGCATAAAATGCTCACAGTAATTGGTGTGATATACCACCATACAATGGACTCTAAGAGCGCCTTCTGTTGTGCAACTTTGCGCTGCTCACTTAACAGATATTCTTTCACACTGTTGTCTGTAGCTGAGGGCACTTTTTTCGCTTTTATCAGTCGGTAGGGAATATAAATACTGGACATAATTGCCAGTACACAACCCAACGACTGTAATGTACTTACACTGATCACCAAGCCGTATACCCAAAACGGAATTAAGAACAAAGCAATCGATATTTCCAATATATCTCTGTACTTTACATGTTTGTCGAGTTTCTGTGTTTCTGTTGCTAACATTGCAATAACCTCCGATAAATTTTCTGAAGAGTCTTGCTGTGCAAGTGATTCCTGCCAATTTTGTTTCAAATCGTCGAATTTCATCGTTACTCTCCAATATACTGTTGTTCAAATTGTTTCTTTATCCGCTTTAATCTGGCTCTCACTGCGTTGCCGGTTATACCAACAACTTCGGCCATATCATCAGAAGACAAACCATCCAGATACATCATCAGAATACTTGCGTCGGTGTCATTAAGTTGGTTCATAAATTGGTGCAAAATATCCGCCTGACAGCTATCTTGTGCTGGCACGCTTGTAGCAGTGGGTTGATATGCCGCTGACGACCTAATGCTTTTTTGCTTGATCGTGCCTTTCACAAAAGTACATGCAGTATTTAATGCTACTTTGTATACCCACGTTTCACGTGCTGCCCTCCCTTCGAAAGATTCATAACTACGCCATAGCTGCAACAAAATTTCTTGATACATGTCATCGAACTCTTCAGGGCTGCTGTATCTTGATGCTATATAGCGAATACGCCCTTGATTGTTCGCAATGATATGTTCAAATTCCTGCTGCATCTTTTAACTCTGATAAATGAATTAGATAACAGATTGGTCTATCAAAAATTGCAATTGTGTCACTGAACAACAAAAAAAATTTGTATCCTCGGTAGGTTGTTTTGACATATGCACTTAATTGCACACGCTATTTCTTAGATAAATCTATAGAAAAATTGTGCTGAGGCACATCATTTTTTTGTGCATTTAGTAACGTTATTTCGATTAGTGGGATATAAAAAGTTTGCTCGTTACTCACTAATTCCAACTGTTCTACCGAATTTTCCTGCACAATGTCATTAGCAATGCCGGTATAGGAACCTCCCGACTTTGTCTTAATGAATACATTACTTTTTCGCATCGCAACTATTTCAAAATAGTCATGCGCATCACATGAAATTTGCTTGTTCATCTTATCCTCCATTAAAAATTGGTACTTTATTGGCTCTTATACTAGGGGCTGTTAATTTTTCCTATACTAATAAAACGGCAAGCGAAAAGTGTGGCAATACACGCCACTACACAAATTATATGTGCTCAAAGAATAGTTTCCATAACATACACATAAAGCTAGGATTATCGTTCATCGCCATTGCCTTGAGTTTTTGGGCTAATAGCACGACCATCAATGGCAATTTGCCTTCATTGGTAGAAGTGAAAGAGTGGCATGTCGTTTGGGGCGGAAGGCCCAGAGATCCCTATGTAGCCCCTGACGGTTCTGTATGGTTTTGCGGACAATCAGGAAATTACATTGCGCGCTTTGATCCGCAAACAGAGAAAATGACGCGCATTCTTCTCCCCTTTGGCGCTCACCCTCATAATTTGATTATCGATGCACAAGGGCAAGTCTGGTACGCAGGCAATCGAGATGCGCATATAGGTAAGCTCCTCCCTAACACCGATAAACCTGAGAAATTCGCCACGCCTAAGGGCGTAACAGATCCTCACACGTTAGTCTTTAACCATCAGCAACAGATTTGGTTTACAGCGCAACACAGCAATGTGGTTGGGCTATTTTCTCCCAAAACCGGCGAAGTCATTTCAATCCCAATCCCGCTGGATGATGCCAGACCTTATGGCATTGTTGTCGACAACAACAATCGCCCATGGACAACATTATTTGGCACCCATTATTTACTCTATGTGAACCCTGAAACATTTGAGCCACACTTGGTAGAAATTCCACGAAAAAATGCGCGACCAAGACGATTGGCTATTAGTCAAAAGAATCAGGTTTGGTATGTAGATTATAGCGGCAACAAACTTGGCATGTATGACCCGAAGCATAAAGAATTCAGTGAGTGGCCTATGCCTTCTGGCGCAGGTAGCCGACCGTACGGTATGGCTATTGATCATCAAGATAGGCTATGGATTGCTGAAACGGGTGTTTCACCCAATCGTATCGTGATATTTGACACACAATCAAAGACATTTATTTCCTCTACACCTATTCCTTCTGGTGGCGCGATTAGGCATATGACATTTGACAATGAACGAGCGCTTGTTTGGTTTGGTGTCGATACAGGCTATTTAGGCAATATCAGTATGAAGCGACCCGGCCTAGAACACTAAAGCCGTTAATGTAATTTATACTTCTCGTAGATCCGATCAAACGTGCCGTTTTCTTTCAATTCAACGATAACTTTGTTGACTTCATCACGTAACGATTCATCGACAAAAGCCATGTGAGAATAAATATCGGGCCAAATGTAATGAATGGTATAGTTACTGGCGTCTGTTTTTTCGCTGCTACCATGATGTTTATTTTTGAGATCATGCCAAAATATATTAACATCCCCCACCCGCACATCTTTACTACCACTGATTAGCAAACTAGTTGTTTCGCTAGGGTGAGCATGCTCAGAGTAATCTACGTTAGTTAGCGCTACCTTCCTAAACGACTCACCGAGCAATTCTTTAGCACCTTGATAAGCTGCAATTGATTTTCCTTGTAAATCAGACACATTGTTTATTATATGATTAGCTGAACTTCGCGTTACAGCAACGTCGCGGTAACGAAAGACGGGGTCAGATAGGTGTGCTTTAGATTTTGAACCAGGAAAAATATTACAGGCAACATCGATGATTTTTCCAGAATTGATTTCATGCAATAACCGATGATTACTCATGAAAATATAATCGACTTGATATTCAGGAAAGTGACTGAAGATTGCGTCGGTGATTTCGATAAAAATCCCTGTTTCTTCTGCCTCAATAAAAAATGGCGGAAAGTTACCAACACCTATTCTCAACGTCTGCTCTGCTTTGGCAAACGATGCAAACAGTAGTAAACATGTAAAAATTACTTTAATACAAGCTTTTAACATAGTTGCGTAACCGCGTCACATTGTTTACTTAGTATAAACGAAGTTTGTAAGATATTGTCAATGCTATACTTGATAAATTCCCACGACGATAAGGAATCTATCATGAGCATCATTGCATTTGCTGCAACTAATCATAAACAGTCAATCAACAAGCACTTAGTCACATACGCCAGCAAACTCTTGACCAAGGTTTCAGTTGATGTTTTAGACTTGAACGATTACGAATTGCCTCTATATGGACAAGATAAGGAAGCTGAAATTGGCCACCCACAACTCGCTAAAGATTTCCTCGCCAAGATCGCTAAAAGTTGTGGGGTTATAGTTTCTTTTGCCGAACATAATGGCTCTTATACTGTCGCCTATAAAAATCTATTCGATTGGTGTTCGCGCATCGAACCTAAAGTGTATCAAGGAAAGCCTATGGTATTGCTATCAACCTCTCCAGGTTCTTTAGGAGGCGCCAGCGTTTTGACTGCCGCTAAACAATCGATGCCATATTTTAATGGTGAGGTAAAAGCGAGCATGTCGATTCCTAGTTTCTACGACAATTTCGATGTAGAAAAAGGCGTAATTACGCATCCTGAACTTGATGAACAATTTCGTGATGCCATCAGCCATTTAGATCATATGGCAAACTAGCCTGTTGTGACCAGTGGGTCTACCCCAAATGGGTAAAACTCACTGATTGCACTATTACTTTTTATCACCTTCTAGCGCTTTTTCGCTGGATTTTTTTTGCAGCGTTTCGGGCAGCATCCCTTTGAGCAAGCGCCCGAAAATATCAGCGCCAGTAATAATGCGTTTATTTTCTCCCCATACTAACAACACATCATGCTCGATCACACCATCAAAGTTCTTGTCGATAGACCGATTCACCTTGATTTTTAAGATCGCTTCATTGAGCGAAGCATTTTCGTCTGTAAATATCACCGGACGGTGGCAGAAGCTGTATGGGTCAAATGTCTCAGGTTCAAAAAGCGCTGCACGTAGAAAACCATCAGCGTCAACCACTAGTAGTGGGTCACCGTTGCCATTGGTTAATACGGCCCATCGATGCCCAGATTGATTAAGTTGTGCTAAGAACGGATCTTGTGGGCTATTGGTAATGGCAGGAAATATAGGTAGATCAAGTTTAGCTGGCAAAGAAATAATAGACTTGGGATCTAGTACTTCTCCTTCTTCGATAACATCTATTTCATCAAGAGCAAATCTCCTTCTTCGATAACATCTATTTCATCAAGAGCAAAGAAATTCAGCGCACCAATTCCTTCTACATGATTAAGATCTGCTTCTTCCGCTGCAATGTGCTGACGAATGATATTGCGTAGTTCACTCTCAGCAAAATAAGTAATACCTTCTTTTCCAAGCCATGCATCGAGAATAAAAGCCGTTGGCCGTGTTACAGGAAACAGTAAAAATTGGTAAAAACGAATAACGGGAGATAGCAAACTGCCCATTTTTAACGCGTTACGCGAAAAATATGCCTGAGGCGTAATTTCACCAACGATAGTAATGGCAATGGTTGAAAACAGAAAAGCACTCACTCCTGCCAATACTGAATCAGATAACATCGTGAGTAATACGTTAATGCCGACATTACCCCATAAAATAGTAGCAAGCAGAAAATTGGAATCATCTCGCAATGCAAGTACTGTCTTCGCCGCTTTGTTTCCTTTTCTGGATTCCACTTCAAGCTGCAGACGGCTGAGTGAAAAAAACGCAAGATTCAATCCCGAAAAAATTGCCGACTGGCTAATGCAAAAGCCGATGGCAACCCACGTTAGCATTTCGACTGACATGAGAATTTCCTCTTAAATAACAAACACTAACTTAAAGCAACATCAAACTACCCAGCCCTAAGAACACAACAAACCCCACAATATCCGTCACGGTTGTGAGTATGACCGAACCCGATAACGCAGGATCAATTTTCAGTTTATTTAGCAATGAAGGAATAATAACCCCTGACATTGCCGCAGCCAGTAAATTTAGTAGTATGGCAATTGAAATCACCACGCTTAACAACAGATTGTTAAACCAAAAATACGTTATACCGCCAATCACGATTGCCCATATAAATCCATTAACCACACCAACCCGCAATTCTTTCACTAACAGTGCTCTTCGGTTAGCATCTGTTACCTGCCCTAGCGCCAAACCTCGCACAATAACAGTGAGTGTTTGACTACCCGAAACGCCGCCCATCGACGCCACAATTGGCATTAACACGGCTAAAGCAACCACTTGCTGAAGCGTAGCTTCGAATAGGCCAATAAACCACGAGGCCAAAAAAGCAGTCGCTAAGTTAACACCAAGCCAAATTCCCCGGTTTTTGGCACTGCTAGCCACGCTTGAGAACAGGTCTTCTTCTGCTCTCAATCCGGCGGCTTTGTTCGCGGCTTCATTTTGTGATTCTTCTTTGATTTCGTAGGCCAGCGCAATCGTAAAACGGCCAAGGAAATGATTGTTGTCGTCAACAACGGGTAACGCCATTTTGCCAGACAGTATGACTTTCTCGGCACAGTCCTCAATATTGTCAGACGCGTTGAGTTTAACAATATCTCGCTCAATTAACTCACTCATCATGTTGTTGTCAGAAGCTTGCAAAAGCGCATTAACAGACACAACTCCGACTAAATGCCCTTCTTTGTTTACCGAGTAAAATTCCTCGGTATAAGGCATGAGTCCTTTCTTCAATAGCAATTTGGCGCTTGCCACCTTCAGCTTTTCAGAAATTCGCACGTATTGATAATCTAGCCAGTGACCTAGTTGTTCAACCGTATATAGCTGTGCTTGTTGATAGAGTTTTCGCTGCGAGTCATCAAGGTGCTTAATTGCATAGTTAAGGAATCGATCGGGAATTTCTTCCGCAATTTCCAATACATCTTCTGCATCAAGTTGCGATAACAGCTCAAAGCATACTTCATCATCCAATGCCCTAATTAGCCAGTTACGGGTATCTTTCCCCATAAGTACAAAGGCTAATCGTTGCTTATCATTGGAGTACGTTGACCAAACTGTTAGGCGTTTTTCAGGTGGGATCGCCTCGATTAGCAGCGCAAATTGGTCATCCGCTAATGCATCACTGGCAGTGTCCATAATATGGACGATATCTTGCTCATATTCAGCACTAAGCAAGTCATTAATAACTATCGAGAGCTTCTCAATTGCAACTTCTGCCATTTATTTTCCTAGTTAACGTGTCTTTTTATTTTCGCCCGAGTAGCTTAAGTGTATTACACTCATAAGAAAATTAGGATAAATTAACGAAAATTTATATCGCTTTTGCCGCTTGTCATAGACTATGACAGCTACACTATTTTGGAGTGCGCAATGATCAAATGTATGCTAGTTTCGCCCGGTACAGACGTCAAAGTCGGCGGTATGGAACTCGTTGACACGTGGCGAGAGGATGAGAAAAGTACCCTTTGGCTTGATTTAGATAATGTTGAACAATCACAAGAGCTAAAAATTCTTGCGCAGTTTAACTGTCACCCTTTGGCAATTTCAGACGCACAACGCGATCGACACCCTCCAAAAATTGAACTCTTCAATGATTATATCTTTATGTTGTATCGCGGCTTGGTGGCTAATGAAGAAGGCTTGCGCTTTGACCATCTACAAATTGCCATGTTCATTGGCCAGCGTATATTGATCACACGGCATCCTAAGAGTTCTCTAGCTATCAATAGCCTGTTCAAAGCCAGTAGCAAGAAATACTTGGCACGCAGCCCTGTACACATGGCGATTCGTCTCTTCCATACTAGCTGTGGTTTTTACTTGAAAGAGCTATTTGCGTTCGAGGCTGAGTTGGAAAAAATTGAAGACAAATTTCAGCTTAAAGGCAATGACCAAATGATGAAAAAAATCACCGCATATCGCTCACAACTGGTAAAAATCAGGCGAACGTTTAATTACCACGTAAGCATGGGTGAAACCTTAAAAGCTTTTGTGGACGACGAAGATACAAACCTAATTACTGAAGCGGAAAATCATGCGGTTAATGATTTGCGTGAACGACTTGAGCGATTATTGAGTCTGTCACAAATGTACTATGATATTTGCGGCGACCTTATCAATGGTTATATGTCAGTCACGTCACACCAGTTGAACGCAACGATGCGTATTTTAACCGTGATTACCGCATTATTTGTACCGCTTACGTTTCTTGCGGGCATTTACGGCATGAACTTCGAATATATTCCCGAACTCAAAGCTGAAAATGGTTACTTTATCTTGCTCGGCGTAATGAGCGTTATTACGGTTGTTTTACTCATCGTATTCAAACGAAAACGTTGGTTATAGCAAGCTAAGAAGATTCTGGTTGCATTGGGCTTACTTTCAACAACTTTTTGTTCAATGCGATCCAAGGAGGGCTGGTAAGCAACGATAGCGAAATAACACACAGTGCAAGTTGATAACCATGCTCATTAATTATTTGACTTTGGTAGCCCACTGCCGCTAGAACAAAGCTAAACTCACCTATTTGTGACAATAACGCACCGGCAAATAAACTTTCGCGCCAGTTAAATTTAGACAACTTGAGGATAATAGCGTTGATAAAAGTATTGGTTACTATTGCTGCCAACACCAGCAATGACGCCTGTAGCCAATAGGTTTGTAAAAACTGAATATCAAGCATCATTCCAACTGAAACAAAAAACAACGCGACAAACAACACGCGAAATGAATCTAAGGTGTTATGAACCCAATGTGTCTCCCTAGCTGCACCAACAATCATTCCAGCGATAAATGCGCCAAGCGCGGTTGAAAGCTCAAACCATGCAGACAACATCGCCAAACCAAAGCACACGGCAAGTGCTGCAAATAATTGCAATTCATGATCCTGCTTGAGCCATTTAGACAGTGGAAAATGTACCTGCTGCTGAATAATTAAAAAAACAAAAGCTGCGACGGCTAATATGGTACCAATACCTTGTTTTATTAACTGAGCATTATTGATATCGCTGGCACCAAATAGCCCAATGATAATTAGCATTGGAATAACCGCTAAATCCTGCGCCAACGTAATACCGAGTGTACTTTGCCCTAATTTGGTTGCCATTAATCCAGTATCTTGCAACAACTTAATGACTATCGCACAGCTACTCATGCTGATCACAAAGCCAATCAGCATGACCCGTGCTGCACTCCAATCAAACCACAGCCCTAATAACCACACGCAACAGACACTTAAGACAATTTGAAACAAAGTACCAAAAACAATGATTTTCCAATTTTGTGCTAATTTTCGAGCATCAACCTCCATGCCCACAAAAAACAGTAATAGCACCACACCTGCAGCACCTAAACGTGAAATCGTGTCGATATCGGACACTATGCCAAATCCCCATGGCCCAATAATAATTCCCGCGATAAGATAGGCGACAACATGCGGCTGTCGAAAAAATCGCAACAGAAATCCTACCATCAAGATAAGAAATATTGCGCTCACCGCCTGTGGCAGGAATGGATCCATTTGCATAGTGTTTGTTTAACCAAGTGTTTGTCTAATAGAAAATTATGGCTTGTCACAAAGTAAAAAGCATCGTTTTGTTTAAAATATTAGTGTTATTATTCACAATAAGTTTAGTTGAATAAACAATCGGCTAGCACTAACTTTTAGCAAGAAGATTGAGATAATTTATATTATCGATAGATTTAAAAGTTTCTTAAACACAAGTAGAGTGAACAACAAGAGAATAAAATGACAACAGAAGTTTGGTGGGGCGAGTATAGTTTTGAACAGCTACAACAGCGAGTCTGGCAAGTGGGTGGTAGAGCGATAATTCTCAGGCGACTCGCTAATGAGTGGAACAGCTGGAATATTGAGGCCGAAGAGGAACTCGACGAACCGATTCAATGCAAAGACAATTGCACCGTTGAATATGATGAACAACTAATTCATGGGCGTTTTTTGCAGCAAAATACCAGCGACAGCATTCGGGTGCTCCCATTGTTGGCTGATCGGTCCATCGTTGCTCGCCCGGCTACGCCCCTAACGCTGCTTCCCGGCCAGCGTTCAAGATTATATGTATCAACACCTATTTGGTTTCAAGCCAAGTCATTACCCAGTGAAGCACTCTTACTTGATATTCCATTTTGGCGCCCTTCTGACTCTTGGTTTGGTTCTTCAACGCGTGAAGGGCAAATTGTCTACGCTAAATACACCTCTGCACGCATCCAATTAGATAAATTAGAAAGAAAATCACATCGCGCCATCACACCAATTACCGTCATTAACATTCATAAAGAAGCGTTGGTGATCGAACGCATTAACGTACCAGTCACTTTGCTGCATTTATACAGCGATAGCACACAGCAGTTATGGACAACTAGCATCGAAGTAAAGAGAGAAGAAGACAATGGCAATGTGGAGTTAACACTAGAAAAGCAAGCACCACCAGAAGCTAATATCGCGCAACTCGTCAATTCGCCTAGAGAAGCGTCTGAAGGCAATCGACTCATTCGTAGTATCAGCAGTTTATTTGCATAACTACGCGTTTTTATAAGGGCATTCGATGGAAGATTTTTTGGGCATAATTGACTTAATCAAGGCATCACCACTATTTACCTTATCGCAAGCGCTAGTAATGATTCTCCTTGGATTTATCATTGCTAAATTGTTTAGTAGCGCTGTGGTGAAAGTGATCGAGGAAAAACTCACCCTACATAGCCGCCTTATTCTAAGGCGAGCAATTTTTTATGGTATTTTTGGTCTCGTCATTTTTACTGCCCTTAAACACTTAGGTATAGATTTAAGTATTCTGCTCGGTGCAGCGGGGATTTTAACCGTTGCTATCGGTTTTGCATCACAAACATCCGCATCTAATCTAATTAGTGGTATTTTTTTGATGATGGAGCGACCGTTTTCTATTACCGATGTGATTAAGGTCAACGACATCACGGGCGAGGTAGTTTCAATCGACTTGCTCTCGGTCAAGCTGCGTACATTTGATAACTTGTTTGTACGCATTCCAAATGAAAGCATGATCAAGAGTGCAGTCACCACTTTAACAAAGTTTCCAATTCGCCGCGCAGATTTAAAAATAGGCATTGCCTACAAAGAAGATATAGAGCAAGTGCGTGAGATCCTGATGTCAATTGCAGAAAAGAACTTGATTTGCTTAGATGAACCTGCGCCTATTTTCATACTAACGGGCTTTGGCACGTCTTCTATTGATATTCAATTTTCTGTTTGGGCGAGACGAGAGAACTTTCTAGAGCTTAAAAATACCATGCATATTGAGATCAAAAAAGCATTTGATAAACATAGTATTGAAATACCTTTTCCTCATTTGAGTGTTTATGCAGGAGAAGCAACGAAGCCCTTTAGGCATGTAGTCAAGAAGGAACCAAGTAATGTCAAGAATACTCCATTGAGCGATGACAAGAACAAACCATAATTTTTGTTCGGTAAATAATGGCAACCGAATATTAGATTTAGCGTTATGTAAACGTATGTGGCAAAGTGACACCGCTCACACATGCACTATACTTAAACTCACCATTGAACCCTTAACCGCATATTTTTAAGCTGTAAATGCAAGTAAGGCGCAAGTCACGATGAATTTTTGATAGCGCTATGACAACGAAGCCAGCCATTAGTCAATTTATTTACCCTCATGTTGTCATTGGGCTGATGATAGTTGTGCTGCTAGCTGCTACCTCAGAGTTCATCGTGCAGCTTGTCTGCGAAAATCACACCGCTCGCCTTCAACAAATCACTATCGATAGATCTAAAGCGATCCGTGCCAAAATTGAGGGTGAGTTTAACGCAATGTTTTATTTGTCTGCGGGTTTAATGGCACATGTCGCCACTCACCCGCAGATTACCAACGAAGCATTTTCTACCATTGCCAGTGAAATAATTGCCACAGGGCGAAATATTCGCAATATTGCACTCGCCAGAAATAATGTGATTACCTATATTTACCCACTTAAAGGAAACGAAGCCGCACTAGGGTTAGATTACACCCAAAACTCTGCACAATGGCCAGCTGTTCAGAAAGCTATTGAGTTAAAACGAACCATAGTTGCTGGGCCACTCGAGCTCGTTCAAGGTGGACACGGCATCATTATCCGCACTCCCATATTTACCCGAAAAAGCCTTGTAGGGCACCTTAGCACCAACCCAACAGGTTACTGGGGCTTAGCTTCTTTAGTACTTGATAGTGAAGGTTTTTTTACTACCACTGAATTCAATGCCATTCAAGAAGGATTTCAATTTGCCTTACGCGGCAAAGACGGCCTAGGCGTTGAGGGAGAGATAATTTTGGGCGACGTAGCACTTTTTGGCCAACAACCAATATTAACGCCCATCAACCTGCAGCATGGCGAATGGTTGCTTGCAGCCAGACCAATATCGGGTTGGTCCATTAAACCAACGCAAATTTGGCATATGCGACTCTTTGGTTGGTTTGTTGCCATCGCGTTTGGCACGCTAATCTCATCACTTTCAATCTCACGAAAAATTAATCGCGATTTAGCCTTTTATGACCCGTTAACCACATTGCCCAATCGGCGTTTGCTGGATGATCGCATGCAACAAGTACTGGTTTACAGTCAACGGTACAAGAAGTCTTTTGGTTTATTTTTCATCGATTTAGATAACTTCAAATGCATTAACGATCAACTCGGACACCGTGTAGGAGATGGACTTTTGGTAGAAGCTGCCAGGCGCATGCTGCTTAGTGTGCGCGCTTCAGATACAGTGGCCAGAACAGGCGGTGATGAATTTATTATTTTAGTTAATGATATACATGAAGAACACGACATGTGTCATATACGAACTCAATTAACGCAAAATCTACTGAGTGCAGCGAATATCGAAGGCCATGAGATGACTATTTCTGCCAGCATCGGCTACGCTATTTATCCGGACGATGAAACCACACTAGACGGGCTAGCCAACATTGCTGATCAGCGTATGTATGTCGAAAAAAGTGAGAAAAAAAAGGCGAATTGAATTTTCATTCCCATCAATGGTTCAACTGCGCTTTGCTATAATAGATAGTCAAATGACATTATCTTTAGAGTTAACGATGAAATTTAACACAACGCTCCTAGTTCCCTTAGGTTTGATTCTCTGTGCATGCGGTGGGGGCGGCTCTTCAAGTTCAGACACTAACAACGACACTCCACCACCTCCTCCAGTGCAAGATCAAACACCGAAAGTCTCTTTTTCTTTGTCAGATGCACCAGCTGACTCCATCACTTCCGTCAACGTAACGGTCGAATCAATCACATTGAAATCTGCCGGCGATGATGAAGATGATGATTCTGGTCTATTAGTCCCTATTCTCGATGACAATGATAACCCTACCACTTTGACAATTGATTTAATGGACTATCAAGACGGTGAAACTAAGTTGATCATTGAGGGCGCTGAAATTGAAGCCGGTAGTTATAGTAACCTTATTTTGAACACCTCTGGCTGCCCGCAGAATCACAATGGCAGTACCGAGTTTTGCTGGGTTGAAGACAGTGACGGCATAAAGACATTAAAAACCCCTAGCAACAAACTTAAGTTAGGTGCATTCACGGTTTCTGATCAAGGTGAACAAGCTTATACGATTGAATTTAATCTTCGATCTTCTTTGGTAAGTACTGCCGGTGGTGCGGGTTATAACTTAAAGCCTCATGGCATACGTATTGTTGACGACGCTATGGTAGGTTCAGTAACGGGAATGGTAGATGTGAGTTTACTTACGGCAGGTGAAGGCTGTGAAACAGTGTTCGATGAAGATACTGACCACGGTAAGATCGTTTATCTTTATGAAGGCATGCTCGCCGATGACGCGATGATGGGCGATGAATTTGACCCTGAAGAAGCAGAGAATGAAATTCCTGAATCGGTAGTGGCACCCTTTGCGTCAGACACGATTACTTACGACGCCGACAATGAGACATACCATTATACTATCGCTCAATTACCCGCTGGAGACTATACCATTGCATTTTCATGCAGTGCGGTTGGCGATGACCCAGAAGAATACGACGCGCTATTAATTGCTAATCCGAGCGAGCAAGTGCACGAGCTGACTATTGAAGCCGAGGCTGAAACCACGATCAATTTTACTGAGATTAATTAATAGGCCATTGCCAGTTTAAGAAATCGCTATCTAAGTAACTAAGAAATGGAGTTGGCGTTATTGATAATACTTGCTTTTGATTATCAATAACGTCTCGCTGTATTGAAAAGTAGTGCTAGTTTTGCGCTTCATTTATGGCGTGACACTCAAACCCTTTTGAGTCAACGCGCTTAATATTTTCTTTCGCACCGCACTTTTTAAGTGCCATTTCCATATGATTCTTTTCATTGTAATGCTTGGCGAAAGAACCTAACAATAGCACTGCCACAATAACAATACCCACTTTTTTCAAGTTCGACATAGCTCCCCCTTACGCCTATTTGGTTTCATAGCTTGCAATAATGGTTGTGCCACCAACAGAATGTTCAAAATACTGTGATTTCACCGCGAGATAATCGGTATCTGAAAAAAATGCATCTGAGCTCGCCTTGCTTTCAAAGTAAATAGTAAACACCCGATTGATGTTACTTCCTTCTGGCGAACTCTCTTCATGCTTGAGTACCTCGGCAACTTTGAAATCATAACTAAAACCGCCTTTGTACAAAATTAGTATTGGCTTCATTGCCTCACGATAGGCGGTGTACATTTCATCATCAATTACGTGTAATCCAACAAGCATCTCAAATGCCATGCACTTACTCCATTTAGTGAATATTGATTAACTAAGACTAAAATAACTAGAAATCAATACATTGGCAATACATCTAAGTTGACTAGTTTAAAATTGGAAGTATTGAGTGCCGCGTGACAAATAACTTAATGAGATTGAAGCGATTAAATTAGAACGTGTATATATACATAGAATATGTATATATACATAGAATATGTATATATGGATGTCGCAGACGATAAAGCAACCAACCTACACTTGGGTAGGCTGGTATTTCACGATTAGTTGTACGTTATTCTAAACCGCTGTTCGAAAACGTTACCGCTGCGTCAGCAACAAAGCGCACTTTAATGTGCTTACCGTCTTTATCACCCCATACACATGTTAAAGTGCCCATCGCTTCTTCACAATTATCAGCACCACCGATAACCGCCTGAACCTCTTCCTTACTCATACCAAGTTCAAGTTGATCGTAATTTTCTTTATTGACTTTCGAACAAGCACTTAAGAGAACAGCTAAAGAAATCGCGAGTAGATATGTTGATAGTTTCATTTCATTTCCTAATTTGAATGTTATTTTCAGACTAAACTTATTGAGTTAAAGGGTAAGCTTAATTAACGCTATTGTCTATGACTGACGCGGGCTATATTGGATCATTAAGATGGTGACTTTCTCGGCACGCGGCGTAACTGTTTTTGTCTATTCAATTGCACAACATATTGCTTTAAAACTTCGAATTCAGTTTCCTCTACCGTATGCAACTCAATCGGTAACGATTCATAATGAAATGAATCTCTAAAGCCATTATCAGCTGCACGTCTAAACAGCAGGAATGCCTCACTCTTTTTGCCTGTCGCTAGTAACAACATGGCTTGGTGAAATAGCAGCTCTGGCTGCTGATTGCCCGACGACATCTCTAATTCAAGCGTACGTAATAAACGCTCTGACGTAGCAATATTTTTATCCAATATCGCAAGGTAAATTTGAGCACGAAGCTGATATTGACCATTTGTTTTTGCGATTGCACTGAAAATATTCTTGGCCACTAGCCATTCCGAATTCGCGAGTGCAAGGTGCGCCTCTACCCAATTAACAGACGTAGGCACTTCATGTAATTGCCGTAAGGTTAAAATGTGTTTTTTGGCTAATTCGTGATCATTCACCGCTAGTGCTATATTTGCCATTGCAAGATGAGACGATTTTGAATCCGCGTTTAACGATAGCGCTTTTTGAAAAGCTTCCAGTGCACGGTTATCTCTACCCAACTTATACAAGCAATCTCCTAATACTCTATAAACAAATGGGTTTTGAGGATCTAGTTCTTCTGCCTTGCGGGCCAACTGATACGCTACGACTAAGTCATCAAGTGCTACATGAGCAAGCGACAAATACGCCATAGACTTACCCCAGTTAGGTGCAAGCTCTACCGCACGCGTGAGCGCTTTTTTAGCGTCTTCCAATTTGCCTTGATGAAAAAGTGCAACACCTAATGATTGATATCCCCATGCGTTCTCAGGATCTAATGCAATGGCTTCTCGAGCATGATGAATTGCGCTTTGTAGCACTTCAATGCTTTGATCAAATTGAGCGTAACTTTGTATTAGTACGTCGGCCAATCCACTGTGGTGACCGCTTTCATTTGGCTCTAACGACAGCGCATTTTTATAGCTATTTAGCGCTTTTTCATTATCGTTTCTCGTTTCTTGATAATAGTATTGTGACGCTTGAAATGCATAGTCATGCCCTGTCATATTCAACACGTTATTTTTAGGTGAAGCTAATTTGTCGACCTTTTGGTCGTCACTAATGAAGTAAATGCTCGAGACAACTGAAAATATAGCCACAACAGCTATGCCAAACCTAGGCCATAATGAACTGCTCTTCTTTAGAGAGTCATTGGCGATATCTGAATCATCAGCGTCATTAATGTAAATGTCACTATCCGGCTGCTCTGTTACGGGCGTTACCACCACACCACACCTATACCCTAAACCACGCTCCGCAATTAATATCTGCGAAGCGTCAGGGAGTTCTTTGAGCGCTTCTCGTAACCGAGATACACGTTTTTTTAGGTTATCGTCCGAAACAACGCGATCTGGCCAAATAGCTGCCATTAACTCTGCATGACTTAATACACTGGGTGCTTTGTCTATCAAGCAAATTAATAATCGATAAGACAATTCTGGTAATTGAATTTCGACACCTTGATTAAAAATTTTTCTTTGCTCAGTATCGACTACTAAACATTTTCCAACATTAATCACCAACACCTATCACATCCCTAACAAAAAATACTTTAATTTTCATAAGATTAACCTTTGTCACTTAAAGTCACGTTAAGTCACTGGTTTATTATGCTCATTCAATGAAATCCTTTATAGCCTGTCACTACGGGCTCTGTTTGTAAACGGAAAGTACCCAATGGTTGAACAGTCGCATTCTAAAAAAACAAGGAAACATATGAACTTTATCAAACAATATACCAGCCTGTTACTGCTCATTTTATTTTCACTGCCGGTGTTGGCAAATGAAAAGTCAGAAAAGATAGATCAACTGATTCAGAGTTACCATGATATTAAGGAATTCAATGGCAATATACTCGTTGCTCAGAATGGAAATATATTACTGCAAAAGTCATATGGCTATGCCAACTTTGAATGGGATATTCCTAACACCCCCGACACTAAATTTCGCATCGCATCAATCACCAAACAATTTACGGCAATGCTTATCATGCTATTAGCGGAAGAAGGTAAAGTCGATTTACAACAAACAATCTCGACCTATTTGCCAAATTATCGAAAAGACACAGCTAAACAGGTGACGATTCATCATTTGCTCAATCACACATCAGGTATTCCTAGCTTTTTTAAGCACCCGGAATATAGACAAATTGATATGCAAAATCCCTATTCACTTGACGAATTTATCGAAAAGTTTTGTAGTGGCAACCTCGAATTCAGACCTGGCAGTAACTTTGCCTACAGCAATTCTGGTTACACTATTTTAGGGCGCATTATCGAAGAGGTTACCAGTAAAAGCTATTGGCAAGTATTGGAGAACAAAATTCTTAATCCGCTCAACATGACAAACACTGGCAACGACGCTACAAAGCCATTGTTGAAAAACCGAGCGTATGGCTATGAGAAAGACTTCATAAGTTACTACAATGCCAAATATACCGATATGTCTATTCCATACGCTGGTGGATCTATGTACTCAACCACAGGCGATTTGATGCGCTGGGACGTAGCGCTTAACGCTAACAAGTTATTAGATCAATCAAGATACGCACAAATCTACCAAACATCTGAGCATCAAAACTACGGCTATGGCTGGATGATTGACAAGCTCAACACCCAAACTTATGGCAAAGCGTTAACACAGGTCAGTCACGCAGGGATGATCCAAGGGTTTAACACCCAAATTGCTCGAATTCTTGAAGATAAATACCTCATTGTTATTCTCAATAACACAGGCGGAGCACCTATTCGCGGCATGACAACAGGTATCCTTAACATTTTATACGGCAAGCCGTTCAAACTCGCACAACCACGCATTTTCAACGTCTTATACGACACGATAAAAGTTAAAGGACTTGAAGCTGCATTGGCGCAATATCAGACAATGCATGAGAATGGATCTGGATTTAGTGAACGCAGCATGAATTACTTTGGCTATGAACTGATGAAGGTCAATGAACTTGAAGCAGCCATCGCGTTCTTTAAGCTCAACGTTCTACATGCCCCTGATTCTTCCAATGTATACGACAGCTTGGCAGAGGCGTATCTTACTAACGGTCAATATCAACTTGCATTAACGAATTACCAAGTAGCGTTAGAAAAAAACAACGAGAATAACAACGCGCAACAGGCCATTGTCACGATTAAACACAAGCTATCTCAGCAACAGAATAATTTGGTCGAGTAATATCAAAAAAAAGCAGCGCTAAGAATTTACGCTTAGCGCTGCTTTGGCTCTTGTTCTGTCACTCAAATAGGTCAATTGCTTGATGCCGTCGCAGCAAACAGGTATTTGAACTACAGAACTAACTTTAATCGCGGTGTTTCTATTTCTAAAGGGGTTATTTCAACAGTACTCAGTTTTGCCTCGTCATTCTTAAAACGATCAAACTGCATTTGATTTAGCCCAAGCTTTTGACACAACGAATAAAAGGTTTGAAAGTCTTCACGACTTATCTCATCTTCTTCTCGTGTCATAAGACCATCAACATATGCAGCATCGCCATTCAAAGTAACATTGGCTATGGCATTATAAGGTTTACCGTAAGTATCCACGCGTAATGCGCGAATCGATTTTACTTCAAATATCCATTCACCGAGTTGTATGTAGCGAGCATTATTGTCAATCATTGTTCCACCTTTAAAAAAAGCCGGCTTGGAAGGTTGGGAGCTGCCGGCAAACATTGCGCGAGCAAAGTTATTGGTGGTGCAGGGGGATAAACTGCAACCACCGAAACTTAGGTATTATTTAGTGTTTTTTTACAAAAGCGTCGAATTCATCTTTACTGATTACGGCGTCACCGTTAGTGTCAACTTTTGCAAAAGAATCATTTAAGAATTGATTAACTTTCGCTTCAACCTGACTAATTGCGCCATCCTTATCAGTATCGATTTGTTGAAAATCAATTTTGTGTGTAGCAGTTGATTTGGCAATTGCCGTTGTTTTTTCAACCGCATCGTCAGCGCTCACATAGGTAGAGATTAATGCTGTAGCTATAACAGCTAGAGTAAGTTGTTTAAGACTAATGTTATTCATTTTATCTTCCTTCAATAGAATTAGCGTAGAACGCATTATTTTTATGTCAAACTGACATAGCACCATCCGCGCCAACATTGTAATCAATTGAAAAACATAGAGTTTATACAAATACAACTCGCATAAGTGTTGCTAAATGGCGACAGTATTTTTTGCTAAAAAAAACTTAGAACTCGCATCGAACGACGACTCAAAATTAAATCCCTAAAAATCAATGACTAATGACACCACCCTAACAGAAAATCACCTGTCTCAATTTGGCGACAGCATTGAAAAAAGCAGCCGAATCGCTTAAAAATAAAGGGCTTCTCGATATTTGGATAACAAAAGATTTGCCAATAGATAAAACGCCAACACAAAGCCGTCATGATATTTATAAAACCCGTTCGGCCAAGATTAACTTCTTGTCGCGCAGAAAATTTCTTGTACTCAGAAGACTATTAGATGGGCGCGCTCTATCCATCAAGAAACTTACCCTACTTGGCTTTTCATTGGTGAGTTTGCCGTTGGTTTTGGCGCTAATTTATAGCGCAACTCAAGTAAACCAACTTGCCAATCAAGGTACGCAGGCAATTTATTCTGTGGCTGAGTTGACCAATATCAATCAGGAACTCAATGATCGTCGATTACAATTAGAACGATATGCCAGTCAATATGTCGTGTTAAAAGATAAAGAATTAAAACTTAATTACGTGGCGCAATATCATAAAATTACTGAACTGTTAGACCATCAACTAACGCCCCATGTTGACAATTCGTTCAACGAATTACGCTCACTTTTCAATCAGCGTATCCAGCTAATAGACAACCTAATCAACGATCAGGCAATCAATGAGCAATCTTTAGAGGCACTACAAGCACATTTTGTAGAACTAGCCAGCCTCAGCAAACAAATAAATATTTACAGCAATAAGCTTATCAGTGTCCAAGCAACAAGCATTAAGACCGGTGCTGAGCAAGTGAGCCGTACAATGTTAATAAGCTTAGTGATCATTCCTGTCACTTTAGTGATTGCTGGTTTTTTTATTTTCCTGATCACTTCACCGCTAAAATTACTGATTCGCAAAATTAAATATCTCGAGCAAGGAGATTTCGAAAAAGCAATTCATGTTAAAAGTTCGCCAGAGATTCGGGAAATCGCCGATGCGCTGGAAATGATGCGCTTACGTTTGCACGCCCTTGAATTGCAAAAATCGAGTTTTATTCGTCATATTTCACACGAGTTGAAAACGCCTTTAGCGGCTATTCGAGAAGGCACCGAGTTGATATACGACAACAGTGTTGGGCCACTCAATGACGAACAACAAGAAATTTGCCTGATCATACGAGAAAGTGTGAATAGGTTGCAGCGGCATATTGAAGAACTACTCGACTTTAATATTGTACTGGACTCTACAAGCTTACAGGATAGCGAAAAAATAACCCTACCCTCGTTAATAGACGGCGTGATAACTGATCATAAACTCGATTTAAAACGCAAGCAGATCACTATTAATAACACGATTGGCGATGTGACCATCTACAGTAATACAAAACAACTCAAGGTCATACTCGACAATATTATTTCCAATGCGATTAAGTACACAAAAACATCGGGCACAATTAGTATTAGTGGTACTATCAACGAAGAGCACCTCACGTTAAATATCGTCGACCAAGGGCCTGGCATAAGCGATGATATGAAAGAGCGTGTGTTTGAAGCATTTTATCAAGGCCCAGCTCCTATCGAGAGCCAAGTTAAAGGGAGTGGACTTGGCCTAACAATTGTTAAAGAACTTCTGATGCGATTGAATGGTGAAATAATTATTAAAGACAGTGATGGCCAGCACTGCGGCGCCAATATAGAGATAACACTCCCTCGAGTATCAAGATATGAAGATTAAATACGTCTTTAATAAGAGCGACATACAATGAAGACACAATATAAATTGCCTAATATTCACAGAGCGTTTTCGATTCTCGTACTGCCTTTGTGCCTGTTAACCCTAACAGGACTGCTCTCGGCTTGCCAATCGATTACGAATGCACATTCGCCTGAGTCTGACTTTAGTCACTATTATCTATGGATAAAAACGCTAAGTGACGACGAATTAGCCGCAGAAATAACGAAGCAAAAACAAAATAGGCTCGACGGGGTAATCAACACAGACTTATTGTTAATCATGCTGCACAGTCTACCAAATGCGCCTATTCATAACCCTTATACAGCGAAGGCACAGCTGAATACTTATCAGCTGGAGCCCTATAATCACGCCATTTTTACACCTAAAGATTTAGCATTTATTGTTATGTTAAAAGATCAGCTCAACCAGCAGTTATTGTTATTGAAAGAATTGGAGAACTATCGAAATGCTTATCATCAGGCACAAACGCTGATCGCCAAGCAAGATAAGAAATTAAGCCAGAAACAATTAAAAATTGCCCAGCTGAATAAGCAAATTGTCCAACTGAAAAAGATCGAACAAGCCATCAATAAAAGAGGACAGTAGTACGTTATGACGACTTCTGAAACACAATCACCAAAAAAAGTTCTGGTTGTCGATGACGATCCAAGTTTACTGAGGCTAATTGGTATTCGATTAAAGGCCGCTGGTTACACTGTTGAGCCTGCAGCAAATGCCAAGATAGCATTGGGCATATTAAAAAGCTTTCATCCGCATATGGTGATAAGTGATTTACGTATGGAAGGCATGGACGGCATGGCGTTGTTCGAGCAAATTAGGCAACAATATCCAAGCATGCCTGTGGTAATCATGACCGCTCATGGCACTATTCCTGATGCGATTAACGCTACCAAGCAAGGCGTTTTTAGCTTTTTAACTAAGCCATTTGAAAGTCAGGAATTGTTAGCTACCGTAGAAAAAGCAATGCAGCTACAGCCAGCCATTAGCCCAAAAGGCACACACGAGACCCACTGGCGCGAAGGCATTATCAGTCGTAGTGCAATAATGGAATCACTGCTACAACAGACCAAACAAGTCGCCCAAAGTGACTTTAGCATACTCATCCATAGTCAAAGTGGTACGGGTAAAGAACTACTGGCCAAAGCCATTCACAAAGCAAGCCATCGTGCAGAACGTCCTTTTACTGCCATTAACTGCGCAGCGATACCAGAACACCTACTTGAGTCAGAGCTATTTGGTCATGTGAAAGGTGCCTTTACCGGAGCAGAAAATAACCATACGGGTTTATTTCAAGCAACCAATGGTGGCACGCTATTTCTCGACGAAATCGGTGATATGCCGATGACATTTCAGGTCAAACTTTTACGTGCACTACAAGAGAAAGAAGTGCGCCCCGTTGGTAGTACCCAATCAGTCAAAACCGACGTTCGTGTCGTCTCTGCTACCCACAAAAACCTAAGACAAGCCATTATCGACGGTACATTTAGAGAAGATCTTTATTATCGACTTAATGTCGTAGAGCTTGAATTGCCGCCTTTAGTTGAGCGTCGCGAAGATATCCCGCTATTGGCCCAGCACTTCCTTAGCTTTGTATCTGCAAATACGCCAACCGAGGTAAAAGGTTTTTCAAGCGAAGCGATGGAATTACTTATCAGCGCTCCGTGGCCAGGTAATATCCGTCAGTTACAGAACGTGGTAGAGCAAAGTGTTGCACTGTCAACGGAGACTTTAATTAGCGAAAAACTAGTCGCGAATGCACTACGTGAAGAAACTGCACCACTGCCCTCATTTCAAGAAGCAAGAGATCAATTTGAGCGTGACTATCTTGCCAAGTTACTTAAATTGACTGCAGGTAATGTTTCTCAAGCAGCCCGTATCGCCCAGCGTAATCGCACAGAGTTCTACAAATTACTTAGTCGACATCACCTCAATGCCGAAGCATTCCGTGATGATTAAAAACAAGAGCGTGTTGATCTTTGAGGTACAAATTTTGTTCAGCTTGAGCGTGTTTTGATCGCGGCGCTCGGTTTGTAGCATAGTGGTTTATGTAAGAATCGAGCAACAATGAGCAAAGCACGCTCAATTGAACCCTTCGGGCAGCGCCTGTTTGGCATTTATATCGTGTTGCCCCACATGGATGTGGGGTAAGGCGACTTTGCAGGAGCATAAAGTCTTTATCACCTTACTTGAGGACGACCGCATGGATGCAGGAGGTAGAGCGACGCAGGATGCCAAAGCCGAGAATAACTACAAGACGAAGGCTCTGCCTAGACTAAATACCAAACATTCAGCTGCAAAAATGAACAGCAAAGATCAACACGCTCTAACATTTGATATTCGAACAACATCGCCAAATTGAAAAATAAATGGCTTTTAATGAAGCAGTTAGCCATAATCTTGCATCAATAACGTTTAAAATTGCTGTTGGAAAACTCGTATGGATTATGTTTTATCACTGCTCTCAGATCCTAATGCTTGGGCAGCATTTGCTGCGCTTACTGCAATGGAAGTCGTATTGGGCATCGACAATTTAGTGTTTATCTCAATACTGTCAAATAAACTCCCTGAAGAGAAGCGTGCACTAGCAAGGCGTGTTGGCATTTCAGCAGCATTAGTACTCAGGCTGTTCCTGTTAGGTACCATAGCTTTTATCATTGGCCTCACTGAACCAGTGATCACGGTACTTGAACACAGTCTGTCATGGCGCGATATTATTTTAATCGCTGGCGGCGTGTTTTTGCTTTGGAAAGCGACAAAAGAAATTCATCACATTATTGATCCGGATCCAGAGCCTGAAAATAGCGGTGTGGCTGCCGTAGGTGTGAGCTTTTCTGCTGTGGTAATACAAATATTATTACTCGACCTTGTGTTTTCTATCGACAGTATTATTACTGCGGTTGGCATGACAGAGCATCTACCGATTATGGTTGCTGCAGTCATCGTTACCGTTACTGCGATGCTATTGGCGGCCGATCCGTTATCACGCTTCATTCATGCTAACCCAACCGTAGTCATGCTAGCGCTTGGTTTCTTACTCTTGATTGGTACCACGCTTATAGCAGAAGGTTTTGGCGCACATCTACCTAAAGGGTATATCTACGCTGCCATGGCATTTGCAGTAATTATCGAAAGCCTAAATATGTTGTCGCGTAGGGCCAAGCGAAAACGCCTGAATCAATCATCGACTGACTGATTGTGTTTGATAAATATCGATACTGCTGCGTTGGGTAACGCCAAATAACAAGGTATCCCTTGCTAACGCGAATCGAGCACTGTCGCTGTGAGTGACAGTGCTTAACTGATTGGTCACAGTGTCGAGATGCTTTATTTTTCCTCCATCTGTGTATTCGTACCAATAGTAGTCATCGCCGCGCTTGAATAAATTAAACTGTCTACCAGCAAGCAGATTGTTGGCTAAGACCGACTCATGTTGAATAGGTGTCGGCTGCTCACCTTCATGCAATACACCTGATTGTTCTAGCCACAGCGTATCAGCAGATGACGCCTCAAACCGAACAAACTGCCAGCGCTTATCCACACTAGCAACACTATGATGGTTTATGTCGTACAAATAAACCTGCCATTGATTGGATTCTTGAATACTGTAGGCTATTTGCGAGGCTGACTTGAAAGACACGCCACGAATCTCAATTTGAGGTATTTTCAAGCGCTCAAAATCGCCAGTATCGACATTAATAAGGTGCATTTCATTGAGCATCAACGCAAGCAAGTACTTACCATCTGGTGACCACAATAAATCAATGTAGTGTCGACCATCATTAAAATTTGTCAATTTTCTTGCTGGTTTGTCGCCGGTGCTATTTACGCCCGAAATCCATACTTCTTCTGTGCCAGAGGCAAAGCTAATATATGCTATTTGTTGATGTTTTTGAGAATACGCAACTAACCGTTCATCTACTGACGCATCCGCGACAACATGCGATGTTAGATCTGCCAATGAAATGGCATGAATATCTTCATTATGATTGCCCGAGGCAAATAGATAATCTCGCCCATTGGAATGACGCCTAGGCCAACTTAGTTGGCGGCTTCCTGAATATTCGACTTGCCGATCATTTCCTTGTAAATCATAACTTAAAATCTGATACGCAGGATGCTCCCCCATGAGCACGACACGTTCCCCGTCATGGCTCCAAATTCCACAGCAAATATACGCATCTTGTTTAAACAATAATGTCAGCTCGTTGGTATCTAGATCGAGCGAATAAAATCCTTCCCACTGTTGTCTATCAGGTGACGAAATGAGTAACTTGTTCATGGTTGGGTGTAGATCAAACTGACTGTTCCCCCCAAGTACCAATTCGGGTTGATTCAAGCGTTTCACTTTCTGTGAATTCAGATTAATTTCAAACATTGAATATCCGTGGTTACCCTCAGATATTTCCGCGAAGACTAAACGGTTATCGTCATGCGTGAATAAAATCTTGCCATAACTGCCCGCAGGACAATTATGTATAAGCTGAGGCTCACCTACCGACAAATCATTTATTTCTCGAATGAAATACTGGCATCGCTGAGGCGTTGCGACTAAATAGGCGATTTTGGTCCCATTCCTATTCCAACTGGCTGGCCCTACCCCCACGCCTTGTTCGTGCTGTACTTCAATTTTTTGCTGATCGGTGAGACGCTTAACAATTAACTTCATCTGACTGCCGGTATTTAGCATATACGTAACACGCGAGCCATCAGGGGATACTGCAGGAAACAGTTCATTGCCAGCGTCCGTTGTAATCGCTTTTGCAGAAGTTAACGTTATAACGTTGTCATCAGACTGCTTATTAACCCAAAACAACACGAAAACAAGTATCAGCAAACCGATTGCCCCGCCAACAAGCCGAAAGGAATGGATAACTGTAGCTGTAGCGCTATTTTCAGCGGCATTGCTTTGTTCATATTTAGGTGCGGCGCATTCAGTATCTGCGGGCTGTGTTTGTTCATTTTCACCAGAAACGGTTGAATCTTGTTGCATTAACACCACTTGCGTTTGGTCAGCACCAATATCTGTCGATTCAGATGTTTTGGAAGATGCCTGTGCTTCTTCAAGGGCGATAGGAAAGACTGAAGCAATAAATTTATAGCCCTTCTTAGGAAATGTCGCTATAAATTGCGGTTTTTTAGGGTCATCATTCAACACTTTCCGCAATTTGGTGATTAATTTGCTGACTGCATTGTCGCTTACAATACGACCTAACCATACATGCTCAATAAGTGTCTCTTTACTGACAATTTGATCTGGATGCTGACAAAAATAACGTAACAGCTCGACCATCATAGGCTCTAACTGAATTGTTGTTGTGTCATTTTCTATGTGTGTTATTAAAGATTGTTGTTGATCACAAAAAATATGGTGTGCGATTTGCCAGCGCATCAAACTTCCCTAAATAAATACATAACCTATTGTTTATATTCAAATAAACATCACAAGACTGATGGTTGAATGTGACTTAGTCATCAAAAGTCACAAGATTTCAGATGAATTTCATTACTCGTCATCTTCAATTTTCTAGCATACCAGCAATCAAGACTGTGCAAACAGCAATTTGCTAATTTAGATGAGAACAACAATGAAAAACTTCAAGACCACTTTAACGCTAACACTACAGCTGTTTTTGCTGATCATCTACTTTCAGGTGTATGAAGCACTGGCTCAAGAACAAGAAAGCAAACCGATATTTTACACACCAAAAACACTTCGTACTGCTACAGTTGAAGGACACGGCGATACATTGGCCGTATTGAATTCGCCAGTATTCTATGACGAGTTAAAGCAACTAGCCAATCAAATTTCACTCAACCGCATCTCACAAGAAAGGATGTTTAATAAAACTGCACTTCTTTCTATTCGCGAGCAACATCATGAACTGCTGCGTGAAATTAAACAGTTTCCTCAGGCTATCTCCTACACCCATTACACACTAGACAGCCAAACAGCATTGGCAGTTAAACAGACCGATCCCCGTCATTTCGAGCAGACTCTACGTCAATCTCTCACGCAGCAGCTGGCATCAATGGATAACGAGACTTTATTGCAATTTAACGGCGCACTGGGCTGGTCGGTTTCTGGTGCTGTCGATTATGTCACTAATGTATTTAAGGGCTACCAATCGTTGGAAACACTAAGCGAAGACCAAGCGATAAATCTCATTGTTAACAGTCATTTATATCATGTGCTTGCGCGCGTAATTCCGACCAGTCAATCATTAATAAAGACTGAGCAAGACAAGCGATATGACATAACGCCTGAAACCTTGATTACGACGCCAAGCGGCATTGAACTTGCCGCAACCATCGTTAAACCTAAAGGACTTAAGGACAAAAGCCCTACTGCAATGCAATTTACTATTTATGCAGACGAAGGAGCACACATCAGAACGGCCATTCATGCGGCTGCGCATGGCTATGTTGGAGTAGTTGTGAACACCCGAGGTAAGCGCTCTAGTGGAAGTACCATCGTCCCATGGGAGCATGAGGGAAAAGATGCGACTGAGGCCATTGATTGGATCAGCAAACAGCCGTGGAGTAATGGTGAAGTCGTCATGTATGGTGGTAGTTATAATGGCTTTACTCAGTGGGCGGCCGCCAAACACATGCACCCGGCGCTAAAAGCAATCGCGCCATACGCAGCAGCCAGCCTAATCACAGGTTTACCTTACGAAAACAACATCGTGCTTACTGGAAATTATCAGTGGGCAGCCTTTGCAACCAACAACAACACAGTAGATGCCAGCGTTTACAATAACTGGCAAAAATCGAACCAATTAGTTGAAGATATGTACACCAGCGGGCGCGCCATTACAGATATGGATAAAATTGACGGTGTTGCGAGTCCTTGGTTTCAAAAATGGTTAGATCACCCTGCGTTTGACGACTATTATCAGGCGATGGTGCCAGCTAAAGACGAATATAAGCGCATAAATATTCCAGTGCTAACGGTAACGGGCTATTTTGACGGTGGACAAATCTCTGCAATCGACTACCTAACACGACACTATAAATACAATATCAACGCCGACCATACGTTACTCATTGGGCCTTATGATCACCGTTCAGCACAAGAAAAAGCAGTATCACACTTTAGTAATTATCAGCTTGATGAAGTCGCATTGAAGAAAGATACCGAAGAAATCGTTTTCGCATGGTTTGATCACTTATTGTTAGGCAAAGAAAAGCCAGAACTCTTGAAAGACAAAGTAAACTACCAGCTGATGGGCAGCAACCAATGGCAACACACTAACAGTTATGAAGTAATGAACGCGCAAGCCCGTACCTATTTTTTGTCAACATCAGCTAACGATGACGCACATTTCTCATTATTGGCTGACCAAGAGAAAAATACTGCTTTTGTTGCGCAAACAGTAGATATGACAGACAGAACATAACCGCGCACCTTGGCCAGTGATCCAAGAAAAATTAAACGAGCCAAATGGCCTCATCTTTATGACCGAACCATTCGAACAAGCGCAGGAATTAGCCGGGGCTATCACAGGTCACTTTTCTATCGCAGTTAACAAGAAAGACGTTGATATTGGCTATAACTTTTACGAAATCGATCAAGACGGACATGCTTTTCATCTAAACACATACCGTAGTCGAGCAAGTTTCGCTAACGATATGAGTCAGCGTCAATTGTTGACACCTAACGAAAAAACAATACTTCCAATTATCAACGCCAGAATGACCGCAAAATTAGTTGAAAAAGGCAGTCGGCTCGCCATTGTATTGAATGTGAATAAGAATCGCGACGCACAAGTTAATATGGGTTCGGGTAAGCCAGTGAACCATGAGTCAATTGCGGACGCTGGAGAAAAGCTTTCAATTAAATGGTTTAACGATAGCCGTATTAACATCCCACTAAAACCATGGAAAGGTAATTAAGCTACTCAATAACTAAAAAAAATCGATGCAAAAAGCGCCTTTTTGCATCGATTTCACCCGAATATTCGAAAATACCCAGTAAAACGCAATAAAATACCCGACGATTGTGGCAAGCTATTAATTTTCGCGTAAAATTAGCGAAAACTAATAACCCTCTGTATTTGACGACAATACGCTCAAAAGGATAGAACATGAAATTATTTGCACGTAATCGACTTAGTCAACTCATAGCAATTTCGCTATTTTCTTGCTCGCTCAGCGCAGCAGAACAACCGTCAGGTGACGATCTAACGGGTCGTAGTTATGTTGGCGTACACGGCACTACAATGAAAAACGATACCAATCGCAAACTTAACCCCGCAGATGATGATTCCGGCTATGATCATGGCTCAGGTGCTGGCATTGAGTATGGCTATCGTATTTCACCGTGGTATGAAGCGCGTATATCACTTACTAAATTAAATTTTGAAACTGAAACGAATGCGTACCGTGAACCTTCAGGTTCAAGTACAGCGCTTGATTTACTTTATTTTCCTAACAAACAAAACTTTTATCTTTATGCTGGTGCAGACTTTCTGGATGTGGACAGCTCTAACTTGGCTGCTGGCTTAGGTGCGGGCTATCGCTATTACTTAGGCGAAAAGAGTGCGCTTTATGCAGAAGCCAAATCAGCGTATGAATTTGACGATAATTATATGGATTTTTCAGCTAAAGTTGGGTTCATATACTACTTTGGTGACAGCCCGAAGAAATCCAAAGCGCCAGCGGCCGTTGCGACCACTCAGGCAACCCCCAAAGACAGCGACAAAGATGGCGTGTATGACCATCAAGATCGTTGCGCGAATACGCCATCAACAGACAAAGTTGATGCCAATGGTTGTACAGTATTTACTACTAAGCAACTTTCAATGGAACTCAGCGTAAACTTTGATAATAACAAAGCAATAGTGAGACCTGAGTACTTTGAAGAAGTTGCCAGAGCCGCTGAGTTTTTACGTACTTACCCGCACGCTAGATTAACCATTAATGGTCACACATCTTCAGTGGGTGATGCCGCATACAACAAAGTACTTTCCGAAAAACGTGCGCAAGCTATTGTTGATGTTTTGGTTAATGAATATCACATCGACGCAACCCGCTTAACGGCAATTGGTCATGGGGAAGAACAACTACTTGACCCTGCAAATACAGCTGTAGCTCATGCTAAAAACCGTCGTATTGAAGCAAATGTAGTGGTTAAGAAAAAAGTTGCAGCTAAACGCTAATTCACTTTCGTTGATACATTACTCTTTCAAAAGATGAAACAAAAAACGCCAGAAATGGCGTTTTTTATGTCCCTTTTTCAGGATTTACACGACGTTATAAATACAACCAACTCAGCAAAAACGACAATGTCAGCCACATTAACACTATGAGTGGTAAACCAACGCGAATGAAATCTGAAAACTGGTAACCACCAGCGTTCATTACTAAGATATTCGTCTTATATGCCATTGGCGTTGCGTAGCTTAAATTAGCCCCAAATAAAACCGCTAATATAAATGGTTGAACAGGTAAGTTAAGTTGTGTTGCCACAGAAATGGCAATTGGCGTGCCAATAACAGCTGCAGCGTTATTGGAGACAATGTTTGTAAGTACGGCGAGCATCAACATCAATGCTGCAATGACACCACCAGGTGGCGAATCAAAGGCCAAGGCTACAAACAACTGCGCAATATACTCAGCGCCTCCGGTTTGCATCATCGCTGAACCCAGTGCTAGGGAGGCAACCACAATCAGTACTACTTGGCTGCTTAACGCGGCAGAAACTTCACTCCAATCTAAACACTTGGTCACAAGTAACAGTAAGATGCCACAGATTGAACTAATGGCAATGGGCAGTATGCCAACCGCTGCCACCGCAACTACCATAAACAAGACAGACAGTGCCATAGGTGCTTTTTTTGAATAAGGTAAGTCAGATGCGCCATCGATCACCAGAAATCCTTGGGTCTCTTTGAGATATGCAACCTGATCTGCATCCCCTTGCACCAATAGCACGTCGCCAGTATGAATAACCACATTACCAATACTACGACGCCCTATATCCATCGCCTTACCATCACGATGTAATGCCAACACTGAAATTCCGTAACGCTTAGCAAATTGCACGTCTTTTAATGTGCGCCCCACCAATTCTGATGCCTGAATCACCACAATTTCGGCCAACATCTGTTTCTCAGCATTAAGAGGATGGTCTTCATCAACACGATGTGCGCCAGAAAACAGCGTTGCCTGCAAAACTGATTCAAACTCTTTTAATTGTTCAGGGTTGTCTTTAACGTGTAGGCGATCCCCTTCTCGTAATACGGTATCAGGAAATGGCCTGATATTACGGTAGTCTGGACTACGCTGAATAGATTCAATATTCATTGCGTCGTCAGTCATTTTAAGGACTTCTGCGACCGTTTTTCCATTAGCGATACTGTCTTCGTTAATATTGAGATAGGCACTAAATAACCGAGGGGATGTATCCGGCAATGAAGCCGCGCGATCTGGTAGCAATTTCGGTGCAATAATCCATAAATAAGCGATAGCAATTGCTGCTGCAATGATGGCGGGCAAGCTAAAATCAAACATACCTATTCTAGGTAGCCCCATATCGCTGGCTACGCTTACAACAAGTAAGTTCGTTGATGTGCCAATGGTCGTTGTCATGCCACCAACCAGAGTGGCCAAACCCATAGGTAATAACATCGGTGCTGTTGGTGTGTTGGTTCTCAGCGCGACGCTGGTTAAAATAGGCAAAAGCAGAACAACAATCGGTGTGTTATTAACGAAAGCGCTTAATGCGCCAGCAATAATTAATGTAATAAGCAGCGACATAGCGGGGCTTATCTTCCACAGTTTCGCTAAATAACGACCAACAGGCACTAGCGCCCCCGTACGCACGAGCGCATGTCCAATAATCATCAACGCACATACAGTAACAAGCGCTTCATGACCGAATCCGAAAAATAATGACGATGGCTCCAAATGCTTACCGTTAACTTCAAACGGAAAAATGGTAAACACTAAACACAAAATCACCAGTACGGCGAGTGATGATGTTTCAAGCGGTATGTCTTCTCGACGAAAGAAGTAGAGCGCTACCGCTGTCAAAATTAGCATTATCAATGCATGATAGTTGGGGATGTCAGGAATGTTCATTATTGCTCTTTAAGTGAAACATTAATCTCTCCTATAAAAGAGATTAACCGCTTTGAATAAACGTTAGCATTAGCTGAACAAAATTGCGATATTAAACGCACGTTTAACTCACTAAAAAGTGTGTATTTGTATTTCTTACATTATCAATAAGTTATTAAAAATTCATTTAGTTACAATGAATTTTCGCATTGTTTTCCCGTGCTCAAACAGACGATATTATGTATCGTCGTCGCTGCTATTTGCGTTAATGCTTCTTGCGTAAAAAATCCCTGATGGCCAGTGATTAATACGTTTGGAAAGGTCAACAGGCGTTGAAAAATGTCATCTTGTACTATCGAACTGCTGCGATCTTCAAAAAACAATTCACATTCTTGTTCATAAACATCAAGCGCCAAATGACCTATGTGACCCGACTTTAGGTTATCAATGAGGCATTGGCTATCAATTAAGCCACCACGCCCAGTGTTAATAATCATTACTCCGGGCTTCATTTGTGCAATCGTTTTCGTGTTTAATAGATGCTGTGTACTTTCATTTAACGGGCAGTGCAAACTCACAATATCGGCGCGTGAGAGTAACTCCTCCAAACTAACGTAATTAATACCGTAATTCACTGCTTCAGAGTTTAGAATGGGATCGTTAGCCAATAAAGTTACACCAAATCCAGATAAAATTTTGGCCGTTGCTAAACCAATTTTGCCTGTACCAATTATGCCTATAGTTTTACCGTGAATATTAAATCCTAATAGGCCGCTCAAGCTAAAATTGTCCTCTTTAGTTCGATTGTAGGCTTTGTGTAGTTTACGATTTAGTGTCAGCATCAATGCGATAGTATGCTCTGCAACAGCTTCCGGGCTATAAGCTGGTACTCTTGCTACGTTAACCCCCAGCCGTTTTGCAGCGGTTAAATCAACATTGTTAAATCCAGCACACCTAAGAACCACTGTGCTAACGCCCAACCGCTTCAACTCAGCTAAAACGATTTCATCCAGTTCGTCATTGACAAACGCACATACAACATCAAAGCCTTTAGCAAGTTTTACAGTTGCCTGAGTGAGTTTAACGTCTAAGTACTCAAACTGAAGTTGATTGACATTATTGCGTTCAAAGCTTTCCCTGTCATAGTCTTTAGCGCTGAACATAACGACGTTAACCTGAGTCATCACTTTCACTCCCCCGTATGTGAATACTATGCTGAGTATAAAATATGGTAGGCATTATTTATTAGACTTAGATCAAACTTAAGCTTACTCCTTGTGCTACCACATGCTAATGATTTAACAACTTCATAAAAATCATAACGTTAACAACTAAAACCACCCAATATGCAAAATATTGGTTTCACTTCAGTTAATTAGAGCACTTCAACTTAATAGGAATGTGAATGGCCATTTCACAGTCGGGATCCATCACATTGTAGCCTGGTGGATATAACTCGAAGTCAGGCCTTTCTTCATAATCATATTTGGACTTAGGTAGCCAACTTCCCCAAATATATTTCAATGTTTTGTCTAAGTTGGCAATTGAACCTTTATGGGTAAATTTTGCATACATTTGTTCGGGCAATTCACGAGGTGTTAATCCCTCAGGAATCTCATCAAAGCTGCTGACTTCCATACAACATACATACACAAAAGCCACATTATCGCCTTCCTCTTGATAAGATTCATAAATACCAAAGCCACTGTCGCTGACACGATTCGGCACTTTGTCTTTATATGGCCTGAACGCAGACCACAAACGTGGAAGACTCAAATCGGCATTATCATACTCACTCGCTACGCCGACAAGCTTGATCGCAGGACGCGTGATTATTTCAGGATCCATCGACAGGTCATTCTTCAAAAAGTGCAGCATGTGCGGACTGAACTGATCTTTATACAATAACCTGAATGGATCTTGTTGTTTGCGATATTGAGCAGGCGTGATATTAAATAAGTCTTTGAAAGCGCGGGTGAAAGCTTCCTGCGAATCAAATTGACAATCGAGTGCTAAATCAAGAATCCCAACTTCATCGCTTAATAACCGCTTTGCCGCTACCGTTAACCTTCTTTTTCTCAAGTATTCTTTTGGCGTATCTCCCACCAGCGCTTTAAATATGCGGCTAAAATGATAGGTCGAGTAGTGAGATGCTGACGCTATTTCATGAACAGAGATCTTCTCGTACAAATGCTGTTCAATAAAATCAATGCTTTTAAAAAATCGTTGCATGGTTTTACCTTTTTCGAAAAATTTAATTACCTGCAATTGCTTTAGCATATCGCAGGCACACCGAAACGCCAATGAGGCAAGAAACGCTTTATATCCGCTCACTTGTCACATAGAATCGTATATGACTGAAACCTTTATCGCGTAGTGGCACAATTGCCTGATAGCTCTTATCTTTGAACAATTCATCTATTGCTTCTCTACTTGGAAAAGACACTACGATAAAAACGGCAGCGCTTTCCTTGTCATCTAATGCCTGTTCAACATCATACGTTGCAATCACAACACCACCATGTTGCTTAATAATTAAAGGCACTTGGCTTAAATACCCTTGTAACGCTTCTGGTTCCAAAACGTTGGGTATTGCTTCAATATGTAGAAATACGGGTACGTTCATTTTGTTCTCCATTTAGTCTCTAGCGATTCAATCTATGCGAGCTGGCTTGATGATGCGGCTATGCCAAAGCACTAGTGCTGGCACTACAAACAGCTCAATCAATGTCGGACCAACAACTTGGGTATCTATAACTCCGTACTCCACTATGTTTGCAAATCTTCCCACACCGCCAATAAATAGCGCTAATGCAACGAAACGAAATAAAATAGCGTACCGTTCAATATTGCTAAGAAAATATACTAGAGCAAAACCTTGGGCGAGAAATACACCAAATCCAAACCTATATTGATTATCAGCGAACCCCCTTAGCATGCTGCCTTCATAAAATATCGGCTCTCCACCACCCAAAATTGCACTGGCATTCATTCCACCGAATGTACTTACACCTCCCGGAACGAAGCAAATTACAGCTATTACAATAATGAAAAACTGAAAAGCTCTTCTTTCAATAGTACTTTTTTGTGTCATTGCAATTACCCTCTTTAACGACATCTTGACGACTGGGTAGATATTAAAAGAGAGTTTCTAACCTTTTTTGATATTTCTTGCTGTTTAGAAAAGTCAAAAATCAAAGAAACAAACCGCAAAAAATATCAAAAAATTATTTGCACCGTTTTTTACACTTCTTCCACTACGATTCAACTTGCGAGCAACTTATTTACAAGCTTTCTCGTGACCGACAATATTGATAGAGGCAACAAAATGATCAAAAGTGTGTTAATTACTGGTGCAAATGCGGGATTGGGCAAAGAAAGTGCAAGACAGCTAGCGTTACTTCCTGAAATTGAAAAAATCTATCTTGGCTGTCGTAATCAATCGAAAGCAGAAGCCGCTAAGAAAGAACTGGAGCACGCTACGGGCAGGCAGATTTTTGAAGTCATCATTATCGATGTCGCTAACCTTGACTCAGTGCGAAATGCAGTTAGCGCACTTCCCGAAGCCGTTGACGGACTACTCATGAATGCTGGCGGTACTGGCGGCAGCAAGTTTTACGAAATAAATAAGCACGGTGTGACACAAATGGTTGCAGTAAACCTACTTGGACATGTCGCACTTACCGAAGAGCTTATAAAGAAAAATAAGCTCAACGAGGTTGCCGTTTATGCGGGTTCAGAAGCTGCAAGAGGCGTTCCTTCCATGGGGATGAAACGACCCAACTTGCCGACCTCTTCGGTAGAGGATTTTATTGCACTTTGCGAAGGCAAATTATATGGCCATAAAAAGGATGCTACCGTACCTTATGGTCCGATAAAATACATGGCAGCATTATGGATATCAGCCATAGCCAGACAGCACCCTAGTGTTCGCTTTGTCACCATGAGCCCAGGAGCCACAACAGGTACGGAAGGATTCAACTCGCTTTCGCCCATAAGGCAGTACGTAATGAAAGGCATGATGCAAATGATGCTAATGTTCGGCAAAGTGCACAAGTTAGAAATAGGTGCTAAACGATTTATTGACGGCTTAACTAATGAGAGTTATCAGAGCGGCATATTTTACGCGAGTAAAAAGGGGTTAACGGGAAGTATTGGCAAGCAGAGTGAATTGTTTTCTGATCTAGCTAATCACCAATATCAAGATAATGCCAGAGCAGCGATCTCAAAGTATCTTTAATAACTGTTTGTCGAATGAGATACACCTAGAGGATATGTGACCTAACTATCTTCTGGGAGTACTTGTTTGCATCAAACGGCTTTGGCTCAATACGAATGCCTATGTATGCTTAAGGTAATCGGCTGCACGTTAAATCTACTGAATATCTAAAACGACTATGTTCTTTTCTACGTCATAGTTACTCATGATAATTGATTGAGCGTTAATATCAGAAACATCGACGTCCTTAACATCAACATCTAGAAGTTTTGCGATCTGTTGCTCATCTACTAGATAACGCCAAACTGACATTGACTTTGCATTATGTTCTTGTGATTCAACCAATAAATAGATGTCCTCATGCTGAGAGTAAGCTTTCATGATTTTTTCGGATTCAGATACTTGCCAAACTGTTTCTTTACCAAACCGCTTTAGCTCGCGTTCACTTACTATATAGCGGTTATCGTGTTGATCTAAAATAATTTGTTCATCTGTTTTGGCGACTAGCGACTGCGTTTTGCTCTTTGGTTCGAATTTGTGCCAATAAGTTACACCACCATGATTCTGAATAACCAATAAGGCGTCCTCTTGTTGAAACCATTGACTAGGGTGTCCAATTATTTCATCAAAATAACTAACTTTTACCGCCTGTTCAGAGAAGTCTACGAGAAACAAATGTTCGTTGCGCGCACTGGCCAGCTGTCGACCGTCAGGTGACCAAACGGGTTTAGCCAGCGCTAAATGCTTGCTAGGGTTGTCATAAACTAAGGAAAGGTGCTGCGATTCGAGATCTAACACAAACAGTTGACTATGACCGTGGCGATTAGACACAAACGCCAATCGCTTCTTATCTGGTGACATAACACCTTGCCAGTCATGGCTGGTTGCGCTGGTTAGTTTATTATGTTGCCCAGAAACCAAATCAACGGCGCTAATATCACCTTGTATGCTGGACTGTGTATAAGTTATTTTACTACCATCACGTGATAGGCTGGGATAATGCAAGAATGCATAGTTTTCAAAGACAATCGGCGATTTTTCACCGCGTTCATTTAACTGAAATAGTCCTTTGCCATCACTCAATAAATAGCCCGTCTTTAGTGGATGTTTTTCAATGAAATACCAATTAGCATCGAGCGTGGCGATATGTGTGAGGTCTCCCGTTTGCAATGAATAACGCTTTACCTGTGAGATATGACGCTCATCAAACCCTATAACCGTAATTGCGTTTGGTCTATCAGATCCAGTTATACGGTACGGAGAGAACATTCGGCTGCCTGCCAACAATGGCTCTACATGTTTATCGCTAAACGAAGCAACTTGCAGCGTACGTATACCACGCTTATTGGCGATGAAATAGATATTCAAATCATCAACAGTAAATGGACTAATTCTGGAAATATCACTGACACTAATCGTATGTAGGTTACGTTCAACGCGACCTTGTTGGCTCACCGATAAATGCTCAAACTTAATGCCATTATCTTGCATCAACGCGATAACTATATGTAGTTCATTAGGCATCTTCTGCTGCCTTGTTGAACTCATGACAGCAAAATATTTTATTTGCTCATTAGATGCCAAAATAAGTGAAGAATCGCCATTTTCGATATTTTTTCGCCATAATTCACTGATAATAGCTCCATTGTTTGCTCGTTGGCGAATGAAAATTACCTCATCGTCGATGCTGCTATGCTGACTATAAGTTTCATCTGCTGTATTGGCAGTAATGGGCCGCAAGTTATTGACATGCCACGATTTACTCTTCACCAAATCATCGATGTTACTATTCGTACCCGTCGTAATCGCGTACCAACCAAACACTATTAAGAGCAACACACACAAACTGCTTATTATGTAAGAAGCCATCTTGTTTTGAGGCGACTTGGCTAGTCCTTCATTTGCTTCACCACCAACATCTGAGGGTATCACTTCGATGTCGGCGGTTAATGAGTACCCTCGTTTAGGATGTGTTTTGATTAGCGTTTTATTGTCGTCATCAAACGTTTTTCTCAGCACTGCAATGCAACGACGTACAGACACGGGATTGTAAATGGATTTAGGCCACACTAGAGCAAATAGTTCTTCTGCACTGATCACTTCCCCACTTTTTTGACTTAGCGTGACCAACACATCCATCACTTTAGGTTCAAGCGATATGATTCCTGAAGGTAAATGTACTTCCCCTCTGTTTGGTTTTATGTGGATATCATTGAGTAAGAAACCCGCACTCAGTGTGCAACTTTCGGCAAATTTTGCATTATTGTTGATTGTTTTTGAATGAGGTGTACTGTGCAAAATTTATTTTATCTCTCTGATAATATTATTATTTATCTGACTTAATACTTTCTTAACGAAAATATTATCTTTTTTCCATCGTCAAATTAATTGCATTGCGTAACGCTATTAATCCCTTGGTAAGGACAGCCAATATAGCAGCTATTCTTTACCTAAACATGTGTAAATTCAACGAAAAAACAGTAGAGAATAAAAAGCATCATGAATAAACCCACCATAGCTTTGTATGCAATCAAAATAATGACGATAAGCGTTTTCCTTTTGCTAACCCTTCAGCCAACACTTTCGTTTGCTCAACCATTCACCCAGAAGACTTTAACGCAACAAGAAGACCTGATGACAAACTTCATTACTATTTTCAACAGCACACATGAAAATGAGGTTGCGAAATTTGTCGACTCACATTTATCCAAACAAACCCTAGCCCGATTTGGTGACGAAGGCCGCGCCCGTTATATAGGATATTTAACAGCCGAAAAAAAATTCCATCGGGCATTTTCTACCATTAATACAACTAAAGAATTGCTATCAGACGACAGCACTCGCCTTAAAGCAACTGTGCGTTCCTATAACACAGAACTTTACTACGACTTAACGCTTGATGTTACCAACAATAAGCCGTTCAAAGTCACTAGAGTGTTTGTTAGGCCAGCGCCAGATAACGATGTGGTTACGTCGATCACCAAACAAGAACTTCAATCATTAATTGGTAGTTATGTCGATCGCTTAACCAGTCGCGGTGTGTTTTCGGGTACGATATTAGTGGCTGACCAACAGGGCGTTATTTATGAATCTGCAAAAGGGTTAGCCAGTATTCGATATAAAGCCAGTAATAACATAGACACTAAATTTAATATTGGCTCGATGAATAAAATGTTCACAGCAGTCGCCATAATGCAACTCGTCGAACAAGGTAAGCTAAGCCTAGACGATAAATTGGTACGACATATCAGTCGTCAGCTGTTCGGCGAAGGAGATTTTGATCAAATTACTATCAGGCAATTACTTACGCATACATCAGGGTTAGGCAGAGCCAACTACCCTGAGCTTAATCAAAATAGTTTACGTAACCTAAACGACCACCAGCCGTATTTGAAACATTTCACACTAGCAAACACGCCCGGCCAAACATATCGATATAGCAACGATGGCATGTTACTACTTGGTATGGTCATAGAACAAGTGTCTGGAGAAAATTACTATGACTACATTCGCAAACATATCTATCAAATAGCGCATATGGATAACTCCGACAGCTTTGACGTTGATTTACCGATTCCTAATATTGCGATGGGTTATTTCTATTCTGCTGAACTTGATTCTATGCAATCGAACTTGTTTCTACATCCTATCAAAGGAGGTCCAGCAGGCGGAGGATTTTCCACTGTTCGAGACCTCCATCGATTTGCACAGGCACTCACAAACTACAAATTATTATCTGAATCACTGACTAAAGAAGCCTACACCGCAAAGCCTCTGTTAAACTCGCCAAATTATGGCTATGGCTTTTCCGTTTCAGGCACGCCAGATGATCGTATAATAGGTCATTCAGGTTCATACATAGGTGCAAGTGCTTACTTTCGTATTTTTCTCGACCGTGGATATATTGTTGCAATACTCGCCAATAAAGACTTTGCCAGCGAGCCAGTCAGCGCCAAGATCGAAGCTTTGTTGCAGCAACTTTCTAGTTAATGATTGTTTAGGGGCATTCTATGCCCCTCCATTAAACACCTTCCACCCTGTAAAACAGAATTTGTAGTGTTCGAAAATTTCGCTAGCAACAACATTTGACACAATTAAGTAATAGACTTCCCTAGGCGTTCTTAATAAAATTACAGCAATTTTAATTTTAGTGATCACCATTTTAACAAGGACGTCGTCATGAAACTCCTGTCAACGCTTTTAGCGCTGGTAGCCACCTTTTGTTGCTTACAAGTAAACGCATTAAATGCTCAAGCTAGCCGCCAGGTAGACTATGTGAGCCAATCTGTAAATGCTAGCACTCAGCAACGCGTTAACCCTAATAAAAAAGAAGAATTTATCATTCAACTCAAAGAACCGAGTGTATACCGACAACTGGCAAGCCATGGCGTTAACAGCATCAAGCGAGGTCAGCGAACGTCTATTCAACGTCATGCTCGAGCCAAAATAGATTCACAACAAGAGACATTTGTACGCAGCTTAGACAAGCAATTTGGCCGAGAAGTGGTTGTTACTCAGCGTTTCAGTAATTTGATAAATGCCGTAGTCGTTTCCGCCTCAGCTAATCAATTACAGCAAGTAATGAGTCAAAACGACGTAAAACACATCAGCAAAGTAATTCATCACAAAATAAATAAAACGGATAATGTAACTAACATTGAACTGATAAATGCAGACCAAGTATGGCAACTGGCAAGTGGTGATGACTTTATAACTGGTAAAGGTGTCACTGTTGCAATTCTTGATACAGGGATAGACTATTCTCACCCAGATTTAGGAGGGTGTTTTGGTGCCGAATGTAAAGTGTATGGCGGCTACGATTTTATCAACGAAGATGCAGAACCGTTTGATGATGAATCGCACGGAACACACGTTGCGGGAATTGTTGCTGCAAACGGTACGCTCCGCGGTGTGGCGCCAGATGCTAGTTTACTTGCGGTAAAAGTGTGTGATGAGCACGGTAGTTGTCCAACTACCGATATCATAGAAGGGCTAGAATACACACTCGATCCTGACGGTGACCCAAACACTGATGATAAAGTGGATATCATTAACATGAGCCTAGGCTCTTCACAGCACGATGCAGCCATGGCTCAGGTGATTAATGATGTTGTTAATGCGGGCATCACTGTAGTTGTGGCTGCGGGTAATGATGGCCCATACGAGAATAATATTGGTTCTCCTGGGGATGTAGAAAAGGCGATCACTGTCGCTGCAAGCAATGGCAGTAGTAACATTGCTGATTTCAGTTCAATCGGTGCGCCTTCATCTGGAGCGCCAATAATGAAACCCGAAGTTGCAGCACCTGGTGTGTCAATTAATTCTACGATGCCAAATAACGAATATGCACAACTATCGGGGACGAGTATGGCCTCTCCTATGGTGGCAGGCGCTGCAGCGCTGCTAAAACAACGATACCCAGAACTCACTCCTGATCAAGTTAAAGCAAGTTTAATGTCAACGGCATCACCAATTGCTGGCAATTTACTCGCAGAGGGCGTGGGGTTGATAGATGTGTTGGCTGCTATTGAACTACCAATTTTCATCAACACACCTTTAATTGCCTTTGGTGAAAACGATTTTTCTCAAGAAACGTTTACTAAGACACTGCCATTTTCCGTGTTTAACCCTTCTGATGAAGAACAACGCATTCTTATATCCGTAACAACGCCACATCACGACGCGTTAACAGTGTCTAGTGATCAGGCAGAGTTAGTGGTTCCCGCTAAAAGCAACGCGTCTGCCAATATTACCCTTACGGCAAATACCGCTGAGTTTCAGGTCATTGCAGATACACCCTTGTATAATATCCCGCTTAACCTAATTTTGAGTAATGACACTGAAGTTTCAGTCCCCACGACTCTATTCAATCGTTCATTTCTTCAAATTGAGTTTGGTCAATTTGCTCAAAACTATGCAGATATATTGTTGTTCAATGAATCTGAATCGCACTATCGTAATATTTGGTCCCCGGAGTGGTTGATAGACCAATCGAAACTAGTACTTGTACCACCAGGCGACTATAAACTTGTGGTTACAGCTAACGACAGTCTTGACGAACAACTACGGGAAGTCGCCTTTCTATATTACCCAAGTATCAACATCGTAAATAACGCGAATATTAGCGTTTCTACAACCGACGCAATCCATAAACTCAAATTTGATATCACTAAACAGGATGGTGAAAAAATAACTGGTACTACAGGTATTTTGGCAGGGCACCAAAATCAGGTAAGGCTGGCCATGTTTAATAAAGCGACAGGAAAATTCATAAGAAACGATTACTTGACTTGGTACCTTGAAGATGGTCAAGAAGCTACGTTCAGCTTTAATAATATCCCTGACGGTTACACGTTTCATTTATTTAATAGTAAAGACAGTGACGATGAAACAGAGGTCACACAATTTGCCACTGTGTTTGACAGCCCGATTGAAAGCGATAGAACCATCACTTTTAGTTCAGAAGACTTTTATTCTGTGCACTTTGATTACGCGACACCATCACTATTATCAACGCCCAAGATCTCAGCATTTGAATACAGTAGACACAACCTATATGAGGATACAGACTTTGGTTTTGCTCCTATTGCTGACTTTCCAGCGATTGATCAAGGGCGAAGCTACCATACCACGGGATTTAATAATGGTTTTCAGTTTAGTTATTTCAATACTGAAATCGATAACAACTCCTTTACAGAAGAAGATTTTAAAAAGCTCTTTGCGAGCCCGCATTTCTCTGTGAATGAAAATGGACAACTACAAATTTTCAGCGAATTCGTCGAAACACCGTTGAAAACCTTCGAAAAACAACAAAGTCGTTCACTAACAGTTGGAAAATTGCTGCCATTTTGGAGTGGTAAGATAGAAAAAGGAGATTATCAGAATATTATTTACAGCTACATTAACAATGCCGCCAATGCTTTCTTTAGAGACAGCCATTACAGCTATTGGACGAGCCAAATTAATATTAGCACCAATAGTGTCGAAGACACGATTAATAACTCATATAGGAAAGTTACGTGGGAAGGCTCTAATCGAGATTTTAGGGCATACGGGGGGTATGGTGAGGTAGAATCAAACATTCACTTTGACGGGTATATTATCGAAGACAGGCAAAGCAGTATCAATACACAGCTTTCCTTTGACCTGAGCAGAACAGACTATTCACCGCCTGCAATTGCCGAATTACTCATCAGCTCTGCTAATGGCGCAACCCACCAAATAATATGCGGTGAAGGAAGAATCGAAATAGACCTAACCGACGAAGCATTGAGTGAAAATGTTGAGGTTTTGATCAAACATGAAGATGAGTCAGAGTGGCAAGCACAATCGCTAAACTCACAAGACAACAAGTATAGTGTGGAACTCTCTAATCTTACTGAAGGCTTTTACGATTTACGATTAACCGCCACTGATGAAAGTGATAATTCACTCGCCTACACTGCCGAACCTGCTTTTCATGTAGTAAGTTATGAAGTTGACGAAAACGACAGCGATTGTGACGGTGTCGTGAACGACGAAGATGCCTTTCCAAATGATCCACAAGAATGGTTAGATACTGATGGCGATGGCATTGGCAACAACGCTGATACTGATGATGATAATGACGGTGTTGAAGATTCGGAAGATCTATTTCCATTAGATCCAACTGAAAGCCTAGATGCTGACAACGATGGTATTGGTAACAATGCCGATACCGACGATGATAACGACGGCGTGGAAGACAGCGCAGATGCATTCCCTTTCGATGCCACTGAAAGTGTCGATACCGACAACGACGGCATTGGGAACAATGCTGATACCGATGATGATAACGACGGTGTGGAAGACAGTGCTGATGCATTCCCACTAGATGCCTCGCGTTCGACTGTGACCACGACTGAACCAGCGACCCCCAAAAAATCTTCTGGCGGTGGCGGTGGTAGCACGCACTACTTCACGTTGTTAGGATTACTCGCTATTTGGCGTATGCGTTCAACATCTTCAGCTAAGCAGTAAAAATCATGACAACAACTTTCGTTGGTGTTTACGCACCACCGAAAGTTGGCTTATATGCTAGTTTAATTGCTGATAATCCATCGCTTTTAGGTTCAGCAACCAGTTTTTGAGAAAGCTATTCAAATGTGCCTGTTTTTTCAGAATGTCATTAAGAGACTGTTGATTATCTGAATCATCCATCTCATTTGACAATTTACTGAGCGAATATGGCTCTAGCACTTTGTTCACTTGATCAACCAGTACGATCATTTCGGGTGAATCGGCTATATTCCCTTCCTGATCAAACAGGTGGGTCATCAAATACGCCTTAACTGCACGGTTATGTGCTCCAGTCTCTGGCATATCAACGTTAATTATGTGTAGGTCTAATAAATCGTTGGCTTTAAGCGTTTTGCTTTCATATTGCTCGACGTCACTGACAATAGACAACTCTTCAGCGAGACGATAGTTTTCTTGATAAATGCTTTGGTGATTCTCGAGTGATGCTACGTTTTCCATAATGTACTACTCATTTCATGATTGTACATTTTTTAAGCATCAACTAGGCCATGATATTATCAAGCATTGGGCATTCGTAGCAAAAGCAAAGCTAACACAATGAAATATATCAGCATTAAAAAAACACAAATTACTGAAGCTTTCTAATGTTGATTGAAACCACCTCACAATTAAGTTACCTGTGTCAAAAATATGCCAGTGAAAATTAATCAATGTCACCTAAACACAGTAATGCGCTTTCCGATATCAATAGTAAACTGCTAGAATACCCGCAAATTTCAACTTACGAATAAATTACCCATGAGCGAATCTTTACCTCCCTGCCCACAATGTGCATCTGAATATGTTTATCAAGACCAATCACAACTGATTTGTCCAGAATGTGGTTACGAGTGGAACCCTTCAGATGTACATGATGAAGACGCCTTTGAAGTCAAAGATTCCAACGGTGCTCTACTGTCAGATGGTGACAAAGTTACCGTCATTAAAGATCTGAAAATTAAAGGTAGCTCACAAGTTATCAAAATTGGGACGAAAGCACTGGTAAGACGCGTACTTGACAAAAAAGACCATGAACTTGACTGTAAAGTTGATGGTGTAGGCGAAATGATGGTGACCGCTAAGTTTGTTAAGAAAGCCTAGTTGTTGAATTAGCCGAATAAGGTATTGAGAAGGAGTTGTGCATGCTAAGTAATGTACGTTTATATAGTGTTGTCGTACTAACGATTGCTGCTCTAACAAGTTGTTCAGTGGGCAACCGCATCGCCCATAACGGACAAGATGCTGAGATTACTATGGGTAACATCGATGTAAATGCCAACAATTCTGCTGGTCATTTGGCTGCGACAAACGGCAATGTCACCCTTGGCCAGCACGCTAAAGCGAAGTCGCTTGAAGTATTAAACGGTAATATTTCTATCGGCGAATACAGTGAAGCCACATCCGCCGAAACAACCAATGGCAATATAGAAATCGGTGACAATGTACAAATCAGCCTAAATGTTATCACGCTCAACGGTAACATCCAGCTAGGAACAAACGTTGAAATTGGCGCCAACGTGCGCACAGCTACTGGCGATGTCTTTATTGGTAAGGGAACACGCATCAATGGTGATATTATTTTCGAAAAACTGGGCTATTGGTCATCGAAGGTTGAGCAAGAGCAACCACTGCTAGAAATAGCTGAAGGCGCGATTGTTGACGGAAAAATACAGCTACATCGGCCGATAACTCTTCAACTACCTGAAGGATTTCCTGCAGCAAGAGTGATCCGTCATTACGATAAACGTATGTAGAGGATTAGAGGCAACTTCCGAACAAAAATTGCCTCTTAAGTAATTTAGTCTGACTCTTGTTGCGATAATTTTAGTGCAGTTTCCAAAATAGCTTTTTCTTGTGGCGAAAGATCTGCAAGTACCATTTCTACATTCTTACGATAGTTTTTAAGTGAAGTAGCATCATTAGCAATAGCAGTGTCTAATGTCTTTTCATATTTTACTAACAGTTCATTTAACTTACGACTATTCTTCATGTTCTCCTGATGACCAGCATATCCCAAATAAAGCAGTGCAATAACGGCAATGACAATAGGCACATTAATTTCGAATGAGAGTAATCGCTGCTTATTGTGGTTGTGCTTACTACCGTTTTTGGGGGAATTTTCCTTTTTGAACATAGATTTACTCCTCAATTAACGTCCACTTAAGTTTAATGCGTTCTATAGTTTGTAAAGCCTTTAAGAGCTCAGCATCATGCTGCGACTTCATTACCTGAAAGGAGAAAAAAACAAGCGCAAACAACACTAAGGCAATGATGGTTTCAGAAGCGTAGTCTCTAATCGCATCAATGACCGATTGAATCATTACAATACTCCTCGACAGTTATCGATAGGTTGGAATCTCAAGCTCTGCTCAGTAACCGCCTTTGCAAAAGATATTGAGTTTATCGTTGGTACAGAGAAACACTGATAGTTTTCCGAACGATTTAGCTGAACTAGTACAAGGTTCTTTAAACCAGATGCTTGCAATTTACTTAATGAGGTTAATAAGTGAGATTGCTTGTTAAGTAGCTTCACCATAGCTCTCTCAATTTTACTCTTAGCGGACTCACGCATAATCGTGCCATTGGCTAGATTAAGCAGATAATCGCCATCCTCATAACTTCCAATAAAAGTGTCAGCAATGCTCTTTATATCAGGGTTATAGAAAAAACGTTGCTCAGCAAGTAAGCCTAGATCTGTATTTGCTAGGAAATTTGGCAAAGTAACACTAGTAACCTTATCGTTTGCTAAATTAACGCCTAAAAATGCACCAATGCTGTGATCACGCTTTAACACGGTAATATTCGCGTCATATTGCCTTACTTCGCCCATACCGAAAAAACTAGGTGCTACCGCTGCAGGAATCCACGAAAAGTTCTCAAAGAAAACGTCGTCATAACTATTCATTATTTTGAAAAATTCGCTTTTTCGCTTTCTCAAAACTAGCTCTCCTGAAATAGGATCTTCTCGATACTGATTGAATATTTTAGAGCCGACATGACGAATATACGGCAGATCTCGATACTGCTCGAAAACCCCATTCTCAACATCAAGCGCAAAGCCAAAAAGTGTCGTTTTTGTATATCCAACAGGATCATTCTTGTTAAATTCTTTGGCAAACGTACTCATCATTTCGCCATAGGTGCCATCTTTGGAAACTGACTTAATAACGGGCAAGCCAACAATCACCATGCCCATCATGACTAGTGCAACTAAATAGGTAATGCTATGTTGGTATAGGTAGTAACCAAATTTGAAGAAAAGCATACATATAGCGATAAAACTAAGTATTACACTAAATGGCAAAATAACCGCTAACTTAACTGCATCATTGCCAATATCATATAGCGAACCACCTGATGAAAATGCTGCAGCTGCGGCAGTCGATGTAATCATGCGAATAAACGAAATATTGTCTTGCTCAGCCAACCATTTTTTTTCATATGTGTTTTCAGACAAACCTGGCGAAAAGTCTTCGATATAGTACTGCCCTAGCGTTTGCCGCGCCATTTGTTTAATCTTACTGTGAGTAGCAAAATCAATGCGGTCAAGGCCAACATCGGTAATATCAAATCGTGATTTTCGTTCGTATTCCTTCCACACTTGGTTGGCTTGTTGTTCATACTTTCGTTTGAGAATCTGCGTAATTGCGTTCACATTTTGTGTTTGCCAATCACTTGGTAGTTCAACCCCACTCTCTTTAAACAATTTAATTAGCTGGACACGTGCTTCTTCTGATACAACGAATTCTTCAAACTTTTCATGATCACCAACACCGTATACTAACTTGAGCCAGTGTTCACGTCCTTGACGAAGCATGCTTAATATACGCTCTTCTGTCCCCAACACACTGAAAATCACATGTTCAGGCAACACTTTTATCCCTAATCCCTGTCCATTTTGATAGGTTATACTATTCAAGTAATCAGCATGCGCCGTTTTGACTCGAGTTTGACAAGCTGAATTACAGCCTTTTGCTCTAAACTGATCTTTAAACTGATGATGAGCTTTTCTAAGCGACTTATCTTTTGATAACGGTTTAAAACTTGAACGAGCGCTACTGTAGAGCTGTACAAATGTGTCCCATCGGCTCTGCAGCTGATTATTAACTAATGTGATTAACTCTCGCTGTTCATGCAAGATCGCATTTTCATTCTGAAGTCGCTGTATTGCTTTTTGATAATCACTATTAGCACCAAGGTACAGTTGAAGTTCTTCACGATAAACTTCGTCAAACTCCCTCAGCTTTGGCAAGCCGTTTTGTGTAAACCGTTGTGATTGGTTATTAGTTAAAAATACATCTGCCAATTTTTCCATATTTTGTTCAATCATTTGATTGAAATTTTTGGAAAAATAAGCGAGTGATGGAATTAACGCGACAACTAAATCTCGACGATCTTCATCTTGTGCGATTGCATTAAATTCCTCAAAATCAGCAATCTTGATTCGACCGGCTAAATAACCTTCTTTATAGACAATCGCACGCACAGCACTCAGTTTTTGTTCACCCGTTGTACTATGCACCCAACTTTCAACAACAACTCTTAAAAATGGCACGAGCATCAACCAAATAACAAAGACAACTAGCGCAGTAGTACAAATATTTGTTGTAGTCGCAAACATCTTTTTGATGTGTTGAGTAGCAGAATGTTTTAACGAATTTACCTCGTCAACTTCCTGTAACTCTATTCGGATTTTTCTTTTGATTGCATTGGGTAAAAATATAAAAATGGCCAATGCTAAACCAACACTTGATAGACTTCGTCCGAATAAATCTAATCGAGCAACCGATTCTGCGTGCTCAACAAATACTTTCTCAACGGGTTGAGCGTACAACTCAATTAGTAGAATATTTAAAGAAAGCTCTAACCCCACATAAATAACAAAAGCAACAAATAGTAATACTACTTTTGCGTGAAATAACTTACTCGATTGCTTTACTGTTTCTTCCATTCAAACACCACCGAATCATTCTTTGTTTCTGTTTTTGTTCTGCGTTCACGGTCTTTGCACAGGTTATAGTGTTCATCAGATGGCTTGATACTGTCGCACCTATCTTTTTCGTTTGTTCGTTGCTTAGCCACCGAACTCGATGTAACTTTGGGAGATGACGAAGGGACATTGTTAATGGCGTTTATTTTATGCGTAGATTTTTCTGGACTGGAAATACAAGCCGTCAAAACACAAAGGCATAAGCTGATTAATACCGTTTTAGACATGGTATTTTTAATTAGATTTGTCATAAATAGTTGTCTACCGATTAGACTCGGTTATTATTATAATTCCATTTGTGAGATCTAATCTAGCATCAAAACAATCACTTATAAAGTCTCATTGAACATTTGTGCGATAGTTTATCGTCTATCCAATACGTGCGTAATAAACATCAAAGTAGCTAAATCATTTCACTATTTACTAGCGCTGGCTAAGCCCAGCCCAAAGCACATAAAGGTGCCGCCACCAATGCGATTAATGCGACGCCCGCCACTTTTAGAGCAAAGCCACGTGCGCGCTTTTTTCGCCAGACAGGCATAAGCGAAATGGATCATGATCACAAGGCTACTATAGGTTACAACCAGCAAGAAAAACTGATAGTTGAATTGGCTCGTCGAGAAATCAATAAATTGCGGAAACACCGACAAGAAAAAGAAAACGGCTTTTGGGTTAGTAAGTTGCAACAGTAAACCCGCTAAGAATTGCAAACGTGATTTACAATTTTCACCCTGAGCCAAATGTAGCTCAGGGGGGGCAGAGCGCCATAACTTAATGCCGAGATAAATTAAGTAGGCTGCGCCAACAAATTTCACCACGCTAAACGCAATCGCAGAAGTAGCCAAAAGCACACCTAAACTGGTTGCTGAAATGCCTGCCACAATAAACGTCCCCGCAGCAATTCCCAGTATGCCGCCTACAGCGTATTTTACGCCAAATCGCAACGTATTTGTGAGTGTCAGTACCACACCCGGACCAGGGCTAGCCACAGTGAGGATAGCAACCAAAACAAACAGCCAATAATTTTCCATCGATATACTCTCTTAATCTCAAATAAATATGCTTGTCTAAAGACGCTACGAAATGATCTCTGTGACAACTGCCGTTTTAACCGAATTAGCGATAAAACACTGTTCATGCGCCTGATGATGCAATGACTCAAGTTCAGAAATCGATGGTTGTTGTCCATTTGCGAAACTAACTCTCGGCCTTAGCAAGACTCTTGTCATCCACACTTTACCGTGATTATCTTTGCCCAGTTCTCCAATCGCGCTATCAAGATATTCGTCAACAACAAAGTTAGCTTTAGCCGCCAAGTGTAAGAAAAACAACATGTGACAACTCGATAGTGACGCAATATACGCCTCTTCTGGATCTACATTCGCTGCTTCCGAAAATGGTGCAGGTACAATATGCGGTGATGGTGAAGCCGGCACAATTACCCCACCATCAAACTTCCACTGATGCGCGCGACAATACTTATTGTCAGTAAACACTTCATGTTGTGCTCTTTGCCATAAAACTTCTGCGGTATAGGTCGACATAATATTCCCGATGGTTGATTCACATGCTAAACAATCCACCAAAATTATGACTTGTTTGTCAGCTAATTTAAAAGCGATAATATTTCACTATGACTTGAATAAAACTCATATCACTATGACCAGTAATATTTCATATTCAGCGATACATACGTTTACAGTAGTAGCGAAAGAACTCAGTTTCACCAGAGCTTCAGAAATACTTCATATCACCCCGAGTGCCGTTAGCCATCAGATGAAGCTGTTAGAAGAACAATTACAAATCAGCTTGTTTCGTCGCCAATCAAAGGGGGTTAGCCTTACTTTGGCGGGTCAAACTCTCCAAAAACACGCCACAGCTGGAATGAAAAATATTCAGCACGGAATACGTCAGAGTCAATTTGCGAGTCAAAGAGAAAAATTAGTCATTGCAGTGATTCCATCATTGTGCCAATTATGGCTAATGCCGCGTTTGGTAGACTTTTGTCAACAATTTCCCCAAATAGAGATCGAACTCGTTGCATTGGATCAACTGGCTGACTTTTCAACGGGACAATACGACGGGCACATTCACTTTGGCTCAGGTGACTACAAAGGTTGTGAAGCGATGTTGCTATCTCATGAACAGGTTTATCCTGTATGCCACCCTGAGCTACTTTCTGCAGTTAAGGAGCCAACAATAGAATCACTTATCGAGACACACCGATTATTGATGTACAAAGCAGGCATCGAAGATGAACCCGCCGTGGTTTCCTGGGCGCTGTGGTTACAACAATTTGCGATTGAAAAGCCCACAGAGCTCAAACAAATGTGGTTCAGCCACGTAGCTATGGCGATTTCAGCAGCCAAGCTCAAGCAAGGTATCGCCTTGGGTTGGCATAAAATGGTCGATGATGACATTAAAAACGGTCAACTTTGTCGTATATCCGACGACTATTTAACCGCTGGCTATCACTACTACCTCGCAGCCCCTAGTCGATCATGGCAGAACCCCACATTCAATCAATTTGCCACATGGTTAATTGGTCAAATGAACGAAGCTGATTAGTGTTACATTAATGGGACATTATGTCTGCAAGATCAGACGCAAAGTCTTTTGCGGTGTGTTCTTCCAAATTTTGTACGCTCACCCTGATCGCAAATGACTCGCTGTCAATGTCAAAACTACTGCCGGGTCTTACTAACCAGCCTTTGCGCAGTAGTGCGTAAACAACTGCCTGACAGTTTTCACCAATTGGGATCCAAATATTTAATCCATCAATGGTTTTAGTTGTCTCAATGCCATACGCTGCAAGTGTATTTATGGCGAGCTCTCGTCGTTGTGCACAATTATCTCGTGCGTCACTGAGGTGGCGCTGAAATTCATCTGTCGTCAAACACGTGTACACCAATGATTGCAACACTCTGCTCACCCAAGACATACCTGGTGCGAGTCGAGTATTAATGCGCTTGATTGATTCTGTATCTGCGGCAACAAATGCCATGCGCAAATCTGGGCCAAGTCCTTTTGAAACCGATCGAAATATCGCCCAATTGTAGGTTGATTCCGGGATAACGGAATAATGCTCTGTCACCGCTAGCAAGGAAAAGTGATCATCTTCCATTACTAACACATTCGGATAGTCGACAAGCACTGATCTAAGCTCATCGGCACGCGCCTTAGTAATACTCACGCCAGTAGGATTATGCGCTCTAGGCGTGATAAGAACGGCTTTAGCTCCTTTCTTTAACGCGGCGCTAAGCGCTTCAGGGCGCATCCCCTGTTCGTCTACTTGTGCGCCCAGTACCTGCATCCCCGCTAAACGAATGGCATTGGCAGAGCTGATATAGCAAGGATCCTCTACTACAACTTTGTCACCCGGTACTAGATGTGCTGCCATCATCCGTTCTATTGTGTCGATAGCACCATTACATAAAGTGATATCAAAGCTGGCTGGGCATGCGCCTGTAAACCAATTTTTTCCATATTCAAGGATCTGCGGCAAGATGGTTTCTTCACCGTATAAGAATTGATTCAAATGCGTTGCTGCAACAACTTTGTTGAGATCAGGCAACCATTCCCGTCTAGGACTACCATCGGCAAGATCAAATAATGCGGTGTCAGTAATGCCTTCTTGCTCACCAGCTTCTGGTTCTTGGCAGATTCGTGTTCCCAACCTACCCTGAGTAACCACTATACCCGCTTTAGTTAAGCGCTGATAAGCCGCAGACACCGTATTGCGATTTACCCCTAAATGTTCCGCAAGCTCACGAACGGGTGGTAATGAATCTCCCGCAACTAGCTGACCATTGCTGGTTAATTCTCGGATTGATTCAAAAATTCCTTGCGCAGAGGTACCTGAAATCTTGACTTTCATCTTTTGTCCTATGACAATAAAAAATTATGTCCTAGGTCAAAATAGCCAAAGCTATTTATCCCACGGATTTTTGTTTTATAACATTCTAAACGAATAGGAGTTCAAATGTTTACTGGTTTATCTGCTTTTCCAATCACCCCGTTCCAAAATGAACAAGTTAACTTGAAAGCGTTTGCTCGCCTAATTGTTAATTTAACTGAGGCTAGAGTTGATTCTATTTGCGCAATGGGGTCAACGGGCCTTTACCCTTACCTAAGTCGTGACGAACTCACAACTGTCGCTAAAACCACCACGGAACTGGCAGGAAGCATCCCTGTAATGGCTGGCATAGGCAGCCTACGAACTATTGATGTGTTGAAAAATGCTGAAGCAGTGCAACAAGCAGGCGTAAGCGCAGTGCTATTGGCGCCAGTGTCTTATCACCCTTTAATGGAAAGTGAGGTATATTCGTTGTACGAACAAGTTTCTGCAGAACTTTCTGTACCGCTTTGCGTTTACGAAAACCCTGGCGTGACAAACTTCACGTTCAGTGATGAACTCTACCGAGCAATATCCCGTTTACCCAACGTAGCAGCGATAAAAATTCCGGGCATGCCATTTGCAACGGCACAAGGTGCAGACCGCCTCGCCCAACTGCGCAATATAGTTCCTGATCATGTGGCCATTGGTGTAAGTGGCGATAAGTTTGGTGCTGCTGGCATGGCAGCAGGGTGCGACTTATGGCTATCAGTGGTAGGAGGCTTATTCCCTAGAACCGTTCAACGCTTAATACACGCCGCTCAATCAGAGCAATCAGAGCAATCAGAAATCACAATAAAGTATTCTGCACAATTGAACAGTTTATGGGAGCTTTTCGCTCGCAACAAAGGCGGTCTACGCGTAATGGCTACAGCAGCTAATATGCTTGGCTATGCCGAAGGCAATTGCTTGCCTTTACCACTCTCGCCATTAGTGGGCGAGGAACGCGTTGCATTAGCTAATATTCTCGCGCAATTAAAGTTAGATTAACCACACAGTGGCTAATAAAGTGAAGTCAATCTATTGGCGTGTAATTTCGTCAAGCTCAGTCAAAAACTTGGGCATTTATATCATTGCGGCAATGTTGGCGCGCATTGCAACAGGTGCGTCGACCATTGCTGTGGTGCTACTCGCACAGGCAAATGGCTTGCAAGGTCAAACAGCTGGGCTGTTAGCTGCGTGTATTACCGCACCGCACGTATTTGGTCCTGTCTATGGTCGCTGGTTGGATAACTCAAACGATCCACGGCGTTTGTTGGCTATTACGAGTTGCCTCTTTACCGTTGCTTTCCAAATAGGACTGATAGGATTTTATACCGAAGGGCTATGGCTCACGATAAGCGCATTACTGATATGCGGCTTATGCAGTTCGTTCATGATGGGAGGGTTGAGTACACAACTCACCTTTCAGGTCGACAATGATACAAATATTCAACGCCGTGCTCAAAGCTACGACACTTTAACTTATGGATTTGGTTTAACCGTTGGCCCGTTAATCATCGCTCTATTCGCCAAGCACTACGCCATCGAAATTACCGCAGGCTGGGTAATGGCATTGCCTATGCTTGCAGGTTTGTTTGTGTTGTTTCTCCCCAAACGAGAGTGCCAAAAAAACGAACTTTTAAGAAATAGCATTGGATTCAAACAAGTACTAGCGACAATTCTACACTCTCAGCCATTACGTCGTACACTTGCTATGACATCAGGCGCATCATTTAGTGCAGCTGCTTTACCCATAATCGCAGTGTTCCTCAGTGATATGTGGATGCAAGGAAAAGAAAATGGTGCTTATCTCGTTACTTGTTATGGACTTGGTTGTATTTGTGGCGCGCTTTGGTTAATGATCAAGCCGTTAAAAGCTAATGCAATCGTGCTACTAAGAAACGTCGGCACTGTATTACTGGTAACCCTTATTTTTGTTGTACTAAGTCCTAATTTTACTACTGGCTTGGTCGCGTATTGGCTATGTGGTGTAGTTAATTCAATCTTTTTCGCCGTCACCTTGGCCGCCAGAAGAGAATACGCTCCCGAGCAAAGTGCCGCACAAATTTATATGTGGATTGCCGCGGCCAAAATTAGCGCGGCATCAATAGGCGCTTTGGTTGCAGGTGCGCTAGTCGACCATTCAATAGCAATCACTATGGCCGTATCTTACTGCGTACTCATAACGACGCTGCTAGTGTGTTTTTGGCAAAGAAATGAACGGAACCATTAAGCTTTATCTTTAGGCTAGCTTTTCTCTTCATCCAGAATCACCATTCTAATAATGGTGATCATCTGCTTAGGTACAGTTGGGTAGCCAAGCTCATCACTCTGCCCTACTTCCACTTCTGAAATCGCTTCTACCACATCATAGCCTTCAACAACTTCACCAAAAACAGCATAACCCCAAGAACTACCTGGATCTAAATTACTGTTGTTGTTTACATTAATAAAAAATTGGCTAGTAGCGGAATGTGCATCATGCAGTTGCTTGGCCATAGCTATGGTACCAAATCGATTTTTTAGGCCGTTGCCTGATTCATTAAAGATAGGATCATCAGGTTCTATTTCGGAATAATTGGTTTGATAGCCACCTGCCTGTATTAAGTAACTCTCTTCTACACGGTGAAAAAGTGTTTTGTCGTACTGACCACGGGCTACATAGCCCAAAAAGTTATCGACGGTTATTTTTGCGCGATAACGGTCAAGCGCGAGCACAAAATAACCCATCGACGTTTCTACCCGCACCTTGGGGGTGTAGTTATTTGGCTGAATGTATTGGCCTTTAATTTCTTTTGCCGTTAACTGAGATGAGATGATGAAAGTTACACAAAGAAGCAAAGTTCTAATCACATGAATACCTATATTCCAAATAAACCAATTTAAAAATTGCCTTATCTTAGCAGCTATTTTTGTCATGAGTTACTTGGATAGACATGAGAATACAAAAAAAGCGGCCTTCTCGGCCGCTTATCATTCAAAGGGAGTTACAAAGTCAAATTTTAGAAATAAACAGTTACGTCATCAGAACAGTTTGACGTGCCAGCTTCACATACATTGTAAGTAAATGAACCACCACCACGGCGTCCTGTTGCGTCAGTATAGAAACCATCGTTAGCTGTTGTAGTAATCTTGCTACCGTTGCGATAAATGTCTACGTTGCTAGTTGTTGCACCGTTCCAGCTTAGGTCTACATTGATTCGACCTTTACGCTTGTAACCGTTAGCAGATAGTTGAATATCAACTGTAGAGCCAGAGCTTACGCTCACAGTTTGTGTAGACGAATCTGACTGGCTAGCACCATCAGTCACTGTTAACGTTACGTTGTATGAACCGTCAGCAGCGAAAGTGTGGCTAGGGTTTTGTGCAGAGCTTGTGTTGCCGTCACCAAAGTTCCAACTGTAGCTAACAATACCGTTGTCGTCTGTGCTGTTGTTAGTGAATGAACACGCAAGTGCAGAACAAGAGTATGTGAAGTTAGCTGATGGCGGGTTGTCAGTAGTACCACCTGCACAGCTTTGACCTGCTAAGTAGTTAAGTGCAGCTTGTGCTTTAACCAAACCATAACCCGTTTTGTTATCACGACCGGCACTATCTAAGTCTTGTGCTGTCATGTTCATAGCATTACGAACATCTGACGCAGAACAACTTGGATGATGTGACCACACCAACGCAGCAACAGCAGATACGTGAGGTGTCGCCATTGACGTACCATTGTAGTAATCCCAATCGTGACCACCAGACTTAGACATGCTAGCAGATTGACCTGCTTTAGCAGCTAGAGCTAAACCTGTCGCACGGTCAACAGAAGCTGTTGGAATACCTTGGATCTTACCGTTAAAGTCAACCATGAATGGTGCCTGTAAACCAGGGCGTGCCGCGTTACTGTATACAACGATACCTGCTGCACCTGCGTCAGCACACGCGTTTGCGCCACGGTACTCTGGGTAAGAGTTCTCTGTAGATGTGCTGCTGTCACCTTGGTTTTCAGCACGCTCAACTAAACAGATTTTACCTGACATATCGCCACAAGAGTATGATGTACCAGACGTTGTACACACACCTAATGTGCCTGACGCTGAACCGTCGTTACCTGAAGGTGCATAAGACAAGCTGCTGTTATAGAAAATGTGAGGAACAACGCCGTTTGCGAAGTAATCTGTACCACCAACCGTTAATTGTGCAAGTTGACCATCGCCAATCGCAACACTTGATAATACCGCTTCACCCGGACCAGAAATTTCTACTTGGTTCGTACGTTGTGAGAAGTTCGCATGCATGTTGCCTGAATCAACAGCTGCTACTGATACTACTGAATCATATGATGCAGGGTAGCTATGGGCAGTGTTGCCGTCGTTACCAGCTGCTGCAATGCTTAAAATTCCTTGATTGTAGTAGTTGCTGAAGGCATTGTTTTCTGTTTGGCTGCTACCGCTGCCACCTAAACTCATGCTAACCACTTTAGAGCCTGCTGCCACACAGTCATCAACTGCCGCTACTAAGCTTGAAGAGTAACCCCAGCCAGACTCGTTGAATACTTTAATGATGTGTAGATCAACATTGCCATTTGGTGCAACGCCAACAACACCAGAGCCGTTTGTCATACCCGCGATAGTACCCGCAACGTGTGTACCGTGCGAACCACCTGGAGTAGACCAGCTACCAGTGCCTGAATCGTTAGTACCAGATACTTGGTTACCGCTCAAATCACTATGGTTGATGTCGTAACCTGAATCGATAATACAAACACCTGTGTTTCCAGTCGCGCTATCAGATACAACATCTGCTTCAACGCGGCTGATGCCCCAAGGCTCAATTTCAACTGAATGTAAGTTTGTGCTCAATAACTGACGTTTTTGGTCAACTTCAATAAATTCAATATTTGGATTATTGCGTAAGCCATTTAATGCAACTGCTGGTACTTCCATCGCAAATGCATTGTGCTTATCTAATTCCACTTTAATATCTGCACCAGCGCCTCTCACTAGTGATTTTGCTTCACGTCCCTTTCCTTGTTTAAACTTAACAATTACTCGCTCTAGTCCAGCGCCTTTTGCGTTAGTGCTCGCCATAGTAGCTTGACTAGCATTATTAAGACCGTTGTGTAGAGGAAGTTTTGTTTGCTCGTCCTTTGCATATACACCTGTAGATAGTGCTAGCATGGTTGCAGCTGATACAACACTTAATTTTGTCACCATTTTCATCTCCAACATATATGAGAAAATTGATATTTTTATTTTTGTTATATTTATTCACTTAGAACGCAAACAAATGCTCACTTTCTAAATGCACAATGCAAATTTGGATAGGGAACTTACCTTATTTGTCATTGCGATCTACCATGATTTAATTGGTGACATGCGAATAGCAATAAACCGACAATTTTTAACACTAACCCGACAAAAACCGTCTGAAACGCATATTTTTTGGGATAAGCAACATGTTTTCTGGTTTTAATTTATACAACCCGGCAACACGATATTAAAATTGAAACTACTGAAAATTTTCAAAAACATAACAATTTTTCGTGTAATCATTGACAGTAAGATTCAGGGAAAATGTGCAAGAATATGACAAATGAACAATGGGCTCAGCTAATGGTCGACCTCTTTGCTAAATTAAGATAACAATTTAGATTTTACTGTGGCAAAATACGTCGAAATTGTATAAAACAACGGCAATTATTGCCTGTGCGGCAAAACACCTATGATAAAAAGACTCAGTACTTATGGCTTTATAAACATAGGCACGGAACGCCTCGAGCACGTTGAATCATCGAAAGTACAGATTACCAACTTGGTAGCAATAGTTACCAGTATTCTTGCGTTGTTGTACGCGCTTTATTTTTGGGTTGCACTAAACCAAATAACACTAGCAATAGTGAATTTAGCCTTTGTCGCGAGTTACGCTTTCGGTTTACTTTTTACATATAATCGATATTTTCGCTTGGCAAAGGTATGGTTTTTTACCGTATTAATGGCTCATGTCTATATGCTAAATATGTATGTATTTGGTGTAAGTGCGGGGTTTCATTTTTATTATCTCATTATTACGCCAGGTGTTTTTTTACTATTTAATGAAAATGATAGGCTTGAAAAACTCGCATTCACCTTAGCCGCTGGCATTTTATTTTTCCTCTGCCACTTAGGTAGTACCACTGAGCCATTGGTGCCGCTTTCAGCACAATCTGAGCAGTTATTATTTTTGTCCGTTATTTATGTCACGATGTTAGAAACCTATTTCATCATGGCATTGTTAAGTCGCAACATAGATACCTATGAGAAAGAGCTCAAAGCAATGGCATCTACAGATGTATTAACAGGCATTAATAATCGTCGAATGTTTATGGTAATTGGCGAAGAGTTATTTGAAAACGCCAAACGCTATCACCACCCTTTATCGCTACTTATTTTGGACATCGATTTTTTCAAGAAGATTAATGACGTGTTTGGACACCTTGCTGGCGATCAAGCATTAAAACAACTCGCTCAAACATTAAAATCTAATATTAGATCAAGTGATCTCTTGGCCAGATATGGCGGAGAAGAATTTGTCATCATATTACCTGAAACTAATTTAGAGGGCGCTACCGCAATTGCAGAAAACTTGCGTAAGATTGTCAATGAAATGCAGATCGATATCGATCAGAATAAACCGCTCAACATCACAACTAGCATAGGGGTGGCTGAAAGAACAGCAAACGTTGCATGCATTATGCAGCTTTTAAACAATGCAGACACCGCCCTGTATCAAGCAAAAGAAACAGGGCGCAATAAGGTAGTAGCATTTCAGGAAGGTGAAAAAATGGCAGGATAGTCTAAGACTACTCTGCAGGGCATGCTGTACCGTCTAACGATAAACACCATCCTTTTGGCTCAAACACGGGTTGTTGGTTTTTCCCGTGTCGATACCGAGAGACTTCATTATAGACCGCTTTACGTAATCGGTTGATGCCCCCCACTGGCTCTAGCGCTGGTAATGAATGCCACGGTGTAAATGACAGATTTTCGCAGAATTGATTTTGCGCTTCACTATCAAATTGCTGTTCAAGTATTTCTATACGTGCTACTGGAATAAATGGTGAATCTTCAGGCTTCCACCTCACTGTAGTATCTTCAACAGGCATATATTTATCAGGATTTTGCAACTGCACCATGAAATCGAAACAGGCGCTATTTTTTGCTAAGTTCGTGCTCAACTCTTCTCGCAAAAAGTTAGCATTGTCGTCATTAACGTCTATTACTTGATTAGTCGGGCATGCCTTTGCACTATATTTCATCAACTGTTCATCACCTAGGCGGTATGCAGACAAACTATGATATTGCTCCTTCAACAAGCTGTTAGGCGAACTTTTTAACGTTTTCGCTCCTAGGTAAAAGGAACGAAGATGCCATTTAAATATGTTCCAATCAAAGTTATTGAAGAAATAGCCGTATTTACTCCCCAGTGCCTGATATTCCATAAAACGTGCATATTCTGGCACACTTTTAATAAAGAATACGTCACTATTAATCATGACAAAGTCTTGCGTCTGTTCATTTTTTTCAAGTGGTAGTAGCTTCTCTCCTTCAACGCCCATTAATTTAATCGCCATGCCTCTCGCGTCACGAATACTATCAGCTTGCGGTCTTGTATCACCGCTAGAAAAACGGATCCATGCTTGATATTGATGAGGTTGTGCAAATACGCCTTTCTTAAGACGATCATCGCTTAGCTCTGGCACTGTAAAAGTTGCTTTTACGCAGCCATGCGCCTTCGCATGTACGTCGCGACGGTATGGTGATGGTGCAGTTGCTGCCTGACTGTGATCCACCATTTGTACCGCTGATGAAATGATGTCAGCGATATAGGTATCTTCATCAGGCGGAATAACAATGCCAATACTAGCTTGTTGCTCATCCTGGTTAATGACAAATAATATAACGATCAGCACCAGTACAATGATGCTCAAACTAATTAGAAACTTTTTCATATGCATCCTTACAAGCCTTGGCATTGAGTTAATGGGTTGCTCACATCAGCGTGAACTACATCACTTTCAGGCGAATCTTTGTGTATTTTCAAATATTCAATAATTGCCATGCGTTCATCTGGAGATAATTCTGGACCAATTACACCATACTGTGGTGGGTTGCCCAGTTTGTATGGAACATAACCCGCTCTAAATTCATGACCGATGTTTTTGTTACCCGGTAGTTGAGTATCAAATTTGAACCCGTGCCCCGCATTTTCTTCTGTTACATAGCCTAAATGCACAGGATCATATTCTCTTTGACCCACCCAAAAACTCCCGTCGCGTTCTGAAACTGGCGACAGCAGCTGGTAAATATTAGGCACAGAGCCGTTGTGTAAGAATGGTGGTGTCGCCCAAATACCTTCTAACGGCCGAGACTTATAGATCATTTTTTGTTGTGGTAAATCCAATGCACCAAATCCGTCCATGCAGGCACGTTTTTCAGCAGAAAAGTCATTATCTTGATAATATTTTTCTCGTAAAATCATGCCGGTAATATTAAGGGCTTCACCTACAGTGAGTTTGTCTACCGAGAGTTTTGCTAGGGCAGCATCCAGCGCTTCTATCTCTTTTTGAATTAATGCTGTTTTGATGTCTTCCTGAATTTCAAGATTTCCTTGCTCACTAATTTGAGCAGCTAAACCAGAAACGTCACTATACTTACTTTGCCAATGAGAAAATTGTTGCTCAATATGCTTGAACGCTTCTGGATGCTGATCAACCCAATCAGTGTTGTAACTTAGCATGCGCGCCTGTGGATTGGGCTGCTTTAGAAATGCTACTAAACGATCTGACGCTAATATGACATTTGCTATCCGTTGCAATTGTCTGATATTCATTGTTCTAACTTTTTGTACGATTTCTTCGTTTGTTAATCCCGTTTTACTGAGATCAAACTGATAGCTAATGAAGTTATAAGCTGCATTCGGATCGGTACCCACATCATTTACAGGAATTTCACTCATAATCCATAGTGGTTGCTCTGGTGATTTAAGTGGTGCTTCTATTTGTTTGACCATAGAAGAAGCGGGATGTGGGCCATGACAACCTACGCAATGCTGCTGAAAAAGTTGTTGTCCTTGTTCCGCTTTTTCTCGGTCAATTTTACCAAAAATATCTTCAGGCCATTGCGGTGGCGTTAGTTGCTGCAAGGTAGTTTCAATTGAAAAGATTTGTTCCGGTAATACCGATGACGTAAATCGCTGCTCAGGTGGTAATGGCTCGCCATTGGCATCAACTAAGGCGATATGCGCACCAACACCTAGTGCTTCCCCCATATTACGAGCCATTGGTTGTTTGACCGACGCGCCATACTGAACCCAATTGAATTTCCAAATATTCCACAATGGCGGGTAGCTAACAGGTCCTGTAGCTTTGTGGTAATTTTCTTCTGATAAGTTATCGCCAAATACGGTATTTCCAATTCGCGTAAGTGCATCCGTTCGACCGTACCCTTCAACGACAGGATATAACCCTTTGCTCACATCATTGTACCCTTGACGTAAAAAACGCCCTAATACTTGCGCAAACCTGTCTTTCAGATCATCTTTCGTGGCTTTGTTATCTTGTTGTGCCAATACCTTTGTTGCAAATCGGTCAAACTTAAGTGGATTTAAATAGGTGCTCGTCATTGCAGCCACTAACGTTGGGACGAATTGCCCTAGTTGCATTGTGGTTAAGGCATGCATTGCCTGACCACCATCTATACGCAGCGCGTAACGCTTACCCTCTTTGGTGAAATTAAGTTGGCCGTTGTGACAAGTAGCACAGCTAATATCGAGCAGTTCTCGATTAGATTGCGCATCAACATGTTTGGTAAACCCTAGCGGATATTGAAATGGATTAGCCTCACTGGGGTTGTCGTCCACGATAAAACCGTAAGCGCGCAAATGCTCTGGACTGGAAAATGGCTCGCGCCCCCATGGCATTTCGAGATGCGCCAGCCAACTGTACTCTATACCTTTCAGACTAGTACCTTGAGGAGTGTAATAATACGTTTGTCGCTGCGGTGAATGTGCATCTTCTCCCCAACCTTGATTTAAGTACACTGTTTTTTCTGTGGGAATGTATTTTGGAATATGACGATCCGCATCATAAATGAGCCATGTCAGCACTAGCATTGCTATTAGCAATAGACTGAGCAGTATGGCCATTAATCTTTTTGTTATATTTATAATTGTCATTGTTAAAACCAAAGAAGGTAATTATTGGGCGCTAATTAACGAATAATTAATCAACACCCGCCAAAATTAAATAGACACTAGCCATTAAACGCTAACTTAAGTCCAGCGTGCTTCATTTGTGCTTTCACTAACATACCGCTAGCGCCCAACGTAATGTAGGCGGTTTTGTAATCTTTGCCGCCAAAACAAATGTTCGATGGCAGCGGCCCAAACAATCCTTCGCCTAAGTCTATTTCGATGTACTCCAATACTTTACCTTCTGGTGAAACGACAGTGATGCCTCCGTTCGTGTATGGATTATTACCTTGCGGGAGCATGGTCGCGATATAAATATTACCTAATTCATCTACCGCCATAGAGTCATAAATAGCCTGACCATCAAAGCCTGTTAACAAATAAGTGCCATCAAGCGACTTAGGATTAGGCGCTATAACGCCCGGTGCAGACAGCTCCCAATACAATAAACGTCTGGTATACGTTTCTACTGTGTATAAGCGTTTGCCATCAGGTGATAAAGCAATGCCATTAGGCGCGTTGAGTGGAAACACCATTTGTTTGATGCTAGTTCCATCTGCTGTCGCATAGTAAATGCCCGTAATATCTCGGGTACGGCCATCATCTTTACCCCAATCGGTAAACCAGATCCCACCAGACGTATCAAATACCAGATCGTCAGGCCCCCTCAACTGAAAGCTTGGTGAAAGTTGTTGTTCTTGCCATTGCATCGTCGTAAAGTCTAAACGACGACCAGTTTCACAAACGGTATAAAGTGTTTCTGTTTTCCCTGTCGCTAAATTCACTTTTTCGATACTACCGCCTCGATAGTTATCTGACTGTCCACTACCAATAAACAGTGTTTGTTTGGGTAACTTCACAGGCAACCATTGAAAACCGCCACTATTACACACATACACCTGACCGTCTGGGCCAATAGCCGCCCCGTTAGGGCCACCACTTAATTTCGCGACAATGTCTTTCTGCCCATCAGGTGAAATTCGCGTCAATTGCTCATTTTTAATTTCTACTAACAAGATACTACCATCTTGCATATAGACTGGGCCTTCTGGATAACCAAGTTGGTCACATACGATTTCGAACTTTGAACACAGGAAGTTAGACATTGTTTTCTCCATTTTCGTCCATACTGGCTAAGTCGACAGACTTAAGCATTTGGTGCGTTATTTGAAAGCCCAATTCACGATATGCTTCAAATTGCATTTCATCAAAAAACTGATTATTTGTGCTTTGGTGAGGAAACTCAGGGTGTATTTTTTTATAGCTGTTAAGTTCAGCGCTCAGGTTATTGATCATGCTCGCTTTAATATAAATAAACCGCCCATAGCTGCCATCGTTATACGATATTTTTCCTTCTGCCCAAGCTGAACTAGAATCCGCAATTCCTTGATTAATTTGATTCACGTCAATCGCTAGCTTGGCACCAAAATCCACCCTTGCCAATTCAATAAGTTTAGCGAGATCTTTATATTGATAATTTGGGTCTGCACCGACGTCACAACATAGAATGAGTTTGCATTTACGGCGGATTAGCTCATAACAGGCTAGGTTTTCAAAATGTCCCCCGTCAGATAAGTGTACATAGGCTCGCTTCTCATTCAGCCCTTTACCAAACATGTCATTAAACATGTATAAATACCACCACGGTTTTTGAAAATAGTTGGTAGACATACTGTTGCGTTTGGGATTTTCCAACCAACAACCCAGACGTAAATTTAACAGCGACATAATAAAGCTTAGTGGCCTAGAGCGCGTCATTGGTGAGTTAGTCGCAATAGCAGCACCTGAAATCGCACTGGCGCTCGCTAAGTCGAGTTTGCCAGCCATGTAATCTTTTGTTGCTCTATAGCCAGTGCTATTAGCACCAGCATACAAAGGCGTAAAACTGAAGCAATCCCCGCCTCGATTCCTATATTTCGAGTTTGCCGAATCAAGTAATTCAATATTGCAACTAATGATTGGAAAAGGCGCATTCGACGGTTTTAAATCGCCAAGAATAAGTTGCTGTTCATGATAGATTTTACTCTGCAGCGTTGATTGTTCTGCCTCGTTGCCATTTACTTTATCGGGCATGAATACATCTCGTAAACGATTGCGATAATAGCCGTGCATTGACACTGAGTTAATGTTGCAGCCCAGTGCTAGCAATACCGAGAGCAACAACAGCGGATAAAAAACCGTTGGAATTAGGTTCCATTGCACGGCAAAGTGATAACAGATAATCACAAAACCCAAACAGGTTAGCATTAACCCCAGATTTATCGTCAGACGTGTTAATGAAAAAGTCGCATTAGAAGAGCCGTTTTTTCTGGCGGCATACCACGTAATTAACATTCCAAATAAGGAAATACTAAAACTGGTATGAACTAGCCACTCTGCAAATCGTTCAAAAAACGTATGGTAAATAGGGATGTATCCAACAGCTAAGATTGTGAGCGACAAGGTAAATAACCAGCTTAGATGGTACCTTAATATTTCTGTACGCCGATTCGCCTTGGCGGACTCAAATCCTGTACTGACAGCGGTGAGCAGCATAACGCCAAAGCAAAGCAGCAACATGAAAAAACCGCCTGTTCGTAACAACAAGAAGCCATTGAGTTGAGTATTTAAATGAGAGGAAAGTGCATTCAATGAAAAGTTATAGCTAAGTAGGAACATCACCATCAAGATAACTGGCACCATGATGAGCAAATTAATTAACGTTCCGGTAAGTATCGCTGTGAGTAAGGAGCTTTTGTTAACCCCGAATCCTGGGGTTAAAAAACTACTGTGTGCCCTCAACCACGCAAGTATGTCACCGCCACTTCGTTGGTAATCTTTTCTACTTGTACCAAAAGGGAACGTTTCCGAATCCCGCGATTTAAACCATGTAAAAGAAGTCGCTATATAACTTCCTCCTGAGACGGAAGAGAGATAGTCAAACAAGGCTAGCTGATTATTCTTTTCTAGTGCTTGCAACACGCCCAAGTTAAATGTGGCAGAACGAATACCACCTCCAGAAAACGCTAACGCCTTTGTCGATTGCACAGAAGTATCACCGATAGCACACTGCTGTCGACGAGTGGTTAACCACTGTTCTTCACGTGTTTTTATGTCTTGATCAAACGCTGTTTGGTAGTTATCCATCACTCAACTTATTATTATTTTTTAAGCCATTATCTATTTTTGTACATGTAATTCAAATGGTTATTTTTTGTTTGTTATTAATTAGGGATGTTAATAATGAAATGTGTAAGAAAAATGGCTATGACCAAAAAACACCGATCTATGCGATCGGTGTTTCTTGGTACATTGTTTAGTCAATAAGAAATTACTTGTTAAGCTTTAACTCGGCGCGCGATAAGTCCTAAAATTCCTAATGCGAAAATGGCAATTGTTGACGGAGTTGGTACTGCAACAGTTGAGCGCACATATAATCCCATCGCAGATGTACTGCCATCAACATTGTAAACGTGCCCGTCAGGCCAAGATGGATGTAAAGCTCCCAATGCTGGTGCTTTATCTAAACCATCTAACCAGAAATCAACCCAGTTTGTGCTGCCATTAATAAGCGTTGCTAAGTTACCTAGATCAGCCTCTGAATCTACAAAGGTTATTGTAGTCCCCTGCCAATCACCTATAGTTGTGCCAGTCACACTTTCCAATAATATTGCAAACTCACTTACCGTAGCTAAACGCCACGTAAATCCGCCCCAATTATAAGGATTTTGGTGCTGAGAATAATTAAGAAATTGCGAATGTGTTAAATCTAAGAAGACTAATCCAGAGTCTTCATCGACCGTTGATGTGCCATTATCTGTGATAAGGCCAGCATTGGCCAAGCCGCTTAATAGAAACATTAAACTGCCGAAAATAAACGTTATGCCTTTGAGTTTCATTTGTGCTTCCTTTTAGTTCCTTTTTTATTAATAGAGTATTCTTACCTAAACAACTGCGCACTTTTTATACAAAAAGTGCGCCAATAAAAATTAATCAACGATATCAAAGGAATATAAGTGAAGGCTTCATTCAAATTAGCCATCTGTAAAAATCACTGACACAGCAAATAGCAGCAAGCAATTGAATTTATACAAATTATTAACATTTAATATTCAATTTTAAGGTGTATTAGTACGTCTCATTACACGTAAATAGAACCTTTTATTTTGCTTACAAAAACTAATGAGCGTAAACTATTCAACCAAGTTAAAACTATTGGACATCGATTTATTTAGTAGTTTAAAAACAACAAGCTATAAATAATTCAGTGCAAGGACACATGCCATTTACACCGTTTCACATGGGACCGGGAATACTAATTAAGTCGCTGCTGCAAGGTAGTTTCAGTTTAATGGTGTTTGGCTGGACACAAATAGTGATGGACATTCAGCCTCTAATTGTAATGATTTCTAGCGAAGGTCACTTACATGGTTTCACGCATACCTACGTAGGCGCAGTATTGATCGCGATTTTTGCCGCCTTAACAGGCAAGTATTTATCTGAACTCGGTTTAACCATACTGAAAATATCTCCCCATGAACAACCAATATTCATTTGTTGGTGGGTGGTATTCCTTAGCGCCTTTATTGGCAGCTTTAGCCATGTGTTGCTCGATAGCATAATGCACGCTGACGTTGAACCATTTTTCCCTTTTACCTTAAATAACCAGTTCTTAGGCTTGATTTCAGTATCATCGCTGCACAGAATTTGTCTTTACAGTGGGTTAGCGGGCACAGCGGTTTATTTTAGTGTTCAGTGGCATTTAAAAGGAAAAATTAAATGAAAAAAGTTGTCGTCCTCGGTGGCTATGGAAATTTTGGCAAGCGCATCGTGGAAAACCTCGCCAATATTGAAGACATAACAATTTATATTGCAGGGAGATGTCAAATAGATTTATCGATTTAAGAGGCCAGACTTAACAAAGTACCTGACCTCACTCCCCACTATTCTTCTTTTTCAAACAGTTCCATCAAACCAAGCAATGCAACAAATAGTACAGCGCCAACAGGCCAAATGATCCAAGTAATGCCCCACGCCATTGTCCACAAGCTCCAGCCAAGATATATCGCAATTAATAGCGGCCAATAGAATGCAGCGAGCTTTTCAGCACGTTTCGCACGCTTACTTTTTTCTTTTTGGGCATGATTTTCTTTTAGAATATGGTTGTAAGCGTCATGTCTAGCTGATGCCGGTGTAATGATGAAAATGCCAGCCGCAATAAGAAACATTAGCACAATCATCATCATTAATATGGTATCTGATCGCCCCGCAAAAACAGCTGCTAACATCACGGGCACAAAGCTAACAATAAAAAGAAAAATACCTATTGATAGTCTTCGGTTATAGCTGGGCTTATAGCTCTCTAACTTTTCTTGAAACGCACTATAAACGCCATAAGCCAACTCGAAAGGATCGTTGTCGATTAGCTCCACGTCTTTGTCAAATTGATTTGTTTTAATAAAAAAACTAACCGCTAATGAGACTAAAATAAGAATGCCAATAATCCCTAACGCAGCTGCTATGTCGCCAGTTACACCTAGGCGACCCGTTTCAGCCATTGCTAAGAAGAAGAAAAGCGGCACGACAGAGCACAAACTTAACATTATGCCTTTGGTTATTAACTGTGAAGCATTAACCTTGCTTTCCACATATTGGTTTGCTTCTTCTAAGCTGACCTGATGAATACCTGAATCTTTAGTGCTGGTATTTATGCCCGTCTCAAACGACTCATTTTCGTCTTTTAGCAAAAAGTCAGTAGACACTTCAAAAAGCTCAGCCAACATAATTATTCTGTTCAAATCGGGAATACTATTAGCGCTTTCCCACTTTGAAACTGATTGCCGAGACACATTCACTTTTTCCGCTAATTCTTCCTGTGACCAACCTAATTGTTTCCTTAGCTTGATTATTTTCTCCGCTAATATCATATGTAATTATCCTTCGTCAGTTGTTGAGCGGCCACCATAGAAAAACACACTGTTGCACACTAGCAAGCTCACTTGTTATTTTGTCAACCAGCGGTTGCCAAATAGCTAAACAACTAAAATATAACAATTTTTACTTTTATTTTTATTTGTTGTTTCAGGAATTATATCTTAACCAAGAATAAAAAAACCGCTTAGATTTTAGATTAACATAAGTAGCTAACTCAAAAACTTGATAAGAATTCGACCATTTTAAGGCATTAAAGCATCAAATCATAAAATGTGAATCGACGCTTTGTAGTTTACGTCATGCTTATCTGAAACGACTTGTCTTGCATCGTACAATACCAATGCCTAAAATGATGAAAATTCTATGGCCTATATCTCCTATGAAACTTCCAGTCGTTATCATCACATTTTTCAATTTTGCGCTTATTCAATTATTGGCTCAATCCGCGATTGCAACCCCCATGTCACAAGACTGGCAGGCTGAAGCATTTAACTTAGCTATTGAAAAAGGACTGCCGATTGCACAGTATGCTCACGCTCAGAAATTTCAGTCCTATAACTTAGACTAAGCCACCCATTATTTGCGTATATTTTTTTTGAAACCCATCTGATCAAACAAGAATGCAGCAAATCATATTAAAGTTCGAGCATCGTCACATAAAAAGTCTCTTGAACAAGCAGTGTTCAATAAAAATTATGCTCACCTGTTTGGGCTTTGTGTTTTTCAGGCACAACTATTTAAAGCTATAACTTATAGCTCTATGCTCAATTTAAAAATATACAATATTAGCTAAAAAGCACTATCCTGTGTTCAACCAATGCTGGCTGTTGGCAATACCATGGCGACGAGACATTCCTATATTTTCGTAATATTCACTCAAACGCTCAGGTGAGCCTACGGCTCGACTGAATACCTTTTCAAAGTCTGTAGCTAATTTGAGCCAATTTTCAGTCGAAATATTTATACGTGAGAGGATAGATTTAGCATTGGCGTCAATTTCACCACGCTTATCAGCTCTAATTATGCGCCCTGTACTATCAACTAAGGTAAGATAATCTTTTAAATTAAATGATATGCCTTGAGGATTATCATGGTGTTCATTTCCAACAAACTTTGTGAGTTGCTTGGGCTGCCTACCTTCAAGTGCCGCTTTAACCCTCAATTGAATGCTGGTATATGCTGAATGCTCAGGTGTAGCACATATTTTAGCTCTAACAGGATTTAAATCCACATAAGCCATGCAGGACAGCAAAGCGGCTTCATCGAGCAATGCCTGTGATTTAAAGCGCCCCTCCCAAAACCTGCCTGTACACTTATCTTCTGCATTTGCTTTTCGCGCAATAAATTCGTTGAGCGAACGCATAAACCAGCTAACATCCATCAATCGCTTACGGTATTGCTCTACAACGTCGGTGAGCGTTGTGAGTTCATAAGATTGAAGTGTTTCACCCTTTATGAATTTTTGGGTGAGAAATGTGCCTTTAAACAACCGATGCCAGCGATTAAGCACTTCGTCTATTGACCAAGCCTCAGCTTGTTTAGCGTCAACATATAGCACTATGTGGAAATGATTATGCATCACGGCATAAGCACATATATCAATAGCAAACACTTCTGATAGCAAGTGAATGCGTTGTTCGACCCACGTTCTTCGGTGTTCGTAACTCTTGCCACTTTGATTATCAACGCCACATAAAAAGGCTTGTCGAACCACTCGACTACATACGTGATAATACGGTGTGTCACTTAAACTGATTTGCTGCTCCCGTGGTTTGGGCATTGTCTCTCCTAGACTGATTAAAATTTCCGTTTTCACAAGTCTAGTCGAGAGATAAAAACATGCAAAAAATCAAGAGATTATGGGTGTCTTACTTTATTTTCGCAAATAATTATGGGTGTCTTAGTTATCTTTGTTTAGCGTCAACACATAGCACTATGTGGAAATGATTATGCATCACGGCATAAGCACATATATCAATAGCAAACACTTCTGATAGCAAGTGAATGCGTTGTTCGACCCACGTTCTTCGGTGTTCGTAACTCTTGCCACTTTG